>Ga0081538_10002959_pt1 | contig 16210 bp, 13 predicted proteins | sample TabmetS5T2R1_FD_71022 | JGI IMG/M metagenome (GOLD analysis project Ga0081538, IMG submission 71022) | Tabebuia heterophylla rhizosphere microbial communities from the University of Puerto Rico - S5T2R1 | ecosystem: Host-associated > Plants > Roots > Rhizosphere ... | reverse complement strand
CCGGGGCGCGCCGCCCCCGAGCTTTGCGGCGGGGGCCCCGAGCCTCCCGCCGGCCAGGCCGCCTCCGCCAGCCGCGCCCCCGCCCCCGGCAGCTGCTCCGCCGCCGACCGCGGCCTCGAGCACGCGCTCCTTCAGCGCCAGGGCCGGCACGACCGGCAGCAGCGCCGCGACGCGGCGACGCTGGCGTTCCACGTCGTCGCGGAACGCGGCGCACTCCGTGCACAGCTTCAGGTGGCGCCGCAGGTGGCCGCGGCGAAGCCCGCCGCCACGGGCGACCGCGATCTCCTCCCGCACCGCCCGGCAGGGCAGGGCGCGCGCCTCGCGCCAGCCGGCCAGCGTGGATCGGGCCTGGTAGACCAGCGCGCGCACCTTGTCGCGACGGCAGCCCAGCACCTCCGCCACCTCCGCGTGGTCCATGTCTCCGAGCTCCGACAGCACGAGCGCGGCGCGCTGATCCTCTGGCAGGCGGCCGAGGTCGTCGACGAGCTCGCGCAGGTCGCTGCGGCGCTCGACCTCCTCCGGCAGCCCGGCCGTGGCGGCCGCCGGCAGGCCCGCCGGGAGCTCCCGGCGACGCCGCAGGAGGTCCATGCAGCGGTTGCGGGCCGTCGCGTACAGCCAGGCCCGCAGGTGGTTCGGCGCGCCCCTCTCGACCAGCTCGCGGTACGCGACCGCGAACGTGTGCTGCAGGGCGTCCTCTGCCTCCTCGCGCGATCCAAGCAGGTGACGGCAGAGCGACAGGAGCCCCCGGTGATGGCGCTCGAAGATCGCCTCGAAGGCGTCCGCGTCCCCCGAGGCGGCGCGCTCCGCCAACCTCCGGTCGTCCGCCCTCCGTGGCGCCTGGACTGCCATCACGGTTCGGATCTCCGGAGATTCGCGGCGGAAACCCGCGCTTGATTCCAACATCGGGCGGCCGCGTGCGTCCGTAGGGGGTCATCGATCAAGGAGGACGGACATGAGAGTCCGAACGGGACTTCTCGCATTGACCCTTTGCGCGCTGCTCGTCGCGGTACCGGCAGCGTCGGCCCAGGAGCCGGCCGCCATGACCAAGGTGCTTTCGGTCGCCGGCAAGACCAAGGGCGGCAAGAACTTCACCGGCACCTATTCCATCGAGCGCTTCAGGACCTCGCGCGGCCGGCTCGTCTCCACCGGCACGCTGCGCGGGCGCCTTGCTGGGCGGCGCGTCGTGGAGCGCGGCGTGCGTATGCCGGCCGCGCTCTCGAGCGACGCCCAGGGCGCCCAAGTCCTGCCGCCGATCCCCGGCGCCTGCGAGATCCTCAATCTCGTGCTGGGCCCGATCACCCTCGACCTCCTCGGGCTCGTCGTCCGGACAAACCGGATCAACGTCCGGATCGACGCCGTGCCAGGCGAGGGCAATCTGCTCGGGAACCTGCTCTGCGCGATCACGGGCATCCTCGACCCCCAAACCGCCGGGGCGCGCGATCAGGCAGCGGCGCTGAACGCGATCCTCGCCCTGGTGCCGAGGACGGGCTGACGCGCGCGGGTCGAGGGGGTGCGACGGCGGCGGCGATGCGCTGAGTAGTGTTCGGGCCATGCCCGAAGCAGTCATCGTCGACGCCGTTCGCACCCCCATCGGCCGCGCCTTCAAGGGCTCGCTTGCCCCGCTGCGGCCCGAGGAGATGGGCGCCTTCATCGTGGACGCCCTCCTCGAGCGGAACCCGGAGGTCGACCCCGAGCTGGTCGAGGATCTCTACTGCGGCGTAGGCCTGCCGCAGGGTCTCCAGGGCTTCAACATCGCCCGAATCATGGTGCTGCTCTCCGAGCGGCTGCCGACGGGCGTGCCCGGCGCCACGGTGTCGCGCTATTGCGCGTCGAGCCTCGAGTCGATCCGCCAGGCCGCCAACGCGGTCACGGCCGGGCAAGGCGACGCCTACATCGCCGCCGGCGTGGAATGGGTCTCGCGCTACAACGAGGCGGTCGAGGGCGCCCGGCCCCAGGACCAGAACGAGAAGCTCCAGGGCAAGGACGGCACCCCCGACGCCTACATCACGATGGGCCTGACCGCCGAGAACGTCGCGGAGCGCTACGAGGTCAGCCGCGCCGACATGGACAAGTACGCCCAGCGCTCGCAGGAGCTGGCGGTGCAGTCGCAGGAGAACGGCTACTTCGACCGCGAGATCGTGCCCGTGACGCTCGAGGACGGCACGACCGTGGCCAAGGACGACGGCCCGCGCGCCGGCTCGACGCTCGAGAAGCTCGCCCAGCTCGACCCCGCCTTCAAGGAGGACGGCAAGGTCACGGCCGGCAACTCCTGCCCCCTGAACGACGGAGCGGCGGCGGTGCTCGTGATGTCGGACGCGAAGGCGAGCGAGCTGGGCCTGAAGCCGCGCGCCCGCATCCTCACGGCCGCCACCGCGGCGATCGAGCCGGAGTACATGGGCGTGGCGCCGATCTGGGCGATCAAGAAGGTCCTGGAGCGGGCCGGGATGACGATGAGCGACGTGGACACGGTCGAGCTCAACGAGGCCTTCGCCGCGCAGGTGATCCCGATCATGGACGAGTGCGACATCCCGCTCGAGAAGCTGAACCCGCACGGCGGAGCGATCGCGCTGGGCCATCCGTTCGGCATGACCGGCGCCCGCATCATGACCACCCTCCTGAACGGGCTCGAGACCGACGACAAGTCGATCGGCCTCGAGACCATGTGCGTGGCCGGCGGGCAGGGCCAGGCCATTTTGGTGGAGCGGCTGAACTAGGTAAGGGAGCGCGCGCCCTCGCGCAGCAGGTCCACGCGCCGCAGCGCCACGTGGGCGTCGGTCGGCAGCCCGTAGTAGAAGCCCTGGCCGTAGTCGCAGCCGAATGCCCGCAGCGCGCTGATCTGGTCCGGGTGCTCGATGCCCTCGGCCACCACTGTCAGGTCGAGCGCGGAGCCGAGCTCGATCACCGCGCGGGCCAGCGCGTGGTGCTCGCGGGCGCCGGTCACGTCGTCGATGAACTGCTTCGGGATCTTCATCGTGTCGACCGGCAGCCGCGACAGATAGGCCAGCGACGAGTAGCCCGTGCCGAAGTCGTCGACCGCCACGCGCATCCCGCGGTCGTTCAGGCCCTGTAGGACGTCGACCGGCGCCGGGTCCTCGGACACGAAGACGCGCTCCGTGACCTCGAAGATGAGGAGGTCCGGGCTGAGGTCGTGACGGGCCATCAGCTCATCGACCCGGTCCAGGAAGCCGGGATCGGTCAGCTCCGGCGCGCACACGTTCACGTGGATCGGCACGCCCAGCGCCGCCGCCTGGCTCGCCACCCGCTCGAGCACGATCTCGCCGATCTGGACCACCGCGCCCGTCTCCTCCGCGAACGCGATGAAGTCCGCCGGCGGCACGAGCCCCCGCTCGGGGTGGTTCCAGCGCACCAGCGCCTCGAGGGCAACCGGGCGGCAGTCCTCGAGCGAGACGATCGGCTGGTAGACGACCGTGAGCTCGTCCTCCGACACGGCCCGCTCGAGCTCGCGCGCGAGTGTGCGGCGCCGGCGCAGGGTGTCGCGCATCGACGGCTCGAAGAAGCAGTACTGGCTCTTGCCGCGCCGCTTCGCCTCGTACAGCGCCACGTCAGCGCGGCGCAGCAGCTCGTCGGGATCGTCGTGGCCCGGCACGCCCACGGCGATGCCGAGGCTCACGTGCACGCTCAGGCGCTCGCCGACCACCTCGATGCGCTCCTCGAAGTCGCGCACGAGCCGGTCCGCCACCGCCATCGCGTCGGCCTCGCCGCCGGCGCGGTCGAGCAGCAGGGCGAACTCGTCGCCTCCGAGACGGGCGGCGGTGTCCCCCTCGCGCACGCAGGCGCGCAGGCGCTCGGCCACGGCCTTGAGCAGCTGATCGCCGGCGTGGTGCCCGTGGCTGTCGTTGACGGCCTTGAACTCGTCGATGTCGAGCAGGAGCACGCACACGCCCGGCCGCCGGCTCTTGAGCACGTGCTCGAGCCGGTTGTGGAACAGCGAGCGGTTGGCGAGCTGGGTGAGCGAGTCGTACAGCGCCTTGCGCTCGAGCTCGTGCTGGAGCGTCTCGAGCTGGCGCACCGCCTGCTCCAGGCGGTCGTACTGGAGCGCCACCGTGACGTTGCCGGTGAGCGTCTCGAGCAGACGCAGGTCCTCGTCCGAGAAACTGCGGTCGACGCTCTCGCGGTCGGCCACCATGAACAGGCCGACGCAGCCCGCCTCGCCGTGGAGCGGCGCAACCACGCCGTTCTCCATGCCCCGCGAGCGGAAGTAGTCGCGCAGCGCGGCGTCCTCGGTGAGCGTCGCCTCGGTCGGGCCCTTCAGGCCAACGGCGAGCCGGCGCAGCCGTTCCGCCAGGTCCTCGTCGATCGGCTCCAACATGCGCCGGCCGCCGTCGCGGGCGAGCGAGGAGCGAACCGAGTGGTTCGGCTCGGCCGAGAAGAGCACGAGCTCGACGGCTGCCACCCGGAAGGCCTCGGCCGTGCGCTCCAGGAGCGCCTCGAGCTCCGGCACGATCTCCGAGGAGCGCGACAGCGTGCGCATCGCCTCGTAGAGGAACTCGAGCTCGGAGTTGCGCCGGCGCTCAGCGTGGTAGGCGCGGTAGGCGAGCATCAGGAGCGCGGTCGGCGGCACCAGCAGCAGCCCGCCCTCGGGACGCGCGGCGACCACGGCGGTCACGGCGAGGCCCAGGCAGGTGTTGCTGAGCGCGACGGTCCAGTTGCTCAGGAGCATGTCGAGGCGCTGGCGCGGGTGGAGCTTGCCCTCGGCCAGGCTGACCGCGATGCCGACGCAGATGTCCGCGATGACGGTCGTGACCGAGACCGCGGCGAACACGGCCAGCCAGACGGCCGGCTCGAGCGGGTCGTGGCCGAACGTGAGCGCGTGCATCACGATCACGGCGGCGCAGGTGCCGAGCGCGAACTGGGCGACGTTGAAGAACGCCTTGAAGGGCGGGATCTCCCGGTCCAGCACGAGGGCGACCGACCAGCCCACGACCCCCGCGAGCAGCAGGTGCGGCGGATCCAGGAAGAGGAGCCCGACGACCAGCGGCAGCTCACCGAGGGAGAGCGAGTGGGTGCTGCGGCGGAAGTGCAGGTGCACGACCCAGCGCTCGGCAGCCGCGAAGCCGGCCGCCACCACCCACCAGGGCACGTAGACGGTGGTGGCCCCCACCGACAGGTCGTGCACCACGGTCACGTAGAGCACCGCGGCGGCCACGGCTAGCAGCCCGCCGAAGATCCAGATCTTGATCTCCAGCCCGACGCGCTTCTGCTGCTGCATGGTCATCGCTGTCAGTCCCTGAAGTCGCTCGTGCGCCGGAACGAGGCCATCCGGAAGCTGCCGAAGCTCGGATCGACCTCCCCGTTCGCCGTCAGGAAGCAGTCGCAGCGGAAGCTGGCCATGCTCCAGCCGGCGTCGAGCGGAGAGCCCTCGGCGTCCCGGAAGCTGGCGCGGCGGAAGCTCGCGCGCGTCCAGTCGATCTCACCGCTGCCCGGCACCAGCAGGGAGCTGGGCTCGAGCCCGGCGTTCGCCTCGCCGCTCCCGTCGAGCGCGGCAGCGGCGTCCACGGTGCCGCCCGCGCCCGGCACGTCGCGGAGCGTCGAGATCATGGCGCCCTTTACCTGGTTGGGCGACCAGCCCGGGTGCTCCTCCAGCATGAGGGCCGCGACCCCGGACACCACCGCGGCGGACATCGATGTGCCGCTGACGCGGAAGTAGCGGCCGTCCACGATGCAGTCCTTGCACATGTCGTAGAAGTCGCTGTACGGCGCCATCGCGGACACGAGCCTGGTGCCCGGCGCGAGCACCTCGGGCTTCGCGATGCCGTCCTGGGTGACCCCGCGGCTCGACCAGGACGCCAGCACGTCGTCGCTGGTACGGAACGTCCCGCGGTCGTCGGTCGCGCCGGCGGTGATCACGAAGGGGTCGTTGCCCGGCGCGTAGGAGACGGCGTTCGGCTTGTTGCCGTCGTTCCCGCCCGCGGCTACAACCACGATCCCGTGGAACCAGGCGCTCTCGGCCGCGGCGTCGAGCGGATCCGTCTTGTAGGACTCGGCGACCGTCGACGAGAGCGACAGGTTGATCACGCGGATCCCGAACTGCTGCCGGTGGTCGACCGCGAACTGGATCCCGTAGATCACGTCGAGGACGGTGGTGTTGCCGTCGTCGTCCGAGGTCTTGACGGAGATCAGGTTCGCCTCCGGGGCGATGCCCACGTAGGCGCCGCGATAGCGATCGCCGTAATGCATGCTGTTGCCCGCGATCAGCCCGGCGACGTGGGTGCCGTGGCCGAAATGGTCGGTGGCGTCGCTCGCGCATGGGTTGGTGACCGCGGTGGCGATCACGCGCGAGCGGCTGGGATCGTCCGTCGCGCGAAAGTCCGGCAGGTCGCCGGCGATGCCGGTGTCGATCACGGCCACCCCGACGCCCTTGCCGGTCGACCGCGCCCACGCCTTGGGGGCGTTCACGGCGTTCAGCAGCGGCAGGCCGTTTTCGGCAAGCGAGGCGAGCGGATCGCTGTGGCGGCCCCGCCCGCGGGAGACCTTCAGGCGGCGCGGAACCTTCGTCGACGCGTCCGCGTCCGGGCAGCGGTAGCCGCCGCTCGTCTCGTGATCCGAGCCCCGCGAGCTCGTCATGACGCCGCCGTTCGGGGTTACGGCCCGCACAGCGGCACTCGCCTCCAGCAGAGCCGCGTCGTCGGCGCCGAGGCTGGCGCCGAAGCCGTTGATGACCCCGAGCTCGGGCGAGGTCACGCGCCCCCCCAGGCGCTCGACCTGCGCCGCGCCGTCGGACGGGTCCGCCCCCGCCTCCATCTGGACGATGTACTCGGCGCCCCACGCCTCGCGCGCGTGGAAGCACAGCAAGAGCCCCAGCGCGAGCGCGAGGGCTACGGCGAATCGGAGTCGGAAGACGATCGGAAGCTCAGCCATTCGGTGGCGCCCCTCCTGAGTGGGGTGTCAGTTCGTCCGGCAGCTGAGCCGCCTCCGGGGAGGCCTCTGGCTTTGCGTCCCCACCTCGCGGCGGGTTTGCCCTGATCGGTTAGGTGGCGTATCGACCCGGGCTAGCTGAGCCCGTATTGGACATCCGCCTATCGAACAGGCGTCCGCCCGTGCGCGAATTCGGCGATCGCCGCGGCGAGCCGCTCGGGGCGGTCCTCCGGCGAAAAGGTCCGGGCACCCTCGATGATTTCGAGGCGGGCACCAGGGATCACCCTGGCCAGCCGCTCACCGTGCGCGGGCGGGAAGAAGCGGTCGCGCTCAGACCAGGCGATCAGGGCCGGCTTGTCCCACGCCGTCAGCTTCGCCGCCGCGTCCAACGTCTCCGCGGGATCAAGCCCTCCGAGCACGCGCCTCAGGTCGCGACGGATCTCCTTCCGGGTCAGCACGGGCAGCACGTACGAGTCCTCCGCCTGCGGATCGATCGGGTCGTTCGTCAGCCAGCCGAAGGCGATCGGAAGGCGGCGGAGCGGCCGCAAGCGGAGGGCGCCGAACGCGACCGGAATCGCACCCGGGATGAGTGCGGGGGCGAGCACGATGCGGAAGAAGCGCGGCGGGAAGTTCTCGAACGCGTCGCAGGAAGTGAGCACGAGCGCCCCGATCCGCTCTGGCCGCCGCGTGACCATGATCTGCGTGAGGCCGCCGCCGGTGTCGTTTCCGACGACGGTGGCGTCGGAGAGGTCGAGCGCCTCGATCGCGTCGGCGATCAGGTCCGCGAGCGCGGGCGGCCGCAGGTCGGCGTCCTTCGACATCGGCTCCAGGTGCGATCCGAGCGGCAGGTCGAGCGTGATGCGCGTGAACCCCTCCAGCCGCGGGACGACCTTGCGCCACAGGTTGGCGTTCACGAGGAGGCCGTGCACGAACACGATCGGCGGCCCGTCGCCGGTCGCGTGGGCGCGAATGCGGCGGCCGCCGCCGAGGTCGAGGGTGCGAGAAGGGCCCAGCTCGGGCGCCCGCCAAGTGGCTCGATCGCTCATCGCGCTACGGAAGTAAAACGATCTTGCCGAGCTTGCCGCCTGCCGCGAAGCGGTCGTAGGCCTGCTCGACCTCGTCCAGCGGGAACGTCTCGGCCACCGGCACGGTCAAGCTGCCGTTCTCGAAGAGCGGAAGCACCTCCTTCTCCACCAGGCGCGTCACCGCCGCCTTCTGCTCGAGCGGCCGGGCCCGCAGCGTGGAGCCGTGGATCCGGGCGCGCTTCTGCATCACCGCGAGCAGGTTTATCTCGGCCGTGGGGCCGCTGCCGCCCACGCCGATGACGGCGATACGGCCGCCGGTGGCGAGGGACTTCAGGTTCTCCGCCAGGTTGCCGGCCCCGACCAGCTCGAGGATCACGTCGTACGGCCCGTGATCGCCGAAGCCCTCGGGGTCGATCGCGCTCGCGCCCAGCTCCTCCACGGCCGGCCGCAGCTCCTCGCGGCGCACGGTTGCGGTCACCCTCGCCCCGGCCGCCCGGCCGAGCTGGACGGCCGCGGTGCCCACGCCGCCCGCCGCGCCGTGGACGAGCAGGTGCTCGCCCGGGCGAAGCCCGGCCTGGGAGAAGACGGCGTCGTGGGCGGTGGTGAAGACCTCCGGGATACCGCCGGCCTGGGGCCAGTCGACGCCGTCCGGCACCGGCATCGCCGCGCGTTCGTGCACCAATGCCAGCTCAGCCTGACCGCCGCCGCCGACCACAGCCATGACCCGGTCGCCCTCCTGGAAGCGGGCCGCGTCCGGGCCCACAGCGGCGACCTCGCCGGCGAACTCGAGGCCGGGGATGTCGGGCGGCGAGCCGGGCGGCGCCGGGTAGGCCCCACGGCGCTGGAGCATGTCGGCGCCGTTGATACCCGCGCCGCGCACGCGCACGAGCACTTCGTTCCGGCCGGGCTCGGGATCGGGCCGCTCCTCGACCACGAGCCGCCCGTCGTGGATGGTTGCGGCGCGCACGGGCGCAACATACCCCGCTCGTGAAACGTTGATGTCCCACCTGACGTCTAGGGTCCAGAGGCCGCGAGTGAAGGGACCATCCCTCATCCCGCGCAGTGCCCGGCCGCCGCTGTGGCGGGAGGCTCGGCTAGGCCTCGAGGCCGCGACGCTGCTGCGCGATCCGGTCCTCCGAGGCGAGGGCCTCCGCGACGGCCGCGGCCGCCCGGTGCTGCTGATCCCGGGCTTCCTGGCTGGCGACGGATCGCTCGGGCTGATGGCGGGCTGGCTGAAGCGGGCCGGCTACCGGCCCACCCGCGCCGGGATGCGCGCAAACGTGGACTGCGGCGGCGCCGTGGTCGAGCGGCTCGAGAGCCGGCTCGAAGCGGTCGTCCGCGAGCAGGGCAGCCGGGCCGTGGTGATCGGCCAGAGCCGGGGCGGCAGCATGGCGAAGGTCCTCGCCCGGCGCCGGCCGGACCTGGTCGGCGGGATCGTCACACTCGGCTCGCCCCAGCTCGATCCCCTGGCGGTGCACCCGCTCGTCCGTCTGCAGGTCGAGGCGGTCGGCGCGCTCGGCACCCTCGGCACGCCCGGGCTGTTCCGGCGCTCCTGCCTCGACGGCGACTGCTGCGCGGACTTCTGGGAGCAGCTCGCGGGCCCGCTGCCGGCCGGCGTGGGCTTCGTGTCGGTCTACTCCAGGAGCGACGGCGTGGTCGACTGGCGCGCGTGCCTGGACCCATGCGCCGACGAGCACGTCGAGATCCGCTCGAGCCACGTGGGAATGGCGCTGAACCCCTCGGCCTGGCGGGCGATCGCGAACGCGCTGGAGAGCTTCCGCCGCGCGGAGGCCCGGAAGCCCGCACGCGTGAGGCGGATGCGGCGCGCCGCTTAGAGAACCAGCACGGCGGCGCCCCGGATCGCGCCGCTCCGGAGGCGATCGAGCGCCACGCCTGCGCGCTCCAGCGGGTGAGTCTCCACCTGGGTCTTGACCGGCACGCGGGGGGCGAGCTCCAGGAACTCGGTGCCGTCGGCGCGGGTCAGGTTCGCAACCGACCTCAGCACCCGCTCGCCCCAGAGCAGCTCGTAGGGCAGGGCCGGGATGTCGCTCATGTGGATACCGCCGCACACGACGCTGCCGCCCTTGGCGACGGCCTTGAGCGCGGCCGGCACGAGCTCGCCGGCCGGCGCGAAGACGAGCGCCGCGTCGAGCTCCTCGGGCGGCGGGCCGAGGGCGTCGCCGGCCCACTCGGCGCCCAGCTCGAGCGCGAAGGCCTGGCCGGCCTGGTCGCTCGCGCGCGTGAAGGCGAACACCCGGCGTCCCTGGTGCACGGCCACCTGGCAGACGATGTGAGCTGCGCCACCGAAGCCGTAGATGCCGATCCGCTCGGCGTCGCCGGCGAGCTTCAGCGTCCGATAGCCGATCAGGCCCGCGCAGAGGAGGGGCGCGGCCTGTATGTCCGGGTAGCCGTCTGGTAGCGGGAAGCAGTAGCGCTCGTCCGCGACGGCGAGCTGGGCGTAGCCGCCGTCGCGGTCGTAGCCCGTGAAGCGAGCGCGGTCGCAGAGGTTCTCCCGGCCCGACCGGCAGTACCGGCACTCGCCACACGTCCACCCGAGCCAGGGCACGCCCACCCGGTCGCCCGGTGCGAACCGCTCCCCACCCTCGACGACACGGGCCACGATCTGATGCCCGGGCACGAGCGGCAGATGCGGCCGGTCGAGCTCGCCGTCCACGATGTGCAGATCGGTCCGGCACACCCCGCAGGCCGCGACCTCGAGCAGCACTTCGCCGACCTCGGGCCGCGGCGGATCGAGCTCGGCGGCCCGAAGCGCCGTGCGCGGGGCGTCGAGGACCATCGCTCGCATGGAGCGAAGGCTACGTAGCCTTCGCCGCGTGACCGCACCGTTCGGGCCGCTCGTCGACACCGCCTGGCTTCGCGAGCATCTCGGCGAGCCCGGGCTCGTCGTCGTCGACGCCCGTTTCGTGCTCGGCCGGCCGGGTGTGGCCGAGGTGGCCTGGCGCGAGGGGCACGTTCCCGGGGCGCCCTTCCTCGACGTCGATCGGGACCTTGCCGGCGAGCCGGGCGAGCGGGGGCGTCATCCGCTGCCCGATGCGGGCCGCTTCCAGGACGCCGCGCGGCGCGCCGGGATCGGCTCGGGGTCGCGCGTGGTGGCCTACGACGAGGCCGGCGAGGGCGGCGCCGCCCGGCTGTGGTGGCTCCTGCGCCACTTCGGCCACGACCAGGTTGCGGTGCTCGACGGCGGGCTGCGCGCCTGGCGGGCCGAGGGAGGCCTGCTGCGCCCCGGCGACGAGGAGGTCGAGCCGGGCGACTTCGAGGCCCGGCCCCGCACGGGGGACACGGTGAGCGCCGAGGACATCCAGGGCGAGCAGCTCCGCCTGCTCGACGCCCGCGCCCCCGAGCGCTTCCGGGGCGAGGTCGAGCCGATCGACGCAGTCGCCGGCCACATCCCCGGCGCGCTCAACGTCCCCTTCGCCGAGATCGCTCCGGAGGGGCGATTCCTCCCCGCCGAGCAGCTCGCCGAGCTCCTCGGCGGCGAGGCGTTCGTGGCCTACTGCGGCTCGGGCGTCACCTCCTGCAATCTGCTGTTGGCCGGCGAGCTCACCGGCGTCAAGGGCCGGCTGTACCCGGGATCGTGGAGCGAGTGGTCCCGGCGCGGCCTGCCGGTGGAGTGCACGTAACGCACCGCCTCCTTCACGCGAGGCTGTGCATTTGCGACACTTGTGCCGATCGTCACACTCCAGCGGTGTGCAATTGGCGGAGACTCGCACGTGTTGGGCCGCCGTAGATTCAGCTCACGCTCCAAACGACATAAGCCAAGCTGGCCCGGCGTGGTCGGTTGGAGCCTTGGGGTCGCCGCCGGAATCGCGGCGCTGATCGGGCTAGCGCACCTGCACGGCAATCCGCCCAACCCCGACGGAGGCTTCCCGAATGCCGCGCTCGACACCCTGGCCAAGCCGGCGGTGGCGGCGATCGCCTCCTTCTGCATCCTCGTCGTGATCGCCTGGTGCATGAGGCGCCTGCGCTTCGAGTTCATGGCGTGGTGGCCGGGCCGGATCGTCGTGCAGCCGTTCGTGACCGACGAGGACACCTCCGCGGCCGACGTGGAGCGGCTCACGGCCAGCTTCCGGGACCGCCTCGGCATGTCGCACCTCCAGTCTCCGGCCGCGGTCCCCGCTCCCGCCGAGCAGGGGGACTTCCTCGACGTGCTGGCGCGCAACGGCATCGACTCGGGCAACCTCCTAGGCAGCCTCCTGAGCGTCGTCCGCGCGGCGTTCCCGACCCACGCGTACGAGGTGAACGGCGCTCTCGTGACGCGCGACGGGCCGCGGCCGTACGGGGTCACGGTGCACGTCGTGCGCCTGCCCGGGAAGGGCGGCGGCGGTCACACGGTTTGGGGCGCCTCCTGGGAGGAAGCGGTCCGGCAGGCGGCAGATCACGCCACGGCGGCGATACTCCCGCGCACGCGCGTGTGCCGGTCTCCGTGGGCCGGCTGGCGCCGCTACTACATGCCGCCCGCGCTCCTCGAGCACTACGAGCACGCCGCGGAGTGCGAGCAGGAACGCCGCTACGACGAGGCGCTCGCCGCCTATTACCGGGCGCTCGACCTCGATCCCATGAACCCCGGGCTGAGGCTTCAGGTGGGCTTCCTGCAGGAGAAGCTCGGGCTCTTCCTGGACGCGCTCGAGACCTACTCGAACATCCTTCAGGTCGCGCAGCCGAACGACGTTCGCCGGGCCGATCGCCGGAGCGCTCGCCGCGACCGCGATCGCATCCTCCTCGTCGCGCGCTACCGGCACGCCGTCCTGCTCGGCGGCCCGGGCCTCCCGCACCAGTGGCGCAAGTGGGAGCAGGGCACCAAGCGAGGCGAGGAGCGGGAGCGCCTGCGGGACCGCCTCGTTCCCTCGCTGGACTGGATCGTGGCGAACGCCCTTCGCTCGCCCGAGGTGGCCGAGATGGCGGGCACGGCCTACGGGGACGGCCGCGAGATGCCGGAGGACTGCCGCGGGGCGCTACTGAGGCCGCAGGACGCCACACGCGACTCCTGCGATGGCCGGCTCGCCGAGCTGTTCCTCCTCGCCTCGCTCGACCGGCTGGCCGACCTGCGCCGCCGCATTCCGAGAAGCTGGCCGGGGCATCGTCCGCCCATCAGCAAGGCCGCGGTGCGGGTGTCGTCCCTCGTCGTGAGAGAGCGTCTGCGCCTCGTGCTCAACCGCTCGCGCTTCGAGCCCCGGACCGGCTGGGCGCCCTACATCGCGCAGATCGAGGACGAGATCGCGTCGATCGAGCCGAGGTCCGGGTTCGACCGCTGGCAGGAGCACTACAACGTCGCGTGCATCTACTCGCTGCCGCTCCTGACCCGACGCAGCTCGGCCGATGGCCGCGACGTCGAGGAGCTCGCCTTCCGCGCCGTGCAGCGCCTCGAACGTGCCACCGCGCAGGCGGACACGGACTTCCTGGTCAGCCGGCGCGACTGGCTCGTCAGCGAGGATCCCGACCTCCAGGGGCTCCGGGTCCAACCCCGCTTCAAGAGCTTCGAGGCGGCCTACTTCCCGTCCGCCACGCGCACGCCACAGCGCCCCCGCGACGTGCAGAGGTGGGAGGTCTCGCGCTACACGCTCGATCTGATCCGGACGGCGGCGCGGCGCCTCGAGCAGATCTGGGAGAGGCGTGCCTGCGGGCTGCAGCCTGCGACGAACAGCCGGGTCGTCATGCAGTGGTGCGACGACGACCTGACCGCACGGGCGCTCATCCGCGAGGTCGCCGTTCACCACAGGGACTGGCGAACGCGGTTCGAGCTCCTCGACAGGGTCTCCGGCTGGAGCGTCGAGAACGGCCTCGAGCCGATCCAGGTGACGTTCCCCGGGTTCGCCACCGAGAGCGGGCTCGGCCTGAACGAGGACGACGTCGAGGGCGCCACCCGCACCGCGATCATGGAGAAGGACTCGCGGGTCCGCGTGCTCGTCCGGCAGCTCGGGCCGGCCGGCCACAGGCGCCGCCGCGTCCCCCGGCCCAGCGTCCACCAGCGCGAGCTGCCCGAGGCCGACGTCACCCGGCTGTGCTCGGTTCACGCCGACCTGTGGCGTTCGCTCGCAGACGTCGTGACGCCCGATACCGAGCTCGAAGAGGCGGCCAGTCAGCTCAGCCGGGCCCTCGTGGCCGCATCTGCATTTCCCGGGCGGCCCGACGGCGCCCCGCCCGCATCACCGCTCGAGCAGCTCGCGCAGACGCTCTAGGTCCTTCTGCACGTTGCGCCGGACCATGGGCGCGAACAGCGGCGACCCGAGCGAGAACACGCCGCCGCCCCCGCGCACGTGGTTTCGCACGAGCGTGCCTCCGTCCCGGTCCTCGAAGGTGTAGGTGATGTGCATCGGGAAGGGCGCCTTCACCGAGCGCATGTCGAGCGTCCGGCCCGGCTCGAGCGCGGTGATCTCGTTGACGTACTCGACCTTGCGGCCCATGAACGAGGCCACGCGAGCCACCTGCGATCCCTCTCGGAGCGGAGGCTCTCCCACAAGGCGGGCCTCGCGCAGGCCGCCGATCCACTCGGGATCGTTCGCCGGATCGCTCATGTAGGCGGCCACCTCGTCGCGAGGACGGTCGACCTGAACCTCGGCCACGACATCGATGCTCATGCCCGCCAGTGAACCACGTCCGCGACCTCGAGCCGCAGGAGGGGGCCGGGCGGCGGCTGGGCGCGGTACTGGCCGTACTTCGCGGCGAGCGCGTCGAGCGCCGGGCCGACGGGATGGATCGTCACCGTCCCGCGCAGCTCGACCCAGGCGAGCTGCGACCAGTCGTCGGCGTAGCGGTCCACGAGCAGTGCTGCGTCGGGACGGCGGCGGAGCCGGCGCACCCGCGCCGGCTCCGCCGCGCGCTTGCGCTTCCGGTCGATCGCACTCCACACCGCCCCCTCCCACACCGCGAACGTGACCGGCAGCACCCGCGGCAGGTCGCGCTCGTCGAGGAGGGCGAGCCGGCCCACGCGCGCCGAGAGCACGAGCTCGGCGGCCCAGGCGGGCAGGTCCTCTAGCGTCACGAGTGGAGCGTACGAGAGGAGCGTCGCGATGAAGATCGGAATCGGACTGCCCAACACCATCCCGGGCGTGCGCCGACAGGAGGTGCTCGAGTGGGCCCGCCGGGCGGAGGCCGCCGGCTTCTCCACGCTCGGCACGATCGATCGGATCGTCCATCCCAACTGGGAGCCGCTCGTCGCGCTGAGCGCCGCCGCCGCGGTCACCGAGCGGATCGGGCTCACGACGGCGATCCTCATCCTGCCCTCCCGCCCGAGTGCGGCGGTCGTGGCGAAGGAGGCGGCGACCGTCCATACGCTGTCCGAGGGCCGGCTCGTGCTCGGCGTGGCCGTGGGAGGGCGCCCTGACGACTTCGAGGCGACCGGCGCCCCGTTCGGCGACCGGGGCCAGCGGTTCGAGCAGATGCTCGACGAGGTGAAGCGCCTCTGGGCGGGAGAGGAGCGCGGCTTCGCCGGCGGCGTCGGCCCGGACGTGTCCGGCGATCCGCCGCCGATCGTCGTCGGCGGCCAGGTCGAGGCCGCCTTCCGGCGGGCCGCCAAGTACGGCGACGGCTGGATCCACGGCACGGCGCCGCCCGAGAGCTTCCCGCCCGCGGTCGAGAAGCTCGAGGCGGCCTGGCGCGCGGAGGGACGCGAGGGCGAGCCGCGCAAGCTGTCGCTCAGCTACTTCTCGCTGGACAACGAGCCCCAGGCCGCCACGCGCGGGTCGATCGGCGACTACTACTCCTTCGCCCCCGACTACGCCGAGCAGTCCGTGGCCGGCACGCCCAAGGGGGAGGACGAGGTCAGGGAGCGGGTGCGCGGCTTCGAGGAGGTGGGCTGCGACGAGCTGATCATGTTCCCCGCGTCGCCCGACCCGGATCAGGTGGACAAGCTGGCGTCCGTCGTGCTCTAGGAGGATTCCGTCCTGCCCGCGCGCCACGATGAGCGGTGGATGGCCTCCGCCAAGCTCCTGATCGGCGGCACCGCGGCCGTGGCCGCCCTCGGCGTCCGGGTGGCGCGATCCCTGTATGGGCGCTGGAGCGTGCTCCCCGACGCCGAGCGACGCCGGATCGAGCCGCTGGCCGAGGATCTCAAGCAGCGGGCGCTCGAGGTTCGGGGCGCCCCGGACCGCGAGCGCGCCGGGGAGGATCTGCGCGCCGCCAGCGAGACGTTCGCGGCGGCGCTGGTGGAAACCGCGGAGGCCGACCCCGAGATCGACGCCCAAGAGGTGCACGAGCTGCGCGAGGAGCTCCGCCGCGAGCTGGAGCGGCTCGCGAGCGCCCACATTAAAGGTTTGCGAAGAGGGGCGGGGGGCGCAACACCACCCCGGGAG
>Ga0081538_10002958_pt1 | contig 16212 bp, 15 predicted proteins | sample TabmetS5T2R1_FD_71022 | JGI IMG/M metagenome (GOLD analysis project Ga0081538, IMG submission 71022) | Tabebuia heterophylla rhizosphere microbial communities from the University of Puerto Rico - S5T2R1 | ecosystem: Host-associated > Plants > Roots > Rhizosphere ... | reverse complement strand
AGACTGTCTCAAAGAGAACGGTCTTGTCATGGCCTTTATCCTCCGCTGGGATGGCGTACATCTTTGTCCTAAATATAGCAAGCCCTTCGACATTCTCGCCGAAGGGCTTGCTTCTGCAAATTGGCTCCCCTGCCTTGATTTCCACTCTGTTCTGCAGTACAAGAAATCGACGTCTACTCCCAGGCAAGCATTCCGCGACATAGGAGGCGATCTATGCAGACCGGCGCGGTGTTCCCTCAGACGGAAATCGGCGCGAGTCCGGCGGCTATCCGTGACTATGTACAAGCCGCTGAAGACCTCGGATATGCCCATGTCTTGGTGTTTGATCATGTGTTAGGCGCCGATGCTCGACGCTATTCCGGTTGGAATGGGCCCTACTCCCACCACGATATGTTTCACGAACCGTTCGTGCTGTTCGGCTATCTCGCCGCCCTCACGCGCCGGCTCGAATTGGTGACGGGGGTGATCATTCTCGGTCAACGCCAGACGGCACTCGTAGCGAAGCAGGCGGCGGAGGTCGACGTGCTCACGGGCGGCCGCTTGCGCCTCGGCGTCGGCATCGGCTGGAATCATGTGGAATATGAGGCGCTGGGGAGCAATTTCCATGACCGTGGGCGGCGTTCAGAGGAGCAAATCGCCGTCATGCGCGCCCTATGGACCCAAGAAGTCGTGAACTTCAAGGGCCGCTGGCACCAGATCACCGATGCCGGCCTCAACCCTCTCCCCGTGCAGCGTCCCATTCCCCTCTGGTTGGGAGGCAGAGCCGAGGCGGTGGTTAGGCGCGTGGGTCGCCTGGCCGATGGCTGGTTCCCGCAATTCCCTCCCGACAAGGCGGGGGAAGAGACGCTGAACCGCATGCGCCATTACGCGCGCGAAGCGGGACGTGATCCGGCGGCGATCGGCATCGAAGGGCGCATCAGCTTTGCCGGGGGCAATCCCGACACGTGGGCGCAAGCGGCTGAAGCCTGGCAAAAGCTTGGCGCCACGCATCTGTCGGTGAACACCATGAGAGCGGGGCTACGGTCGCCCGACGAGCACATCAAGGCTATTCGCCAGTTCAAAGAGGCGCTGGGCAAGTAAGACCGGAGCATGCTTGCACGCGTGCGGGGGAGCAGATGTGTCATTGGCGGCACTCCTGCTGGTCCTCGTTGCCGCAGCCCTGCACACGGGCTGGAACTTCGTGGTCAAGCGGGTGGCAGACAGGCATGTCTTCACCTGGTGGGCGCTGGTCGTCGGGGCCTTGTCATATCTGCTCCTGCTGGCTTAGGGGCTACCCATTCCGACGGCTATTAGCATTACGTGAAGTCAGCATCGTCTTTGCGGCGCTTGGCGGCTGGCTTTGGTTGAATGATGGCTTTAGGGCGGTGCGCACCATTGCGGCCGTGTTGATTGGTGGGGGAAGGCTCATCATCGCCCTGGCGGGTGAATGATGGCCACTGCCGACGGCGCTGACAGCGGCTAGAAAAGCGCGAAGGTTAAAAGGCATGGCGCAGTGAGTACCTATCGGGAAGGATTACCCTGGGTATCTTCCCCTTCCTGATAGCGCCGGTCAGCCATTCCCAAGAGGTCCAGAGTCTCATTCAGCCACCGGATCAGCTGCTGATACTTCTGGACGTCCTCGCGCGTAAAAGCCAGCCCGAGGAGGTTCCGGACGAGATATGTGATGTCCTCTTGAGAGATATTGTCGGCGTTTTGGCTGAGCAAGGCGGTCACGTCAGCTTCATCCTGGCGTCGCTTGTCAAGCGCCGGCCGGTCTGGAATGGCGAGCAACTTTAGAAGTAACAAGTCGCGCACTGACACCACCTTGGTCGGGATGTCGTGCACCACAACCTCGATCGCGTTATCGATGGCTGTTCGCGTGAGCCGTAGGGTCGCCGGCAGCACATCCAGATGGGTCCCTTCCACATCGAACACCATGACCACGGCGGTGCCGTGGCGGTAATATGGCCGGAGCAGGCGCTGCACCCGGGGGATATCCTCCCGACTCACCAGCACGTCGATGTCCTGCGTCGCCCGAGGGATGGTGTGATAGCCCATTGCCACGCCGCCGATGATCGCGTAGCGGATCTGCGTCTCGTTCAGCGTCCTCAAGATATCCCTGACCCTCTCCCGCTCCATGAGCTTCCGCCCCCAAAAGAGGTCGCCGTATTCCTCCGACAGCGTTAGACACGTCTCCACCCCATTGAGTCCGGGCAGCAGGCCCGTGAACCGACGCTCTTCTGTTTGGTTTACCCCTGTCTGGTTTAGCCGATGATTGCCCATGGCCACTTCCCCTCATCCCTATGGCCATTGTACCATGAATCTCGCCCCCTCGTGCTTTGCGTTGGAGGGGAAATCGAAGCCCCCCAAGATGGGCAGAGGCCACGTCTGGTCTGCGTCACTTGACCCGATACCGAGCGCATGCCACAATAGCACCGAACTGCCCCGGCGACAATGTTTGATCATCCTCCATTGCCGCGGAGGACGATGTTGGGTAGGGAAGTGCCGTATCAGAACTCGGGAGTCCACAGCGCCAGAGGACGCGAAGACGTCGGCAACTCAGAGGGGCATTGACCCCGGAGGAGGAACGACCATGGCGAAGGCAACGATTCTGGTAGGAACCGTCGGTCAAGGTATCATCCGTAGCCGCGACGACGGGGCAAACTGGCAACGGGTGGGGATCGGTCAGGGGATGCATTCCGATGCGATGGTGCGGGCGCTGTTGAACCACCCCCAGCGGCCAGAGATCATCTTCGCTGGCACCGATAAAGGGCTGTATCGCAGCGACGATGCGGGGGAGAAATGGCGGCTGATCGATTCCCCCCTGAACAACTATGCCGTCTGGGCGCTGGCGAGCGATCCAGCGGCACCCGAGGTGATGTTTGCAGGAACCGGAACGCCGACCCCGTCCACGGTGTTCCGCTCCATCGACGGCGGCATGAGCTGGCAAGAGCGGCCGGCCGGGATCGCGGCGGAATGTCCCAACGTCGGCATCCCGCGCGTGACGGGTATCGCCATCGACCCGCTGGACCGCCAGCAGGTCTGGGTCGGCATCGAAGTCGATGGGGCGCGGCACAGCACCGACGGCGGGGAGACCTGGAAGGCAATCAACGGTGCCATCCCGAATCCGGATGTGCATAACGTGGCCGTGGCGGGCGGGCCCCCGAAGACCGTCTTCATCGTGGTGAATAACGAAGTCTACACTAGCACCGATGAGGGAGCCACCTGGCATCCCCTGCATGTGCGGGAAGTCTTCCCGTGGACGTATCCGCGTGGTATTGCCGTCCAGCCGGGCAATGCCAAGACGATCTTCGTGACCATTGGCGACACCACGCCGGGCCGCACCGGGACGGTGATGCGTTCGAAAGATGCCGGTAAAACCTGGGAGAACCTCCCCCTGCCGGTTCAGCCTAACACTGCCATGTGGGTTGTGCACCTGCAACCTGCCGATCCCAACGTGGTCTTGGCTGGCAGCCGCTACGGCTATCTCTATCGCAGCGACGATGGCGGCGACAACTGGCGCAAATTGTGGCGGGAATTCAGCGAGATCTCGAGTGTGCTATGGCTTCCGTCTTAACCACGCGTCATCACCTTCGTGATGGGCCTGTGGCTTACTGCGGACATTAAGGGGAAGCAGCACCCGGCCGAGCATGACTGTCGGCCCTGGTGGCGGGCGGCCAAAACGGGGCCGCCGCCACCAGCATCGCTGCAGAGGAACGGAGGGACGACCGCTCCTCTCTCGACTATTTGTCCAACCATACCGTGTCCCAGCGCACGACATCATAGATGCCGAAGAATCCGGTGGGATTCTGCCCCTTGACGTAGTTATACCACGCATCGTTCATCTTCTCGTAGGCGACCGGCAGCAATGGCGGGTCTTGCTCCATAACGTCCTCGGCCTGGCGCAGGAGGGCCTTACGTTTCGGCGCATCGATTTCGCTGTTGATATGTTGCAGAACCTGCTCGAACGCTGGATTGTGCCACTTCGAGTAATTCTGCGGCCCCTCCTTGGCATACCAAGCATTGAAATAATCGGAGGGATCCAGCAGCGTCGAGACGATCGCACTGATGGTCAGGTCATACTTCCCGGCCTGCGCCTCGTCGAACCACACCGAGGTCTGCACGGCACGTAAATTACACTCGATATTGAGCGTCTCTTTGAGCATCGCCTGAATCGCCACCGACCACAGCTTGTGGTGGGCGAGTTCCCGCACCATGAAGTCCAGCCCTTTGATGCCTTTACTATGCCCTGCCTCAGCAAGTAAACGCCGCGCCTCCTGCACTGCAGCCTTCGGGTCGGTCTGATAGCCCAGCCGTTTGGACATCTCCTCCGGCGGCGTGGCCCACTCGGAGAAGGGGTAGATGAAGCCACCCACCAGGGTGGGCGTCACATCCTTGACTACCTCGACCAAGACGTGTTTATCCAGCGCCAAGTGCATCGCACGCCGCACCCGCGGGTCATTCAACGGTTTCTTGGTGTTATTCACCCAAATGGCATGGATCACACTCTGATAAAAATCGACAAACGTCATCCCAGGGGTTGCTTGCACTTTCCGAGCTGCCACCGGGTCGATGGTGCGTACGTAGTCGACATTGCCAGCTAGCAAGGCGGCGCCCACTTCGGGGGTCCAGGGAGGAATGTGATAGACCTCGATACGGTCGAGATACGGTAGCCCCTTGTTCCAATAGTCCGGATTCTTCTCCATAATCCAGACTTCTTTATCGACGCGCCGCACATGCCGGAAGGGACCTGTGCCGGGAAAGGTGGCAACGTTGCGCAGGTTGTACTCATGCTCCTCCAGGGTTTTCTTGCGCACGATGATGTTCCACCCACTGGCAAAGGCTCCGAGCATAAAGGCGGTGGGGCGGGGTTCGCTGAGGTGGAAGGAGATGGTATGGGGGTCGATGATGCGGATCTCGTGCACCGCCGAAAATAGTGGGGTCCGGGGTATACTGACCCCTTTGGGTGGCCAAACGATGCGCGAGAAGGTGGCATGTACATCCTCGGCGGTGAAATCGGCACCATCATGGAATTTCACCCCCTGGCGAAGGTGGAATGTGTAGGTCTTGCTATCCGGCGAGATGTCCCATTTGTAGGCCAGGTCGGGGATAATCGTCTGCCCATCGCGAGGGTCGCGGCGGATCAGGTTATCGTACATTGGTCCCTGAGCCGCCATGTTGGAGACGGTTCCCGATTGATGCACATCGAAGTGGGCGGGGGCGCTGAGGATGCCATAGCGCAAGGTTCCGCCGCGCTTGGGATCGGGGTCTGAGGCTTTGAGTTGAAACGCCGATGCATCACCCTGTCCAGCCAGCAGTGGACGACCAGGGAGATGGGTAGCGACTGCCAGGCTCCCGGCGCCGATCCCAATCCCTTTCAGAAAAGCACGCCGATTCATCACCCCTGCTGGCCTCCTATCTATCCTGTAGTCTGCCATAGCCTCTCCATTCATGCCTGAACAGGGTGACGAACGCCAGCGTCAGTCCCAAGAAGGCTACAGCGCTGGAGGGTCTCATGTCCTCGCTCTAGAGTTCGACAACGGCCGCGTGGGCGATGGTCATAATCTCATCCAGGCGCCTGCTGTGGTAGGGCTCGGCCATCTGCGAGTTGCTCAGGTAGGTGAACGACACACCGGTCCCCGGATCCGCCCAGGAATATGATGTCCCGGCGCCGCCGTGGCCAAATGTGCTGGGGGCCGCGGTACTCCCCAAGCCACGAATGGTTGGAGACAAGCCACGCACATGCACCCCCAAGCCGCGATGCATCGGCAGGCCAAAGCGCTCGTCGATGCGGTCGCCGGTGTGGTTCCGCGTCACATATTGGACGGTACGCGGCCCCAAGATGCGGGTGCCGTTCAGCGTTCCAAGGTGGAGCAACATCTGATAAAAAGCCACGAGATCCGTGGCGGTGCCGTAGCCTCCTCCCCCTGGGACACCGGCGCGCCAGAATGCCGGCGTGTTACGATCCGGGAGCGGCTCGTGCTCCCCGCTCTCGGTGCGCTGATATGCGCCTGCCAGCCGATTGTGCAACGCATCTGGTACGCCAACACATAGGCTGTTCAGGCCCAGAGGCTGCAACACGTGGTCGCGGATGAACTGGCGATAGTCCTGACCAGTGACCGCCTCGATGAGGATGGCCTGAGTCCAGTGCGCGGCAGCGCTGTGATAAACCACTCGCGCGCCAGGTTCCCACTCGAGCGTGAAGTTACACACGCACTCGCGCAGGAGTTGATGGTCCTCCCAGGCTTCTGGGGGCACGTTGGCATCGGGGAATCCAGCCTGGTGCGAGAGCAGGTGGTACAGCGTCACCCGCCCCTTGCCAAAGCGAGAAAATTCTGGGATGTAATCGGCCACGGCGTCATGAAAGCGCAGCATTCCATGCTCCACCAGATACCAGATGGCGCATGACGTGATTGGCTTGGTTTGCGAATACAGCAGCCACATGGTTTCCTGGTCTGCGGCCACAGCGGGCTTACCCGCCCCATCCAGGCGGGCGACGCCGAAGCTCCGCGCCGCCACCAAACTGCCATGTCGCGCCATGGCTATGGCGGCGCCGGGATACCAACCGGCAGCGATGTGCGCCTCGATTCGTTCATAGAGGCGCTCGAGGCAGGCCTCATCGATGCCCTGACTTGCCGGGGTATCCTTTTCGAGGACGGGGGCGAAATTCGGAAACGGTGGTGCTTGTACAGTAGCCATAAATCGCTCCTCTGTCATGGGTGTGAGAGCATTTTTCGTGACTCTAGCAGATTGCGGCACAGAGGTAAATCGTTTTCGCTGGCGGTCCGCGTCTTTGGCGAGTCCCCCGCGATGGTCTGGAGGGAAGGCCTCGACGCGGTCGTCTGCCGGGAGGGCATCGCGCCCATGAAATTCTCGCACGCCGGGCACGTCCTGCATGCTAAGATACAGGCCTTTTGCCGCAGCCGCTGGCAACGCATGCGCGCCTATCACGACGCTGTCATCGCCCACGGATCGCCCAGAGAAGGAATCGCCCGGTGTCTCTCGCGCCACATCTGATCGCGCTCGCTGGTGCTGTGAGTTCAGCTTTGGCAACGGTGTTGATTCGGCAGGGGTTACGCCATGGCAATTTCTATGTCGGGTTCTGGATCAACGTCATCGTGGGAGTGGTCGGCTTATGGGGTGCCGTCCTCATTCTGGAACCCGCTGACGCCTACCGCGCAAGTGCCATTCCCCCCTTCATGTTGTCGGGGATCATCGGCACGGCCGGAGGCCGACTGCTCCGTTTTGTCAGCATCGAAAAAGTCGGGGCGCCCGTGGCCGCCTCGATCACCAACCTGAATCCGTTCATCGCGACCGGCTTGGCCGTCCTTGTGCTCGGTGAGCGGGTCACCCTGCCGATTATCGCCGGCACAGGTGTTATTGTGCTGGGAACTACGCTGCTGTCGCTCAGCGGACGGCTGATCGGTTTCCAGCCCCTGCACCTATTCTACCCCTTTCTTTCCGCCTCGTGCTTCGGCGCGGTGGCGATCATCCGCAAGCTTGGCCTCAGCTATGCAGGGCCGCTGTTTGGCTCTGCCGTGAACATCACCACCGCACTCGTCACCTTTACAGCCTTTCTGCTCGCTTCGGGAAATCGTCAAGTACTGCTGTGGCGTGGCCGCGGTCTGATCTACTTTGTGGGGGCTGGGATCGCCGAAAACCTCAGTGTGTTTTTGGTCCTGGTAGCACTGGGTCTGGGGGAGGTGAGCGTTGTGACGCCGCTCGCTGGCACAGCGCCGCTGTTTGTGTTGCCGTTCACTTCCCTCTTCTTAAAGGGGGTCGAGCAGCTGACGGGGCGGATTGTCGCCGGCGCCATCCTCATCGTGCTTGGCGTGTTTCTGCTGACGCTTAAGGGGTCGTGAAAGCCGCTCCTGCAGCGAAACAATCCAGACGGCGCCCGCGCTCCAGCAGGGCATAACGGCATGGCCATAATGCCAGGGGGTCGATCGGGAGTTCGGACTTAGCGACTAGACGGCCCGTCCCGATAGAAACGGATCAAGCCTGTGGAGGGGGGCGTCACCCCGAGCTGGCGCAGCATGGTGACGATTTGCCCACGGTGATAGGAGGAGTGATCGACCACATGCTGGATCATCTGCCAATAGGACGGTGTATAGCTCCCCGTCCGTGCAGTCGTCGACAGCGTCTCTTGCAGCTTGCGATCATCGAGTGTGGTGAGGAATTGGCTCATCTCGTCGCAGACATTTTCCCAATAAGCTCGAAGCTCGGCGACAGAATGCATCTGGCTAATGCCCGCAGTACCGGTCTCGGACTTCCCCTGCCAGCGACTGAGCCAACCCTTTTCTGCCCCGATGATGTGCGCAAGTGTGCCATGGATGCCTCCATGACTGCTACGCATGTCTCGTCCATATTGCTCAGAGGGCAGTTGGCTCAAGGCTTCGAAGAAGCACTGATTGGCCCAGCGGTTGAAGGCCACGAGTTGGGTGATTTCCTGCAATATCACGGGAGTTCCTCCTCAAAGTGATCGGTCCATGCACTCGGGGGCTGCCGCTCCCGTGGTATTGTACCATAGGCCTTTGCTCCCCAGCTGAATCCCGTCTTGAGACAAAGCCCAGGAAGCTTCATATCGCATACTTCTCCCGAGCCTCTGTCTTGGTTCTTTTCCCCGGCTCCACGCACAGCTATCCGGATGATAGAGCAGCTTGAGAGCACCCGCTCTAGGATGACAATCTTTCATTGTTAAGAGAAAAACAATTCATTGGATTTTTTTCAGCGTCCGCCGAATATTATAATCAAACAAACGGTTGGGGCATCGGCATGAAGTACAAACGATTGCTCCCATAAGCTCTTGAAGGAGGTATTGAGATGCGTGCTCATAGTCCGACAATCGATCAAAGACCCCAGATGAGGGTCACCGCTGACGTTGGCGGCCTGGATTGGCTTCACCGTCTCTATCAGTGGTTCAGCGGTCTCAGCCGCAGCTCACGGGAGATCCCACCTGTAAGCCCCCACGGCACGTGGGAGCCCGAGCGTGAGCGGTTCCAGCAGATGCGGGCTGATGCCGCTTTGGACATCGTCATCTCCCAAAGAGGCACGTCGTGGTCGACACAGCTTTATAACTCCTGCCTTTAAGATATCACCTATCATCCTGTCATTGCTTGTAGGTAGAGGATTGGGCTGAGGGTAGGACTCACAGTTGTCTTCCCCCTCACCCGGTCCCTTCCCGCCGAATTCCCCCAGTTTCTAGCACCCTTCATCGATCACATCAGTGCACAAAAAATCCTTGACAGCGCCCCCCCCATTTGATAGTCAGGGTCTAAGGATGAGTACTTTCCATCATGGACTCGCGAACAGGGCGAGAATTCCCGTGAAGGCTCGAGGCTTCTCCGGCCAGCTCCTGATGCACTAATACCCTAGGATCGCGGCGTTTTAGTCACCCCTTGCTGCGTCTCCCCCCTTGTTCACCTCCTGGAGATCGGCGCACGCGCCCGGAAGGCTTGCCCTCACCAGACCACGAGGTGCAGTCGGAGCGGTGCCGGCTCTTTTTGAAACGATCGGTACTGTGCAACCGATAGCAGAGATCGCAACGAAGGAGACAGCTATGGCGACAGAGGGCAGCTCGCAAATGTTGGCGACACCACGCGTGCGTTTTGCACCGGTCAATGGCGCAGCGGAGCTGTTCACACCGGCATTCCTCGATTATCTGGTGCGACTGCATGATGAGTATACGCCCAGCATCCATGCGTTGCGCGCCAGGCGAGCTGAGATGTTAAAGGCAGCCCATGAGCAGAGGGGTATGCCCATACATCTGCCGGTGTCCGAGATCAACACCGGGGATTGGAAGGTTCCCCCCGTTCCAGAAGATCTGCTCAAACCCGGCATCGAGATCTCCGGCCCTGCGTCTATCACCCATATGTTCATCAATGCCCTCAATCCCGGCCCAGAGGGGACGCGGGCCGAAGGAGACCTGGACGACGACGAAGACTCCGCCCGACACTGTCTCAGCGATACCGTCAAAGCCACCTGGAACCGCCTGGAAGCCGTGCGGCGGACGCTGACGTTCAGCGATCCCGAGCGGGGCAGGACCTATCGCATTGCCGACGGCGAACTGCCTTTCTTCATGCACCGCGAGCGTGGCTTACACCTCGACGAACCGGAAGTGACGGTCGACGGTGCTCCCATACCGGCCTGCACACTGGGCACCGCCCTCACACTGTTCTATGTAGGCCGGGAGCAGGCCGCCCGCGGCCAGGGTATCTACTTCTATCTTCCAAAACTGGAGCTGGTAGAGGAAGCCGCATTGTATCGTGACCTTTTCGCTACCAGCCAAGCGCAGTTGAACTTCCTCAGAGACGCCGTGATCAGAGCCATTCCGCTCATCGAGTCGTTACCCGCCGCCTATCAGATGGAAGAAATGCTCCACGCCCTGGGTCCCTATGCCGCAGGGTTAAATGCCGCCCGATGGGATTTCAAGGCCAGCATCTTCGAATATGCGATGACCGACCCCAATGCCGTATGGCCTGACCGGTTCGGGGTTGACATCAAGACCACCCCGTTCCTGGCCAATATCTTCAGGCGGCTGGTGGCCATCTGTTTGAAGCGCGGGGCCGTCCCCATCGGCGGCATGGCCACGCCGTTACCCAACCCCGATCCCGAAGTCAATCGCATGGCGGCGGAGGCCATTCGGGCGGACAAGGTGTGGGAGGCGCAGCAGGGGTTTATCAGAGGCTGGGTGGCGCACATCTTCCACATGAAGACAGCGGCAGATCCCTTTAAGGAGGTCGCCGCCTCAGGCTGGAAACCCACACCGGAGATGGCCAACCCGGACAACTACCCCATCGAGATCAAAGTCCCCGAGGGGCCCATCACGGTGGAGGGGACGCGGCGCAACGCCAGAATGGTCATCGAGTATGTCGAGGCCTGGCTCAACGGCCGCGGCGCCAAGGGCATCGATAGCCTGGCGGGCAAACCAGGGCTGCATCCAGCCTTGATGGAAGACCTGGCAACCGGCCGCATGTCGGTGGCGCAAATCGCCCAACGCATCCTGCATCGCGCCCGCGATGCCCACGATCCATCCAAGAGTCATGACTTCGCGCTGGTGAAGCGATTGCTGCAGGAAGAAGGTGAAGACATCTTGGCCCGGCTGCAGGCCGGTATCCGTAACGACCGCGACAAAGCCGCCTATGCCGAGGCCGAAGAGCGTTATCGGAAGGCGATGAAGATCGCCATGCGGTGGATCAAGAACTACACGGAGCTGAACTTTCGAAGTCTCGGCTCCTACACCATCGCCGACCTCGAAGCGATCGCCGCAGCCGACGAGGCATTTTGAGGGCATGCGGACCGCGATGACGCAGCCTCGCAAGCGAGGATTTGCTTGCATTGCAGTCTTCGGTTAGAGTATATGAAGCGTGGTCATCAGACGATTCGCAGGCACTGGTGTGCGTGTGCCTGTCGCAACGAGCATCGCTTCGGGGAGCGATCGGAAGCGCCGTGGTGTCGCGCGGCAAGTCCCGGAGTGCATGTCGCTCATCCCAGTCCAACGATGAACGCGAGCTCTTGAAAGAGGGAGGTGGATTCTTGCAGGCATTCGATTACGCCGCCGCGCAAAGCGTCGATGAGGCCGTCTCTCTGCTGGCCCGGCACGGGGATCAGGCGCGTGTGCTTGCCGGTGGGACAGACATAATTGTGCAAGTGCGGGAAGGGCGCCGACAGGTGGCGATGTTGGTAGATGTCAAGGGCATTCCGGAAGCGAATCAACTATCCTACGACGCGTCACAGGGACTCACCATCGGAGCCGCCGTACCCTGTTATCAAATCTATGGCCGCGAGGACATCGCGGCGGCCTATCCGGGGCTGATCGACGCCGTCTCCTTGGTGGGGGGCATTCAGATCCAGGGGCGGGCCACGGTAGGCGGCAACCTGTGCAACGCCTCCCCGGCGGCCGATACCACCCCGGCCCTGATCGTCCACAATGCTATCTGTACGATCGCCGGGCCCAGCGGCAGGCGTGAGATGCCAGTCGAGCAGTTCTGCACCGGGCCAGGCCGCACAGCCCTGCAGTCTGGCGAGTTCCTGGTCTCCCTGCACATGCCGCCGCCGCCACCGAACTTCGGGGCCCATTATTTGCGGTTCATCCCCCGCAATGAGATGGACATCGCCGTGGTGGGGGTTGGGGCATCCGTGGTGCTGAATCAAGATCACTCAGCCTTTGTCTCTGCACGTATCGCGCTGGGCGCTGTGGCACCGACCCCGTTGTTGGCGGAGACGGCAGGGGCGGCTCTGGCCGGCAAGCCCACGTCCGATGACACGATTCAACAGGCGGCAGATGCCGCGCAGGCCGCGGCTCGACCGATTGACGATATGCGCGGCACGGCAGTGTACCGGCGACACCTGGTGGGGGTGCTGACGAGACGCGCGCTACGGGGTGCCATTCAACGTGCCAAGGAGCGGTAAGATATGCCCACGAAAGTACACGTGCAGACACAGATCAACGGTGAGGAAGTGGACTTCCTATGCGAGCCGCGCCAGAGTCTGCTGGAAGTATTACGTGATGTGCTCGGGCTGACCGGCAGCAAAGAGGGTTGTAATAACGGCAACTGCGGGGCCTGCAGCGTCATCCTCGATGGGGTGCTGGTGAACTCCTGCTGTGTGCTCGGCGTCGAAATCGCCGGGCGCGAGGTCACCACCATCGAAGGCATTGCCACGCCGCAAGGGTTACACCCCCTGCAGCAAAAGTTCTTGGAGCATGCCGCCTTGCAATGCGGCATCTGCACCCCAGGGTTCATCGTGGCGGCTAAAGCGCTGCTCGATAAGCATCCCCATCCCAGCGAGTATCAGGTGCGTCATTGGCTGGCAGGCAATTTGTGCCGTTGTACCGGGTACGACAAGATCATCCGGGCCGTCCTGGACGCCACCCAAACCATGGAGGCTAAGGCATAATGGCCGAAAGCACAGCGTATAAAGTCATTGGCACGCGCCCCATACGGCACGATGGTGTCGATAAGGTCACCGGTCGAGCCATCTACGGTGCTGACGTGCAGATGGCCGGGCTCTTGCACGGCAAGGTCCTGCGCAGCCCGTATGCCCATGCGCGGATCCGTTCCATCGACGTCAGCCGGGCGCTGGCGCTACCGGGCGTCAAGGCCGTCGTGACCAGTGCTGATCTGCCGCCCGCCGAAGACCGCACCATCCAGCTCGGTGAGGGGGCCGTGAATCTGAAGTATTTGAGCAACAACATCCTGGCGGCAGACAAGGTGCTCTACAAGGGCCACCCGGTGGCCGCCGTGGCCGCCACCAGTCCGCACATCGCCGAGGAAGCGTTGGCGCTCATCCAGGTCGATTACGAAGTGCTGCCGCCAGTGCTCGACGTCCGTGAGGCCATGCAAGACAGTGCCCCCCTGCTGCATGATAACCTGAAAACCAAGTCCCTCGGGCAAGAGACCGACAAAGTCAGCAATATCGCGACCCACACCCAGTTCAAGTTGGGTGATGCGGAGAAAGGGTTCCAGGAAGCTGACGTCGTCATCGAGCGCGAATTCACCACTGCCACGGTGCATCAGGGCTATATCGAGCCGCACAACGCCACGGCCATGTGGAATCCGGATGGGCAGTTGACCATCTGGGAGAGCACACAGGGGGCCTTCACAGTGCAGCGGCAATTAGCACCGGTGCTTGGCATTCCGGTGGCGCACATCCGCGTCATCCCGGCGGAGATCGGTGGCGGGTTTGGGGGCAAAATCAACCTCTACCTCGAGCCTATCGCGGCGGTATTATCCAAGAAAACTGGACACCCGGTGAAGGTGCTGATGAATCGGGCGGAGGTGTTCGAGAGCACCGGACCGACGCCTGGGTCGTACATCCGGGTGAAAATGGGCGCCACCAAGGATGGGCGCTTGACCGCAGCCCAGGCGTACATGGCCTATGAAGCCGGTGGTTATCCAGGCTCGCCGATCGGCGCAGGCATGATGTGCATTTTCACCCCATATGACGTCCCGAACGTCCTGATCGACGGCTTTGACGTCGTGGTCAACAAGCCGAAGACCGCCCCATACCGGGCGCCTGGGGCGACGAATGCCGCGTTTGCCTCCGAGACGGTGGTCGACGAGCTGTGCGAGAAGCTAGGCATGGATCCGCTGCAATTCCGTCTGCGGAACGCCGCCAAGGAAGGCACGCGGCGCCCCGATGGGCCGACGCACCCGCGCATCGGCTATCTTGAGACCGTCGAGGCGGCGCTCAACAGCGATCATTACCGCACGCCGCTTGAGGGGCCAAATGTCGGCCGTGGTGTGGCCTCAGGGTACTGGTTTAACGTCGGCTTGCAGTCCAGTGTGTCGATCAATGTTAATGCCGACGGCAGCGTGACGCTGGTGGAGGGCTCAACAGACATCGGCGGGACGCGTGCCTCAATCGCCATGCAAGCCGCCGAAGTGTTGGGGCTGAAGGCGGAAGAAGTGCGTCCGATCGTGGCAGACACCGCCAGCGTCGGCTACAACGATGTTACCGGCGGCAGCCGCACCACCTTCGCCTCCGGGTATGCCGCCATCGAAGCCGCCCATGATGTGGTGCGCCAGATGACCGAGCGTGCCGCGCGCATCTGGAAATCCGAGCCGTCAGATGTGACCTTCGCCGACGGGGTTTTTCATAACAGCAAAGAGGCCGACCAACGGCTGACCTTTCAGGAGGTCGCCGCACAACTAGGGCGCACGGGAGGCCCGGTGACGGGACGCGCCACGGTGGCACCACGCGGTGTGGGAGGCGCGTTCGCCACGCACATCGTCGATCTACAGGTCGACCCGGAAACGGGCAAAGTCACGATCCTGCGCTATACCGCGGTGCAGGATGTCGGCAAGGCCATCCATCCAAGCTATGTGGAAGGACAGATGCAGGGAGGGGCCGTGCAGGGCATCGGTTGGGCGCTGAACGAGGAGTACTTCTATAACGACACAGGCGTCATGGCCAACGCCAGCTTCCTCGACTATCGCATGCCCACCAGCCTGGACCTGCCGATGATCGACACCATTCTGGTCGAGGTGCCGAATCCAGGCCATCCGTTCGGCGTGCGCGGGGTTGGGGAAGTACCTATTGTGCCGCCAGTGGCCGCCATTGCCAATGCCATCTATAAAGCTGTGGGCGTGCGGTTGCGCCACAGCCCGATGTCTCCGGGGCGGGTGATGACGGAAATTCTGACGAAGGGGAAGTAACCGTGGCAGTTGTCTGGATTCCCTCCCTCCTGCAAGGCCTCACCAGCGGTGAGGAGAAGGTCGTGGTGTCCGGAGCCACGGTGGGGGAGGTCATCGAGCAGCTTGAGGCTCGTTTTCCGGGGGTTAAAGACCGGTTAGTCCAAGGTGGGGAGATCCGGCCGCACATCGCCGTCGCTATCGACGGCGATGTCAGTCCCGAGGGGCTGGAGCAAGACGTGCAGGAATCCAGCGAAATCCACTTCATTCCGGCGCTGAGCGGGGGACAGTAACGTATAGTCGATCGAGCTGCATACCTGCCGTCCAGTCGTGAGCCGCATCGGGTTCATTGGCGTGCCTGGCACAGCGGCCAGGGCCCGAAGGGGCCTCCTCCCTTTCCACGATGCTGGCGAGTAGATTATACAACGCGTGCTAGATTGTGTCGAGCGGGCTACGCACCCCTCTCCCTCCCTGATTAAGCACATGCGTATAGATCATGGTCGTGCGCACGTCTTTATGCCCCAAGAGCTCCTGCACCGTGCGGATATCATAGCCAGCCTCCAGAAGATGCGTCGCGAAGCTATGACGAAAGGTATGGCAGCTCCCCGGCTTGGCGATTTTTGCCGCGCGCACAGCCTTTTTGACGGCATCTTGCAGCGTCTTTTCGTCGATGTGATGCCGACGTTCTTTGCCGCTACGTGGGTCAATAGAGCGTCTACGAGCGGGAAAGACGTACTGCCAGCCCCACTCATGGCTGGCGCTGGTATATTTCCGTTCGAGTGCAAATGGCAGATAGACCTCGCCAAAACCTTCTGCTAGGTCTTGCTGGTGCAGGATTTTGACCTTTTCCAGCTGTCGTTTCAAGGTTTCTACAAGCGATTGCGGTAGCATTGTCACGCGATCTTTTTGTCCTTTACCATCGCGTATGAGGATTTGCCGATATTCAAAGTCTACATCCTTGACGCGCAGACGGACGCACTCCATCAGGCGCAGCCCTGCGCCGTAGAGCAGGCTCGCCATAAGCCAGCGTTGGCCGTGGACCTGGGCCAGCACTGCACGTACCTCGGCGCGGGGGAAGACCACCGGCAAGCGTTCGGGG
>Ga0081538_10002957_pt1 | contig 16225 bp, 17 predicted proteins | sample TabmetS5T2R1_FD_71022 | JGI IMG/M metagenome (GOLD analysis project Ga0081538, IMG submission 71022) | Tabebuia heterophylla rhizosphere microbial communities from the University of Puerto Rico - S5T2R1 | ecosystem: Host-associated > Plants > Roots > Rhizosphere ... | reverse complement strand
TCGACGTACGAAGCGGCCGGGTCGGCAGCGCGGCGGACCAACGCATCGAGCTCCGCCGACGAGACCAGGTCTCCACCGAGTCGAATGACGATGGTCCCGGCAGAAACGATGTCGGTGAAGAACAGACCGCGGCCTTCGATCGGAGAGTCGCGGATGACGAGACGCTCGTCCATCCATACCTCTGCTGGCGGAACGGGGCGGTCCTCCACGCTGCAAGTCTGCTCTCGCATCCGGCGATCAGGGACACGCCATAATGCGACTGGCACAGGCTCATCAGGGCGAGGTGGCGAGTCGTGTAAGTGCCTGTTCGTACCGAGCGATCCGCTCGGCGTTACCCGGCGATGTCGGCAGCCGGAGGTTGTTTGTGAGGTTGTCTCGGAGGTCTGCGGCCTTAACACGGCATGCGATCTCGTTCGCAGCCACACGCTCGATGTACCCGTCGTACGACTCGTCGGCGCGTCGGCTGAGGGCGTCGACGGCGAGGACGATCTCGGGCGGGTAACCCGCACTCACGAGGTCACGAAGCTCAACGTCGGTGTCCTCGACCACGTCATGGAGCACGGCGACGATCTGGTCGGCAGGTTCGCCGAGAGACAGCATGACCCGCAACGGGTGAAAGATGTAGGGCTCCCGCTCTGGGGAGGGGTAGCGCTGCCCGCGATGAGCACGAGCGGCTAGGGCGATGGCGTCCTCCACCGACGGCAGCTTGTCCACGCTGCAACCGTATGGTGCGGCCCCACCCGGCATCCCCGAGCTCCCAGCTGAGCGTCACCTAGGTGCCACACTGACCCGGCGTTCGGGGGACGCGGGGGTTGTCCGACGTGTAGCGGGCGATGCTAGGTCGGTCGCACCGGTCGAATAGCTCGGGCACCTCGTTGAGCACCCGACCGAGGTGATGCCGGTCGGCACCAGTCATGCCACGATCCTGCCCGGGCAAACTCGTGGCACGAGTGCGGCACCGTGCTGGCACACTCGCCGCGTGGGTGACCGATCGTCGGATCGACACCTCGATGCAGGCCTCGCGGCGAGGTTGATCGCTGGTCAGTTCCCGGACCTTGCGCAGTGCGAGACCCGATGGTTTGCCGAGGGCTGGGACAACGAGCTGTACGCCGTCGGCAGCGCATGGATCTTCCGGTTCCCCAAGCGCGCCGAGGTCGTGCCGTGGCTCATCCGAGAGCTCGACATCATGCGCGTGGCCGTCGACACGTTCGGCCCGCTCGTACCGCGCTTCGAGCGCGTCGGCGCGCCCTCGGACGCCTTTCCCTACCCCTTTGTGGGCTACCGGCGCCTGCCGGGTGTCGGTGCCGACCGCGTCCAGTCAGCCGACCGAGACGGACTGGCCGTCGACCTCGGCCGGGCGCTCACCCGTCTACACAGCATCGACCCTGGCCGAATCCCACCCACTCCGGGGGCATGGAAGCACGCGCCGTGGAGCGCCCGACGTGCAGAACTGGTTGAAATGGCCCCCAGGGTGCGGCCGCTTCTCGGTCCGGACCTCCTCGCCAAGGCCGAGCCCTACCTCACGGGCGCCATCCCCGAACCAGAACAGGACCGACCCCGGTGTGTCATCCACAACGACATCTCCCCGGACCACATCCTCGTCGACCCCCGGACCGGTCGCCTCACCGGACTCATCGACTTCAACGACGCAGTGGTCGGTGAGCCCGTGCTGGACTTCGTCGGCCTGATCCCTCTCGGGGGGCGCTCCTTCGTGGCCGACGTGACCGCCCACTACGGGCTCCAGCTCGGAGACCGGTTCGGCCCGAAGCTCGAGTGGCTCTCCCGCGTCCTCACCTTGACGTGGCTCGCAGAGGCCGCCGCCGAGGACGACCCCGCGGTCGACATGCACGTCGCCTGGGTCACGCTCGCGTTCGCGTAAGCCCCGACTACCCACCCTTTGAGTTGTGGCGAGCGAGTCTCGTCGAGCCGGCGTTTGCGGCGCGCCGAGGGCCGCGGGACGCGCGTTATGGGCGAGCATTTGGTGCGCCACGATGCGGCGGACGGTCGAGCAGTGCGTCGAATCGGGCGCGTGCCGTCGTTACCCCGATTGGGGCCAGGGTGGTTTCGTCTTATGCGTCGCGGCGCCGAACGAGCCGTATCGCCGTGACGAGCGCGACTGCCGACCATGCTGCCGCCACACCGAGTCCGGCCCACGTGCCGATCGGGACACTGTCAGCGCGTGGGACGGTGCGTTGGACGGCAAGGCCGCTCATCATCGGGGAGAGTCGCTGCAGCCATCCCCGAAGTGGCTCCCCGAGCATCAGCGAGAGGATCGCCGGGGCGTAGACGATGGCCAGCGTGATGGCGATGGCGGAGCCGGCGCGCCGGGTGATCGTGCCCACCGCGAAGCCGAAGACGCCGATCACGCCGAGGTACAGCGCCGTGCCGATGATTGCGCGTGCTACCGGCGGATCGGCGAGCGATACGAGCGGGTAGCCCTGCTCGGGGACGAATCCGTTGGTGTGCAGGATCGGCTGACCGAGGAGGAACGACGCGGCGCTGGCCACGAGCCCAGTGGCGAGGACCGGGGCGGCGAGTACGGCGCTCTTGGCGATCACGACCGTTGATCGTTGGGGGATGGCGGCGAACGTCGCCCGGTTCGTGCCGGTCGCGTAGTCGGAGGTCGCCGCCAGGACGCCGAGGGCGACGGTTGCGATCTGTCCCAGGTATGCACCGGAGAGGCTGTTCAGGACGACATCCTCGTCGCCGCACCCCGGCCTGCCCGGCACGCATCCAGGCGCACCGCCGGACGTGTCGACGGCCGAAGAGACGAGCAGACCGAATCCGATCGTCACCACGACCGTTGTAAGGAGCAGCCATGCCGTGCTGGAGACCGACCGCAACTTGGTCCACTCCGAGCGGAGTGCCCGGGTGATGGTGCGGGCGCCGTTAGACATCGCGTCGGCCGATCGTCCATGCGGCCCCGAGCAGGGTGGCGAGGGTCCACGCCGCGGTGACGGTGAGCCCGCCCCACGGTCCCAGCGGCGGCGTGTCGTACCGCGGGCTGGTGATCTGGATCGAGAGGCCCGCTGTCGGGGCGACCTGCTGGAGCAGTTCGCGGAGCTGTCCGGGGAAGAATTCCATGGCCACGGTCGGAGCCAAGAAGACCGCGACGACCAGCGTCGTCGCGGTCGTCGTGTGTCGCACGATCGCGGCAACGCCGGTGGCGAACAGGGCGAGCAGCGTGAGGTAGACGGCTGTGCCGGCAACCGCGCGGATCGCTGAGGTGTCGGTGAGCGACACGATCGGGTAGGCGGGCCCGACGTAGCCACCCCCGTGCAGGAGCGGCTGGGTGATCAGGAAGGAGAGCAAGCTCGCCACTGATCCGACCGCGAGGGCGAGGACTGCTACGGCGGTGGCCTTGGCGGCGAGGGTGTTCAGGCGGTGGGGCAGCGCGGTGAACGTCGTGCGGATCGTCCCGGTGGCGAACTCCGACGTCATGGCGATGGCCCCGAGGGCGACCATCGGGACTTGGCCGAGCCAGATACCGCGAAGGCTGTTGACTACGACGTCGTCGTCGCCGGTGGCTCCGGCCTTGTTGGCGTCGGTGCTGCCGACGGCCGCCAGGAGGGCGGACACACCGACGGTGACGGCGACGATCGCGAGGACGGTCCACGTCGTGCTGCGAACCGAACGCAGCTTGATCCACTCAGCCCGCAGCCCGCGGCGCGCCAGCCCGCTCATGTCCGGTCCTGTCTCCCCGCCTCGTGGTCGAGTACGTCCCGCGTAAGCTCGAGATAGACATCCTCGAGCGTGGGGCGCCGCAGCGTGAGCTCGTAGAGGCGGATCCGGTGGCCGCTCGCAAGCTCGGCGATCCGTTCCGTGGTGAGGCCGGAGACCGTGACCGCATCGCGATCTGTCGACACGACGCTCGCCCCGGTGTTGGCCACCAGGGACATGAGGGCCGTGACGTCGGGAGTGCGCACGTCGACGGTCGCGTTGGACGCGGATGCCAAGAGGCAATCGACCGAGGCGTCGGCGACTAGCCGACCGCGGCCGATCACGACGAGGTGGTCGGCAGTCCCCTGCAGTTCGCTCATGAGGTGACTTGTGACGAGGACCGTCCGCCCCTCGGCGGCGAGCGAACGGAGCAAGCCCCGGATCCACACGATCCCCTCTGGGTCGAGGCCGTTGACCGGCTCATCCAACATCAGGATTGGCGGGTCACCCAGCAGCGCGGCGGCGAGGCCGAGGCGCTGGGTCATCCCGAGCGAGAACCCGCCGGCGCGCCTGGCGCCGACAGCGGAGAGCCCGACCAGCTCGAGGACCTCGTCGACCCGCGATCGGGGGATGTCGTTGCTCTGGCCGAGCCACAGGAGATGGTCGCGGGCGCGTCGGCCCGGGTGAATGGCCGTGGCGTCGAGCAGCGCCCCGACCTCGCGCAGCGGGAACCGCTTGTCCACATACGGCTCCCCGCCAACGAGTGCCACCCCCGTGTCGGCCGCGGCGAGGCCCAGGATCAGCCGCATCGTGGTGCTCTTCCCGGCACCGTTGGGACCGACGAACCCGGTTACCCGCCCCCCAGCGATGGAGAACGTCAGATCGTCGACTGCCAGGGTCGCGCCGTAGCGCTTCGTCAAGCCTCGAATCGCGATGGTCGTGTCCACTGGCGGCGACGGTAAGGAGATCGAGCGGACATGTCGTCACGCCCGGGAGCGCATTTCGAGCTCCATCCTCGAAGGCGGCGCACGGCCCGACGGTCACCGAGTCGAGCGAGCCGAGAATTCACTCCCCAGGGGGACGGCCGGGCGACGCCCTGGCGTCACAATGCTCCCGATGAATGACCGGATCAGCGGACGCGTGACGGCCTTCTTCCGGGGCCTCCCCGATCCTCTGTACCTGGGGCCGCTCCTGGCACTCGTCCTCGGCGTCGGAGCGCTGATCGAGGCGTTCGCCTACGCCAGCCCGAGCGAGAGGCCCACTGCCATGGCAGCCAATCTCGCCGTCACGCTGCCTCTCGCGGTCGCCTTTCGCTGGCGCCTGGCGGCCGCCCTGATGGTCACCACGCTGCTGATGATCCCGCTGAGTGATGCCGTCGCGATGACGGCCTCGGCGGTCATCGCCCAACTCATCGTCATGTTCCTGCTGGCCGAACGCTACGGACCAGTGGCCTCCGCTCCCCTGGCGATCCCGTACCTGCTCAACGCCTTCTTCAACTGGGGGGGCGGGGACACAGAGCTGTCCGGGCTTCTGCTCCTCGTGCTCGTGGTGGCAGCGCTGGCGTTGGGCGATGTGTGGCGGCTGCGCCGGCAGGCGATCAGCGAGCGAGACGAAAGCCGTCAGGAAGCAGCCGAGTCGCTCCGCGAGCGCGCCGCGATGGAAGAACGCGCCCGCATCGCCCGCGAGCTCCACGACGTTGTGGCCCACCACCTCTCCAAGATCGCCGTGCAAGCCGAGTCGGCGCGTCTCACCACACCAGGGATCTCCGCAGAGGAACAGCAGCGATTCGAGGATGTCGCCATGACGGCCCGCGATGCCCTAGGTGAGATGCGCCGCCTCCTCGGCGTCCTCCGCCGAGACGCCAGCGCAGGCGGTGAACGCGAGCCTCAGCCGGGGTTGGCGCAACTCCAGGAGTTACTCGACGAGGCGCGTGACGCGGGAACCACCGTCCACTTCACGCTGAGTGGCCCAACCGTTCCGCTGGCCCCTGGGATGGACCTCACGGCGTACCGGATCGTCCAGGAGGCGCTGACCAACGTCCGGCGTCACGCTCCCGGCGCCAGCGTCGAGGTCGACTTGCGCTATGAGCCGACATCGCTACACATCCATGTGCGCGACGACGGTCCGGGTCCGGCGTCCCAGGCGAACGGGCACGGCCTGAACGGGATGCGCGAACGCGTCACGATGGTCGGCGGCACGGTGCGAACCGGGCCGGCCGAGGACGGTGGCTTCGTGGTCGAGGCCGAGCTCCCGCTTGGCGGGGACGGACCATGACGATCCGCGTCGTGGTAGTCGACGACCAAGACGTAGTCCGCTCGGGATTCGCGGCGCTGCTCGAGACACAGCCCGACGTCGAAGTCGCTGGCGTGGCAGGCGACGGTGCCGAAGCCGTCGCCCTCTGCCGCGAGCAACGACCCGACGTGGTCCTGATGGACATACGGATGCCGAACATGGACGGCATCGAGGCCACCCGCCGCCTCATCGAGGAGGCTCGGAGCGCAACCCGCATCCTCGTGCTGACGACCTTCGACCTCGATGAATACGTCTACGACGCCCTAGGTGCCGGAGCCAGCGGGTTCTTGCTCAAGGACGCCACCGCCGAGGCGTTGTTCGACGCCGTGCGCGTCGTCGCAGCAGGCGACGCCCTCTTGTCGCCGCAGGTGACCCGCCGCCTCATTGGCGAGTTCGCCCGGCTCCGCCCGAGGCTGCCAGTCCGCCCGGCCGCCCTGCGCCAGCTCACCCAGCGAGAGACCGAGGTGCTGCGGCTCGTCGCCGAGGGGCTCTCCAACGCCGAGATCGCCAAACGGCTGGTGGTCTCAGAAGAGACCGTCAAGACGCACGTCAGCCACGTACTGACCAAGCTCACCCTCCGCGACAGGGCGCAAGCAGTCGTCGTAGCGTACGAATCTGGACTGGTGTCCCCGCGGTCAGGTCCCTGACAGACACAGCCGAGACTCGCTCGAAGCCGATGGCGTCCCATAGCGCGCGTGCTATGCCCTGGTAGACCCGTCCCCGAGGTGCCGCGCGGGATAACGAGCGACTAGGTGGAGATGACTGGGTAGCCCGTCTCGACGCTGAAACGCCAGGACCGCGTTGGGCATGAGCGATCGGGGGGCTCCCACTTGTCCTCTGGATTGGTGACGCCGCGATTGCCCTGGATGCTTGGCGCCGGCGACGGCGCCGGCCGCGTTAGGCATCGACCTGCCCAGATCTGCCGATCTCGCGCCGCATCGTTCTGTGCCAACTCCAGGGGGGCAGCGGCCGCCCGCAGCGGGCATCCTGTGCGCTCGGGTATCGAGAACGGTCGAGTGGCTGACCCGCGTGTTCGGTTTCGTCAAAGAAGCGCGGCTGTCCGGACCGAGCGGCAGGTCCTACTGCGCTGAGGACCCGACAGGCGACGGCCGCTGGCAGCGGGCAGTCTGTGCACGTCAAGGGTGTTCAGGTGATGGGGGTCCTCCAACCTGACTACGACTCCGATCCCGGTCGCGGCCGCGCCTGGGTTGCGCCGCGTGATGTTCACGATCTCGTTGGGTCCGAGTTGCAGGGCCTGGTACTCGACATCGGTTGTGGAGAGGGTCGACTCGTTCCCACGCTCGTCCGGGGCGTCGACTGGGTCGGTATTGACTCTTCGCCTCGGCAGGTCGCGGGGTGTCCGTAGTTCAATCGGTGAGCTTCAGAATCATCGTGAGCGACCCGACACTGCAGTCGAGGATGACGAAGCCGAGACGCTGGTACAGGGAGCGCGCGGGATTGTCGGCCTCGACGCTCAAGCTCAGGGCAGGGATGGTCAGTTGCCGGGCCTCGTCGACAAGGCCTTCAAGCAGAGCAGTCCCGAATCCCCGCCGCCGACAGTCTGGCGTCACACCGATCGAGATCTCCGGCGTGGCAGCGTTGACGAACCCGAAGCCGGGATCCTGCTCCGTGAAGAACCGCCACCATGCCGCGCCCACGGGTCCGTCGTCGTCCACGACGAATCCAACGTCCCCCGAAGCCGGCCAGCCGGCCACGTAGTGCCCCAGCGCAGGGTCCGCCATCACGTCGGCGATGGCGCGAACCTGGGCATCCGGACGCCAGTCGGCTGCGATCGCGAGAACCTGGCGCAGAAACGGGGCGTCTTCGCCGGTGGCACGGCGAACAGCTGCCATGACCAAAGTCTTGTTGAGATGTCACGCGCCGTCATGAACTCGGCAGTCCGAGCCGGACCGCACGCAGAACTGAGGCTCGGCGCCACGGCGTTCTGTGCTGGCGATCCGCCGGGCAGCTGACGCTCGTAGCGGGCAATCTGTGCTCTAGCGGACCACGCAGGTTCGGCGGTTGAGGGCTTCGAGTACGGAAAGCACGTTGGCGGCAGCGAACGCGAGAGGAGAGGACCATCATGAGCACCGTTTCCACGCCCGGGGATGCCTCGATCCGGCCGTTTCAGGTCGATATTGGCGAAGAGGCGATCCTCGACCTCGAACGGCGCGTCGCGTCGTGGCGGCCACCCGAGCGGGAACCGGTCGATGATCAGTCCCAAGGGGTGCAGCTGGAGACGGTGCAGCAACTCGCGCAGTACTGGGGAACGCAGTACGACTGGGGTCGATGCGAGGCGAAGCTGAACAGCCTCCCGCAGTTCGTCACGGAAATCGACGGGCTCGACATCCACTTCATCCACATCCGCTCGAAGCACGAGAACGCCATGCCGGTCATCGTCACGCACGGCTGGCCCGGGTCGATCATCGAGCAGCTAAAGATCATCGAACCGCTCACGGATCCCACGGCGCACGGCGGCACCGCAGCCGACGCGTTCGACGTGGTGATCCCGTCGCTGCCGGGTTATGGGTTCTCGGGCAAACCGGACACAGTCGGCTGGAACACCGATCACATCGCACGCGCCTGGGCGGTTTTGATGGAGCGGGTCGGCTACCCGCGCTACGTGGCGCAGGGCGGCGACTGGGGCACGGCGGTGTCCGCGGCGATGGCACGCCAAAAGCCCGAGGAGCTGGTTGGCATCCACGTGAACTTCGGGCAAGTCGTTCCGCTGAGCATCCTCGCTCACATCCGGAACCAAGAGCTCACGCCGCCCGCCGAACTCTCCGAGGCGGAGCAGCGGGCCTATGGACAAGTTCTGGTCGCGACCTATCGCCGTGGCTACGGCGTCATCCAGGGGACGCGCCCACAGACCCTCGGTTACAGCTTGGCCGATACACCCGTCGGCCTGGCGGCCTGGCTCCTGGACCACGACGCCACCACCTACGAGCACCTCGCCCGGCTGTTCGCCGGACAGCCGTACGGGGCGATCACCCGCGACGACATGCTGGACAACATCTCGCTCTACTGGTTCACGAACACGGCTACCTCCGCCGCGCGGCTCTACTGGGAGCTGGGCCGCTCGGGCGCAAACTTCTACGCGGCCGCCGACGTGGACCTTCCGGCAGCGGTCAGCGTGTTTCCCGAGGAATACATGCAGGCACCCCGCAGCTGGACAGCGTCCGCGTACCACAACCTGATCTACTTCAACGAGCCCGACAAGGGCGGCCACTTCGCCGCCTGGGAAGAACCCGAACTGTTCGCCAACGAGCTGCGCGCCGCCTTTCAACCACTGCGGTAATGCACCGGGAGGACGGCGCATGCGAGCGCGCCGTCTCGCCACGGAACAGGTATCTGCCGATCTCGCACTGTGTGTCTTCTGTACCGAGGATCCGACGGGCGGTGACCGCGCGCAGCGGGCAATCGGTATCGATGGCCCGGCTTGGCCATTGACCGCGGACTCCGGTGGCTTCAGGAGGTGACCACGAAGAGTCGCCATGCGGCAGGTATGCCTTTGAGTTTGTGCTCGCTGCGGTCGCCGAAGTCGTACCCGAACCTGCCACGAGATCGACGACCGTTCGGGACACAAGCATCTCGCCGGGCTGCGCGGTTTCGCACACGCGACAGGCGACGTGGACGGCGATGCCCGCGAGTTGGGTGCTGCGTCTCGAAGGTGGCGAGTATGCCGCCACCGGTGAGCCTTTCTTGGTGGCCCGAGAACCGCGCCAGTTGCCGGCGCACTGCCTCGTCATGCCCGTCGAGCACCGTCCGCCAGGCCCCATCGCCGATGGCGGCAAGCCGGTCGGTGGAGCCGACAACGCCCCGGCGATCACGGCGTTGTCCATCGCTGCACCGACGCCCGTTGCTGGTAGCGAGCGACGGCAGTCTGGGGGCGGGTGGCTGGTTGCTGACGATGGGTGCGGCACCGGTCCTCGAACACGGCCTTGCTGCCGCAGCTGCTTATCTGTTGAACAACTCCATTCGTGCATTCGTCTGGGGAGTCTGTTAGCGCCCATGGCGTCGGGTTCGTCCGCTATCGCTCCTGCAGTACCGACAAGACGTTCCCGGCCGGGTCTTTGAACCACGCGATGAACGGGCCTTCGTCTCGGACGATGCCCTTCTGGTCCTGTTCGATGTGGTCATAGCGCTCGAAGCGCACACCGCGCGCGCCGAGCTGGTCGACGGCGGCGTCGATGTCGTCGACCTCGAAGTTCAGGATCGTGTAGCTCGCTGGCTTGGGGTCAGGCTGCTGGTAGACCAGCGTGTTCCGGTCGCCGGCAAGGTGCAGCCACATCAGGCCGTACTCCTCGGACGTCCTCAGTCCGAGCGTCCCGGCATAGAACGCCCGCGCCTTGTCCATATCGCCCACAGCGAAGCCGCTGTATGCCTTGGTGTCTGCGAGCATGATTCGGCTCTCCTCGGTCGTCGTGTCGTCTCAGGTGTGGCTGTGCCGCTGCGTGAAGTCTGCGATCACGCTGGCAAAGACGCCGGCGCGCTCCGCTGTCGGTCCGGCGTGATCCGTGTGCGGGCAGATGGCGAGCTCGGCGTGGGGCAACGCCCGGTACAGGGACACCGTGAGGTCGAGGGGGACGAACTCGTCCCGATCGCCGGCCAGCACGAGGGTAGGCACCTGGATCGCCCGCAGGTCGTCCAGCCCCAGGCCGGCGTAATCGAGCCACATCGGCGCCGTCTGGCGCACGAGCGCCCCCCATTGCTCGGCCCCACCCGGATGCAACGACTTGATCGGCTCGGCGAACTCGCCGAGCTGGGCATTGAGCCGCTCCAGGTCCGGGATGCCCGCGTCATCCGCCCCGAGCAGCACCCGGTGGGCGTCACGCAACCCACTCGTGGAGAAGTCGGGATGGGCGGCACCCACGATCAATGCCCCGGCGGTGTCGGGGTGCCGGACACCCAGCTCCAGGGCAACCTGGCCGCCGTCGCTCCAGCCGCCCGCGACCGGACGGCGCAGTCCCCGTGCGGCAATGAGCGCCGCCAGGTCGTCGGCGATGCCGCGGTAGGAGAGCTCCGCGCTGGGGTTCATCGAGCGGCCATGGCCCCGACTGTCCGGTGTGATCACTTGAAATTCTTCTGCGAGCTGGCTCGCGACCGGTTCCCATTCGGCGCTCGATCCCAGCCCACCGTGGATGAGGACGAGGGGAGCACCGTGGCCGCGCTCCTCGTAGTAGATCGCGGTGCCGTTCAACTCGATGGTGCGACCGGACGGGTGCTGGCTCATCTCGGCCTCCCCTCGGGCGAGGGCAGCGTGATCGCGGATGGCAACGGCTCAACACAGCGCGCCGTCGGCGCCGGCGTGATCGGCGTCCATGCGTCCTGCGGCCCGGCGGTCGACCCCGCCCCCACTCCCCGCAGCAGCGCCGCAGCGAGGACGGCCGCCCCGATGGCCACCGTCGCGCTGAGGCTGGCCGCGAGCTGCAATCCCTGGTGAAGGCGTCGCGGGCGGCATCGAGCAGGTCGGCCGCCAACGGGTCCGGGAGCTCGTGGCCCACCGCCACGGCACCGCCGAGCGTGTCGCCTGCGGCCCGCGCCGCCCCGGGCGTGACCCCTGCGGGATCGTGTCGGCCACCTGGCCGCGGTAGACGGCGGTGCCGATGGCGCCCAGGAGCGCGATGCCGAGCGCACCCCCGAGCTCCGAGCTCGTCTCCGAGATGCCCGCGGCCGCCCCCGCCCGCTCGGGCGGGGCGGTCCCCACCATCATGTCGGCTGCCAGGGTGAACACCGGGGCCAGGCCCAGGGAGAAGACGACGGACCCGATGACCAGCAGTTCGAGCGCGGAGTCACCGTCGACCAGGGTGAGCAGCACGAAACCGGCGGCCGCGAGCACGAGGCCGCCGGCCATCGCGAATGCCGGTCGGATCCGGCGGACGACCAACGGGGTCAACAGCGAACCGACGACGAATCCGCCGGCCCCCGGCACGCTCCACAGGCCGGCTTCCAGAGGCGACAGCCCCAGCACCAGCTGCAGGTACTGGGCAATGAACACGGCGATTCCGAAGGCGACGAAGAACCCGAGCGTGTTGGCGGCCAGCGCCGCGCTGAAGGCGGGCACCCGAAAGAGCCCCAGCTCGATGAGGGGATCGCCCAGTCGTCGCTGCCTGTGCACGAACGCGGCTCCGACCGCCGAGCCGGCCACGATGGCCACGGCCGGCAACCAGCCCGTACCGTCCTGGGCGATCTGCTTGAGGCCGTAGATCACTGCCAGCACGGCGACGAGAGACAGGGTCGCGCTGACCAGATCCAATCGGCCCGCTTCGGGTGGCCGGAACTCGGGCAGCAACCTCGGCCCGACCACGAGCAGCAGCGCCATCACCGGCACCGCTGGCAGGAACACCGAACCCCACCAGAACGTCTCGAGGAGCAGCCCCCCGACCAGCGGCCCGATGGCCGCGCCCGCCGAGAAGCTCATGATCCACACGCCGACCGCCACTGTGCGTTGCTCTGGGTCGTGGAACATGTTGCGGATCAGCGACAGGGTCGAGGGCGCGAGAGTCGCCCCGGCGACCCCGAGCAGCGCGCGGGTTGTGATCAGCATCTCGGCGCTGGTGGAAAGCGCGGCAAGCACTGAGGCGACGCCGAACGCGGCGCCGCCGATCAGCAGCGGCCGTCGGCGGCCGATCCGGTCGCCCAGCGTCCCCATGGTGATCAGCAACCCGGCCACCAGGAAGCCGTAGATGTCCACGATCCACAGCAGCTCCGAGCTGCTCGGCCGGAGGTCCTCGCTCAAGGCCGGTAGCGCCAGGTTCAGCACCGTCAGGTCCATCGCGTAGACGAGGCACGGCAGAGCGATGACCGCCAGCCCGATCCATTCCCGGCGCCCGGCTTTGGCCGGCATCGTCCCATCGGTGCCGTCGCTGCTCGCCCTCGCGGGCCCATAGGACGTCATCGGTCGGGAGGCGAGGCTCACTGCCCGATGACCTCGGCGGCCGCCCATGCTCCCGACTCCGCCGCTCCGTCAGTCCATGGAAGCGCCACATAGTCGCCGGCCAGCAACACGCGGCGATCGGGGCGCGGAGCCGCACGGTACGCCGCGACGGCACGTGCTCGCCCCACTGGCGAGCGAGGCTCAGCGGCGGGCCAGCGGACCAGGTGCGTCATCGTCACCGCGCTGTCCACGCCGGGCAGATAGCGCTCGAGCTCGGGCAGAACCGCGGCGAGGACGTCGGCGTCGCTGGTGGCGAGCAGGCGATCGGCCGCCTCGCCCGAGAGGAAGACGGCGACGAGTTCACCACCCTTGGCACGATCCGGCGATTTGTTCCGCTCGATGCTCACCGCCGCGATGTGCTCGCGCTCACGGGCCGGGATCAGAAAGCCGTACACGTCGCGCAGCGCTTTCGGGAGCTGGTATCCGTAGCGCAGTCCGAGGCAGACATTGACGGTCGCGCTGTACGTGCAGGCAAGCAGCTCGGCCTCGGCTGGCGTGGCGTTCGGGCTCAGAAGGTCCTGCGCGACGTGAGCTGGGGCCGCGACGATGACGTGGTCCGCCTGGAACTCGCCGGCGTCGGTCACAGCGGTCACGCCACGATCGCAGATCTCGAGTTGCACCACCGGGGTGCTTGGGCGGACGTCCAGGAGTGTGGCTAGCGCGTCGGGGATGGCTCCGATGCCGCCCTGGATGGTCATCGTCTTTGGTCTGCGGAGTCCAAGGCCGCCATGGCCATGGCGCACGCTCGTGAAGTTCCTCCGAGCGGCTGGAAGTAGAAGCCCTGGAGCGTCGGCTCGTAGAAGTAGTCAGCAACGATGGGTCCAGCTTCGGCGGCGAGCCACTCCGAGGCATCGCAGTCGTCGAGGTCGGCCCAGGCGCCGTAATCCGCGAGCGACCTGCCCCGCACTAGCCGGCGCAGCGACTCGAAGTGCCTTCCAAGATCGATGAGTTCCCGCGGACGAAGCAAGCCACCGGTCGCGAACGACAGCGGGTTGCGGTAGTGGACGCGCCGGGGTTCGCCGTCGCGCACGATCGCGGCCCGGGCGCTGGTGGGCCGCCACAGTGTCTGCAGCCCGAGCTCGGACACGAGGGCCGGCAGGTGCGCATACGCGGTCGAGAGAAACTGGGCGCCACGGTCGATCACGAACCCGTCGGTGGTCTCGGTGGTCATTCGCCCGCCGACCGAGTCCGCGGCTTCGAGAACGACGACCGCAACCCCCCGCTGAGCGAGCCGGTGAGCGGCGACAAGGCCGGCGAGCCCAGCTCCTAGGACGATGACGCTCGCGCGCCCCGTCACGGCTTCGTCCCTGAGGTTGCCCGGGCGCTGCGGTCGAAGCCGTCGAGCAGCAGCTGGAGCGCCCACCCGTAGAGGTCATCGGGCACAGCGTCGGGATCTGCGAGGCGTTCGACCGCCACGCCGTTGCCGAGCGCGACGATCGCTGCTGCCATCCGATCAGCGGCGCCAGCTTCGAGCGCGGCACGGCGCTTCCGCGCCGCGGCTTCGACCAGCGCCGCAACCGCCGCGCGGTACCTCGCGAAGCTCGCGGCGAGTCGCGCCTGCAGCTCGGGACGGCGAGCGGCATGGACGCAGAACTCGAGAAACAGTGGATAGAGCTGCGGCTCCTCGCTGAGGAAGTTCATCCAATGGCGCGCGCTGAGGGCAGGAGGGTCGGTGAGTTCGCGCACCCGCGCCTCGACCTGCCGGTCGAAGAGCGCGAGGAACAGGTCGCCCTTCCCTGCGAAGTTCGAGTAGATGGCACCTGTGGTGACGCCCGCGTGGCGAGCGATCTCCTCGATCGACGCACACTCGTACCCGCGCTCGCCGAAGACCACCGCCGCGGAGCCAAGCAGTTGCTCGCGCGTGCGCGCCTGACTCTCTCGACGGCTCAACCGACCAGTTGGCGTAGCCATACTATTCAGATAGTAGTCCTATTCAGAATCGAGGAACAACCTGGTAAGCGGAAGGCAGCGACCATGTCGCCTTGGGCCCTGACCGGGTCATGCCGATCACGTCGTGGCCACCGGCGGCGAGCTGAGGGACGAGCTGCCTGCCAATCGCACCGGTCCAGCAACGAACACCTTCATGGATGTCTCCTTCACGATCCGGTCTCGGGCTGTCACCTCAGGAGGCGCGATATGCCTGCTGCCTGTGACACGCAGCCGGTCAACATCCCACCACCGGTCCCGGCGTCGTCGCCGGGCCGGCTCAGTGGACTAGAGCCCACAGGCAGCTCGGCACGGCGCCGGCTCGAGCTCGACCTCTGCGGTTGGTGCCGTGGGAAGGCGACCGCGGCCGGCAGTGCACCCAGGGCGATGACCACGAACTCACCCAGAAGGCGGCGTGGAAGGCCTTGGCCGTGGATCCCTCTTGACGATTCGAGCGTGTGGTGGGACGGCGGTACCTAGGCGTCTCGGGCGGGCTGGTAGGTGAGGTGGGCGAGGTCGTCAACGGTGCGGGTGTCGACCAGACGCAGGCCCTTCTTGTTGCCTGATTCCCCGAAGAGCCGCTCGCCGGCGCCGAGGACGACCGGGTAGACCAGCAGCCGCAGCTCGTCGAACAGGTCGTGCTCGATCAGCGTGTGCACGAGCTGGATGCTGGCGGCGACGACGATGTCCCCCGCGACGTCCCGCTTCAGTTTGGAAACCGCGTTCACGACGTCGCCCTTGAGGACGGTCGTGTTGTTCCAGTCGGGGTTCTCGAGAGTGGAGGACACGACGTACTTGGCTTTGCTGTTGAGCCTGTCAGCGAGGGCGCCAGTCCGGGATGGCCACCGCGCGGCAAGGAATTCGTAGCTACGTCGACCCAGCAGCATGGCCTCGGTGCCCAGCGCCTCGTCGAGCGCGACCTTGGCCGCTTGGTCGCGACCCCGGTCGCCGATACGACCGACCCAGCCGCCGTGCCTGAACCCCTCGTCACCGGCCGGATCCTGTACGACTCCATCGACCGTGACGTTCTCGCTGATGATGATCCTTCCCACTGCGGTTCTCCTTCGTTGCGGTGTCAAACCACAGATGTAGACACCGCGACGTCAGGAAAATGGGCGCCGACCGACCGCCCGGTTCCCACCCTGGCTGGTGTCTGGACAGGGTGGAGGCGCGACGAGCTGCGACGAGAAGCTGACGCGACGGTGGTGGAAGCCGACCTGATCTCACAGGCGAAGGCCGGAGACTTTGCTCCTTCGATTCAGGTCCCTCAGGCGCGGAGCCGCGCCGCCGCCCTCTCGAGCACTCCGCGGTCACCGATCTGCCATCGGGTGTCGAGGGTGATGGCGGCGATCCGCCACCGGCCGCCCCGGCGGCGGACGAGGAGCCGGTAGGTGCCGCCGACTACCCAGG
>Ga0081538_10002956_pt1 | contig 16226 bp, 19 predicted proteins | sample TabmetS5T2R1_FD_71022 | JGI IMG/M metagenome (GOLD analysis project Ga0081538, IMG submission 71022) | Tabebuia heterophylla rhizosphere microbial communities from the University of Puerto Rico - S5T2R1 | ecosystem: Host-associated > Plants > Roots > Rhizosphere ... | reverse complement strand
GCGAGCAGGATGCCGATGATGATGATCACGACCAGGAGCTCGATGAGGGTGAAGCCCCCCTCGCTCTCCGAGCGCGAAATCCGGTTCCTGAGCCTCTGGATCATGTGCGGAACTCCTTCCTTGAACAAGCGATAGGCGTGCAGTGGCTCAGGGGGAGGTATCGGCCGCCGAGACGCGGTCGGCGTCCCCTCGTTCGGGGGATCTTCCACACCCCTTTAGTGATGCCGTTTGAGTGCCGATAGCACCCGGCGAGAGGATCCATGGAACCGACGTTGCACCCGACTCACGAGCTCGATCACCCTGCTTCTGCGTCCGCCGAGCGCAGGACGGCGATCTCGATCGACGACCTGCTCGAGCGGGTCGTCGTCCATAGCGCTTCGGACCTGCACGTGACCGTCGGCAGCGAGCCGGTCATCCGCGTCAACGGACGTCTCGAGCGACTCGACGAGTTCGCCCGACTGAGCCCGGAGGACACCCAGCGCATGCTCTACCGGATCCTCTCGACCGAACAGCAGAAACACTTCGAGGTGAAGCGCCAGATCGACATCTCCTATTCGATTCCCGGGCTCGCACGCTTCCGTGTCAACGTCTACTTCCAGCGCGCGAGCCTCGGTGCCGCCTTCCGTCTCATTCCGGCGGAGCTGAAGACTCTCGAGCAGCTTGGGCTCCCGCCCGTGCTGAAGGACTTCACGACGAAGCCGCGCGGACTCGTCCTCGTCACGGGCCCGACCGGCTCGGGCAAGTCGACGACGCTCGCGGCGGTGATCGACGAGATCAACCGCACCCGCGACGACCACATCATGACCATCGAGGACCCGATCGAGTTTCTCCACCGGCACAAGCGCTGCGTCGTCAACCAGCGCGAGATCGGGCCCGACGCCACCAGCTTCGCCGAGGCCCTCCGCGGCGCGCTCCGCCAGGACCCCGACGTGATCCTCCTGGGCGAGATGCGCGACCTCGAGACGATCGGGACGGCACTGACTGCTGCCGAGACGGGCCACCTCGTCTTCGCGACCCTGCACACCCAGGACGCGCCCTCCACCGTCGACCGCCTCATCGACGTCTTCCCCGCCGCCCAGCAAGAGCAGATCCGCGTCCAGATCGCGTCGACGCTCCAGGGCATCGTCACTCAGACGCTCCTCCCGACCGTCGACGGCAAGGGCCGTGTGGCCGCGCTCGAGGTGCTGCTTCCCGACGACGCCGTCCGGAACCTCATCCGGCAGGCGAAGGTCGAGCAGATCTACTCCGTCATGCAGACGAACACCAGCCGCGGGATGCAGACACTCGAGCAGGCGATGCTCGACCTGGTGCGCCACGGGAAGATCACGACCGAGGTTGCGCTCGCCCGCTCCAGCCGGCCGGACCAGCTGAGGGGCCTGTTGCAGCGAAACGGGCTCATCGCCGAAGCCGACGGCGGGAATCTGCGGTTGGCCGGAGGCTAGGAGCGGGTCTGTGGCGAAGAAGATCGTGGGTCTCAAGCTCGGCGCCTCGCGGCTCAACGCTGCATGCGTCTCCGTCAACGGCTCCGCAGAGGTCGTCCAGCTGGCCGGCTCGCCGCTTCCCGCGGGCCTGATCGCCGGTGGCGAGGTGCGCGACGCCGAGGCCCTCGGCCAGGCGCTCAAGGGATTCTTCGGCAAGCACAAGCTGCCCAAGCGAAACGTCCGCATCGGAGTCGCCAACAATCGCATCGGCGTCCGCACGATCGAGGTCGCGGGCATCGAAGACCCGAAGCAGCTCGCCAACGCAGTGCGTTTCCGGGCCCAGGAGGCGCTCCCGATTCCGATCGACGAGGCAGTTCTCGACTTCCAGATCCTCGGGAACGGCGTGGCAGCCGACGGCACCCCGTCCAAGCGTGTTCTTCTCGTCGTCGCGTATCGCGATCTGATCGGCGCCTACGTCGAGGCCTGCCGGCTCGCCGGCATCCGCCTGCTCGGCGTCGACCTCGAGGCCTTCGCCCTCCTGCGCGCGCTCACCCCCACGTTCGCCACCGAGCCGGGTGGCGGCGCCGAGCGCAGCGCGCTCGTTGCCGTCTCCATCGGCTCCGAGCGCAGCGTCCTCGGGGTCTCGGACGGCTACAGCTGCGAGTACACGCGCGTGCTCGAGTGGGGCGGCAACTCCCTCACTGACTCGGTCGCGCGCAGGCTCGAGCTCGAGGCCGCCGACGCCGAGCGCGTCAAGGTCGAGCTCGGCCTGCAGGGGGACAAGGTTCCCGAGAGCATTGGCCCCGAGCAAGCTGTCCGCGCCCGCGAGGCGCTCAAGGCGGGCCTCCAGGGCTTCGGCCGGGAGCTCGTCTCCTCGCTCCAGTTCTACCAGGGCCAGCCGGGCTCACTCGGCATCCGGGAGCTGGTTCTCGCGGGCGGCACCGCCCAGCTCGCCGGGCTGGCCGCGGAGCTCCAGCAGCTCGTCGGCGTCCCGGTGCGCGTGGGCGATCCGCTCGCAGGAGTCTCCGTCGGCAAGAAGCTGAAGGGCTCCGAGCCGAGCCCGGCGTTCGCCGTGCCAATCGGCCTCGGGATGGCCGTGTAATGGATCTCAACAAGGAAATCAAGCTCTCCGATCTCTTCCGCCGGCGCCGGAGCCCGGCCGCGGACGACACGCCGAAAGAGGAGAAGCCTCCCACCCAGCCCAAGGAGCGCACGAGCTTCTCGTTCTCGCTCGGCCGTAAGGAGACCAAAGCTCCCAAGGAGCCGAAGGCGCCACAGGCGAAACCGAACATGTCCAAGTCGGCTCCGCCGCCTCCTGCCGTGCCGCTCATGCACGCCTTCGACCTCATGCCGAAGGAGGAGACCCGCGAAAAGGGTGCGCGGGTCGGTCGCGCCAAGATCGCCGTCGCGCTGCTCGGCCTCGTCCTCATCGCGGGCCTCGCCGCCGCCTATCTCTACACCGGGGCGGGGGTCATGTCGAAGCAAGGAGAGCTCGACGACCTGCGTGCGCAGCTCGCCGAGCTCCAGGTGCCAGCCGAGGAGCCCTCGTCCGGCGCGCCCGCTCTCGCCGGCGAAGGACAGGGGCGCACGACCGCGCTCTCGGCAGCGCTTGCGGTCCGGATCGCCTGGGACCGGGTCCTTCGCGAGGTGTCCCTCGTCGTCCCGGAGGATGTCTGGCTGACCCAGCTCTCCGCCAGCACGCCCAACGCCGCGCAGGGCGGGGCCGCGCCCGCGGTCGCGACGGGGTCGACTTCGCCCAACTCGCTCGCGGCCGTCGGGTTCGCCGGAAGCCAGGAGAGCGTGGCGCTCTTCCTGTCCAGGCTCGAGAGCATCCCAGAGCTGACGTCCGTGCAGCTCCAGGCCAGTACCCGGACGGAGAGTGAGACCGGGCGCGCGTACTCGTTCACGGTCCTCGCCGGCGTGGACGCCCTGGGGGCTGCGTCCTCGTGAAGCGCCAGATCCCCGCCGTCGCAGTCGTCGCGCCCGCGCTCCTGATCGTGGCTGCCATCGCGTTCTTCCTCATCGTCAAGCCGAGGATGGACGAGAGCTCGAGCCTCGATGAGCGCATCGCGGAGTTCCAGGCCAAGGTCGACGTCGCCCTCGCTGCGCAGCGCACGCCCCGCGGCGAGGCGATCAAGGTGGCCGATCTGTTCCGCCTGACGAAGGCGATGCCCGACACGACCGATATGTCGAGCGTGATCCTCGAGCTCAACGCGGTCGCGACGGCCTCGGGCGTCGACTTCATCTCGATCGCGCCGCAGGCGCCGGTCGCGAGGGAGGGCGGCTTCCTGGCAGCTCCGATCAAGCTCACGTTCGAGGGCAGCTACTACGACCTCACGGACTTCCTCTTCCGCCTTCGCAACCTCGTCATCGTCCGCGACGGCGAGCTGGAGTCGGCCGGGCGTCTGTTCACGCTCGACGCTCTCGACCTGCACGAGGGTTCGCTGGGCTTTCCGCAGGTGCAAGCGGCGATCACGGTCAGCGCGTACTCCTACTCTCCTGCTCCGGCGGCCGCCGCCCCGGGCGCGACCCCGCCCGCTACGACGACGACGCCGGTACCCGGCGCGGACCCGGCAGCGGCCATCGGAACCGGGTAGACAGATGGCCAGGCGGAACGCAGCCGACATCCAGAAGGCGAAGGAGGCCAAGCAGAAGAAGCTGCTTCTCCTCCTCGTGCCGGTCTTCCTCGGGCTCGTCGCGTGGCAGGGCCCCAAGGTGTACAAGGCCCTCTTCGCCCAGCCGGCGCCTGAGGCGGTGCCTGCGGCGACCACTCCGTCCTCCACCGTCCCGGCCGCACCGACGACCGCCTCCGGGGCGCCTCCTGCCGGCGGGCTCGCCGAGAGCGAGCCTCTGCCCACCGCCAGAAGCGACCAGCTGTTGTCCTTCAGCCGCTTCACCGCCCGCAATCCGTTCATTGCTCCCGGCGGAACCGCGCCGCCCACATCCGGGACGAGCCAGCTCACGAACACGGCCGTCATCGAGGTCAACGGCCAGTCGGAAGACGTCGTCTACGGCGCGGCGTTCCCGACCGCAGATCCCGTCTTCCGCCTGGTGAACGTCACCGAGTCGGGTGTGGAAGTCGGGCTTGCCAGTGGATCCTTCGACGACGGCCGGGAGACCGTGGCGATCGCGGTGGGCGAGCAGGTTCAGCTGGTCGGGGACGACGGCACGAGCTACACGTTGAGGGTCGTCTCGGTGGACTTCAAGCTGCCCTGTGTTTCCGGCGGCAGCACCGAAGACTGCACCGGCAGCAGCTAGCGGGAGGTTCGGACAGGCGCGGTCCGCCTAGAGGCCGGTCGACTCGTCGAAGATCGACGTAACCCGCGCCCACTCCCTGTACGGCGCGGTCGGCTCGCGGACGACGACGGTCAGCTTCTTCACGGCGCGGCCCGCGACGCCGCTCTCGTTCGCGACCTGGCTCCAGGTGACGAAGGTGTCCACCCGGTAGCTCTTGCCATCGGCGCCCGTCGAGGTCTTCGACGGATCGAGGTTCGTACAGGGAGACCCTCCCAGCGAGCATGCCCCGAGCGCAACTCGCTCCGTGAGCGTGACGGTTGCACCCGCCGCGTGGGCCGCCGGGCTCGTGCCGTCCCCGCCGCGCTCCACCGTCCAGGTCGTCGTCCCAGCACCTGCGCTGACGATGAGCACTTCGCTGTCGATCGTGACGCGGAACTCCGGCGAGGCCGGAAATCCGCTCCACCCTGCAACGGTGAGCGTCGTGCCGGTGCTGGTCAGCCCTCCGGTCACAGTCGTCGTCGCGTCGTCGCGAGCGTAAGCCTCGTCTGCCGCGTACACGTCTGGATTCTCTGCCGTGACGAGCGCGGCGACCTCGGCCGCGTCCAGCCCGAGCGTCTCGTACCGCCCGGCCCGGAAGCGCTCCATCTCCGCGTCCGCCAGGGCGCCTGCGGTCGTCACTGTGCTGGCCCGGCGGAGATGGACGAGTCCTGATTGGAAGAGCGCAAAGATGGCGAGCACGCCGATGAGCATGATCGTCATCGCGGCGACGAGCTCGATCATGCCGAAGCCCTGCTCGCCGCGGCGGTGTGACAAGCGGGGTCGGCGCGAGGCGGACACGATTCCATTTATCGGCATGGCGCGGTGCCCACTCAAGCGAAGAACCGTCGATGCCGATTCCCTGCCCCATGGCGTCGTTCGCGTACACGGCCATCAACGCGACCGGTCTCGAGTCGACGGGAGAGATCAACGCGCCCGACGTCGGCGCCGCCCGGGAGGCGCTGCGCGTCCGCGGACTCCTGGCGGTCGTCCTCGAGGAGCGGGGTGCCGACGCCAAGACACCGGGGCTCGCCGTCAAGAAGGTCAAGGCGAAGTCCCTCCAGATCTTCTCGCGCCAGTTCGCGACGATGATCGAAGCCGGGCTCAACGTCGTCACGGCGCTCGTCATCCTCGAGGAGCAGACGGAAGACCGAAAGCTCGCCGCCGTGATTGGGGAGCTGCGCGCCGACGTCGAGAGCGGCCTACTCCTCTCCGAGGCGATGTCCCGGCACCCGCGCGTCTTCTCGCGGCTCTTCATCGCAATGGTCGAGGCCGGCGAGGCTGCGGGAATCCTCGACGTGGTGCTCGACCGAGTCGCCTACCAGATCGAGAAGGAAACGAAGATCAAGCGCCGGGTCCGCGGCGCCATGATGTACCCGATCATGGTGCTGTCGTTCGCCACGCTCGTCCTGATCGGCATGCTCCTCTTCCTCGTCCCGGTCTTCGTCGGGATCTTCGAGCAGCTCGGCGGCGACCTGCCGAAGCTCACGCAGATCGTGGTCGGCGCCTCGGACTTCCTTCGCGCACGCTGGTGGATCGTCTTCCCTGTGGTCGGGCTCTTGATCTACGGCCTGCTGCGGGCGAAGAAGACCGAGAAGGGTCGCCGCATCTGGGACGCGCTTCGAATTCGCGCCCCGATGGGGATCGGCAAAGTGATCGTGAAGATCGGCATGGCGCGCTTCTCGCGCACGCTCTCGACGCTCGTCGCGGCGGGCGTCGACATCATCCGCTCGCTCGAGATCACGGGCTCCACGGCCGGCAACAGCCTCATCGAGGACGCCACCGTCGTCGTGAAGGAGCGCGTCACCCAGGGCGTGCCCATCGCCGTGCCCCTGGCCGAGTCGGCCATCTTCCCGCCGATGGTGTCGCACATGGTCCGCGTCGGCGAGGAGACGGGAGAGCTGGAGAAGATGCTCTCGAAGATCGCCGACTTCTACGAGGACGAGGTCGATTCCGCCATCGCCAACCTGACGTCGATCATCGAGCCGCTGATGATGATCGCCGTCGGCATCGTCGTCGGGGTGATCATCATCGCGATGTACCTCCCGATGTTCAAGCTGCTCACCCTGATCCAGTAGCGCTGACGACGGCAGCGGCGGCCGGCGGTGAGCTCGCATGGCGCTACGCGTCTAACCTGACGGGATGGTGCTGTCGGTCGACACTCCGCACGGTGAGGCGAAGGCCCACCTCCGGTTGGTCGAGAGCCCTCGGGCTGCGCTGATTCTCGGCCACGGGGCCGCCGGCGGCGTCGCGGCACCCGACCTCGCGACCGCGACCGACGTGGCGCTCTCGGAAGGAGTCAGCGTCGCGCTCGTGGAGCAGCCGTACCGGGTTGCCGGACGACGCTCGCCTGCACCGGCCCACCAGCTCGACGCCGCCTGGACGGCGGTCGTCGAGCGGCTGCGCGACCGCGAGCTCGCTGGTCTGCCGCTGATCGTGGGCGGCCGGTCGCTCGGCGCCCGGGTGGCCTGCCGCACCGCGGACGCGACCGGCGCGGTCGGGGTCTTGTGCCTCGCGTTCCCGTTGCAGCCGCCGCGTCGTACCTCCCCGAGCCGGCTGGCCGAGCTCGAAGCGGTGAAGATTCCGATGCTCGTCGTGCAGGGCGTCAGCGACCCCTTCGGCATGCCGCCGAGCAGCGCGCTCCGCACCGTGGCGCAAGTGCCGGGCGACCATGGTCTCAAGGCAGACCCGCAGGCCGTGGCCGCGTCGGTCGGCGCCTGGCTGCCCGACGTGTTGGCGTCCGCGCGTCGTGTTCGACCTACGGCCGCGAGATCGTGAACAACGTCCCCGAGGTGCTCTTCCCGGGCCGAGATCAGGCGAGCAGCGCTCTAACCGAGCCCAGCGCCTCGGGTGCGACCCGGTAGTAAGCCCACGACCCGCGCTGCTCGCGCGTGACAAGGCCGGCGGTGAGCAGCGCCTTCAGGTGGTGGCTGACCGTTCCCTGCGACAGCCCGAGCGGCTCGACCAAGTGGCACACGCACGCTTCGCCGGCCGGCTGCGCCTGGATCAGGCTGAGGAGGCGCAGCCGGGCCGGCTCGGCGAGCACCTTGAGGACACGGGCAAGCTCGTCGGCCTCGGCCTCGTCGAGAGCGCGCTCGAGGAGCGGCGGACAGCTGGCGGCTATCGTGGCGAGCGTCTTCATCTGGTGAACAGATTGACAGCCATCGATGGCCTTGGCAAGATCGGGCATCGACGGCGATCAATCTCCGAGGAGGCCGCGATGAACGTGCTCGACCCGGTCACCCAGCACCACGTTCGAGAGGCCGCCGAGGCCCTCACTGACGAGTTCGCGGGGGTCTTCTCAAGGGAGACGATCGAGCGCTACATCGCCGACTCGCTCGACCTGCTCGGCAATGCCCGCATCAACGTGTTCGTGCCCGTGCTCGCCCACCGCTTCGCGCGCGAGCGCATGAAGGCGCTCGGACAGGCAGAAGGGATGATCGTGAAGGAGCATCCGGAGGTCTTGTTCGTCTGCGTCCAGAACGCGGGCCGCTCACAGATGGCCGCGGGCCTGATGAACCTCCGCGCCGCCGGCAAGGTGCACGTGCGCTCGGCCGGCTCCGACCCCGCCGAGGAGATCAACCCGGCCGTCGTCGAGGCAATGGCCGAGCTCGGCGTCGACCTGGGCGAAGAGTTCCCGAAGCCGCTGACCGATGAGGTCGTGCGCGCCGCCGATGCCGTGATCACCATGGGGTGCGGCGATGCCTGCCCGATCTACCCGGGCAAGCGCTACCTCGACTGGGAGCTCGACGATCCGGCCGGGAAGGATCTCGAGACGGTCCGGGCGATCCGGAACGAGATCGACGGCCGCGTCCAGGCCCTTCTCGCCGAGCTCGTCCCCGACGAGAACTGATGCCGCTCGGGCGCCGGCTCCCCGCCGAGGCGCTCGGCACCTTCGCGCTCGTCTTCTTCGGCGCTGGTGCGATCATGGTCGCGGCCAAGTACGGCTCGTTCGGCCAGCTTGGGATCGCGGTGGCCTTCGGCCTCGTGATCGCCGCGATGATCTACGCGCTCGGGCACATCTCGGGCGCGCATCTGAATCCGGCCGTCACCCTCGCCTTCGCGCTCAGCCGCCACTTCCCCTGGCGGCTCGTCGCCGGCTACTGGCTCGCCCAGACGGTAGGCGCAACCGGGGCCGCCCTCCTGCTGCGCGCCTCGCTCGGTGACGTTGCGAACGTCGGCGCGACGCTTCCCTCGGGGTCGGACGGCCAGAGCTTCCTTTGGGAGGTCGTTCTGACCTTCGTCCTTATGCTGGTGATCATGGCCGTTGCCACCGACACGCGTGCGGTCGGGGAAGCGGCCGCGATCGCCGTCGGCGGAACCGTCGGCCTGTGCGCGCTCGTCGGTGGGCCGGTCAGCGGCGCCTCGATGAACCCGGCGCGTTCGCTCGGCCCCGCGATAGCAGCGGGCGAGCTCGACGCTCTCTGGGTCTACCTGTTCGCCCCGCTCCTCGGCGCAGCACTGGGAGCCGGCGTCTACGGGTTCCTTCGTGCAAGGCACGACCCCACCGAGGCCGATCTAGCCTAGGCATGGACGCCGCCGCTGAACACATTGGGAAGAGTCGGCGTCCAAGACGCGCCCGGTAGCTAACAGCAGCCGGCGCTCGCGGCCGGGTCGACGATCGGGAGGCCCTTCGCCGCAGGATCGGTGGGCTTGCGCGCCTTCACGATCGCGCCGTGGATGCCGTCGGTGATCTCGTGCGTGAAGGTGACGCTCACGTCCTCGAAGCCTGCGGCCTCGAGGCCAGCTTGATACTCGCCGATGGACATGGCCCCGGTGATGCAGCCGGCGAAATCGCCGCGCTCGAGCCGCTCCTGCGGAGTCAGTCGGTCCTCGGCGACGACGTCGGTGATGCCGATGCGACCGCCCGGCTTGAGGACGCGCGCCATCTCGGTCAGGACAGCCGGCTTGTCCGCGGAGAGGTTGATGACGCAGTTGGAGATGACGACGTCGACCGAGTCGGCTGGAAGCGGGATCGCCTCGATCAGTCCCTTGAGGAAGTGGACGTTCGTCGCGCCGGCCTCACGCGCGTTCATCTGCGCGAGGGCGAGCATCTCGTCCGTCATGTCGAGCCCGTAGGCCGTCCCTGTCGGGCCGACGCGCCTGGCGGAGAGGATGACGTCGATACCGCCGCCGGAGCCGAGGTCGAGGACGCTCTCGCCCTCGTTCAGGTCGGCCACCACGGTCGGGTTGCCGCAGCCGAGGCTTGCGAGGGCCGCCGCGTCGGGGAGCCCGCCCTTCTCGTCGGCGGAGTAAAGCACCTCGCCGAAGGCCTCGGGCGGGTCGTTCTGGCAGCAGGAGCCGCTGCGGCAGCTCGCGGCCGACCCCTCCGTCACCGCCCTGGCGGCCTCGACGTAGCGCTGCCGAACCTGCTCGCGGATCGCGCCCTGAGCGTCGGTCGTCTCGGTGCTCATCGGGCAACCTCCGGGAAGTCGACGAGGCCGGCGAGACGCGCCGCGGCCTCCGGATTCAGCGAGAAGTAGGCCCACTTGCCGCGCTGCTCGCGTTCGACGAGACCCGCGTCGGTGAGCTTCTTCAGGTGATGGCTCGCCGTCGCCTGGCTGAGGCCCAGCGCGGGGTGGAACTCGCACGCGCAGACGGGCTCGTCGCGCGTGGCGAGCATGTTGACGATCTTGATCCGCGCCGGGTCGGCCAGGGCCTTGAAGAGCAGCGACGTCGCCTCCGCTTGCCGGTCCGAGAGCCGAGACGCGCCGAGCGGCTGGCAGCAGTCGATCAGGTCGAGCGTGGCCGCGGACATATATCGACGTCTATCGTAACGATTGATGTCGATATGTCAAGCACGGTCGTCGTCGACGCTGACCCAGACGAGGCCTCCCGCGACGGTGACGCCCTTCGGCCTGTAGTACGCGCTGACGCTGATGGAGGCGACCTCGTTCGTCGTCGCGTCGATCCGCGTGACGGTGCCGTCGAAGGCGTTGCCGATCCAGGCTGCGCCCTCGCCCGCCGCGAGCGAGAGCGAGCCCCGGCCCACGCCGAGCCTGTAGGTCTCGACGGCGTCGTGCAGCGCGGGGTCGATCTTCGTGACGGTCGCCGTGCCGCCGTTCAGGACCCAGACGAACTTCGTGTCCGCCGAGATGACCAGCGGCTGGGCCGCGCCGCCCGGCTCGCCGCCGAGCGGGATCCGGTCCCTGATCTGGGAGGTCAGCGGATCGATGCGAAACACGGCCGCGGCCGAGCCGCTCACGGCCCAGACGTCGTCGCCGCCGAGCGCGAGCCCGTCGACCTGCACCGGCACCGACGCGTTGCTGACGATCTCGCCGGTCGCCGCGTCGACGCGGATGAGTCGCGTGCCGCCGGCGAGCCAGACGGCCTCGTCTCCCAGCGCCATCTGCTCGACCGAGCCAAAGTCGGGGTGCTGGAAGCGGTCCCACGTCTGACCGTCGCCGAGCCTGGCCAGCACCCTGTCCTCCCGGTCGAACGCCCAGACGGCGCCGTTTCGGGCCGCGATGTCGTCGGGACGGAAGCCGATCCCGATCGTGCGCAGGACACGGCGGCTTTCCGGATCGATCTCGGTGACGGTCAGGTCGAGCCGGTCGGCGACCCAGACGGAGCCGTCGCCCTCGCGGATGAGCGCCGGGCTGGAGCCGACGGGCACGCGGGCGACGACCTTGTTCGTCTCGGGCTGGACGATGGCCACGTCGCTCGCCCCGGCGAGAAGGACGTCGGCGAGCGGTTCGGGACCGCGAGGCGGCGGGCCGGACGGCCCGAGGCTCAGGATCGCCGTGACCGCTGCAACCGCGAGGCCGGCCGGGATGACAAGACGACGTGCCCGCTCGCGCCGGAAGTTGCGGCGCGAGTCCGCCCCAGAGAGCGACGGGTCCTGGACAAGAATCGCCTTCTCCAGGCGCTGCAGCTCGGGCCCGGGGTCCAGTCCGAGCTCCTCGGCGAGCAGCCTGCGCGCTTCCCGGTAGGTCTGCAGCGCGTCGGACTGGCGCCCGCTCCGGTAGAGGGCGACCATGAGTTGTGCGCGTGCGCGCTCGTGCAACGGATGCTCCCGGACGAACGCCTCGAGCTCCGGCACCAGCTCTGCGTGATGCCCGAGCTGGAGACCGGCCTCGAACCGGTCCTCGAGCCCGATCAGGTGCAGCTCACTGAGCCGGCCGACCGCCGTCTCGACCGACGGGCCGAGGTCGAGCTCGTCGAGCGGCGGCCCACGCCAGAGGGCGAGCGCCTCATCGAGCGTCGCGGCCGCGACACCGGCCTCGCCGGCGAGAAGCGCGTCCCGCCCGTCGCGGAGCAGCCGCTCGAAGCGGTCTAGGTCGAGGCGATCGGGATCGATCCGGAGGGCGTAGCCGTGCGGGGCGGTGACGAGCGCGACGTCGGTCCCGCCGACGGCGAGGAGCTTGCGGAGCTTCGAGAGGTGGACGTTCAGGGCCGCGGCGATCGTGCTGGGCCGCTCGGCGCCCCAGACCGCGTCGATCAGCTGCTCGCGCGAGACGACCTCGTTTGCGTGCAGGAGCAGCACGGCGAGCAGGGAGCGCTGCCGACCGCCGCCGAGCAGGAGCGGCTCGCCGTTGAGGCGAGCCTCGAGCGGGCCGAGCAGCAAGAACACCAACCCACCCTGGTCTTTGCTCCGCGTTTGCTCGATCTTTGGCCTCCGTTTGCCGACGCGGGAGACCGTTCCAGCGGTGCCGATCTTTCCGACGAACGGAGCGGCCGGAGGTTAGGCCGTCGGCGCCGTCCATCCCGGTGAGAGGAGGGACTGTGGTGGTGAAACGAAGGACGATCCTGGTGGTGCTCGCGCTTCTCGTCGGCGTCTTCGCGCTCACGGCGGCCGGCTGCGGCGGGGACGACGAGCCCAGCGCGGAAGGTACCGGGCAAACGGATGGTGAGGGCCCGTCGCTCGAGGAGGTCACGGCGCTTCCGTCGGCCTCCTGCACCGACATCGAGTTCGAGGGCGACGGAGAGCCGCAGGTGCTGATCGCGACCGACATGCCGCTACAGGGCTCTGCGCGGACGCAGACCCTGCAGATTGTCGGGGCGACCCGCCAGGTGCTCGAGTCGGCAGGCTGGAGGGCAGGCGAGGTCAACATCGGCTTCCAGTCGTGCGACGACTCCACGGCACAGGCCGGGAAGTGGGATCCGGGCAAGTGCAGCCAGAACGCCAATGCGTACGCGGAGAACGAGGCGCTCCTCGCGGTCATCGGCACGTTCAACTCGGGCTGCGCGGCGGTCGAGCTCCCGGTGCTGAACCAGGCGCCGGGCGGCGGGCTCGCCTTGGTCTCGCCGGCCAACACCTACGTCTGCCTGACCGAGGGCGGACCGGGCTGCGCCGACGACGAGCCCGACCGCTACTACCCGACCGGCGTTCGCAATTACGTCCGCGTGGTGGCCCACGACGCCTACCAGGGCGCCGCCCTGGCGCAGTTCATGCAAGAGCAGGGGACGACGAAGCTGTACATCCTCAACGACAAGGAGGCGTACGGCCTGGGCGTGGCGACCAACGTCCAGAACGCTGCGCAGCACCTCGGCATCGAGGTCGTGGGCTTCGAGGCCTGGGATCCGCGCGCCTCGAACTACGAGGCGCTGATGAACAAGGTGGAGGCCGCCGGGGCCGACGGTCTCTTCCTCGGCGGGCTCATCGACGAGAACGGCGCCCAGGTGATCAAGGACAAGGTCAAGGTCCTGGGGCCGAACGACGGCGCCGTGAAGCTCTACATGCCCGACGGCTTCACGACGCAGCAGACGATCGACGAAGCGGGCGTGGAGAACACGCAGAACGCGTACTTCTCGGTCGCGGGCGTGCCGGTCGAGGAGTTCACCGGCGCGGCGGCGGACTTCATCGCGGAGTTCAAGCCGACGCTCGGCGGCGACCCGGTCGACCCCTATGCGGTGTACGGGGCACAGGCCGCACAGATCGTCCTCGACGCGATCGCGAACTCGGACTACACGCGCGGCGGCGTGATCGAGCAGCTGTACGCGACCGAGGTGTCAGGCGGGTTCCTCGGTGACTTCTCGTTCAACGAGAACGGCGATCCGACGCTCGCCAGCGGGGCGGTCGTGGGCTTCACGATCTTCCGCGGCGAGGACCAGCTCGAGACCGAAACGGTCTTCTCGCCCGACGAGGAAGTGGTCGAAGCCGCCCGCGGGAGCTAGCGGCGATCGGTCCGATCTCGGGGGAGGGCCTGTCCCTCCCCCGAGATCACCTCTCTTCTTGCGCGAGCCCCTCGAGGAAGGCCGCGAACGTCCCTCCGCCGATCGTCCGCTCGGCATCCGCTCCGACCCGCTCGCGGAGACCGCGGTCGGAGGTGACGAGCCAGAGGCGGTGGCCCTCGCGTGCAAGCCGCTCGGCCTCCCGGGCGATCCAGTCGTCCGTTGAGCTGCCGCCGGTTCCGACCACCGCCACGCGCGTGTCTCCCTCGGCAGCGGGCGCTCTCCCGTCGAAGACGACGAGCGCGCGGACGCCTTCGAGCTCGGCCCAGGCTCCTACCCGCTCGACGAACCAGGCCTCCTGGAGGTTCGGCCAGCGCGAGCGCACGACGTTGCGCGCATCGATCGAGACGGTCGGCTCGTCCAGGCGCGCAGCATGCCGGACCGGTCGTTCGGGTGGAGCCAGAGTCGGCCGAAGCGCCTACCCTTTCGCAGGTGACCGTCGCGCAGAAGATCGTCGTCGCCTTCGACGACCCGGCCAGCCGGACGCTCGCCCATGCCGCCGACCTGGCCCAGGCGCTGGGATCGGAGCTCATCGTGACCAACGTCGCCGCTGTCGACCCGGACGAGGCCGGGGAGGAGGCGCGCTACGGCCGCGAGCGCCTCGACCAGGCGCGTTCGTACCTCGACGAGCGCGGCCTGGCCGCGGAGTTCGTGGCGCTCACCGGCCAGCCCGCGGAGGCGATCGTGGCGCTCGCCGAGGAGCGAGAGGCCGATCTCATCGTCGTGGGCATGCGCAAGAAGGGCTTCTTCGAACGGCTCGTCGAGGGAAGCGTCGCGCAGGACGTCATGCGCCGCGCCACGTCCGACGTGCTCGCGGTCCACTGAGCCTGTGAACGATCCGAGACTCGTCGCTGCGGGGTTCGTCACCGGCCTGCTCGTCGGCATGACCGGCATGGGCGGCGGCTCGCTGATGACGCCGATCCTCATCTTCTTCTTCAACTTCAACCCGTCGACGGCAATCGGCACCGACATCCTGCACGGCGCCATCTTCAAGTCGTTCGGCGCCGTCCGGCACCGCCGCTTGGGGACGGTCAAGGCCCGCCTGGCCGTGTGGATGCTCGTCGGGAGCGCGCCGTCCTCGCTGCTCGGCGTCTGGGTGGCCACGTACTTGACCGACCGCTACGGCGACAGCGTCGACTCGGTGCAGGGCAGAGTGCTCGGCTTCACGCTGCTGATCGGCGCCCTCGCTTTCGTAGCCAAGGCCCTGCTGCACAAGAGCGGACCCGCAACCGGGCTGAGGCGGCTGTCCACGCGCGACCGAATCGTGGCGGTCTCGATCGGTGCGGTCGGCGGATTCATCGTCGGGCTCACGTCGGTTGGCAGCGGGACGCTCTTCGCGCTCGCGATGCTTCTCGCGTTTCCACTGGCGGCGAAATTCGTCGTGGGCACCGACATCGCTCACGCCGCCGCGCTGCTCCTGATCGCCGGCGTTGGCCACCTCGTCGCCGGGAACGTCGACGTGCCGGCGATCAGCTGGCTCCTAGTCGGCTCGATCCCGGGCGTGCTCATAGGGAGCCAGATCAGCGTTGGCCTTCCCGAGCGCGTGCTTCGCTTCTCGCTCGCGGCCGTCCTGGCGCTCAGCGGCCTCAAGCTGCTGGACGTGCCCTACGCCAACGAGCTGGTGCTCCTTTCGCTGGGAGCAGGCCTCGTGGCGCTCGTCGTCTGGGGCGTCCTCGTCCTCGTGCGGCGCACGCGCGGCGAGCAGGCGCCTCCGGTTGCTCCTCCGCCGACCGTCACGCACCTACGCCCCAGGACGTCGAAGACCCCCGAACGGCGCTCATGAACTAGGCTGCGGCCCTCGACGCAGAGGGGCTCAGCGGCGAGCTCTGGTCCTCAGCTCACCGCTTTCTTCACGAGCGCGCCGATCTTTGGCTCGTCGGCGGCGGTCAACTCCTTCAGCGCAAAGGCGGTTGGCCACATCGCGCCCGTGTCGAGGTTTGCCTCGTCGCTGAAGCCGAACGTCGCGTACCTCGCCTTGAACTTGTCCGCGCTCTGGAAAAAGCAGACGACCTTGCCGTCCTTGTCGGCGTACGCGGGCATCCCGTACCAGGTCTTCGGCGACAGGTCGGGCGCGTTGGCCTGGACGATCTCGTGGAGCCGCTCGGCCATGACACGATCCGCCTGCGGCATCTCCTTGACCTTGGCGAGCAGGGCCTTCTCGCCGTCGGCCTTGCGCGCTTCCGCCTTCAGCTCCGCGACGCGCTCCCGCATCGCGGCCCGTTCCTCGGCCGAGAGCGTCTGGGACTTCTTGCTGCTCTTCTTTGCAGGTTTCTTCTCAGCCATTGGTGACCTCCTGGATGCGGATGAGGTTGCCCGCAGGGTCGCGGAAGGCGCAGTCCCGCATCCCCCACGGCTGCT
>Ga0081538_10002955_pt1 | contig 16226 bp, 14 predicted proteins | sample TabmetS5T2R1_FD_71022 | JGI IMG/M metagenome (GOLD analysis project Ga0081538, IMG submission 71022) | Tabebuia heterophylla rhizosphere microbial communities from the University of Puerto Rico - S5T2R1 | ecosystem: Host-associated > Plants > Roots > Rhizosphere ... | reverse complement strand
ACCGGCGCGACCGCGCCCTCTTTCCCGCGGCCTATGCCGACCCCGACTCGGGCGTGTCCACCAACCGCGGCGGGCCGGGCATGCGCCTGCCCGTCTGCCGCGGCCCCATCACCTACACCGGCGGCGAGGCCATCCGCGCCGACGTCGCCCACATGAAGGCCGCCCTCGCCGCCGCCGGCGTCGAGGAAGGCTTCATGACGTCCATCGCCCCCGGCAGCGCCTCGCGCATCGGCAACGAGTTCTACAAGACGGAGGAAGAGCTGATCTACGCGTGCGCGGGGGCGATGCGCGAGGAGTATCGCGCCATCCTCGACGCCGGGCTCGTGCTCCAGCTCGACGATCCCGCCATCGCCGAGAACTGGGACATGATCAACCCCGCGCCCACGGTGGAGGAATACCGGGCCCTGTCCACCATCCGGGTGGAGGCGCTGAATCACGCCCTGCGCGGCTTTCCCTCCGACCGCATCCGCTTCCACCTCTGCTGGGGAAGCTGGCACGGCCCGCACGTCACCGACATCCCCATGCGGGACATCGTGGACGTGATGCTGGCGGTGAACTGCGGAGCCTACTCCTTCGAGGCCGCCAACGTGCGCCATGAGCACGAGTGGAAGGTGTGGCAGGACGTCAAGCTGCCCGACGGCAAGATCCTCATCCCCGGCGTGGTGAGCCACGCCACCAACGTGGTCGAGCATCCCGAGCTGGTGGCCGACCGCATCGTCCGCTTCGCCTCGCTCGTGGGGCCCGAGCGCGTCATCGCCGGCACCGACTGCGGGCTGGGCGGCCGCGTGCATCCCGACATCGCCTGGGCCAAGCTGGAGACCCTGGCCGCGGGCGCCGCCCTCGCCTCGCGACAGCTCTACTGAGCCCCCTGGGAGGACCCCTCATGACGGTGAGCCAGAAGGACAAGGCCCTGCGCTTCCAGGCGCTGCACCAGGCGCCCGGCTACTTCGTGATTCCCAATCCGTGGGACGGCGCCTCGGCGCGCATCCTCGCCAACCTCGGTTTCCTCGCCCTCGCGACCTCGAGCGGGGCCCACGCGGGCACGCTGGGTCGCCGTGACGGCAAGGTAACGCAGGACGAGGCGCTGGCGCACGCCCGGACCATCGTCAGCGTCACCGACCTGCCGGTGGCCGCGGACCTGGAAAAGGGCTTCGGCGATGCGCCGTCGGCGGCGGCGGACACGATCCGGAAGGCCGCCGAGGTCGGGCTCGTCGGCGGCTCCATCGAGGACGCCACCGGCGACAAGGCCCGGCCGATCTACGACCTCACCCAGGCGACGGAGCGGGTGGTGGCGGCGGTGGAGGCGGCCCGGAAGCTTTCCTTCCCCTTCACCCTCACCGCGCGGTCGGAGAACTTCATCCGGGGCAATCCGAACCTCGACGACACCATCAAGCGGCTGCAGGCATACGAGCGCGCGGGCGCGGACGTGCTGTTCGCGCCCGGGCTGCCCGACCTCGCCGCGGTGCGGACGGTGTGCGCCGCCGTGTCCAAGCCCTTCAACTTCATGATCGGCATCAAGGGCAAGTCGTTCACGGTGGCCGAGCTGGCCGACGCGGGCGTCAAGCGCATCAGCCTCGGCACCTCGCTCTACCGCGCCGCCATGACCGGGCTGCTCGACGCCGCCCGCGAGATCAAGGACAAGGGCACGTTCGGCTTCGTCGAGCGCTCGGTGGCCTCCCCCGACCTCAACGCCTACCTGGAGGGCTGAGCGGCTAGGCGCGGGCGGGCGCGGACACCTGCACCGCCTCGTGGATGATGGCCACGATGCGGGTCCACGACGCGTCCGGCTGCTGCTCGCTCGCGCGCTCGCGGCGCGCCTCGCACCACTGCATCAGGCGCTGCGCGTCCGCGTAGTCGAGATCGAGCGCGCCCCGCGCGCTCGCGCTCCGCACCTCCTCGGCGATGCGGGGATCCAGGACAGGGGCGCCCCCCGCGTCGATGGCGGTGAGCACCGTGCTCATCTCGGCCGGGCTCCAGCGAATGATGGTTTTCATGCCGGCCATGTGACCACCGGACGGCGAAGGCTGCAACCGTTCGTGACCCGAGCGCGCCTCGCCTGCTGGTCACCCAAAGATCTCGGCCCTTGACCGGCCCCCGCGGCTTGGGCACGATCGACGTGATGAAGCGCGGGGTCCACTTCTCCATGATCCGCGGCTTTCAGCTCGCGGATTTCTTCACGATCGCCAACGGCTTCTGCGGCGTCGCCGCGCTGTTCGCGGCGATGGCGTACCTGGACGGGCGCGATCCCTGGAAGCTCTACACCGCCGCGCTGCTCGTGCCCCTCGCCCTCGTCTTCGACGTGCTGGACGGGCGCATCGCGCGGTGGCGCGACGCCAGCTCGCCGATGGGGCGGGAGATGGACTCCCTCGCCGACGTGATCTCGTTCGGGGCGGCCCCGGCCGGCATCGCCTATGCCGCGGGGCTCACCAGCCCCCTGGACCAGCTCGCGCTGATGTACTTCGTGGGCTGCGGCCTCAGCCGGCTCGCCCGCTACAACATCACCGCCGAGGCGATGGCCGAGGAGAGCGGGAAGGTGCCCTACTTCGAGGGCACGCCCATTCCCACCAGCGTGGTGCCGCTGGGGCTCTTGATGGTGGCGTTCCACCAGGATGTCCTGCTGCCGGTGAGCGTCCTGGGAGCGGAATTCCACCTGACGGTGCTGCTCTTCGTTCTCTCCGGCAGCCTGATGATCAGCAAGACCCTCCGGATCCCGAAGCCCTAGCGGGGGACGAGCGCGCGCAGCTCCTCGAGGTGGTCGGCGTCGTGGCGCGCGGGCACCAGCACCAGGTCGTCGAAGCCCAGCGCGCGCACGTGACGGAGCCGCTCTTCCACCACCGCCCGCGGGCCCACGAGCTCGAACGGATCGTCGGGCCCGGACGGGCTCGGCCGGGCGGCGTCGAGGCGCACGTGGACATTGGTGAGCACGGCCCGGCGGCCGCCGAAGCCGCGGAAGCGCTTGATGCCCTCGCCGATCAGCCGCCACGAGGAGCGCGCGCCCGAGCCGATCCAGCCGTCGAACTCCTTGGCCGCGCGCTCGATCCATCGCGAGCCCGCCCACGAGCCCACGAGCACGGGCGGCCCGCCGGCGGCGGCCGGCCAGGGCGGGCCCAGCTCGGCCGGGCCCACGCGGGCGCCGGTCCAGAGCCGGCGCATCACGGCGAGCGATCCGTCCAGCTCCCGGAAGCGGGCGGCGAAGTCCACGCCCACCGCGGCGAAGTCGTCGGCGGTGGAGCCCGCCCCCACGCCCAGGCGCAGTCGGCCCCCCGACACGAGATGCGTGGTGAGCACCCGATGCGCCAGCTCCACCGGGCGGCGCAGCGGCACCTGCAAGACGCCCGTGCCCAGCTCGATCCGGCGCGTGACGGTGGCCGCCACCGTGAGGGCGGTGAGGGGATCGGGGAGGAGCCGGCCCCGGCCGATGGAATCGAACACCCAGGCGCTGTCGAAGCCGGCCGCCTCGATGCGCTGCGCGGTGTCCGCGAGGCTGCCCGGGGCCAGGGGACGGCCGCCGTCCGTGCTGGGAAGCGCGACGCCCAGGCGCATGGCGCTACCCGTGCAGGCGGCGATGCACGACACCGGCGGCCGGCGGGACTTGCCGCGCCGTCGCGCTGGTCTCGAACGTGTAGAGGAAGTTCGTGAACCCGGCGTCGTAGTCGGAGAGCCCGTTTTGCCCCGAGACGCGCATGCGCGCCTCGTAGATGCGCCGCATGCCCGCGTCGAGGCGGCGACCGATGGCGCCCGAGGGACGCCGCAGCCGCTCGAGCGGCTCGCGCAGCTCGGCACGGAGCCCGGCGCGCGCCACCAGGCGGTCGAACGCGTCCTCGTCGCCCCCGGAGAGCACGCGCAGGTTCCGGTAGAGCCGCTCGAAGAGCGCGGCCTGCACGAGGAGGGGATCGCCGGAGTCGGCGAGGGCGAGATAGGCCAGCACCTGCGCGTCCAGCTCCTTCCAGTAGCCCTTGCGATGCGCGAACTCATGGGCGATCACGTGGGGCTCGAAGACGCCGGTGTCGCGGAAGATCGCCACGTCGCCGGTGAGGATGTCGCAGACCCCGAGCGCGGAGGGGAAGGCGAGCTTGACGAGGGCGAAGTCCCGGACCTCCGCGCTGCTTCGCACGCGCTGGCCGGTGATGCCCGCGATGTAGTCGGTGAGCCGCGCTTCCACGATCCCCGCCAGCACGCGGCGGGGCAGGCGCTCCCGCACCAGCTCGTCGTTCAGGCGGGCGACGAGCCGGGCCACCTCGATCTCGCGGAGGGGGCCCGGCACCGGGACGAGATGCCGCGTGTCGGCGCCGAACTCTCGCCGGAAGTCGATGCGGCGGATCTTCCGGCGATCGCGCCAGTCGCGCACGGCGCTGCCGAGATAGAGGCCCAGGCTCACCGCCTTCACCACCCGCCCCATCGGCGACGCCCCGAAGACGACGCGGGCCACCAGGGGCGCGACGATCAGGAGGTCGGAGGGCGCCACCGGCCAGTAGGTGGCGCGGTTGGTGATGCGGATCTCGTCGGGCTCGCGCACGCCGTCCTCAGCCACGTGCGCTCGGCTTCGGCACGATGGCGGCCACGCCGGCCTCGCGGCACTGGGCGTTGAAGCGCGCCACGTCCTCCGCGATGAGGCGCTCGAGCCGGCCGAGCTCGGCGTCGGCGCGGCGACGGAGGTCGGCGGTGAGATCGCGGAGCGCCTGGGTCGGCGCGGCGTCCGCATAGTCGATGAGCCCGATCACGGTGCCGATGCGGGTGTTGAGCTTGGCCGGGAACATCCGCGGATCGTCGGAGCGGACCTGGATGAGCTCCTCCTCCACCGCGGTGAGGGCCCGCGCCAGCGCCTCCGCCGCGGTCTTGATGGGCGGCGCGGCGACGCGGTCACGCCAGCTCTCGGCCTGCGCGCGGACGTCGCGCAGCCGCAGCACCGCGTCGTGCACGCGGCCGAGCAGCTCGTGGGCCTCGCGCGCCAGCGCATAGGTCGCCCGCAGGTCGTCCTCGGTGGCGGCGCCGCGCGGATCCTTGACGAGCTCGAAGCGCTGGGTGAGCGCGCGCCCGTTCACGGTGAGCCGCACCTGGTAGACGCCGGGCGGGACGCGGGGCGCCGTCAGCATCTCCGTGCTGCCGCCGCGGCCCTTGTTGTCGGGAAGCTTGGTCGCGTCACGCCCCCGCAGATTCCACACGAAGCGGTTGCCGCCGGCGAGCGCGGTCGGATGCGGGGGCTCCTCCTCGCCGGTGGTCGGCGCCTCGGGGGCGCGCGGGGCCTCCTCGCCGCCCCCCGCGCTGGGCCCGGCTGTGCTCGGCGCCGGCTTCTCGTCCGCCCCGGCCGGACGCTTGCTCGTGAAGCTCCGGATCTCCTTCCCGTCGGCGTCCAGGAAAGCCAGCGTGAGCTCGCCCGCCGGCGCCGCGCGCAGCCAGTAGTGGACGATCACGCCGCTGGGCGGGTTGTCGCCGGCATCGAGCTTCTGCTCGATCTTCTCGCCGGTGGGCGCCTCGACCTGCCGATACCCGTAGCCGACGGAGCCGGCCATGCGGTAGGCGACCTCGCGGTTGGGCCCGGGGCTCATGCCGTGGCCGCGGTACGCGCGCCAGCGCACGGTGGGCCGCGGGGTGAAGAGGTGCGCGTCGCTCGCGGTCGCGGCATCCGCCATCTGATGCAGGGGCGAGAGATCGTCGAGGATCCAGAAGGACCGTCCGTGGGTCGCGACCACGAGATCGCCGTCCTTCACGATGAGATCGTGGACGGGCGCCACCGGCAGGTTCCCGCGCAGCCGGGTCCAGGCGCCGCCGTCGTCCAGCGACACCCACACGCCCGTCTCCGTGCCGCAGTAGAGGAGACCGCGCCGGGCCGGGTCCTCGCGGATCACGCGCGTGAACTCCCCGGCGGGCAGCCCCCCGTCCACGCGGGTCCACGTGCGCCCGTAGTCCGCGGTCTTGAAGAGGTACGGCCGTGTGTCGTCGTGCTTGTAGCGCGTGGCGGCGACGTAACAGGTGCCGGCGTCGTGCGGCGAGGGCTCGATGACGCTGATGAGCGCCCACTCGGGCAGATCGGGCGGGGTCACCGCCTGCCACGTGCGGCCGCGATCCCGCGAGAGATGCACGAGGCCGTCGTCGGTGCCGGCCCACAGCACGTCGCGCTCGTGGGCGGACTCGGCGAGCGCGAAGATCGTGCAGTACACCTCGGCCCCGGTGTTGTCGCGGGTGATGGGGCCCCCCGAGGGGCCCATCTTGCTCGTGTCGTTGCGCGTGAGATCCTTGCTGACGATCTCCCACGTGTGCCCCTCGTCGGTGGAGCGGAAGATGACGTTGCCCGCGATCCACAGCTCACGGGGATTCCACCGCGAGTAGAAGAGGGGGAAGGTCCACTGGAAGCGGTAGCGATGCTCGCTGGGCGGCGTGCCCATGCCGTAGCCCTCGGGCCACACGCTGATGATGCGCTCCTGCCCGGTGCGGTGGTCGTAGTGGATCATCCGGCCCATGCCCGGGCCGCTGCCGATGGCCCCGCCCACCACGATGCTGGGCTCGCCCGGCTTCACCGCGATGTAGCCGCTCTCGCCCCCGCCCGGCTGCACCCAGTCGATGGCGGTGATGGCGCCGCGATGGGACTGACTGGGCACGCTGATGGCCCAGTTGTCCTGCTGCGAGCCGTAGATGCGGTAGGGGCGCTGATCGTCCGCGCACACGTGGTAGAACTGCGCGGTCGGCTGATTGTAGATGGACGACCACGACTGGCCGCCGTTGAACGACACGCAGGCGCCGCCGTCGTTGCCCTCGATCATGCGGCGCGAGTCGCGCGGATCGATCCAGAGATCGTGGTTGTCGCCGTGCGGGGTCGCCACCTCCACGAAGCTCTTGCCGCCGTCGATGGACTTCCACAGGGAGTAGTCCATCACCCACAGCGTGTTGGCGTCGCTCGGGTCGGCGACCACGTGCATGTAGTACCAGGGCCGGCCGCGCAGCCCCGGCTCCTCGCTGCCGCGCTCCCAGGTCTCGCCGCCGTCGTTCGAGCGGAACAGCGCGCCGTCCTCGGCCTCGACCACCGCGTACATGCGCCGGCCGTCGGCGGGCGAGATCGCCACGCCGATGCGGCCGAGCACGCCGCGCGGCAGGCCGGGATTCCGGCTGATGTCGGTCCAGCGGTCGCCGCCGTCGGTGGACCGCCAGAGGCCCGATTCGGGCCCGCCGCTCGACATCCCCCACGGGAAGCGCTGGGCCTGCCACACCCCGGCGAGCAGCACGCGCGGATTATGGGGATCGAGCGAGAGATCCACCGCGCCCGCCCGCTCGCTCTTCCAGAGCACCGGCTGCCACGACACGCCCCCGTCGCGGGAACGGAACACCCCGCGCTCGCGATTCGGGCCCCAGGCATGTCCCAGCGCGGCCACGTACACGGTGTCGGGATCGGTCGGGTGCACGCGGACCCGGCCGATGTGACGCGTGTCCTTGAGCCCGAGGTTGCGCCAGGTGCGGCCGCCGTCGTCGGAGCGATAGACGCCGTCCCCGTGGGAGACGTTGCCCCGGATGCACGCCTCGCCGGTCCCCGCGTAGATCACATTGGGCGCGGAGGGCGCGACGGCGAGGGCGCCGACGGCCGCCGTCTCGAAGAAGCCGTCGGAGACGTTCTCCCAGTAGACGCCGCCATCGGTGGTCTTCCACACACCGCCCGCGCAGGCGCCGAAGTAAAAAGTGGACGGGGCGCTGGGGTCGCCGGCCACCGCCACCACCCGGCCGCCGCGGTGAGGACCGGCGCACCGCCAGCGAAGCGATGCGAGAGCGCGAGGATCGAGGGGCACGAGCGCGCTACTTGGCGCGAGAGCCGACGAGTCGCGACTGCACCCAGCTCAGGACGTACCAGGTGACGAGGAACGCGATGCACTCGAGCGTGAAGCTGCGGAACTTGTAGAACACCTCCGCGATCACGAAGGAGATGAGAAAGGCGGGCGCCTCCTGGCTGAGCGCCGTGGGAATGCCGACCTGCTTCACGTACGAGAACATGCGGGCCTCCTTGGCGTGAGTCGCGGGTGCACGTCGGTTCCTGGAGCAATAGCGCCGCGCCTCGCTCCTGTCAAGGGCGCACGGCCGCCGGGTGGCGGGTTGCAGAGGTGCGGGTACGTCCCTATGATCGATTGGTGATCCCCCGCCAGCTCACCGTCGCCGGCCTCACCGTCCCCAGCTTCGTGTACGGGACGGCGTGGAAGGAGGAGGCGACGGAGCGGCTCACCCGACTCGCCCTCGAGGCCGGCTTTCGCGGGATCGACACCGCCAATCAGCGCCGCCATTACCATGAGGTGGGCGTGGGGGCGGGCATCGCCGGCGCCATCGCCGCCGGCCTGGTGACCCGCGAAGACCTCTTCCTCCAGACCAAGTTCACCTCGGTGGGCGGGCAAGACCATCGCCTGCCCTATGATCCCGCCGCCGACGACGCCACCCAGGTGCGGCAGTCCTTCGCGAGCTCCCTCGAGCATCTCCGGGTGACCACCATCGACTCCTACGTCCTCCACGGCCCCTCGCGCCGCGTCGGCCTCGCCGACTCCGACCTCGCGGTCTGGCGCGCGATGGAGGAGCTCCACGCCGCCGGCAAGACCCGCCTCATCGGCGTGAGCAACGTCGGCCTGGATCAGCTCGAGCTGCTCTGCGCGCGGGCCACCACCACGCCCGCCTTCGTCCAGAACCGCTGCTTCGCGCGCAACGGCTGGGACCGCGAGGTCCGAGCCTTCTGCCGCGATCGCGGCATCATCTACCAGGGCTTCTCGCTGCTCACCGCCAACGTGAGCGATCTCCGGACGCCGGCCTTCGCCGAGATCGTGCGCCGCGTGGAGCGGACGCCGGCCCAGGTGGTGTTCAACTTCGCCCTGCGGGTGGGAATGCAGCCCTTGACCGGCACCACCGATCCCGCGCACATGCGCGAGGACCTCGGCGCCTACGACTTCGAGCTCGCCCCCGAGGACGTGCGGGCGATGGAGCACATCGCGGAGCGCTAGCAGGCCTGCGCGCTGCCCGTCGCGCTGGGCGGCATGCGATCAGGACGCGGCGGCCAGCGGAGGCCGCAGATACGAGGGGACCCAGGACCGGCTGAGCACCGCGGGCGAGATCGCGCTGTAGTCGAACTCGCGGGCGTCCCGCACGAGGCGCTCGACGTCGAAGAGGTGCGCGACCTCGGGCAGGTCGTGGCAGAAGGCGCGCATCAGGGGGGCGACGAGGAGCCGCGCGACCCGCACGCCCAGGGGGCCCAGGAAATTGCGCCGCTGGCCCACGTGCGCCAGCTCGTCGGTCATGATCTCGCGCAGGAGCTCACGGACGCGATCCCGACCCGCCGGCTCGTCCTCGAAGATGGCGTCCAGCCGTCGGTCGATGTGCAGGTAGAAGGTCAGTCCCATGAGCTCGGTGACGAAGGCGGCCGGCGCCATGAGCGGCCCCGGAATGTGGGGGAAGATCCGGTAGAGCCGCCCCATCCACTTGCCGAGCGGCACCCACTCGACGCGGTCCAGGTGAAAGGTCCGGAACATCTCGTCGAAGAGCCGGAGGTGACAGAACTCCTCGCAGAGGTGGTACCGGCTGATCCTCTCGTCGATGGTGCGGGCGGCGGCCATCGAGGGCGTCTCGTCCCAGGCGGCGGAGACGCCTACCCACTCGTGGCGGGCGAACTTGTAGAGGAAGGAGAAGAAGAGCGTCGGCCGGTCGAGGCTCCGCGGGTCCGCCTGCATGCGCACGCAGTTCTCGTAGAACCGCGCCGGATCGGGCAGGGCCGCCCGGGCGCGCACGGGGCTGGAGCGGAAGCGCGCGACCAGCGTCTTCTTCGCCTCGAGGTCCTTCTCCGCTTCGAGAATGGCGCCGTCCCGCTCCAGGGTGTAGGCCCAGTACGCATCGAAGTTGTCGCGCCGGTCGCGCCGCCGGCCCGGGGAGAAGATGGACTGATAGCGGAGCCCCGGCACCGCCGCGTCAGACATAGTGGCGCTCGCGGGCGCGGCGGGCGCGATACCGGGCGAAGGTTTGCCGCTCGTCCTCCAGCCCCAGGAGCGAGCGGAGGCTGCTGCCGCGGAACGTGTACGCGATCATCTTCCACCCATGGCGCAGCGCGAAAGCCTTCCGCCCGGCGAGGCCGCGGGGGAGATGCCGGAGCTTCATCCAGCGCTCGGCCCGCCAGCGCATGAACTCGATCTCCTCGGCCTCGAGGTGGGCGCTGCGCACGACCGCGGTAGTGCCGTCGTACTCCTCGAGCCGTTCGTTGATGATGAGCCCCTGGTCGCGGAACTCGCGGGTCATGGGCGTCTGGGGATACGGGGTCGGATGCTGGATGTACGGATAGTCCACGTAGCGCCGGGCGAACTCGAGATTGGCCTCGATGGACTCGCGGGTGTCCGTGGGATTGCCCACGATGAGCCCGCCCACCACGAACATGCCGTGACGGTGCAGGTGCTCGATGGCCCGGATGGTGGCGTTCCCCGCGGGCGCCCCCGCTACCCGCGCCCGGTTCTTGGCCTTCGCGCGCAGGAAGGCCAGGTCCTCATCGAGGATGTTCTCGATTCCCAGGAACACCCAGCGGAAGCCGGCGCGGCGCATGAGCGGCGCGAGCGTCTCCCCGTGGTGGGCGATGGCCGAGGTCATGCCCTGGACCATGTACTCGATGTCGTCGAGGCCCGCATCCACGATGGCCCGGCAGAGCGCCTCGAAACGTCGCACGTCGAGGGTGATGTTGTCGTCGACCAGGAAGATCGAGCGGGCACCGCGCGCGCGGGCGTCCCGGATGTCGTCGAGCACGCGGTCGAACGTGTAGCGGTGGAAGTTGCGGCCGCGCATCGCGATGATGGAGCAGAAGCTGCAATCGAAGGTGCAGCCGCGCGAGGTCTCCACCACGTCCACCGGCTTCCCCACCATGGTGTAGCCGCGCAGCACGCGGGCCCCGCGATCGGGCAGGTTGATCGCCCCGCCGTCGAGCGCGCTCACCGGACGGTCGGGATTGTGAACGAAGCGATCGCCGTCTCGATGGGAGAGCCCGGCTATCTCCTCGACGCCGTGCCCGCGCTCGAGGGCGCGGAGGAGGGCGCGAAAGGTCAGCTCCCCCTCGCCGCGGACGATGAAATCGGCGCGGCCGGGGGCGGTGTAGGCCTCCGGCGCCAGGCTCGGGTCGTATCCGCCCACGACCACGCGGCTCCCGGGCGCCAGGCGGCGGACCATCTCGATGATGCGGAGCGCGGTGTGGCGCTGAAAGGTCATGACCGAGAGGCCCACCACGTCGGGCGCGCGGTCGCGGACCAGACGCTCCACCGTCTCGCGCACCCGGGATTGCACCAGGATGAGGTCGGCGACCGCCACCGAATGGTGCGGGTCGACGTTACCCGCCAGCGAGGCGAGGGCGCCGTTGGGCATGCGGATCGCCACCGGCGCCATGTGCTCGAACGAGTCGGGCATGGACAGCAGGAGCACGTTCATGCGTGCAGCCATCCTACGCCTTTCGTCCATCCCGCGTACGGCCGCTCACGCAACGCGGCTTGACGGGCCGCTCGCGCGATGGCTCAATTCCGCCATGCGCCGGCTGCTCGCCCTCCTCCTCATCGGGGCGCTGCTCGTCTCCATCGCGCCGCCCCCCGCGCACGCCGGCCACGCGCATGGCGCGCCGATCGCCGCCGGGATCGCCGCCGTCCTCTTCGCGCCGCTGATCATCGCGGGCGGCATCGTCAACGCAGTTCTACCGCCGTATCGTGCTCCGGTGATCGTCGAGCCGGCGCCGGTGTACCAGGTGCCGACGGTCCGCTACGTCACGGCGCCCGCCGTCGCGCCCGCCTCCGCCGAGCGCAACGTGGTGCGCTACGCGCACGGCCGCCACGTCCTGCGCGGTGACGGGGTGACCACGCCGTATCAGTGGGTGTGGATCCCCAACCCGCCGCCTCCGCCTCCTCCGCCGGCACGCACCGCCTCTCAGTAGAGCCGCGCGATGCGCTTCGGCGTCTGGCTTCCCAACTGCCGGCACCTCGCCACGCCGGACATCATCCGCGCCGCCGCGGTGCGCGCCGAGTCGCTCGGCTACGACTCGGTGTGGGTCAGCGATCACGTCGTGGTGCCGACCGCCAACGTCAAGAACTTCGGCGAGACCATCTTCGACCCGCTCGTCACCCTCGCGGTGGCCGCGGGCGCCACCCGCCGGGTGCGGCTCGGCACCACCGTGCTGATCGTCCCCTACCGGAATCCCGTGGTGACGGCCAAGATGGTCGCCTCGCTCGACGCCCTCAGCGGCGGCCGCGTGGTCCTGGGCATCGGCGCGGGCTGGGTCGCGGCGGAGAGCGCGATGCTCGGCGTCCCGTTCGCCGAGCGCGGCGCCATGACGGACGAGTACCTGCGCGCGATGCAGGAGCTCTGGACCAGCCCGACGCCGGCCTTCAAGGGCAAGTACACCCAGTTCAGCGATCTCGTGTTCGAGCCCAAGCCGCTGCAGAAGCCCCATCCGCCCATCTGGGTGGGCGGCCACAGCCGGGCCGCGCTGCGCCGCACCGCCGAGATCGGCGCGGCCTGGCATCCGATCAATCGCCCGCCGGACGAGCTCCGCGCGGGACGGGTGGAGATCGCGCGGCTCTGCGAGGCGCGCGGACGCGCGGTGCCCCCCGCCCTCACCCTCCGCAACGACGTGCGGCTCGCGCGCGCGGGCGAGCCGGCGCCCGTCTCGACGCATGCCGGCCGCGTGCTCGCGGGCGAGCCCGCGGCGCTCGTGGACCAGATCCACGAGCTGGCCGCCTGCGGCGTGGAGCACCTCGTGTGCGAGTTCCTCGCCGCGGACGGCCGTGAGCTCGAAGCCCAGATGGGCGACTTCGCCCTGCGGGTGCGTCCCGCGCTCGGCTAGAGCGACTTCAAGTATTCCACCAGGTCGGTCGACTCCGTCCCGCTGAGCCCCAGCCGGAAGACGCCGTTGTAGTGCGCCACCACCGCGTCGAGGGTGGGAAAGCGGCCGTCGTGGTAGAAGCCGCCCTGAGATCGCGTGAAGAGCCCGCGCAGCGGGGTGGTGCGATAGAACCGGCGATCCGGCGACCGGCTCGCCTGGAAGTCGTCGATGCCGATCTCCGCGGCGGTGTGCATGGGCCAGCCGGGCTCGGTGAAGAGCGGCGGCACGTGACAGGAGGCGCAGCGCGCCTTGCCCTCGAAGACACCGCGCCCGCGCTCGGCGGCGGCGGCGTTGTAGGAGTCCCGGGGGGGCCGCGGTGCGGGGAGCGAGAGCTGATAGTAGTGGAGCGCGGCCAGCTTGGGCGTGACGAGATCCGGCGTGTTGCGGATATTGGCGTGGCCGGCTCGGGCCGCGACGGGGAACTGCTCGGGGTTGTTCAGTCGCGGATCGAAGAACGTCCCCTTGCCGTGCATCTGGGTGATGGCGACATACGCGTTCCAGTACGTCACCGACCCCCAGCCCGCGTAGGTGTGGAGATTGACACCGGCCAGCCCGAAGGCAGCGGGGAGCAGCGTGGCGCCGGAGCGGCCGTCAGGGCGCATCGCCTTGCCGTCTTGGCTCAGCTCGGCATCGTACTTCCCCGGCCCCCAGCTCTTGAGGACGGTGCGCACGGTGGCCTCGTCGACCCGCAGCAGGTCGGCGAACGGCTTGAGCGTCGGGGCGAAGGCGACGATCTCGCCCACGTTGAGATCGCGATTGGGCCAGCCGTCGCGCCGGCGTCCGATGCCCTTCGTGAGGGAGTCGTCCACCGTCGAATGGCAGAGGGCGCACTGGATGCCCACCGCCGTCATGCGCGACGTCCCCTCCTGGAAGACGCCGGTCACGCCCACCACCGCGTTGGCCTTGAGGAGCGCCACCGTGGTCTCGGGATTGTCGAGGCTGACCGTCCCCTTCTTGATCATCTCCACGAGGGCGGCGGGCAGGGCCGCCGCATCGACCTTGAGGCCGAGCTGCAGCGCCTGGCGCGCGCTGAGCCCCGGGCCCACCCCGCCCTGCTTGGCGCCGGCGATCGCCTCGTGCAGGCGGAGCTGGCCGCCCCAGAAGGCTTCGCTACCAAAGGTGTCATACCGAAAGACCCGGCGGCCTTCCCGGAGCAGGGCCCGGGCATGGTCGTCGACATCGCCGTCCGCGGTCGACGATGGTTCGCTCGCGCTACCGCCGGAGGGCGGCGCGCTGCTGCAACCTGTCAGGAAGAGAACGAGCAGGAAGAAATGACCGACCGATGACTTCATGGGCCCTCCCGCATCCCGGACGAGTCATGACGCCTTGCCCGTTGGATGCGGGAGGGGCCGGAATCTTACCCCGTGCTCACGGCCGGGCCGCCGCGAGAGCGGTCAGGCGCGGCGCCGCCATGGCGGACGGCGCCTGTCGATACCACGAGGGCACGAGCGCCCCGATGGACAGGCTCACGATCACCGTGAGCGCGAGCACCTGGCTCAGGGGTGGGATGCGCGAGATGGGCGTGGTGTCGAGCAGGAAGTGGTACACGAGCAGCGACACCGGCACCATCACCACCAGCATGATCTCCGCCTCCACGACCCGCAGGGGCACCTTGCCCAGCCCGATGGCGGCGAAGTCTCCCGGCTCGTCGTCGGCCAGCGCGGCGACGACATAGGCCACCGCGAAGGTCATCAGTGTCCAGGGCAGGCTCTGCTGGAACCGCGTCCACGCCTCCACGACACTGGCGTGGTAGAGCAGCTTCACGCCGAGGTTGACCGCGGCGCCGGCGACGGCGGCCGCGAGGGCGGACATCAGATAGGCGCCCCAGGGCCGCGCCTCACCCGGCCGGCGGCGCGCGCCCAGCCAGTGGCTCTTGGGACCCAGCGCGCACCAGATCGACACGCAGTAGATGGCGGCGATCATCACCGAGCGCAGGAGCATGTCCACCGGCGTCTCGTCCGGGCGGCGACTGGGCATGACGTTGAAGAAGAAGAGGAACAGCACGCTGCCCGCGGTGAAGAGCAGCATGAGGCTGTTGAGCGAGACCCGGCCACCCGCGGGCAGCTGCATCTCGAAGCCCAGCATGCCCAGGCGGCGGATGCGCCGCTGCTCCGTGTACTCGCCCAGCAGGACGGCCCGGCTGATGGCGTCGTTCAGATCACGCAGGAGAGCGTCGAGCGCCGCGGCGACGTCCTCGCGATACGCGGTCAGCGTGGCCAGCATCCGCGTGTCGACGGCCTGGCCCTCGGGGCCCCGCCCGAGATCGCCCGCGCGGCGCACCTTGGCGGCGAGAGTCTCGCGGCGCTCACGGAGCGCCTCGAGCTCGCCGGGGCAGTCGGCCACGTAGTCGTGCAGTCCTCCCTGGGCCTCCCAGGCCTCCAGCCGGTGCATCAGCGTCTCGACCCGCAGCCAGCGCGCGAGCAGCGTGTCGCCGGTGGCGTGGCGGACGTCGACCTCGTCGAACCCCTGCCCGAGCAGGCCGGGCAGCATCTCGGCGTACTCCTCCTGGCTGGCCGGCCGGAAGGTGGCGCGCTTGAGCTCGACGGCGAGGCGGCGCACCTCGTACGGGATGGCCGCCATGTGCTGGAGGCGCGTGCGCGTGAACTCGTCGAGCGACGTCAGCACGGGCACCCGGGGCAGCATGACGGTCAGGAGCAGCGCGATCACCACCGAGGGCGAATGCCGGAGCGCGGCCGGGACCTCGTCCCCGAGCTGAGGCACCAGCATCCAGATCTTCTCGAGGAGCGACGGCGAGAAGAGCAGGCCGGCGTAGACGAGGACGCCGATCCCGCAGTAGAGGACCAGCGCCGTGTAGTAGGACGCGGCGGTGGTGGTAGCCCGGCTCGGATATCCCGTCTGGCGGCCCCCGGGCTCGGACGGCGGCTTCCGGAAGCGCTCGAATCCGTAGAAGGCGACGAAGGCAGCCCCGATGTACGTCTCGACCTTCGCGAGGAGCTCCAGCTGTTCGGTCATGGCGCTCTCCCCCTCCGCCGCGTCGAACGCGGCACCGGGCTTCGGTCGCGGCCCTGACCGCGCCACATTGCATCGGCCGATCCAGGCGCGGGACGGCGGGCCGGCCGGCCGAGCGGACGCGAGGTTACCAGATCTCCCGCGAGGCGGCGAACGGTGGGATCGGGCGGCGGGCCGCCCGGGCTCGGGCGGCTCGAAAGGTCGCCGCCAGCTCGCCGAGAACCGTTAGTTCTCGACTATGAGGCGGCTCCGACGGGGCTCGCCGCGCCATCGAGGACGCTGCGCACGGTGCGCGCGACGACGTCCGGCGTGAACGGCTTCTGCAGGAAGGCGGCCGCGCGCCCACGCCCGTCCACCGGGAGGCCCTCGTCGGCGGCGTAGTCGGCGTAGCCGGAGACGAAGAGGA
>Ga0081538_10002954_pt1 | contig 16231 bp, 14 predicted proteins | sample TabmetS5T2R1_FD_71022 | JGI IMG/M metagenome (GOLD analysis project Ga0081538, IMG submission 71022) | Tabebuia heterophylla rhizosphere microbial communities from the University of Puerto Rico - S5T2R1 | ecosystem: Host-associated > Plants > Roots > Rhizosphere ... | reverse complement strand
TGTTCCGGAACGACCGGGCGCACCCGTCCTCCCCATCGCTCAGCACGACGAGCACGCTGCCCTCGCCGTTCAGCTGCGCGAGCGCCGCGACCGCCTCCTTGGTGGAGGGCCCGGACCAGGCAAACGGGTCGACCGCGGCGATCGAGCCGCGCTCGGCGTGCAGGGTCAGCGCCGCGCGCAGCGCGCGCCGGCGCGCCTTGCGGTTGACCTTCACCGTGAAGGCCCGTGGCTTCGGCCCGAAGGCGACGCCGCCCCCGGTGCGCTGCGGCGTGGACAGCGCGCCGGCGCGGGCCCGGCCGGTGCCCTTCTGGCGCCAGGCCTTCGCGCCGGTCATCGCGACCTCGGCGCGCGTCTTCGTCGAGGCGGTTCCGCGGCGCTGCGCCGCGAGCTCGGAGCGCACGGCCTCGTGCACGAGCGACGGATGAAACGGCTCGCCGAACACGGCCTCGTCCAGATCGAGCGAGCCCGTGCCCTTGCCGATGAAGGAAGCGGTGAGAGGCATCACCGCTCCCTCCGGATCTCGACGACCGAGCCCTTCGGTCCCGGCACCGAGCCCCGCACCAACAGCAGGTTTTCGTCCGAACGTACGTCCACGACCTCGAGGCCGCGCTGGGTGACCCGCCCCGCGCCCATCTGGCCCGGCCCGCGGATGCCCTTGAACACGCGGGCGGGATCCGCCGAGGCGCCGATCGAGCCTGGAGCGCGGACGTTGTGCGAGCCGTGGGAGACGGGGCCGCGGTGGAAGTTGTGGCGCTTGATGGTGCCCTGGAAGCCCTTGCCCTTGGACACGCCCGAGACCTTCACGGTCTGGCCCTTCTCGAAGACGGAGTCGACCTTGACCTCGGCGCCGACCTCCAGCTCGCCGGGCTCGCCTCTGAACTCGGAGAGATGCTTGAGAGCTCCAACGCTCGCCTTCCTCAGGTGCCCGAGCTCCGGCTTCGTCAGCTTCTTTTCGCGCACCTCGCCGAAGGCAAGCTGGACGGCGTCGTAGCCGTCGCGCTCGGCGCGGCGGATCGCGGTGACGAAGCAGGGGCCGGCCTCGATCACCGTCACCCGCTCCACGTGACCGTCCTCGGGGTCGAAGACCTGGGTCATGCCGAGCTTTCTTCCGAGGAGGCCAGCCACAACGCCCTCAGATCAGCTGGATTTGAATGTCGACGCCGGCTGGCAGATGGTCGAGCCGCTGAAGGGAGTCGACCGTCTTGGGAGTGGGTTGCAGGATGTCGATCAGCCGCTTGTGCGTGCGGATCTCGAAGTGCTCGCGGGAGTCCTTGTCCTTGAACGGCGAGCGGATGACGCAGTAGACGTTCTTCTCGGTCGGCAGGGGCACGGGCCCGGACACCGAGGCGCCGGTGCGCACGGCCGTGTCGACGATCTCCTTGGCGGCCGTCTCGATCGCCGAGTGGTCGTAGGCCTTCAGCCGGATGCGGATCTTGTTCTGCGTGAGCGTTGCCATGTTTGGACAGAATCGGGGGCGGGCCTACCTCCTGCCCGCCCCCACGCAGGTCGTCTGCCAGAGACTCCCTACTCGATGATCTCTGTGACCACCCCCGAGCCGACCGTGCGGCCGCCCTCGCGGATCGCGAAGCGCAGGCCTTCGTCCATGGCGATGGGCTGGATCAGCTCCACCGTCATCTCGATGTTGTCGCCCGGCATGACCATCTCGGTGCCCTCGGGGAGGTTGGCCACCCCGGTCACGTCGGTCGTGCGGAAGTAGAACTGCGGCCGGTAGCCGTTGAAGAACGGCGTGTGACGCCCGCCCTCCTCCTTCTTCAGGCAGTACACCTGGGCCTTGAACTTCGTGTGGGGCGTGATCGAGCCGGGCTTGCAGAGCACCTGCCCGCGCTCGACCTCCTCGCGGCCGATGCCGCGGAGCAGGCAGCCGACGTTGTCGCCGGCCTGGCCCTCGTCGAGGATCTTGCGGAACATCTCGACCCCGGTGACGACCGTGTTGCGGGTCTCCTTCTGGATGCCCACGATTTCGACGGTGTCCCCGGTGTTCACCACGCCCTGCTCGATCCGGCCGGTGGCCACGGTGCCGCGGCCGGTGATCGAGAACACGTCCTCGACCGGCATCAGGAACGGGCGGTCGAGCGGCCGCTCGGGCTGCGGGATGTAGCTGTCCAGCGCCGCCGCCAGCTCAATGATCTTCTCGACCTGCTCCGCGTCACCCTCGAGCGCCTTCAGGGCCGAGCCCTGGATCACCGGCACGTCGTCGCCCGGGAAGTCGTACTCGGAGAGGAGCTCGCGCACCTCGACTTCGACCAGCTCCAGCAGCTCCTCGTCGTCGACCATGTCGGTCTTGTTCATGTAGACGATCACGTATGGCACGTTCACCTGGCGCGCGAGCAGGATGTGCTCCCGCGTCTGCGGCATCGGCCCGTCCGCGGCGGAGACCACGAGAATCGCGCCGTCCATCTGGGCGGCGCCGGTGATCATGTTCTTGATGTAGTCGGCGTGCCCCGGACAGTCGACGTGGGCGTAGTGACGGTTCTCCGTCTCGTACTCCACGTGCGAAGTGGCAATCGTGATCCCGCGCTCCTTCTCCTCCGGAGCGTTGTCGATCTCCTCGAAGCTCTTCGCTTGGCCGCCGTACCTCTCCGCGAGGATCTTCGTGATCGCCGCGGTGAGCGTGGTCTTGCCGTGGTCGATGTGACCGATGGTGCCGACGTTCACGTGCGGCTTGTTGCGCTCGAACTTCTCCTTCGCCACTCTGCTACTGCTCCTTTCTCAAAGCCTTCTCGGGCGCATCTGGCCCGAACTTGCGAAACATACTCCTTACGCGCCGGCACCTACCGGCTCGCCGGTCCTGTGCTCGACGATCTCCTCGGCGATGCTCGACGGCACCTCTTCGTAGCGGTCGAACTGCATCGTGTAGGTGGCGCGCCCCTGGGTCGAAGAGCGCAGGTCGGTCGCGTAGCCGAACATCTCGGCGAGCGGCACGCTGGCCCGGACCGCAACCGCGTTGCCGCGCGGCTCCTGTCCCTCAACCCTTCCCCGGCGGCTCGAGAGGTCGCCGATGACGGTGCCGATGAACTCCTCGGGCGTCACGACTTCGACGGCCATGATCGGCTCGAGGAGCACGGGCCCGGCCCGCTTCGCGGCCTCCTTCAGCGCGAGCGAGCCCGCCACCTTGAACGCCACCTCGGAGGAGTCGGTGTCGTGGTACTTGCCGTCCACGAGAGTGGCGCGCACGTCGACCATCGGATAGCCGGCCTTGACGCCCGAGTCGAGCGCCTCCTCGATCCCCTTCTCGACGGCCGGGATGAACTCGGACGGAACCGCGCCGCCCTTGATTTGGTTGACGAAGTCGAAGCCCTCGCCGGGCGCGTGCTCGACGTCGATGTAGACCACGCCGTACTGGCCGGCGCCGCCGGTCTGGCGGATGAACTTGCCCTCCACGTTCCGGGCTTCGCCGCTTACCGTCTCGCGGTAGGCGACCTGCGGGCGGCCGACGCCTGCCTCCACATTGAACTCGCGCTTGAGCCGGTCGACGATCACCTCGAGGTGAAGCTCGCCCATGCCGGAGATAACGGTCTGGCCGGTCTCCTCCTCGGTGTGCACCTGGAAGGTGGGGTCCTCCTCGCCGAGGCGCTGAAGGGCCACGGACAGCTTCTCCTGGTCGGCCTTGGTCTTCGGCTCGATCGAGAGATGCACCACCGGCTCCGGGAACTTGATCGCCTCGAGCACCACGGGCGCATCCGGAGCGCAGAGCGTGTCGCCGGTGGACGTCTGCTTGATGCCGACGCCGGCCGCGATGTCGCCGGCGTAGACCTCCTCGACCTCCTCGCGGTGGTTCGCGTGCATCATCAGGATGCGGCCCAGCCGCTCGGTCCGCCCGGTCACAGAGTTCAGCACCCGGCCGCCCGCCTGCAGCTTGCCCGAATAGACGCGGAAATAGGTGAGCTTGCCGACGTAGGGGTCGGCCATGACCTTGAAGGCCAGCGCCGCAAAGGGCTCGTCGTCGGAGGGCCTGCGGACGGTCGGCGTGCCCTCGCCGTCCTGGATTTGGCTGCCCTCGAGGCCCTCGACGGGGGGAACGTCGAGCGGGCTCGGGAGGTAGTCGATCACGGCGTCGAGCAGCGGCTGCACGCCCTTGTTCTTGAACGCGGAGCCGCACAGGACCGGCGTCATCGAGATGTCGAGCGTCGCCTTGCGGACGTCCTGGATGAGGCGGGCCGGCTCGATCGGCCTCTCCTCGAGATAGTCCTCCATCAGCTCGTCGTCGTACTCCGCGACGGCCTCGATCAGCTCCGTGCGCGCCCGCCCCGCGGCGTCCTCCATCTCGGCGGGGATGTCGGTGACCTCCCACTCCTGGCCGAGGTCGTCCTTGTAGACGATCGCCTTCATGTTCACGAGGTCGACCACGCCGCTGAAGTCGGCCTCGCTGCCGATCGGGAGCTGCACCGGTACCGGGTGAGCGCCGAGACGATCGATCATCGTCTGGACCGAGCCCTCGAAGGTGGCGCCGATGCGGTCCATCTTGTTGATGAAGGCGATCCGCGGCACACGGTAGGTGTCGGCCTGGCGCCACACCGTCTCCGACTGCGGCTCGACGCCGGCGACGGCGTCGAACACGGCGATGGCGCCGTCGAGGACGCGCAGCGAGCGCTCCACCTCGACCGTGAAGTCCACGTGGCCGGGCGTGTCGAGGATGTTGATGCGGTGATCGCGCCAGAAGGCGGTGGTGGCGGCGGACGTGATGGTGATGCCACGCTCCTGCTCCTGCTCCATCCAGTCCATGACGGCAGCGCCCTCGTGGACCTCACCCATCTTGTGGGTGCGGCCCGTGTAGAACAGGATGCGCTCCGTCGTCGTCGTCTTGCCGGCGTCGATGTGCGCCATGATCCCGATGTTTCGGGTCTTCTCGAGTGTGACCTTGCGTGGCATGTGCTTCGTTTCGGTAAGTCCGTTCCCGGGCAGAAAAAAGGCCCATTCCGGGCCCGGTGCTGCGTGCGGCGCTTGCCCGGATGAGTGTTATGTCGTAGTGGACTCCATCGACGTGTGCGACCGTCCGCTCCCGCGTGGCTGAGCGGGATCGCGAGCGGTGGCGTGCCGCCCGCGAAGCGACGATTGATGGTAGCAGGCAATCTGCGCTCCGATCGGCCGCATTCGGCGCTGCAAAGCCGATTGCGCTGGGGGTCATGGTCGGCACGATCGCAGCGCTGATCGCGCCATCGTGAACCGCGCCGGCCGGTTCGGCCGTAGACTGCTCCCAGGCGATGCGCTGGCTGATTGGACTTGGACTCGCGCTCGCGGCGCTTGCCGGTGCCGCTCAGGCGTCGGCGCAGGCACCGCCGCCCCACGTCGCCGTCGGGATCGGCGACAACAACCCCGATATCTTCATCGACGCCCGGTTCCGGGCGACGGGCATCCGCCACGCGCGGCTGATCGTCCCGTTCGACGTTGTGCGTGCAGGCGGCTGGGAGCTCGCGTCGGCCGACGCCTGGCTCACCCGTGCCCGCGATCTCGGCGTCGAGGCGTTCGTGACGTTCGCCCGCTCGAGCCGCCGGCCGAAGTACCTCCCCACGGCCCGCCAGTACGCCGCGCGCGTGCGGGAGTTCCGCGAGCGTTACCCGTGGGTGCGCGAGTACGGTACCTGGAACGAGGCCAACCACGGCGGCGTGCAGCCCACGGGCCCCAACCCACGCCGCACCGCGCTCTTCTACCGCACGCTGCGCCGCCAGTGCGCGCTGGCGGGCTGCCGCGTCGTGGCCGTCGAAGTCCTGGCCGTGACCTGGAAGCGGATGTGGCGCTGGGTGCGGAAGTTCCGTCGCAGGGCCGGTCCGGGGCCGCACACCTGGGGCATCCACAACTATCCCGACGCCAACTACGGCCGCTTCGGGACGACGCGGCGGTTCCTGCGGACCGTCCGCAAGGACGAGATCTGGTTCACGGAGACCGGCGGGATCGTCCGCTTCGAGAAGCGCTTGCGCTACGACGAGACCCGCGCCGCGCGCTCGGTTCGCCACGTCTTCAGGCTCGCCGGGCTGTCGCCGCGGATCACACGCGCCTACATCTACAACTGGCAGTCGGACGCGCGCAACCGGCGCTGGGACTCGGGCATCATCGCCGCCGACGGCACGCCCCGCCGGGGCTTCTTCGCCCTACTCGACGCGCTGACGCTGGAGCGCTTCCAAACTCCTCCGCCGCCCGTAGTTGCCGACCCGCTGCCGAGCGAGCCCGTCAGGCTCGGCGACGGCCGGGACGACTGAGGGCGCCCGGCAGCGAACGGCTCCAGAGCCCGCCTTGCCGCTAATGATGTCGTTCGTTAGTTCGCGACATTGCCCGCGGCATAACCCGCCGCGGGGACAAAACTGACGCGCGCGGGCGGCTGCCGCGATCTGTGGCGGGTTGTGGGTCCTGTGCCGGCCCAACCCGCCGCACCAGCGCGGGGGCCGGTCGTTTGGCGGATTTGTTGTCCCGGCACCACTCGGACGGGGGACGCGGCGCCCGTTCCGGCTGCCAGACCGTCGGAACCACACCGCCTACCCAGCCAAGTGCCACAGCCCGACGCCACGGCCGGGCCCTAGAGCCACACCACGCCTTCGGTGTGGGCAGACGCCGGCGGCAATGGCCGCTCGAGGAAGTGCGGCGCCGGCGGGGACCAACAGACGACCACCAGACGACGCGGCGTCCTCGGCCGCCGATCGCCGACCACCCGGCCCCTCGAGCTCGGTCGGGCCGTTCGTCTGTGCGGGGCCGCTCTGAGGCCGAGTAAGGGGGACAGGAGCCCGACGTGGCGGGTGTCCACCCGGGGCGGGCGGCCGTCAATGCGTCCTCGATCCGAACGCAGAGGCGATGCGTTCGTCGTTTTACGGCTTAATCCCCCCATAAGGACGAACGCGTGGTCCGGGCCCGCCCGCCGGGGTGCCGGCGGCGCCCGGACGAGACGGCACCGCCCACGCCACCCTTACCCAGCCCAAGAAACGCCGGCGGCGGCATCCCGTTGGCGGAGACCCATCCGGCTCCGCGAGCCCCGGCCGACAACGCGACCTGGGAACTCCAGCCATGTCCCCCGGCCCGCAAGCGACGGCGGATATCCGGGGACCGATTCGGGCGCTCGGCGCGCCCGCCTGCGACAGAGGCGGCTCCGCGGAACCAGCCCCACATTGGGGACAGAGCCCAATCGCGCGGGGGGCGCCGCCGCGGCTCGACCCCGGAGCGCGGCAGCGGCCGCATTGGGCGCTTCTCGTGTCCTGACGGAGTGCGCCGCCGCGCGCACAGGCGGCCGAGAACTGGCACCGAACTAAGGACTCAGGACACTGGGGTCGACCTGAGTGGGCGGAAGGTGCGGCTAGCCCCCGGCCACGACGCCTGACAGCCGTATACGCGCGACGCCGCCGGCGACGCATTCTTGTTCGCAAGCTATGTCGGCCGACAATGTGCGCACCCCGCAGCGGCTGCCTTACCTCGACAACCTGAAGGTCCTGCTCGTCGTCGGCGTTATCGCGGTCCACAGCGCGATCACCTACGGCTTCGACGGCGCGTGGTACCTGGAGTCCTACGACGGGATGGCGAGCGGGGTCGTCGACGCGCTGACGGTGGTGATCGTCATCGGCTGGCTCTTCGGCCTCGGCCTCTTCTTCTTGATCGCGGGCCGGCTGAGCGGACCGTCGCTCGACCGCAAGGGCCCGGGACGGTTCGCGCGCGAGCGTCTGATTCGGCTCGGGACTCCGGTGCTCGCCTACGTGCTGCTGGTCAGCCCGGCACTCGAATACTTCGACTACCGCGAGAACGAGGGCGGCACGGAGGGCTTCTGGTCGTTTTTCGGGGATCAGATTTGGCAGCTTGCACCTGGCCCGACCTGGTTTCTGGAGGCGCTCCTGGCCTTCTCCCTCGTCTATGCGCTGCTGCGGACCCTGCGCCCGCCGAGGCGAGCGCCCTCGCGGGCGCCCCTGCGGGAGCGCGACGTTGCGGGCATCTCACTCGCGATCGCCGTCGCCTCGTTCGCCGCCCACCTCGCCTTTCCAATCGGCAGCGAGCAGTTCCATCTGCAGCTCGGGATGTTCCCGCAGTATCTGATCCTGTTCGCGGTTGGAGCGGCCGCTGGGCGGCGGGGATGGCTGGAGACCCTGACCCCGGAGCTTCGGCGGCGCTGCGGATTGGCCGGGGCTGTCACCGCGCTGGCGATGCCGGCGATCCTCCTCGCGGGGGGCTTCTTCGAGGGCGGTGCAGCCGAGGATCGCTTTCTGGGCGGCTGGCACTGGCAGGCCGGCGCGGCATCGCTGACCGAGGGCGTGCTCGCGACCTGCGTCTCACTGTGGGCGATCGGTTACTTCCGGCGCCACCACAACCATCTGAGTGCCCTGCCGCGGGGCATGGCGCCGGCCGCGTACGGCGCCTTCATCGTCCATCCGCCGGTGATCGTCGGGCTCGCGCTCGCGATCCAGCGGCTACCACTGCCGGCCGAGCTCAAGTTCGTCTGCGTGCTGACGGGCGGGGTGGCGGCCTCGTTCGGGCTCGCCGCGCTGGCCGCCCGTGCCCGCCCGATCGCTCGAATCATCGGCGAGGGTCGGCGCGCCACCCGGGAGCTGCCGAGCGCCGTGCGCCCGTGACCCGGGCCGCCCGTTCCTCGCGCAGTTGCCGTAGAACTCCTGGCATGGCGACCGCAGTGACCCTCGACGCCGGTGGGCGCGACCTGCGCGTGTCCAGCCCCGATCGCGTGATCTTCCCGAGCACCGAGCGCTCTGGCCCGGTCACGAAGCTCGACGTGGTCAAGTACTACCTCGCCGTCGAGCAGGGCATCATGCGCGCGCTCGAGCGGAGGCCGACCACGCTCGAGCGCTGGCCGAAGGGTGTGCACCCGGGCATCGTCCTGTCGACGCGCGACCAGTCCGGCGGCGATGCCTTCTTTCAGAAGCGCATTCCCCGTGGAGCCCCGGACTACGTGCAGACGGCGCGGATCGAGTTCCCGTCGGGTCGCCATGCGGACGAGATCTGTCCCACGGAGGTCGCCGTCGTCGGCTGGGCGGCCCAGATGGGCACGATCACGTTCCACCCCTGGCCGGTTCGCAGCGACGACGTCGACCATCCGGACGAGCTGCGCATCGACCTGGACCCGCAGCCCGGCACCGACTTCGCCGACGCCGTGCGCGTCGCCGCCGAGGCACGAGTGCTCCTTGACGAGCTCGGCTATGTCGGCTTTCCGAAGACCTCGGGAGGACGAGGTGTCCACATCTACATCCGCGTCGAGCCGCACTGGACCTTCACCGACGTCCGGCACGCCGCGATCGCCTTCGGGCGTGAGCTCGAGCGGCGGCTCCCAGGCCAGGTGACCACCAAGTGGTGGAAGGAGGAGCGCGGCGAGCGCATCTTCATCGACTACAACCAGAATGCGCGCGACCGGACCATCGCCTCCGCGTACAGCGTTCGGCCGAAGCCGGGAGCGCCGGTTTCAGCACCGGTGTCGTGGGACGAGCTCGCCGAGGTGGAGCCAGAGGACTTTACGGTCGCGACCATGCCCGCCCGCTTCGCCGAGGTGGGCGATCGTCACGCCGCGATCGACGACGCCTCCCATTCGCTCCAGCCGCTGCTGGACATCTACGAGAAGGACGAGTCCGCGGGAGAGGGGGACATGCCCTACCCGCCGGACTATCCGAAGATGCCCGGAGAGCCGAAGCGAGTACAGCCCTCGCGCGATCGTGACCGCAAGCGGGACTGACTACGGAGCCTGCGGCAGCTTCTTCGCGCCGCGCGTGGTCACCGGAGCGGACGGCGGAGGCACGACCGGCCCGATGTCCCCGTCCGGCGCCTCGTCGAGGTCGACGATCACCGGCGCGTGGTCGCTCGGCCCGCTGCCCTTGCGGGCCTTGCGGTCAACCCACGCGGCCTGGACGCGGCCGGCGACCGTCGCGCTGGCCAGCACCAGATCGATCCGCATCCCGAGGTCCTGATGGAACATTCCCGCTCGGTAGTCCCAGTAGGTGAACACCCGCTCGTTCGGCCAGCGGTCGCGCACCACGTCACGCAGCCCGAGTGATTGCAGCTCCTCCAGGGCGGCTCGCTCGGGCTGCGTCACGTGCGTCTGTCCGATGTACGCGTCGGGGTCGAAGACATCGTCGTCGGTCGGTGCGATGTTCATGTCGCCGCATACGACCGTCGCGTCGGGGCCGGCGGCAACCATCTGCCGAAGCGAATCCAGCCAGGCCAGCTTGTACTGGTAGTGCTCCGAGTCGGGCACGCGTCCGTTCGGCACGTACACCGAGACCACCCGAATCCCGCCACACGTGGCCGAGACCGCCCGGGCCTCCGGATTCGGGAAGCCCGGCGCGCCGTCCACTCCCGCGATCACGTCGTCCAGCCCCACACGCGACAGGATGGCGACGCCGTTCCAGCCGGCCTCGCCGTGAACCGCGACTGCATAGTCGCGGTCGTCGAGCGCCTCGCCGAGGAGGTCGACGAACGCGTCGTCAGCGAGCTTGGTCTCCTGCAGGCAGACCACGTCCGGCCGCCGCTCATCCAGCCAGGGCAGCAGCCGCGGCACGCGCTGCTTGACCGAGTTGACGTTCCAGGTCGCTATCCGCATCGACCCCACGGTACCGGGATCGGATTTCGTGCCGCTCCTCATCTCTTGACATTCCAGCCGTTGTTTGGTCAAATGACTAATACAGACGACTTAGGTAATCGTCCAAGCGCTCAACGAGGAGAACTCGCATGGCCAACCGCTCCCACCCCGACGACCCCCGCCCGCGGTCCTTTCACGCTTCACCCGCGGAAGCGTTGGAGGCGCCTCCCGAGCGGTTCCTCTACCTCGCCTGCCTGCACGAGGGCACTGGTGTCGACGAGCCCGACTTCATCGCGGTGGTCGACGCCGACCCGGCCTCCGACAGCTATGGCGAGATAGTGAGCGAGACGCCGATGCCGAACGTCGGTGACGAGCTCCACCACTTCGGCTGGAACCGCTGCAGCTCGGCCTGCCATGGGCCCGACCGCTCGCACCTGATCGTGCCCGGATTTCGCTCGTCGCGGATCCACATCCTCGATGTGACGACCGACCCGCGGCGGCCACGGATCGAGACGGTGATCGAGCCGGAGGAGCTGGCGGCAAAGACGGGCTACACGCGCCCCCACACCGTCCACTGCATGCCGGGCGACAACGTCGTCGTCAGCATGCTGGGCGACACCGACGGCGGTGGGTCGGGCGGCTTCGCCTGCCTCGACGCCCGCACCTTCGAGGTCAAGGGCCGCTGGGAGAACGGCGGCCCCAGGCCGAAGCTGGGCTACGACTTCTGGTACCAGCCGCGCAAGAACACGCTCGTCTCATCGGAGTTCGGCGAGCCGAACGCCTACGAGTCCGGCTTCGACATCGAGGATGTCGCCGCGGGCCGGTACGGACAACGGCTGCACTTCTGGAACCTCGCGGAACGGCGGCTCGAACAGACCCTGGACCTCGGCGAGGCCGGCCTCGTCCCCCTCGAGGTGCGCTGGCTGCACGACCCCGAGGCAGACCAGGGCTTTGTCGGGGGGACCCTGGCCAGCAACATCCTCCGCTTTCACCGCTCGAACGGCAGCTTCCAGGCCGAGCCCGTGATCGAGGTCGAGAACGAGGAGCTCGAGGGCTGGCCGCTGCCCGGCGGCGTGCCGGGCCTGATCACCGACCTGGTTGTCTCGATGGACGACCGCTTCCTCTACTTCTCGAACTGGCTGCACGGGGACCTGCGCCAGTACGACGTCTCCGATCCGGAGAACCCGAAGCTGACCGGCCGGCTCTGGCTCGGTGGGCTGCTCGGCAGGGAGAGCGACGCGGGCCGCGAGCTGAACGGCGGACCGCAGATGCTCCAGCTCTCGCTCGACGGCCGGCGACTCTACGTCACCAACTCGCTCTACTCGACCTGGGACAACCAGTTCTACCCCGAGCTGCGCTCGTGGCTCCTCAAGGTGGACTGCCACCCCGACGGCGGGATGGAGATCGACCGCGATTTCTTCGTCGACCTCCACGAGCGGCCCCGAGGCCCCGCGCGGGCGCACGAGGTGCGTCTCGAGGGCGGCGACTGCACGACGGAGATCTTCCAGTGATGGTGATGGCCCACCACGCCGGCGAGGACCTGATCCTCACCGCGACGATCGGGAGTGGGGTGCTGTCGGGCTCGCTGCTGGTCCTGCGGGCGCGCATCGCGGAATTCGTCGGCCGTCGACGGCGGAGGCAACGTTGAAGGCGGCGCCGGCCCCGTCGACGCGGGCGGACACCGAGGACGCCTTCCTGGACGCCGCCGAGCGGCTCCTGATCGAGGTCGGCTATTCGGGAATCAGCACCCGGCGCCTGGCCGAGGAGGCGGGCGCCAACCACGGCCTCGTCCACTACTACTTCGGCTCGATGGAGAACCTGTTCGTGCGCGTGCTGGAGCGGTTCACCGAGCGCCTGATCTCCCGCCAGCGCGAGATGTACGCCCGGCCCGACATCTCCCCGTTGGAGAAGTGGAGGACGGCGATTGCCTATCTCGAGTCCGACCTGGCCGCCGGCTACCCGAAGATCTGGCTCGAGCTGCAGGCGCTGGGTTGGAACCAGCCCGACATCGCCGAGCGCGTGGGCCGAGTCAACGGCCAGTGGCGGGCGGTGCTCACCGAGGCGTTCGACGAGATGATGGACGAGTACGGGCTCGACCGCGAGCGATTCCCGCTCGAGGCGATGGTCGGCCTGGTGATGACGTTCAATGTGGGAATCATGGTCGAGCGCCTGTCCGGCATTACCGCCGGCCACCGCGACCTTCTTCGGATGGTGGAGCGCTGGCTCGAGTCCCTCGAGGAGGCAAAGCGATGATGGCCACCACGGACGTGCTGGTCCCCCAAGCGCAGCGGGTCGAGCAGTCCCGCGCCCGCTATCCGGACGAGGAGGGCTACGTCGAGCGCGACGGCGTCAAAACCTTCTACGAGGTGTACGGGGCCGGTGAGCCGACCATTCTCTTTCTCAGCCCCTGGTCGATCGTCCATTCGCGCTGCTGGAAGGCGCAGATCCCCTACTTCGCCAGGCACGGTCGGGTGTTGACATTCGACGCGCGCGGCAACGGGAAGTCGGATCGGCCGATGGGTCCGCTGGCGTACGACGAGCGCGAGTTCGCCGCCGACACGCTGGCCGTAATGGAGGCAACGGGCACGGAGTCCGCCGTGCTGGTGTCGCACTCGCTGAGCGCAGGCCGGGCGCTGCTGCTGTGTGCCGAGCACCCCGAGCGGGTGGACGGCTCCGTCTTCATCGGCCCCAGGGTCGAGCTTGTACCGGTGGACCGGTCGCGCACCGCGCACTCCTTCAAGGACGAGCTCGACACCGACGAGGGGTGGGCCAAGTGGAACCGCCACTACTGGCGCCGAAATTACCGTGGCTTCGTCGAGTTCTTCATGTCGCAGATGTTCACCGAGCCCCACTCGACGAAGCAGTTCGAGGACTGCGTCGGCTGGGGGCTCGAGATCTCCGCCGAGACGCTCATCGCGACCGTCGAGAACCGCGAGTGGGGAACGAAGTCGGACGTGCTGGCCGCGTGCGCGGAAGTGCGTTGCCCGGTGCTCGTGATCCATGGCTCCGACGACGCCATCAGGCCCCACGAGAGCGGCCGGCGCCTGGCCGAGGCCACCAATGGTGAGTTTGTGACCCTCCAGGGCTCGGGCCACAGCCCCCACGCGCGCGACCCGGTCAAGGTCAACCTGCTGCTGCGCGACTTCGTCGACCCGCCCCGGCCGAAGACGTCGACATGGCCGCGGGGGAAGAGCCGAAGCCGCCGCCGCGCCCTGTACATCTCGTCACCGATCGGTCTCGGACACGCGCAGCGCGACGTCGCGATCGCCAAGGAGTTGCGGCGGCTCGTGCCCGATCTCGAGATCGACTGGCTCGCCCAGCACCCCGTGACCAAGGTGCTCGAGGGGGAAGGTGAGCGGATCCACCCCTTGAGCGCGGAACTGGCGAACGAGTCGCGCCACATGGAGTCCGAGTCGGCCGAGCACGACCTCCATTGCTTCCAGGCGTGGCGACGGATGGACGAGATCCTGGTCGCCAACTTCATGGTCTTCCACGACCTCGTGCGCGAGAACCAATACGACCTATGGATCGGCGACGAGGCGTGGGAGCTCGACTACTACCTGCACGAAAACCCGGAGCTGAAAAGCGCCGCGTACGTATGGCTGACCGACTTCGTGGGCTGGCTGCCGATGGAGGACGGCGGCAGCCATGAGAGCTACCTGACCACCGACTACAACGCCGAGATGATCGAGCACATCGATCGCTTTCCACGCGTGCGCGACCGAGCGTTGTTTGTTGGCAACCGCGAGGACGTCGTGCAGGAGTCCTTCGGCGCCGAGCTGCCCATGATCCGCGACTGGACCGACGAGCACTTCGACTTCACGGGCTACGTGTCCGGCTTCGACCCACGCCAGTTCGCCGACCGCACCCGGTTGCGCGCCGAGCTCGGCTACGGCGACGACGAGCGAGTCTGCCTGGTCACCGTCGGCGGCTCGGGCGTCGGCGGCCACCTGCTGCGCCGGGTGATCGCCGCCTTTCCCGAGGCCAAGGAACGTGTGCCCGACCTGCGAATGATCGTCGTCTGCGGCCCGCGCATCGACCCGCGGTCGCTGCCGTCAGCGCCGGGGCTCGAAGTGGTGACCTACGTTCACAACCTCTACCGTCATCTGGCCGCGTGTGATCTCGCCGTGGTCCAGGGCGGGCTGACCACGTCGATGGAGCTGACCACGGCGCGCCGACCCTTCCTCTACTTCCCCCTGCGCCATCACTTCGAGCAGAACTTCCACGTCCGCCACCGCCTCGAGCGCTATGGGGCCGGGCGCCGCATGGACTTCGACAGCTCGACGCCGGAGGTGATCGCCGCCGCGATATCCGACGAGATTGGTCGCGAGGTCGACTACCGGCCGGTGGAGACCGACGGCGCCACGCGGGCCGCGACCCGGATCGCCGACCTGCTCTGAGCGTTCTCGCACCGGCGCGACGCAGCAGGCGCGTGTGCCGTCAGGCGCCGTTCAGCGTTGCGTAATCGTCGTCAGACAGTTCGAGGTCGAGCGCGGCCAGGTTGCTCTTCAAATGCTCGAACGAGAGGGTTCCCGGGATCGGGGCAATGTTGGGCGACCGTTTGAGGAGCCACGCAAGCGTGATCTGCTGCGGGGTTGCGTCGTACCGGCTCGAGATCTCGTCGAGCGGAGCGCGGGTGGTTCCGCGCAAGGGGAAGAAGGGGACAAACGCGATGTTCTCCCGTTCGCAGAAGTCCACCACGTCCTCGTGCTCGCGTTCGGAGAGGTTGTACCGGTTCTGCACCGCCGCGATCGGGACCACGGCCCGTGCACGCTCGATCTGGTCCACGCTCACCTCGGAGACGCCGACGTGGCGGATGCGCCCCGCGTCGCGGTACTCGCTGAGGACGCTCAGCGTCTCCTCGAGGGGCACCTCCGGGTCGACCCGGTGAAGGTAGTAGAGGGCGATTGTGTCGGTCCGAAGTCGTTCGAAGCTCTCCTCGAGCTCGGCCCGCAGTCGCTCCGGCCGGCCGCCGCCGGGGTGGTAGCCGCCCTTGGTGGCGACCACCACATTGTCCGGGAACGGCGCCAGCGCGTTCCCGACGGTCCGCTCGCTGGCACCGCCGGTGTAGAGATGGGCCGTGTCGATCAACCCCACACCGGCTTCGACGGCCCGGTCGAGAAAGCGCCGGTTCTCCGGCGTGTCCGTGAGCCGGTTGGTGCCGAGCCCAATCCGGTTGAGCCGGTATTCGCCGAAGGAAGTTGTCCGAGATATCGACACCTCCAACGCAAGCTACCGGCCCTATCGAACGGCGGATTCCTCGCGCTGGGTTCCGAACAGGTTGTACGAGCCGACGACGTTGAGCTGCTCGATCACCGGTGGTCCGTCCACCCAGCCCTTGAGCTGCTCCAGGAACCGCAGGTACTCGGGGATCGCGGGCCGGGGGTCCTCGGTTTCATCGGCCAGCTCGAGCAGGATCACGAACGTCGAGCTGTCCCCCACCCGCGTGGACGCGTAGCGCACGCCCTCGGGCCGCACGCGATTGAGCGCCGCGAACATGTCGCGCACCGCCGCCTCGCCCTCTTCGATGATCTCGTCCTTGACCTTCTGGCGCACCATCATCACGCTCATCTCGTTCTCCTTCGCTGTCGGCCGCCGCGCGGCGGCTCTGTCGGGTCGGTTGCATGGATGACACGTCGCGACGGGAGGATGTGACGGGTGGGCGCGAACAGGGGGGTTGGTGACGATCCGTCCGATATACGGACGCTTCGTAGCCAACCCCCC
>Ga0081538_10002953_pt1 | contig 16232 bp, 15 predicted proteins | sample TabmetS5T2R1_FD_71022 | JGI IMG/M metagenome (GOLD analysis project Ga0081538, IMG submission 71022) | Tabebuia heterophylla rhizosphere microbial communities from the University of Puerto Rico - S5T2R1 | ecosystem: Host-associated > Plants > Roots > Rhizosphere ... | reverse complement strand
ACGGCGACGCCGATGGAGCCCAGGATGGCGATGCCGAGGGCGCCGCCGAGCTCGGCCCCGGTCTCGGAGATCCCCGAGGCCGCCCCCGCCCGCTCGGGCGGGGCCGAGCTGACGATCAGGTCGGTCGTGGCCGTGAACACCGGAGCCAGCCCCAGCGAGACGATCAGGGAGGCGCCGGCCAGGATGGCCAGGTCGGCGTTGTGGGACCCGCCGACCTGGGTGAGCACGGCCAGGCCGATGGCCGCCATGGCGAGGCCGGTGCCGATCACCGGCGCGGGGCGGACCCGGCGAAGGATCCGGGGCGCGAGGTTGGACCCGACGATGAACCCGACGGCCGACGGCAGCGACCACAGGCCCGCCTCCAGCGGCGACAGCCCCAGGACGAGCTGGAGGTACTGGGCGACGAACAGGAAGTAGCCGACGGCGATGAAGATGCCGAGCAGATTGGTGGCCAGGGAGGCGTTGAAGGCCGTGCTGTGGAACAGCCGGAGGTCGATCATCGGGTCGGCCAGGGTCAGCTGCCGGCGCGCGAACAGCAGGCCGACGACCAGCCCGACCAGGATGGCGGCGCCGGCCAGGCCGCTGAACCCGTCCTGGGCGGTCAGCTTCAGCCCGAACACCACCGCCAGCACCGCGACCAGGGACATGGCCGCGCTGACCAGGTCGAGCCGGCCCGCGTCCGGGTCCCTGTACTCGGGCAGGACCCGCGGCCCCAGCGCCAGCAGCAGCGCCATCACCGGCACGGCCAGCAGGAACACCGAGCCCCACCAGTAGCGCTCCAGCAGCACCCCGCCCAGCACCGGCCCGATGGCCCCACCGGCCGAGAAGCTGGTGATCCAGATCCCGATGGCGGTCGACCGTTGCCCGGGGTCCTGGAACATGTTGAAGATCAGCGACAGCGTCGACGGGGCCAGCGTCGCCCCGGCGATCCCGAGCAGGGCCCGGCTGGCGATCAGCTGCCCGGGGCTGGTCGAGAGGGCGGCGAGCACCGACACCACCCCGAAGGCGGTGGCGCCCAGCAGCAGCAGCCGGCGGCGGCCGATCCGGTCGCCAAGGGTCCCCATGGTGACCAGGAACCCGGCGACCATGAACCCGTAGATGTCGGTGATCCACAGCAGCTGGGCGCTGCTGGGTTGCAGGTCCGCGCTGAGGGCCGGGACGGCCAGGTGCAGCACGGTCAGGTCCATGGCGTACAGCAGGCAGGCCAGGGCGAGCACGGCCAGCCCGATCCACTCACGCCGGCCGGCCCGCACAGCGTCAGGGGCGGTCACGTCGGCTTGGTGATCGGTGGGGTCCATCAGCTGCTCGCCCTCGGGGTCGTCGGGACTCCAGTCTATGGTCAGGCAGTGACAGCCAGGTCTACCCGGTGGCGTTCACGCGGGGCGCACGGTTGTTCCATCCCGAGGCCGGTGGACGCGGGCGCGCTTGACCGGTGTCGGGGCGAGGGGAAGACTTGCATCGTGCCTGACACGAAGACCGCGCCGCAGACCGGCTATGCGCCGGTGAACGGCCTCCAGATGTACTACGAGATCCACGGCGCGGGCGGCATGCCGCTGCTGCTGCTGCATGGCGGGCTGTTCAACATCGACCTGCAGTTCGGTCAGCTGCTCCCCGGCCTCTCGGCGACTCGCCAGGTCATCGCCACCGACTTCCAGGGGCACGGTCGGACCGGTGACATCGACCGGCCGCTCACCAGCGCCGACCTGGCGTCCGATGTGATCGGCCTGCTCCGGCACCTGGACATCGCCCAGGCCGACGTCTTCGGGTTCAGCGTGGGTGGCGCCGTCGCCCTCCACCTCGCCATCAAGCATCCTGAGCTGGTCCGCAAGCTGGTCGTGTCGTCGGTGTCGTTCCACCCCGACGGTGACCGCCCGGAGAACAGCGACGCGGTGGAGGCGCTGACGGTCGACGCCATCGCCGGAACGCCGATGGAGCAGGACTACCGGGCCAAGTCGCCGAACCCCGAGAAGCTGCAGGATCTCCTGGACAAGCTCGGGCGGTACGACGCCGGGTTCCGCGGCTGGACCGACGCCGACATCCAGGGGATCGCCGCGCCGACGCTGATCACCGTCGGCGACTGCGACGCCGTCCGGCTCGACCACATGGTCCGGTTCCTGCAGCTGCGGGGGGGCGACGTCAACGGCGACTTCGCCGGTGTCCCGGCCTCGCAGCTGGCGGTGTTCCCGGGAACCACGCACTTCTTCGGGCTCGCCAGGACCGAGCTCGTCCTCGGCGCCGTGCTGTCCTTCCTGGATACGCCACCGCCCGCCTGAGCCGCCTCGCCCGAGGGCATCAGTCGGGCTCCGGCGGTCTGGACAGGACCCCGGCGGCGATACCGGCCAGGGCGGTGAGCAGGGTCGCGGCGATGGGAGCGACCATGGCGCCGATGGGAAGGCGGGTCGGGTCCGAGCCCGTCTCCACCACCGGCAGGGTGATGCTCAGGATGGTGGCGAGGAGCCAGACGGCGACCGTGGCCACCGTCAGACCGATCCAGAAGGGCTGGCGGGTCGCGTTGCCGCGGAGCCTGCCCATCGCCCAGATGAACGCGCCGGTGGCGACCAGCCCCCATACCCAGGTGCCGAAGGCCGCCACGGCCAGATGTTGCTGCTCGCTGCCCGTCACCATGTCCGGGGCGAGCAGGCTGATCAGGACCACCGCGACCCAGATCCCGACAATGCCGGCCACGGTCCACAGCACCCACGACCCGTCAGCCGTCGCCATCTCGCTGCTCCCTTCAGTCCTGGTGGAGGTTGACGAGGTTGCCGCAGGTGTCGTCGAAGACCGCGTCCATGCCGCCATAGGGCATCCGGGCCGGGTCCCTGACGAACACCACGCCCTTGGCCTTGAGCCGGTCGGCGTCGCCCTGGCAGTCGTCGGTGCGCAGGGAGAACACCGGGCGGCCCAGCTCGCGGCTGGCCTGCCGGAACGCCCGGGCCGGCTCGTCGGTCAGGTGCAGCACCAGCTCGACCCCGTCGGGCTCCTCTGGTGACACCACCGTGAGCCAGCGCTCGCCGGGGCCGTAGGCGGCGTTGGTCTTGACCTGGAGGCCGAGGACCTCGGTGTAGAACCGCTCGGCCTGGTCCTGGTCGTCCACGAAGATCCCGGTCAACCCGATCCGCATCCTCATCCTCTCCTTACTGGTGGGTGGGCCCCGAGGTCATGGCGTCTCGCCGTTGGCGCGATACCGGAGCAGCACGATGCCGGAGTTGAACGGCCGGGTCTCGGCCAGGTGGAGCCTGGGCACGCTGGTGGCGTCGGCGAACAGCCGCCGGCCGCGCCCGAGGACGACCGGGTAGACGAACAGCCGGTACTCGTCGACCACGCCGCCCGCGATCAGCTCCGGCATCAGCGACATGCTTCCGGTCACGACGATGCCCTCGCCCGGCCGCGCTTTCAGCTCGCGGACCTCCTCCAGCAGCGGCCCGCGCAGCACCGTGGAGCGCTCCCACGCCGGGTCCTCCAGCGTTCCCGAGAGGACGTACTTGTCCACCTCGTTGAGGTGGTCGCGGACGCCGGTGACGTCGTCGCGCTGCAGCGGCCAGTACCCGCGCAGCTGCTCGAACGTCACCCGCCCGACGAGCAGGGCGTCGGTGGTCGCCATCTCCTCGCCGATCGCCTTGATGACGTCCGACTGGTCGACCCCCTCCTCGCCCGCGGGGTCGAACCAGCCCTCGGCGGCGTCGATCACGCCGTCGAGGGTGATGTTCTGGGTGATGATCAGCGCCCGCATCGTCGCTCCTGTCATCGGTTGTCGACGACCAGCTCGGACAGCACCCTGAGCAGCTCCAGCCACCCCTGGAAGGGAAGCGGCTCGGCGCCCTCGACGGCCGCCGTCCCGGCCAGCGGATCGGCGCGGTCGATCCAGACGCGGATCAGCACAGGGTCGCTCACGTCCCGAGAGGCGTTCACTGCCGGCGCACGATTGTTCAGGCGGATGCGGAAGCGTCCGGGGTCAGCGCTCCCAGGTGATCGGGACGCGCGGGTCGGGGGTGTAGGAGCAGTAGCGGCCCGTGCGGATGGTGCGGGACAGGTGCTCGCCGAGGGCTGGGTCGGCGCGGGCCAGGTTGGCCATGGCCGACCGGATCGCCCTGGTGACGTTCAGCCGGGCCCGCTCGGCGTGCGAGGCCGCCCGGCGGTCCCGACCGCCCAGCCCGACCGCCCGGGCCAGCTCGGCCACCAGGAAGTCCCGCTCGGCCCGGGCCTTGGCCGCCCGGGCCGGGTCGTTGCCGCGCTCGGCCTCCTCGACCTCGGCCCGGAGCTCATCCAGCCGGGCCTTGTAGGCGGCCTTGGCGGCGGCGTCCAGCATCGCCCCCGCGTCCCCGAGGTCGGGACGCGCCGCCAGCTCGCCGGCGCCGGCCGGCGCCGGCGCCGCCGGACGGCCGTCGGCCGCCTCCAGGTCGACCACGTGGAACTCCCGCTCCGGCTCGGTGAGCAGCCGGGCCAGGTGGCGCAGGCCCTTGGTGTCCTTGAGGCGCACCACCGAGCCCTCGTAGCGGACCGTCCAGTACTCGCCTTCCCGGCGGAACAGGTTGCGGGTGACCTCGGGCGTGGCGGCGTCCTCGGCCGGCCCCTCGCCCGCCCGCAGCGCCTGGATCCCCGTGACCACGGCGGCCACCCCCAGGGTGCTGGCGGCGGCGAGCGCCTGGTCCAGCAGCCTGCCCGCCCGGCGTTGGTCGCCGGCCCGGCCGCGGGCCAGCAGCATGCGGGCATGCTCGTAGCGGGTCCGGGCCAGCAGCGGTCCAGCCTCCAGCCGCTGGTGGGCGGCGGTGGCCGTCTCGAAGTGGTCGTCGGCCTCGGCCCACCGGCGCGTCGCCGTGGCCAGCAGGCCGAGGTAGAGCGACGCCGACCCGAAGCACACCACCGGATGGGGCATGGCGACGACGATGACCTGGGTCCTGTACGGCGTCAGCGCCTGGTAGAGGCGGCCGGCGGCAACCGGTTCCTGGAGCCGCGCGGCCGCCAGCGCGGCCACGGCCACCGCCGGCGGCCAGAGACCGTCACGGGGTCGCCTGGCCAGCTCGTCGGCCAGGTGCCCGATCGACCTGCCGGCCGTGGCGTCGCGACCGAGGTCGGCGTCGGTCATGGCGGTCCAGAGCCTGGCCCAGAGGAACCAGGGGGACCTCGCCATCTGCTCCTGCCAGACCGGGCGCAGCTCGCGCAGGCGACCCTGGTCCCAGCGGAGCACCTCCAGCAGGTCGTGGTAGGCGAACAGGGCGTTCGGTCCGTCGGGCTCGGCGGCGCGGGCCTGTTCGGCCAGCGCCTCCGCCTCGTCCAGGGCGCCCTGGAGCAGCGCCCACATCGCCCGCATGGTGGTCGCCACCCACCGGTGGGAGGGCATGCGCAATTCGTCGGCCAGCCTGGCGCAGGCCGCGATGTCGGCCTCCACCACCCGGCCCTCCCCCGACTGCAGCGAGCTGGTCGCCCGCCGGACGCGGCCGGCCACCTCCAGCTCCCGGTCACCGGTCGCCCGGGCCAGCCGCAGCGTCTCCTCGGCCAGGGCCGAGCGCTCCTCCAGCCCGTCCGGTCCCCACACGGCCATCCATCGCGCCCGTAGCGCGCTGCCCAGCGAGGCGACATCGCCGAGACGCCGACTCACCTCGATCGCCTCCCGGCTGATCGGCTCGGCCAGCTCCGACTCGTCCGAGAAGGTGAGCTCCAGCGACAGGCGGGCCAGCAGCCGAGCCCGCAGCGGACTGTCGGACGCTGGCAACGCGTCCAGGGCCTCCCGCAACAGCGCGACCAGCCGCCGGTTGACGGCTCCTCCCCTGAGCTCCCGCGCCCCCAGCGCCAGGGCGGCATGGGCCAGCCGCTCGGTCGACCCGAGCCGGCGGGCCAGCTCCGCCGCCTCCAGGCAACACTCCTCGGCCTCGCCGTACCGGCCCGCCCGGGCCAGGGCGGCGCCCTGGCGCAGCAGCAGCTCGCAGCGGACCGCCTCGTCGGGGTCGAAGCGCAGGGCCTGCAACGCCCGCCGGTACTGGGCGGCCGCCTCCTCGTAGGCGTGCAGGCCCATGGCCCGGTCGCCGGCCCGGTGGGCGTAGGCCAGCGCCTTGGCGGCCTCGCCGGCGGCCGCGACCTCGGCGAAATGGTGGGCGAGCTCGGCGACATGAGGCCCCAGGCCAGCGCCGTACTGGCGCTCGATCGCCTGCCCGACCCGCCGGTGCAGGTCGGTCCGGACCGGAATCGGCAGCCGCTCGTAGAGCACCTCCCGGATCAGGGAGTGGGAGAAGCGGTAGCGGCCGGCGGCGCCGTGCTCCTCGACCACCACCTCCAGCTCGACCGATTCCGAGAGCCCACCCAGGATGCGCTCGATCGGGAGCTCGCAGGCGGGCTCCAGCAGCGCCAGGTCGAACGCCTGGCCCACGACCGCGGCCGCCGACAGCACCAGGACGGCGTCGGCGGACAGCGGGGCCAGCCGCCGCCCGATCACCGTCCGCACGCTGCCCGACAAGGGCACGCGCAGCCGGCCAGGATCCGGCAGGGTGACGTCGGTGGCCAGGAGGCGCACGGTCTCGCGGACGAACAGCGGGTTTCCCTCGGTCGCCTCGTGGACGGCGGCCACCATCGCCTCGGAGGGCTCCGCCCCGGAGAGGGCCGCGATGAGCTCCCCGACCTCCCGCCGGTCCAGGCCCCGAAGGGTGAGCAGGTGGCCCTCGCGGACCAGCTGGTCGATGGCGTCGCCGATCCCGTGGACGCGGTCGGCGCTGAGGTTGCGGTAGGTCCCGACCACCAGCAGCCGGGCGCCGCGAAGGTCCTTGGCCAGGAACTCCAGCAGCAGCAGGGAGGCGCCGTCGGCCGCCTGCAGGTCCTCCATGACCAGCATCAGCGGCCGCTCGGCGGCCGCCTGCCGCAGGCATCCGGTGATGGCCTCGAACATGGCGAAGCGCGCCGCCTCGGACGGGCGCGAGGGAGCCGGCGGGGGCGCGGTCCTCCCCAGGCGCTCGGCCAGGTCGGGCGCCAGCCGGGCCAGCGGCTCCGCCCCCGCCCCCAGCCAGGCGGTCAGGGCCTGGTCGTCGAGGTCCTCGGCGAGGACCCGGATGGCCTGGGTCCATGGCCAGAACGGCGGCGCGCCCCCCGCCTCCCAGCAGCGGACCCAGAGCACCCGGGCCCCTCGGTTGGCCGCGTGGTCGGCCAGGTGCTCCGCCAGCCACGTCTTGCCGATCCCGGGCTCGCCCGCGACCAGCAGCAGCCGCACCCGCCCACCGAGCGCGTCCTCGAGACCGGCCGCCAGCTCGGCCAGCTCCCGGTCGCGGCCGACGAACGCCCGCCCCGCTCCCCGACGGGTCGGAGCCTGCTTCTCGAGCATCGCGCCAACCAGCCTAACCCGAGGCTCCCCACACGTGGAACGCCTTCCGCCTGCCCCACCGCTCAGCCGCGCTGAACGCCCCGGGCGACAGGACGAGGAGGCGCCGTGGGGATGGGCGGAGCATCGTCACCGGCCTCCTGCTGTCCCGGGCCGGGCGGGTCGGGGCGTCGTCGACCAGCTCGGCGCCAGCTCGGCCCAGGTGGCGCTGGCCTGGGTCCGCCAGCGCGACCGGCGGCTCATCCCGATCGCTGGCGTCCGCACCCTGGAGCAGCTCGAGGACGTGGTCGGCTGCCTGGACCTGCAGCTGCCGGCCGAGCACCTGGCGGAACTGGACGAGGTCAGCCGGATCGAGCTCGGGTTCCCCTACGAGCTCCTGATGGGCCCCCAGGGCCAGATGGTCGATGGCGACCTGGAGCCCCAGATCGACCTGCCGGGGGCGGCGCCGATCCGCTGGCGATAGCCGCAGCCGCTCACCGTCCCCATCTACACTGGCACGTCGCGCGAGCGAAGGAGCTGCCGGATGTTGAGGGACGCGAACGCCTTCTCGGGCTTTGCCGTGGACGACGTGCCACGGGCCAAGGAGTTCTACGGGACGACCCTGGGGCTGGAGGTGGCCGATGCGGCCCTCGGGGTGGAGGGCGCGGACGTGCCGACTGGGCTGGAGCTCCGCCTCGGGTCGGGGGCCAGGGTCCTGATCTACCCGAAGCCCGACCACCAGCCGGCGACCTTCACGATCCTGAACTTCCTGGTCGAGGACATCGAGCGGGCGGTCGATGAGCTGGCCGCCCGCGGGGTGCGGTTCGAGCGCTACGACACCGGTCCCAAGACCGATGCCAAGGGCATCCACCGCACCCCGGCGGTGCGCCCGGTCGCCTGGTTCCGGGATCCAGCCGGCAACATCCTCTCCGTCATCGAGGAGTGAGCCGCGCATCTGGAGCTCGCCGCCGGCCTCGAGTACGGCCCAGGCAGCCGCTTTCGCCGTAATCTCAACATCCGCCCCGCGGAGGAGAGCGCCCCGGCATGAGCAGGAGGAACGATGACGAGCGAGTCCCTGACCGTGACCTCGGCCGACGGCACGGTGATCGCTGTGGACGAGATCGGCGACGGTCCGCCGGTCGTCCTCATCGGCGGCGCCTTCAACGACCTGTCGACCGTGGCCGGGCTGGCGAAGACGCTGGCTCCCTACGTCACCGCGATCTCCTACGACCGGCGCGGCCGTGGCGGCAGCGGCGACAACAGCAGGGACTACGACCCGGCCCGCGAGCTCGACGACCTGGCGGCCGTGCTCGACCACACCGGCGGGTCGGCCAGCGTGTTCGGCCACTCCTCGGGCGCGACCCTGGCCTTGGCGGCCGCCCACCAGGGCCTGGCCATCGACCGGCTGGCCCTCTACGAGCCGCCGTACGTGGTCGATCCCAGCCGGCCCCGGCCCGCCGACGACGTCGGCGCCCGCATCCAGGCGCTGGTCGCCCAGGGCCGCCGGGACATGGCGGTGACGCTGTTCCTGACCGAGCAGGTCGCCGTGCCGGTGGAGATGGTCCAGGTGATGCGGGCCAACCAGCCGCTGTGGGGCTGGCTCACCGGCCTGGCCCACACGCTCCCCTACGACGTGGCCATCTGCGGTCCCGGGCTCGCCCTGCCCGCCGACCGGCTGGCCACCATCGCGCTGCCCACGCTGGTCATCCACGGCGGCGACAGCCCGCCCTGGATGGCCGCGGCCGCCACCGCCGTCGCCGCGGCCATCCCCGGTGCCCGCCACCTCACCCTGACCGGCCAGGACCACGGCGTGCTGCAACAACCGGACGCGCTGCGGCCGGCGCTCATCGACTTCCTCGCCTGGCGATCGTGATCACCCGGCGGTCGACGCCTGAGGGTCCAGGGCGGCCGCGAGGGCGGACCAGGTGTGGGGGCGGGCGCCGAGGCCCTCGCCGGTCTCGGGGTTCCAGTGCTCGGACCAGCCGGTGGCCGGGATGGCCCGGCTGGCCTGGGCGCCGATGGCGGCGGCGAGGTCGTCGAGGCCCCAGCGGCGGCAGGCCTGGACGGCGAGGTAGGTGAGCTGGGGCCAGGCCGAGCCGCGCCAGTACTGGTCGGGGCGGTAGGCGGGATGGCCGGCGGGCAGGTAGCGGAGGCCGTGGGGGGCGGCGAACCGGGCGGGGTCCCGGAGCTGCTCGAGGCCGGCGAGGGCGTGGTCGCGGCGGACGCTGCCGAGGGCCGAGAGGGCCCCGTCGATGGTCGGGACGCGGGCGCTGTCGCCGCCGCCGACGAGCGGGCGGTCTACGAACATGCCCTGGGCGTCGTCCCAGAGCAGCTCGTCCATCGCCTCCCCCAGCTCCCAGCTGGCGGCCCGCAGCCGCTCGTCCTCGAGCAGCCGGCCGGCGACCAGCAGCGCGTGCGAGAGGATGCCGTTGAACAGGCTGGGCGCGCAGGCGAACTCGGCGCTGCCGGTCGCGTCGCCCTCGGGCGAGAACCTGGCCGCCTCGACCAGCCGCAGGTCGAGGGCGAGCCAGGTCTCCGGGACCCAGTCGGACGCGCCCACCCAGGCGTCCCAGCGCGGGGAGTCGTCGCAGCCGGTCTCCCACGGATGGACGACGAAGCAGAGCCCGTCCCGCATCCGGTGCCGCCGGAGGTAGCCGAGGCCGCGTCGGGTCGAGTCGAGCAGGTCGGCCTCCACCTCCATTCCCGCCGCCCGGACGGCGTCCAGGGCCAGCGCGTACACGGGCGGCTGGGTGAAGCCGGACACGTCCCGGCGCGGCCCCCGGTCGATGGTCTCCCCCCGGTAGTTCATGTGGGGGACGAACCCGTTGCGGAACTGGCGGGAGAACATCGACCGCAGCTCCACCACCGCTCGGGGGTCACCCAGGGCCGCCCAGGCGACGCTGTGGAAGCAGGAGTCCCACAGCCACTGGTGCGGGTAGATCCGGGCGTTGGGGACGCAGTAGCCCTCCTCGGGCCGCCAGGCGCCCTCCAGCACCCGGCGGGCGCCGGCCCTCACGCCGCCCGGCGGGTCCTGCGCCACCACGGGTCGAGGTCGAGGCGGGCGGTGGCCCGGTAGGTGATGGCCGGCGCCGCCAGGGCGATGAGCGCGGCGATGAGACTCACCTGGGTCGTCGTCACCTGCACGGGCCCTCCCCTGTCGGTTCGCCAGCTCGGCGCGCCGCGCCGTGAAGGCGAATCCAACCAAGCATGTCGGGATCCGCACAACTCGGTCGACCCGGAGCTACCGGGTGGCGGTGGGCGCGGGCTCGTCGCGCCAGCGGTGCCAGAGGCTGGCGTAGGAGCCCCCGGCTGCGACCAGCTCGGCGTGGGTGCCGAGCTCGGTGATGCGGCCGTCGGAGACCACCGCCACCCGGTCGGCGTCCGAGGCGGTGTGGAGGCGGTGGGCGATGGCGACCACGGTGCGGCCGGCCAGGACCGCCGACAGGGACCGCTCCAGGTGGCGGGCCGCCCGGGGGTCGAGCAGCGAGGTGGCCTCGTCCAGCACCAGGGTGTGGGGGTCGGCCAGGACCAGGCGGGCCAGGGCGACCTGCTGGGCCTGGGCGGCCGAGAGGGCCTGGCCGCCCGCGCCGACCGGCGTGTCCAGGCCCTGGGGCAGCGCCTCGACCCAGGCCAGGGCGTCGACGGCGTCCAGGGCGGCACCCAGGGCAGCGTCGCCGGCGCCGGGGCGGGCCAGGGTCAGGTTGTCGCGGAGGGTGCCCGCGAACACGTGCTGCTCCTGGGTGACGAGCACGACGTGGCCGCGCAGCTCGTCCAGGGGCAGCTCGTCCAGGCCGACCCCGCCGACGGTGACCGCGCCGGCCCGGGGCGGGTTGACGCCGGCCAGCAGGCGGCCCAGGGTCGACTTGCCGGCGCCGCTGGGCCCGACCATGGCCAGCCGCTCCCCCGGGCGCAGGTCGAGGTCGACCCCGTGGAGGACGTCGCGGCCGGCGGTGTAGGCGAAGCGGACGTCGCTGGCGACCAGCCGCTCGCCGGCCGGCCGGCGGCCGCTGGGCCGCCGGCCGGCGGGGACGTGGGCGACCCCCAGCAGCCGGGCGAAGGCGGTGGCGCCGATCTGGAGGTGGTCGAGCCAGGACATGATCAGGTCGAGCGGGTCGACCAGCTGGCGCATGTAGAGGGCGACGGCGGTGACCTGGCCGACGGTGGCCAGCCCGCGGGCATGCAGCAGGCCGCCGGCCAGCACCGCGGTCGCCACCGGGATCAGGTACGCGCCCTCGATCACCGGGTACCACACGGTCCGCAGGAACAGGGTGTAGCGCTCGGCCCGGTACTGCTGGCGGATGTCGTCGTCGGTGCGGCGGATGCGGCGCCCCTGGAGCCGCAGCGCCTCCATGGTCCGGCCGCCCTCGACGGTCTCGGCGACGCCGCCGGTCAGCCGCGACCAGGCGGCCATCTCGCGCAGGTAGCCGGCCGGGGCGCGGCGCAGGTACCAGCGGGTCGACAGCCACAGCAGCGGCACCACGACCAGCACCGACGCCACGGTGATCCAGGGCGAGACGGCCACGGCCGCGGCCACCGTGAGCGCCGCCGTCACCGACGCGATCAGGGTCTCGGGCACGGCGAAGCGCACCACCTCGGCGACGTCCTCGACGTCGCGGGTGGAGCGGGCCAGCAGGTCGCCGGTGCCGGCCTGCTCGACCGTGCCCAGCGGCAGGGCCAGGACGCCGTCCAGGAACTCCTCGCGCAGCTCGGCCAGGACCCGCTCGCCGAGGGCGTAGGAGGCCAGGCGGGCCACCCGCACCAGCGCCACCTGGGCGACCAGGGCGGCCAGCACGGCCAGGGCGATGCGGTCGACCCGCCCGCTGGTGGCGTCGCCGCCGGTGACCTCGTCGACCAGCAGGCCGAGCAGGGCCGGGCCGGCCAGCCCGGCCAGGGCGGCCGCGGCGTGCAGGCCGACGGTGACGGCCAGGCGGCCGCGGTGGCGGCGGGCCAGCGCCCGGGCCCGCTCGCGGACCTGGGGGCTGGTCGCCACCGGTAGGCCGCTCATGTGTCCTCCTCCTCTCTGGTGACCACCGCGCGGTAGCGCGGCTCGGTGTCGAGCAGCTGACGGTGGCTGCCCTGGGCCACGACCCGGCCGTCGACCACCAGGGCGACCGTGTCGGCGCGGTCCAGCAGCAGCGGGCTGGTGGTGCAGACCACGGTGGCCCGGCCCTGGCGGGCGCCGACCAGGCGGTCGGCGATGCGGGCCTCGGTGTGGGCGTCCACGGACCCGGTCGGCTCGACCAGGACCAGGATCTCGGGGTTGGCGACCAGGGCCCGGGCCAGGACCAGGCGCTGGCGCTGCCCGCCCGAGAACGACCGCCCGCGCTCCTCCACCTCGGTGGCCAGCCCCTCGGGCAGGGCCTCCAGCACGTCGCCGGCCGAGGCGGCGTGGACCGCGGCCAGCACCCGCTCGGGCGGGGCCGAGCCGGTCGGGTCCAGCTCGTCGGCCAGGGGCCCGATGAACAGGCGCGGGTCGTGCTCGCTGACCAGGACCCGCCGGCGGGTGACCTCCAGCGGCAGGTCGCGGAGGGCGACCCCGCCCAGCCAGACGTCGTCGTCGCCGTCGGCGAAACGGCCCAGCCGGTCGGCGATGGCGCTGGCCTGCTCGGGCACGCCGGCCACGACCGCGGTCAGCTCGCCCGGCGCCACCACCAGGCCGCTCTCGCCGTCGACCAGGGAGACCGCGGGCGGCGGCTCGGGCGCCGACGACCCCGGGGCCAGCTCGGGCTCCAGGGCCAGCACCTCGACGGTGCGGCGGGCCGCGACCGCGGCCCGGGTGAACCTGTCGGCCGCCTCGGTGACCGTGCGCACCGGCAGCAGCAGGAAGGCGGCGTAGCCGTAGAAGGCGATCAGCTCGCCCACGCTGAGCTGGCCGGCCACGGCCAGGCGGGCGCCCAGCCACATGACCGCGACCACGAACACGCCCGGCAGGGCGACCTCGGCCGCGTCCAGCTGCGACTGCACCCGGGCCGCGGCCACCCCGGCCCGGCGGACCTCCTGGGAGGCGGCGGCGTAGCGGCGCGAGAACGCCTCCTCGCCGCCGATGCCGCGCAGCACCCGCAGCCCGCTGACGGTGTCGGCCCCGACGGTGGTCAGGTCGCCGACCAGCTCGCGGTGGCGGGCCCGGCGCCGGTGCAGGGGCCGCAGCAGGGGCGCGACCGCCGCCGACAGCAGCGGCACCCCGACCACCACCAGCAGCCCCAGGGTGGTCGAGCTGCGCAGCATCAGCGCGGCCACCACCACGAAGGAGACCAGCGCCCCGGCCAGCCGGGCCACGATGTCCATGGCCGCGCCGACCCGCTCGGCGTCGGTGGAGCCGACGGCCGCGACCTCGCCGGTGGGGACCCGGCGGGGCAGGGAGCCGCCGAGCCGCGCCGCCTGGCGGACCAGCAGCTGCTGGACCCGGTAGGTGGCGGTCAGCCAGTTCACCACCGAGGTCCGGTGGCGCAGGACCCCGGCGACGGCGCTGGCCAGCCCGGCGGCCAGGATCAGGCCGGTCCCGCGCAGCAGCCCGACCCGGTCGCCCTCGGCCACGCCCAGGTCGATGGCCCGCCCGACCAGCGCCGGCACCACCGCCAGGGCGCCCATCCAGGCCGCCCCGTAGAGGACCCCGAGCGCGAGCATGCCAAGCTGCCCGCGGGCGACCCACAGCAGGAAGCGGGTTGGCGAGCGCAGGTCCGGTGTGCCGGGGTGAGCCAGCGGCAGGTCGCGCATCCTCCGACCGTACTGGCGGCGCCCCCACCTGAAAACCGAAATACGAGGGCGGCCCTCGGCCCATGAGGCCGTGGCGGTGAGGCGGAACTGGACGCGGTGGTCCGGTCGACCCGAACGACGACAAGCCCAGCGAGAAGGGGACCGCGATCATGAAGCTCACGACCACCACGATGGTCACCGTCGACGGCGTGATGCAGGGACTCGGCGCCCCGGACGAGGACCGCCGGGGCGGATTCGAGCGCGGCGGATGGGTCGCGCCGCTGTTCGACAACGAGGCCAGGGCGTTTCTGAACCAGGTCTACGAGCGCGCCGACGCGTTCCTGTTCGGCCGGCGGACCTACGAGATCTTCGCCGGCTCCTGGGGAGCAATGGCCGATCCGGGCGGCAACTACCAGCCCATCTGGACGGCGTTGACCACGAAGCCCAAGTACGTCGCCTCGAGGACCCTCACCGACCCGCGGTGGGCGAACACGACCATCCTGTCCGGTGCGGTCGCGGCCGCCGCCGGCGAGCTGAAAGCCACGGGGGGAGGGGAGCTGCAGGTGCACGGCAGCGGCAAGCTGATCCGCTGGCTCCTCGCCAACCAGCTGGTCGACGAGCTCACCCTGGTGGTCTGCCCGGTGGTCGTCGGCCAGGGCAGGCGGCTGTTCCCCGACACCGGCCCGGACCTCGCGCTCGAGCTGCTGGCATCGCGGTCCACCCCAAAGGGGGTGACGATCCAGGTCTACCGGCCCAGCGGCCGCCCGCAGTACCAAACGGCCACGGCCTGAAGCCTGTGACCTAGGTGCCGCAGTCAGTGAGAGTCACTCACTAGTGGCTGCGGGCTGTAGCGTAGACAGCTGGCGCCTGGTCGCCGAGCGCGGAGTGTCGCCGGCGGTGGTTGTCGTCCGCCTTCCAGTCGCTGCTCACTACCCGCGCCTGAGCCAGTCACCAGAACATGTTGATGTTGCGAGCAACTCGCCGCGTGGCGACGCTAGGCGCCGCCGTCCGACCAGGCGAGCTGAGACGGCCCGAATGAGTGGCTGGGAGATGTCGAGGAATGACCAGTGCGTTGCAGGACCTGCTCGAGCGGCACGTCGCGAGTGGCACCGTCCCGGGTATCGTCGCGAGCCTCGGCACAGCGGAGCTCAAGATCGTGGCCGCCGGCGCGATGTCCGTCGGCGGTGCGCCCATGCGCGCCGACGCAATCATGCGCATCCAGTCGATGACCAAGGCCGTCACTACGGTCGCGGCCCTGCGCCTGGTCGAGGCCGGACGCTTGAGACTCGACGAGCCGGTGGAGCGGTGGCTGCCCGAACTGGCCGATCGACAGGTGCTCAAGCATCCCACCGCCGATCTGGCCGACACATCACCGGCCGTTCGGGCGATCACGCTGCGGCATTTGCTGACCAACACCTCCGGCTACGGCATGGTGCTGACAGAGTGTCCGCTGCAGCGGGCGATGGCTGACAGCGAAACCGAAGCTGGCGTCGACCCCGTGACGTTGGGGGCCGACGAGTGGCTCGCCCGGCTGGCGGCACTGCCCCTGGCCTTCCAGCCGGGCGAGGGCTGGCGCTACCACCACTCCTTCGGCATCCTCGGAATCCTGATCGCTCGAGTGGCCGGCCGGCCGTTGCAGGATCACCTGGCCGACGACCTGCTCGGACCCCTCGGCCTCCGCGACACCGGACTGTGGGTGTCCGCAGGCAGCGTCGCCCGGCTGCCGGCCAGCTACCGGCACACCGACTCCGGTCTGGTGGAACTCGAACCGGCCGCCGGTGGCTTCTACGCCGGGCACCCGCCGTTCGACGTGAGTCACGCCGAGCTCGTCTCGACCGTCCGCGACTACACCCGCTTCGCCCGGATGTTGGCCGACGGCGGCCGGTTCGAGGGGCGGCAGATCGTGTCGGAGGAGCACCTCCGGCTGATGACCAGCGACCAGGTGCCGGCGATCGCCAAGACGCCGGACAGCTTCTTCCCGGGCTTTTGGGACGGTACCGGCTGGGGCTTCGGCGTCGGTGTCGACACCGAGGGCGGGCGGGCCGGCCGCTACGGGTGGTCCGGCGGACTGGGCACCAACTTCTTCGTCGACCCTGACGGCACCGTAGGTGTCCTGCTGACCCAGGTAGAGATGGGCGAACGGATGCAGATCCTGCTTGAGGAGTTCCAAGCCCTGCCTGAAGCAGCATGACGCTCGAAGACGGAGATGATCCGAGATGCAGTACCTGGTTTCTGTGATCGACGACAGGACCGGCTCCGC
>Ga0081538_10002951_pt1 | contig 16234 bp, 10 predicted proteins | sample TabmetS5T2R1_FD_71022 | JGI IMG/M metagenome (GOLD analysis project Ga0081538, IMG submission 71022) | Tabebuia heterophylla rhizosphere microbial communities from the University of Puerto Rico - S5T2R1 | ecosystem: Host-associated > Plants > Roots > Rhizosphere ... | reverse complement strand
CGACCTGCACCGTCCGCCGCTCGATCTCCCCTATGACTACGTCTGGTTCACGCCGCGCATCGACGACGGCCAGGATCCGTGCGCCGCGCACCAGGACGACCTGCAACGTCTGCGCGTCTCCCGCTGAGGCGGCACTCAGGCGAGGATCGGGTAGCCGCGCCGGGCAGCGAACCGCTCGAATGCCTTGATCCGGTCGTAGGCGGCGAGCGGCAGCACCTGGATGCCGGCAAGCAGCAGATCCGCGCGCGCCGGCTCGAGCGAGGGGTCGTCGAAGGCCCGGAACAGAGCCGCCTGCAGCCGCGCCACCGTCGCACCGCCGGTGCCGGCCCGGGTCACGAACGGCGGCGCCGGCGCCTGCGGCGTGTGGCCGAGCGGCCGCGTGCCCGCCACCGCGTCGGGCCGGTGCCGTACCAGCAACCCGTGGACCACGCAGTCGATCGCGGCGACGTCCGCCGCGCCGCGCGCGACCATCGCCATGCTGGCGCGATGCGAACCGCTCAACTCGACCCTGGCGAAGAAGCGGCCGCCATGGCTGAGCGACGCGATCAGCGCGCGCAGGGCGCTCATACCCGAATGGGAGTTCCAGCCGTTGATCGCGCAGACGCCGCCGCGTAGGTCCTCCAGGCTGCGTGCCGGCGAGTTTTCGGCCACGACCACGACGCTCGAATACGCCGGGCCGACACAGCCGGGCGCGCCATAGCACGGCGTGGCCAGCGGATGCAGCGTGCCGGCGTATCCGTTCCGCAGATCGTAGCCGCAGCACTGGCTGAACAGCAGATCCGTGTTCGACCACGAGGCGTCGAGCGGCGCCTCGCGGGTGAGGGCGCATGGCACGTCCGGCACGCCCTCGCGCGCCAGATGATGCGCAAGCCCGGCCCACAGCGCATCGAGCGCGGGGCGTACCTCCGGCAGGTCGTACATCGGCAGGCTGGCGACGCTCATGCGCCAGCTGAGCAGGGCGCCGCATCGACGTCAATGGACGTCCCCGCATCGACATCGATGGCCGTCGAGAGCATCCGTCGCGGCAGCGCCATCTGCTGCCGGTCGCACGCGATCACAGCCACGCGGGATCGCGCCGCAGTACGGGCAGCGGACCACGCGCGCCCTCGATCCGAGGCAGGGCCGCGAGCAGACCACGGGTGTACGGATGTGTCGCCCGATGCAGCTCGCCGGCGGCGCAGGTCTCGACCACCTGCCCGGCGTACATGATCAGCACCCGGTCGCAGAACGAGGCGACCAGGTTGAGGTCGTGACTGATGAAGATCAGGCCGAGGCCGCGCTCGCTCACTAGATCGTCGAGAATCGCCAGGACCTGCATCTGCACCGTGACGTCGAGCGCCGAGGTCGGCTCGTCGGCGATCAGGATGTCCGGGTCGCCGACCAGCATCATGGCGATCATCACCCGCTGACCCATGCCGCCGGAGACCTCGTGGGGATAGCAGTGAAAGACCCGCTGCGGATCGTGGATGCGGACCGCAGCGAGCATGTCCAGCGCGCGCTGCTCAGCCTCGGGGCGCGAGACCCGGGCGTGCGCACGGTAGGCCTCGCGGATCTGCTTGCCGACGGTCATCACTGGATTGAGCGAGTACTTCGGATCCTGCATGACCATGGCGATCCGCTTGCCGCGCAGCGCACGCATGGTCGCCTCGTCCGCGGCGAGCAGGTCGATGCCATCGAAGATCAGCCGGTCCGCGCTCACCTGCCCGGGCGGCGGCACCAGTCGCAGGACCGCGCGGCCGACGGTCGATTTGCCGGAGCCCGATTCGCCGACGATGCCGAGTTTCTCGCGGCCGAGCGTGAAAGACACCCCGCGCACCGCCTCGATCACCCGCGCGGGCGTCGGGTAGCGTACCCGGAGGTTCTGTACGATCAGCTGCGTGGCCATGCCTTGATCGGGACCGACGTGCCAAGCGCCAGCCCGGCGCGGGGCTATCCGGCGCGGCGCGGCGCTTCCGGAACGATGGTAGCGGTCGGCACCTGGTCGGTCGAGCGCTGCCAGCCGTGATGACTCAGCCATGCGTCGGCCGCCTTCCAGCCGCGCTCGCGCAGATCGAGCAGCTGCGGCCAGCTCGGATCGACCTTAGTGCCGGAGTCGAGCCGCGCCAACTCGGCGCTGCCGTCGATGATGTGCATGCGGTGCCGGGCGAGGCGCCGGCGCCTCGGGATGAGCCAGTTCAGCGGCGCGAACGGCGATCCCGTGCGGTGCCGCAGGTGCTCCAGCTCCTCCGCCAGCGGGCGGCCAAACGCGATCTCGGCGATGCGGTTGCGGATCTCGCGCGGCGTACGCGGGAGCCGCTCGGCGCCGAGCGGATTGATCTGCACCAGGAGGAGGTCGCGCGCGGCGCACGCCTCCACCAGGGCAACCAGCGGCGGATTGGCGCTGAACCCGCCGTCCCAGTACGACGCGCCGTCGATTTCGATCGCATGGTGCAGCTGAGGCAGGCAGGCCGACGCCAGGACCGCATCGAGACTGAGCTCGGCGTTGCGGAAGATCCGGGCGCTCCCGGTCGCGACGTTGGTTGCGGCGATGAACAGGCGCGGTAGTTCCACGGCGCGCAGGCGCTCGAACTCGACCAGCCGTTCGAGCACCGGGCGGAGCGGATTCATGCCCATCGGGTTGAGCTGGTAGGGCGAGAGGAACTGCGCTGCGAAATCTGCCGCCATCTGGCTCAGCCCGCCGGCGCGCAGCCGGCTCATCTGCGCGAGCCGAGCGATCTCGCGCCACAGCTCGTCGAGGGCGCGCACGGCGCCGGCGGCGCCGCCGCGCAGCCAGCCCGACGCCAGCACGACCGCATTCAGCGCGCCCGCCGAGGCGCCGCTGATCCCTTCGATCCGGATCTCGGCTTCGAGCAAGCGGACCAGCACGCCCCAGGTGAAGGCGCCGTGAGCGCCGCCCCCTTGGAGCGCGAGGTTCAACCGATCGGGCCGGCGCCGCGGGACGCGCGCGCGTCCGGAGCGCCCGCCTGGCATCGCGCCCGCCGGCCTGCGGCCGGGCTGATCAGAATCGACGGCCATACCAACTCCGGATCGGCGCCGTACCTGTCGTGGACCAGGCCGCGAGAGGATCTGGATCTGCATAGCGCCGTTCACGAAATGACCATGACCCGGTCATACTTTCCGGAGTAGGGTTACTAAGGTCTGACTTGCCAGAGTCGATTTCACGAATTCAGGAGGGAGGTGTGGCCGAAGCCTCGAGCGAGCACCTGGCGCCGCCGCTGAATCGGCCGCGTAGCGAGCCCGGCGGCGACCAATCGACGCTGGTCGGACGCGCGCTCAGCCGGTGGAACCGGGCGATTCGTGATATCGCCGCCAGCGCGCGACTGCCCTTCTTGAGCGGCGTCGACCCCGATCTCGGCGCGGATCAGGCCGACCGGCTGCGCGCCGAGATGCGCGCCTGCCTCGAGGCGCGCGGCGGCGAGGTGCTGGCGCGCGCCCAGGCCGCGGGCATCGCTGCGGTCTACCTCGGCCTCAGCGCGACCGGGCGGGCGCGCTTCTTCGAGATCCTGGCGGCCGAGTTCGCGGTCGAGCGCAGCGAAGTGGATCAAGCGATCGCCCGCTATCAGGATGCCGGCGGCGAGGCCGACAAGCTCGCGGCCGAGCGCGCGCTGCGCCGCGCCCTGGTCAGCCCGGGCATGCGCCTGCTGACCAAGTTCAACGCACTGCCCGAGGGGACCCGCTTTCTGATCGACATGCGCGCCCATCTGCTGGCGCTGAACAGTGAAGACCCGCGCCTGCAGGCGCTCGATGCGGATTTCCGCCACCTGCTGGCGACCTGGTTCGATGTCGGCTTCCTGCGGCGCGCCCGGCTGACCTGGGATTCGCCTGCGTCGCTGCTCGAGAAGATCATTGCGTACGAGGCGGTGCACGAGATCCGCTCCTGGCAGGATCTGCACCACCGTCTGGATGGGGACCGGCGCTGCTTTGCCTTCTTCCATCCGTCGCTGCCCGACGAGCCGCTGATCTTTCTCCAGGTCGCTCTGGTCGAAGGGCTTGCCGGTCAGATCGCACCGCTATTGGACCAGGATGTTCCGACCGTCCCGCCGGGACGCGCCGACACGGCGATCTTCTACTCGATTACAAACACGCTCTATGGCCTGCGCGGCATCAGCTTCGGCAACTTCCTGATCAAGCAGGTGGTCGACGACCTCGCCCGCGACCTGCCCAACCTCAAGCAATTCGCGACCTTGTCGCCGATGCCGCGCCTGCGCGCCTGGCTCGAGGACGAGGCGCCGGGCTCGTGGCTGGACGACCGCCAGCAGCGCGCGCTGCTCGCCGCGGTACCCGCCGCCGACCCGAGCGCTGCGCTCGCCGATCCGGCGTGGTTGAAGGATCCTGCCCTCGTCACGCTGCTCGAAGAGCCCCTGGTTCGGGCAGCAGCCCGGTATCTGACCGCGCGTGGCGCCGATGGTCTGCCGATCGACCCGGTCGCCCGCTTCCACCTCGGCAACGGCGCGCGCATCGAACGAATCAACTGGCTGGCGGATCGCTCGCCACGCCGCCTGGCGCAGTCGGCGGGCCTGATGGTCAATTACCTGTACGATCGGCCCGAGATCGAGCAGAACCACGAGGCGTTCGCACGCAGCCAGCTGATCACAGTGGCGCCGGCCATTTATGATCTTCTGAGGAGCAGCGCCGACGATGCCAGGGCGGAAGTGCGCCTATCGCGGCGGGCGTCGCGGCTTGGGCGCATGATCTTGCGTCCCTGATCCGATCCTGTGGCCGGGCAAGTCGCGGCGTCCCGCGACCGAGGTTGGGCCAAGTCCTCAGGTCGTCATTGCTACACGGGCGCTTGTAGAATCGGTGCTTCGGGCAAGAGCGCCAAAGTTGAACATCGCCGGGCAATCAAGCTTGACGCGATGGGCGGAGGGTTTAGGTTCGTGCTCATCAGATCCGCTCGTGCGGTGCGGTGACCAGGCGTCGGGGAGACTGAAATGACCTGTCATGACTCTCGCGCCCAGCGATCTGCCAAGGCCTGGTTGGGACCGTCGTTGGCCGCGCTCGTCGGGATCGGGAGTACCGTCGAGCTCGCCGCGATGCCAGTCGCGCCGACCGGGCCGCAGCTTCCGGGATCGATCCTGATCCAGCAGTCGCCCGCGACCCAAGCGGCAGAGCAGCCACCTGCCCCGAGGTCGAGTGAACCGGTCCGCGACGAGACGACACCGGACTCGTTCAACGAGCTGCACGAGGCGCTGGCGGCAGCGAGGGAGCGGCTCGAAGAGCTGTCCAGGGCCGCCGAGGCGGTCGCGGCTACGGGAGAGCTGCAGCGCGAGCTCGCCGCGCTGCAGGAACAGAATGAGCAGCTGCGCGCCGAGAGCGCGGCCGTGCGCGCCGAACGCGCCGAGCTGGAAACGGCAAAGCAGGCGGCCGAGGCGCGCGCGGTCGATGCGACCGAGGCGGCCGAGCAGGCGAGGGCCAATGCGCAGGAGATGGACCAGGAGTTGGTCGCGCTGCGCTGGCAGAACGCCCAGCTCAATACCAGCCTGGCCCAGGCGCGGACGACGCGCGACCAGATGGAGGCCGAAGCGCGGCAGACGCAGAACGCGCTGCGGACCAGGATCGAGCAGCTGGAGGCCGACGCCGAGCAGACGACCGCCGAGACGGTGCGCCTGCGGGGGCAGCTCGAAGCGCGGGAGCAGCGCATCGCGGCAGCTGGCAGCGCTCGGGCCGAGGCGGAAGGGCAGCTGAGTGAGATGCGCGAGCGGCTCCAGCGAGCCGAACAGGAGGGGGCGCGCCTCGGGGAAGATCGGGCCAGGATCGAAGCGGAGCTGGCGACCGCCAAAGAGGAGCTGGCAGCCGCGGAGCAGGCGCGCGCGCAGGTTGGTCAGCGGACTGCGGCGCTGGCGGACGAGCGCGATGCGTTGCGCGCCCAGGTGGCTGCCGCCAGCGAGCGCCTCGAGCGAGTCGAGGCGGCGAACGGCCAACTGGAGCGTCAGGTGGCCGAACTCCACGAGGCGGCGAGCACGGCTACTGACGTCGCGCGACAGAACCTGATCGCGGTCGACGCCCGGATCAGGGAGCTGAACGAAGCCTTGGCGATGATCGGGCCGGCAGGTGGCCCGATCGAGGCCGACCCTGCGCTCCTGGCCGAGCCGGCCGCGGACGAGCCGGTGGATGTCGAAGCACCCGTCTCGATGGCGCCGGTCGAGGAGGTCGCGGCGGCGCCGACGAGCCAGGATCCCGAACCGGGCGGCGCCGAAGTCGATCTGGCGCGGATCAAGGCGGCCAGCGCGACCAACCAGCCCGATGGCGGGGCGGCCCCCGCCATGCTTGCCGATCTGCCTCTGGAGAAGCGTCTGCACGTGCAGGGCCTGCTCGCCGACCTCGGCAGCAATCTGGGCGACCAGGGACTGATGACGACCGTGCCCGGCGAACTCCTGTTTGCGGTGAATAGCGACGCGGTGCAGGAAAGCGCCCATGACACGCTCGCCAAGGTTGCGGAACTGATGAGCGTCTACGACGACCGACAGGTTCTTATCATTGGACATAGCGATGCTGTCGGGGATGCGGCGTACAACAAGCAGCTTTCGGAGCGACGAGCCGGGCTGGTCAAGCAGTTCTTTATCGACAACTTCGAGGTCGAGGAAGACCGGCTGGCCACGCAAGGCTGGGGCGAGTCGCGCCCGATCGCCTCCAACACGACGCTGGACGGTCGGCGCGCCAACCGCCGCGTGGAAGTTCTGATCCTGAACTGACCTGGCGCCGCCCCCGGGCGGCGCTCGCGCTCCGTGGATTCTGAGGCGCGGCGCCTCCGCCGCAAGCTCCCGCGAACGCTCTGCATCTGATGCGACGTCGCTTCATTTAGCTTGACGCGACGATTTACTGAGTATTCTTTCAATCGTAGGAACAAACGCCTCAGTTTTATTTTAATTTGCCTAAATTTATCCCGAAATTTCAAAATAAACTTTCAATAGATGCTTGATAACGGCAGGTGCGTGTTCTAATCCAAAAACCCGAGCAACGCTTGGCAGTGCCGCAGCCCGCGCAGCGCCGGGGCTCCGCGACGAACCAAGGATCGGGCCAAACGAGATCAACCCCAACGTACTTGAGAGGCGATCATGGCGATTTCCAACGAGGCTCTCCCCAGCCCTTCCGTCGCACCGTTTCCGCAGAGCATCGCGGAGCCGTACAGCAAGGTGGCTCGACTGGAACACTTCGTTGGGCGACGCAGTCCGGAGCACCGCCACCGGGCCGTCTGCTCCCAGTTCGACCCCTATCGTCTGCATGAAGAGTTCGACCAGCTGACGATCCGGTTCGAACCGGATCAGGCCGCACTGTGGTGCCTGGTCAACCATCCCGAACGCCCGTGCTTCACGACGCGGCTGCTCGATCAGATCCGCACGCTGCAGACGCGCCTCAGGCACGGCCTTGCGCCGCTGGGCGAGGACCTGCCCGTGCGCACCGTCGTCTGGGGTTCGACCTTCCCCGGCATTTGGAATCTGGGCGGTGACCTCGCGTTGTTCACGCGGCTGATCCGCGCACGCGCCGCAGGGGATCTGCGCAGCTACGCCTACGCCTGCGTCGATGCCGTGTATCAGAACCTGACCAAGATGGAGCTGCCCCTGCTGACCATCGGTATGGTTCAGGGCGATGCCCTGGGCGGCGGGTTCGAGCACGCGCTGACCAACGACGTGATCATCGCGGAGCGCGACAGCAGAATGGGCCTGCCCGAGGTCCTGTTCAATCTGTTCCCCGGCATGGGGGCGTACAGCCTGCTGTGCCGCCGCCTCGACGGAGTACGCGCGCAGAAGCTGATCCTGAGCGGCCGGTTATACGACGCATCGGAGCTGGAGGAACTGGGCCTCGTGGACCTCGTCGTCGACCGCGGCGAGGGACCTGCCGCCGTGCGCGGCTATCTCGAGCGCAATCGCCGGCGCCACGGCATGTTGCTGTCGCTGAGCCGGGTCCGCCAGCGCTGCCAGCCCATAACTTATGAAGAGCTGATCGACGTCACGGAGGTGTGGGTGGAGACCGCCATGGGCCTCGACGAAGCCGACCTGCGGCGGATGGAGCATCTGGTGAGGGCTCAGGCGCGGCGCCATGCCCGACCGCGGCCCGTGCTGGCGAAATCGCTCAGTGCGGTCGGCTGACCGCGGTCGCGCCGTTCGCGGGTTGTTGCGCCAACTCCGCCAAGAGGGCCTCGCGCAATCGTTCGAACTCCGACCTCAGACGCACGGCGTACGCGCTGCCTTCGGCGGAAAGGTCGTCTGCTCCGATGCCGCGCCACTCCAGGCACAGTTCGAACAGCGCCGTGGCGCCGAGATGTGCCGCGCTGCTGCGCAGAGCATGGGCGCGATCCCGAAAAGCCGCGGCGTCACCGTTCAGCGCCGCGGCTTCGAGTTCATCGACCAGCTGCTCGGCATCGGCGATGAAGTCTCGGATGAGGCCAGCCAGGAAATCGTCGTGGTCATCCAGCTGACGTAACCGGTCCAGGTATGTGGCATCGAGCACCGGCCCCGCTTCGGCGCCGGTCCCGGTGGGCCGCACCCGGCTAGGCTGCTCTGGCGAGCTCGCGGCTGGATCGGCGTGCGCCGCGCGATCGATCAGGCCGAGCAGCTCCTCCATGTCGACCGGCTTGGTCAGGTAGCCAGCCATTCCGGCTTCCTCGCATTGGCGCCGGGTCTCCTCGGTAGCATCGGCGGTGAGCGCGATGAACGGCGGCACGTCCCGGCCACCGGTCGCGAAGCGATGCAGCTTGACCGCATCCAGGCCGTTCATGACCGGCATGTTCACGTCCATCAGCACGACGTCGAAGCTGTCCGATTCGAGGGCGTCCAGCGCCTGCTCGCCATCGCCGACCAGCGTGACCGCATGGCCCGCGCTCTGCAGCATCCGATCGATCACCTGCTGGTTGACACGATTGTCCTCGGCGACGAGCACCCTGAGGCTCCGCCGCTCTCGCCTGGCCACGTCCGATGGTGCCTTAGCCGCCGGGACCTCGGGCTGCGCCAAGGCTGCGTGCAGCGCGGCGAAGAGACGCGCATCCTCGACGTCCGGCGGCAGCACGGTCAGATAATTGGCGCCATCGCTCGGCACCTGAGAGCTGATCAGCACGACGTTCGACGGCTCGGTGTCCGGCAGCGCGCTCCACGCCGTGAGCGCAGCCAGCTCGAGCGGGGATCGTCCCGAGTCGACGAGCAGGAGGGCTGGCGCGCCGACGCGCGCGACCAGCGCCTGCGCCTGGCCGGGTCGGGCAGGGCGCGACACCTCGGCGCCCCAGGCTCTGATCCGCTCGATGTAGGTGGTGGTCTGCGCCGGCTCGCCGATCACGACGACGCGGCCGGTCAAGCCCAGCTCTGCCTCGCCGGCGCGGCCGAAGGGGCCACGGAAGGTGAAGCAGGAACCAGCGCCGGGCGTGCTGTTGACCACCAGGAAGCCGCCCATGAGATTGGCCAGCTGGCGCGCGATGGCGAGGCCCAGGCCGGTGCCGCCGTGGCGCCGGGTGGCGGACTCGTCGACCTGGGCGAAGCGCTCGAAGATGTGCTCCTGTGCGTGCAGCGGGATGCCGATGCCGGTGTCCTGCACGTCGATGCGCAGCATCACCTTGTCCCGCTCGAGCGCCTCGGCGAAGACCCTGATCGTGACCTGGCCGACTTCGGTGAACTTGATCGCATTGACGACCAGATTGACCAGAATCTGCTGCAGCGAGCGCGCCGCGCCATGAAGCCGGTGGGGGACGCACGGATCGATGGTCAAGCGCAGCTCCAGGCCCTTGTCGCGCGCCTGGTGGTGGAGCAGCGTCCGCACAGTTGCCAGGAGCACGTGCAGATCAAAGGGCGCCGGTTGCACGGTGACGGTGCCCGCTTCGATCCTGGCAATGTCCAGCAGATCGCCGATCATTTCCAAGAGGGTCTGCCCGGCACTGCGCACCGTGCGCACCATGTCCTGCTGCTCGGCGCGCAAAGGGCTGACCCGCAGCAGATCCGCCATGCCGATGATCGCGTGCAGCGGCGTGCGCAGCTCGTGGCTCATGGTGGCAAGGAAACGGCTCTTGGCGCGATTGGCCTCCTCGGCGCGGGTCAGAGCATCGGTGAGCTTGGTCAGCAGCGACAGGGCATAGGCCGGCAGCACGAGCAGGGCGACCCACAGGCCGGCGGCGAGCGCAGGCTGTGCCCGCCAGTACTCGGTCAGTGCGATGACCAGTGCGAAGCTGAACAGGCTGGTCACCGCCGCGACGAGCAGGTAGCGCCGGCCATAGCGAAAGCCCATGCCCAACGTGATCCACAGATAGAAGGGATAGAACAGCGCCGCCGTGCCCTGGCCGATCAGCAGCACCATGGTCAGGGCGAGCATGTCGATCGCCATGCCAACGTAGCGCCGCGCGGGCCGAGGTGCTGGATCCGCCACGATCTGCGCGAGCAGCAGCAGGCCGCCGACCAGATAGCACGTCGCGATCGAAAGCAGCGGCACCACCTTCGGCGGCGGGGCATCGCCGACCGCTGCGATCACCAGCCCGGCGACGATCGCCACGCCGATACCGACCCGCACCAGGATCTGCTCGTGCTCGCTGTCAGGTCGGTCCTTGAGCCGTTCGCGCAGCCGCCACCACAGCGGGGTCCGTTCCGGTGGCTCCGGCGGAGAGGCACCTGCCCCAATCACTTGCCGATTTTGCGCGCCAAGCATGACCGTCGATTTGACCAATCAGCGACCACCTCTACCTCAAGGCGGCTGCCTGAGGCATATCACGGGGTCGAGAGCGTGGATAGTGTGGCCCGGGCTCGGGGGTGCCGCGGCGGCCCAGCTGGTCACACCGTGGATAGGCCAGAACCGGCGAACGCGCTGAAAAACGCCTCCGCCGGCAGCGGCGGACTGATCAGGTCGCCCTGCGCCTCGTCGCATCCGAGCTCCTGCAGGCGGCGCAGCTGATCGACGCTCTCGACCCCTTCGGCGGTGACTTTGAGATCCAGGCTGTGGCCGAGATCGATCACCGCCCGCACGATCGCTTCGTCCTGCCCGTCGAGCCCGAGCCGGTGCACGAAACTCTGATCGATCTTGAGCCGCTGCACGGGCAGCCGCTTGACGTAGGCCAGAGACGAATACCCGGTGCCGAAATCGTCCAGCGAAAATCCGACGCCGAACTTGCGCAACCGGCGCAGGCTGGTCATCGAGGCATCGCTGCTCTCCAGCATGACGCCCTCGGTCAGCTCGATCTCGAGATACTGCGGATCGAAGCCGGTCTCGGCGAGGGTCCGCTCGATCAGCTGGACGACCCCGCCCTCGCGGAATTGGACAGGTGACAGGTTGACCGAAAGGCGCAGCGCCAGCCCGGCGCTCTGCCATAGCTGATGCTGGCGGCAGGCACGTTCCAGCACCCGCTCGGTGAGCGGACCGATCAGGCCGATGTCCTCGGCCAGCCCGATGAACTCGGTGGGGCGCACCATGCCGCGGCGCGGATGGCGCCAGCGCAACAGCGCCTCGACGGCCACGATGCGCCCGGCGCGCAGATCGCGCTGCGGCTGGTAGTGCACCGTGAATTGATCGGCCACGAAGGCCTGGCGCAGCTCGCGCTCCAACAGACCGGTGCGCCGCGCCACCAGGTTCATCTGTGGCGCAAAGAAGCAGCTGCCGTTGCGGCCGTTGGATTTGGCGCGATACATGGCCAGCTCGGCGTTTTTGAGCAGCCGGTCGGCGGTCTGCCCGTCCGCGGGAAACATGGTGATGCCGATGCTGGCGCTGGTGTGCACCTCCTCGCCGTGGGCTTCGAACGGTTGACCGAAGCTGTCGATCATGCGGCGCGCCAGCGCGCCCGGATCATCGGGGCGGCGCACGTCGGATTGCAGGATCGCGAACTCGTCGCCGCCGAGCCGCGCGATCATCTCACCCGCATGCAGGCAGGCCTGCAGCCGCGCGGCGACCGCCTGCAGCAGCAGATCGCCGCAGGGCAAACCGAACGCGTCGTTGACCCCCTTGAACCGATCGAGGTCGAGCAGGAGGACGGCGGCGTGCGTGTTGCCGTGCCGGGCGCGCGCCAGGGCATGCTCGAGGAAATCCTTGAACAGCGCCCGATTGGGCAGACCGGTCAACGCATCGTGACCGGCCTGGTGGCGGATCTGCGCCTCGGCCCGCTTGAGCTCGGTGACGTCGAGCGAGACCGTGACGACCTCCGCGACACGCCCGGCCTCGTCGAGCAGAGGCGACTTGGTGGTCAGCAGAGTGTGCTCCTGGTTCGAGCCGGGCGCGATCACCTCGTGCTCGAAGCTCGGCACGGTCTGCCCGGTCTCGAACACCTTGGCGTTGAGCACCAGATGCCGGGTCGCGTAGTTCTCGCCATGAAGCTCGGCGAGCGTCTGGTCGGTGGCGGCGGCCGCTTCGATCCCGTAGAGCCGCCTGTGCGCGCTGTTGATCAGCGTGATGCGCCCGCTGCTGTCGACCGCGCTGATCATCGCCGGCACGGTGTCGATCAGGCGGCGCAGACGGTACTCGCTGGCGCGCAGCGCCGCCTCGTGTTGCTCCATGCTCGACAACAGCTCGCGGTGCAACTCGTGCGCTCGTCGTTCGAGCAGCTTTTGTTGCTTACGCAGGGTCAGCAGGTTGCGCGCGCGGGCGCGGAATTCGTGGTGATCGACCGGGCTCAGCAAAAAGTCGGTCGCTCCGGCCTCGAGCGCCTGATAGCAATAGCTGCGCTCCTCGTACACGGTGACCACCACGACCGGAATCTCGGCCGCGCCCGGAATGGCGCGAAACGCCCTGGTGAACTCCGCGCCATCCATGCCCGGCATCTTGAAATCGGTGATCACCAGATCCGGCATGGTGCTCCGGAACCAGTCCAGCGCCGCCTGCGGGCTGGCGAAAGCCTTGACCCGCACCCCTTCCTCCACCGACGCGGCCAGCCGCGTCAGCACGTTCCGATTGGTCACGCGATCGTCGATTACAGCTACGTCAGGCATGTGGGCAAATCTCGACGATCGATCGGGAGACATCAAGAGCCTGAAACGAGTGGCTTCCGGTATGCTTAGCGAACAGTGTGATTTCCATCAAGCAAAAGGTGGAATGCTAAGCACAGGAAAGCTACCGTAAGTTATAATTGCTCAGGCGACCTCGCGGTTTGGGCGAGGGGAATGCTGGCCCGTCCGGATAAGTCCGCGCACGCGCCACCGTTACTGATCCTCTACTTCTCGGGTCGGTCGGTGGCGTGCGTCGGCAAGTTCTCGCCCTGCCGAGCTCGTGCCGTCGTTGAAAACGTTGCGAGGGCGCCTGGGATTCCGCGGAAGACCTCCGCAACCCGCCCAGTTCCTGGGGTCCGCAACTTGCATCCCGTTCCGATGCATGGCTTATTCGTGAGTTCGGCAGGCGAGGCGGGTCTCGCGCGATTTTGCAACACAAGCGCCCGCGGTCGGCCGGGATCGTCTGCTCGAAACCCATTGAGAGCGTCGGCCCGGCCGATTGCCGCGACGTCCAGGTCGGGCCCGGGCTTGCGCATGGCGACGGCGGGTGCCGGTTGGCGCTCGAGGCGGCGCGCCCAAGAACGAGCGGAGGCAAAGGTGGCACACTGGATCAGGTTCGAGCGGCAGGGGCAGACCAGCTTCGGCACGCTGGATGGCGGGACCATCGCCGTGCACGACGGCGACATGTTCGAGCACCCGGAGCCGACCGGGCGGACGGTGCCGCTCGCCGACGTCAAGGTGCTGACGCCGTGCACGCCGTCCAAGATGATCTGCCTGTGGAACAACTTCCACGCCCTGGCCGCACGCCTGAACGTCGCCGAGCCGGCCGAGCCGCTCTACTTCCTGAAGTCGCCAAGCGCTTTCCTCGCGCACGGCGCGACCATCCGCCGGCCGAAGTCCTACAGCGGCAACGTCGTCTACGAGGGCGAGCTCGGCATCGTCATCGGCAAGCGCTGCAGCAACGTCACCGAGGAAGAGGCCGCTGCCTACATCTTCGGCTACACCTGCGTCAATGACGTCACCGCCGCCGACATCATCAGCAAGGACCCGACCTTCGCCCAATGGGCGCGCGCCAAGAGCTTCGATACCTTCGGGGTGTTCGGCCCCGTCATCGCCACCGGGCTCGACCCGATGGAGCTGTCGATCCGGACGGTGCTCGACGGCAAGGAGCGGCAGAACTACCCGGTCGGCGACATGATCTTCCCGCCGCACAGGCTGGTGAGCTTCCTGTCCCGGGACATGACGCTGCTGCCGGGCGACGTGATCGCGTGCGGCACCTCGGTCGGGGTCGGCGCCATGCGCGGCGCCAGCAACGCGGTCGAGGTGTCGATCGCAGGCGTTGGTACGCTGAGTAACACCTTCGTGCAGCAGGTGCCGTTCCGTTACGGCGACGGGCCGCCCCAGCCGATGCGCGTGTGCGTGGTCGGCGCCGGCGCGATCGGCGGGCTGATGGCGGCCAAGCTTGCCGGTGCCGGCCATCCGGTGACCGTGATCGACCAGGGCGTGCATCTGGCCGCGATCCAGGAGAGCGGCCTGAAGCTGATCTGGGAGGACGGCACCGAGCAGGTGGCCAGGGTCAAGGCGGTCGAGAGCGCCGCCGAGGCCGGCCCCCAGGATCTCGTGATCTTGGCGGTCAAGGCGCATTTCCTGGACCAGGTCGTGCGCGAGATCGACGCCATGCTCGAGCCGGCGACCATGATCATGACCGTCCAGAACGGCCTGCCGTGGTGGTATTTCCAGAGGCACGGCGGCCAATACGACGGCCACCAGCTGGACAGCCTCGATCCCTCGGGCATCCTGACCCGCAAGATCGATCCGGATCGGGTGCTCGGCTGCGTCGTCTATCCCGCCGCGCACGTCGCCGCGCCCGGCGTGATCCGTCATGCCGAGGGCGACCGATTTCCGATCGGCGAGCTCGACGGCAAGGAGACCGAGCGCGCGAAATGGGTGCACGACGTGCTGGTTTCGGCCGGGCTGAAGTCGCGCATCCTGTCCGACATCCGCTCCGAGATCTGGCTCAAGGCCTGGGGCAATCTGTCGTTCAATCCGATCAGCGCACTCTCCCACGCGACCCTGGTCGAGATCTGCCAGTTTCCGGAGACCAGGGCGCTCGCGGCCGACATGATGCGCGAGGCACAAGGCGTGGCCGAGAAGCTCGGGATCAAGTTCCGCCACACCATCGAGAAGCGGATCGAAGGCGCCGAGGGCGTCGGCGCGCACAAGACCTCGATGCTGCAGGACGTCGAGCTCGGCCGCTCGCTCGAGACCGAGGCGCTGGTCGGCTCGATCCTCGAGCTGGCCCGGCTGACCAATACGCCGGCGCCCTCGATCCAGGCGGTCTATGCCTGCGTCAAGCTGCTGAACAAGGTCATGCTGACCGAAGGCGGCGGGGTGCGCCTGAACAAGGCCGCGTAGCGGGTGAGTCCGCGCGCGGGGGCGCCTGGCGCCCCGAGCCTGCGGCCCGAAAAGGGCGCTCAGATGACGCACAAGCGGTCAGATGACGCACACGCGCTCAGGAGACCCCCAAACAAGCGTCTCAATGGGTTTTCTCGCGGGCCGTCAGGATGGCCGGTCATGCCCGTTTGAGCCTGGAGTCGGGTGATGACTGACTGCCCGAGCAAGTTCTGGCTGCACTCACATGGGTGGGCGTCGCGCTTAGGATCCGTTCTCGGCGGCCGGTGCGACGCACTCGAAGACCAAGCCGAGATTGGCATGCACGCTACCGGCATCGACCTTGACGTTGTGAGACGCGGACTGTCGAATGCCTGGACCGACGCTGATAACGAGTTGCGGCAAGCATAGGTGGCGGGAGGCACCAAATGAGCTCAGATCCGATCCTTCCCGATGTCATATCGGGCCTGATCAACACCCAATGGTTGATCCTCGAGATGCTCGATCGGAAAGGCATTATGGCGCGTGATGAGGTCATAGCCGAGTTCGAAGCCGCGCTTGACATTCTTCAGGCGCCTCCGGCGGCTCCGTCAGCCCAGACGATGCCGCTACGTCATTTGATCCGAGCCTTGTCAGGTCCCAGGTCGCAGGGACCGAGCAGCGGGGCGTGGACACCGATTGTGATTCCTGGCGGCTTGACAGAAGAAGACGCCTAGTGTCCTCGCGCGAGCCCCGATAGACCTCGCGCAGCCATTCCGGCTCGATCAGGCTCCGACTTGCCGGACCCTCGACTACGCTCGGCGGCGGTTGGATCGAGGCCGACAGAACGCGATGCCACATCTCGGGGCCGTGGAAGTCGCACTCTGCTGGGATGTACGGCTCGTGGCACTCCCGCAGCGTTAGACTCTCGAGATCGCTTCGGTCCACAGGATCCTCGGCGTTTTCCACCGGTGCCTTCCAAT
>Ga0081538_10002950_pt1 | contig 16250 bp, 22 predicted proteins | sample TabmetS5T2R1_FD_71022 | JGI IMG/M metagenome (GOLD analysis project Ga0081538, IMG submission 71022) | Tabebuia heterophylla rhizosphere microbial communities from the University of Puerto Rico - S5T2R1 | ecosystem: Host-associated > Plants > Roots > Rhizosphere ... | reverse complement strand
CTGCTCGTCCCGGGCGGTGATGTAGAAGGGCTGCTTGCGCTTGCCCTTGCCCTGGTCCTGCCACTCGTAGAAGCCGTCGATGGGGATGATGCAGCGCTTGGAGGCCAGGGTGCGCTGCCAGGTGGGCTTCTCGCGCACGGTCTCGGCGCGCATGTTGATCATGCGGCTGCCGGACTTGGGGTCCTTGGCCCAGCGGGGGACCAGGCCCCAGCGCAGCTCGCGGAGCTGCCGCGCGCCGTCGCTGCCGGCGACCACCACCAGGATGTCGCTGGCGGGGGCGACGTTCCAGCTCGGGCGGTGGTCCTCGACGCCGCCGTCGGGCTCGGCGCGGAACCGCTCAAGCAGGAACGAGAGCTGGGTCGTGGAGCTGAACCTTCCGCACATGCCCATACCCTACCCGCAATCCGGGACAGTCCAACAACGTTCCGCCGGCGCGGAACGGCGGGGGAACGGCGGCGGAACCGCCGCCGTCTAGCGTGCGGCCGACAGGGGCGGCAGCGGGCCCGCAACCGCTGCACGGCAAGGAGGTCGCGATGGCGATCAGGACCGGCGAGGTGCTGGTGGGCACCGACGAGGTGGCGGCGGGGCTCGGGGACCCGGACCGCCGGCTGCTGGAGGTGGACGAGGACACCGAGGCCTACGGCCGCGGCCACATCCCCGGCGCGCTGGCGGTCCACTGGAGGCACGACCTCCAGGACCCCGTCCGCCGCGAGTTCATCGGCCCGGAGGCGTTCGCGGCGCTGATGGACCGCCTGGGCATCGGCAACGACACCCCGGTGGTGCTGTACGGCGGCAACAACAACTGGTTCGCCGCCTACGCCTACTGGTACTTCCGCTACTACGGGCACCGGGCGGTGACGCTGATGGACGGCGGCCGCAAGAAGTGGGAGCTGGAGCAGCGTCCCTTCACCCAGCGCGTCCCCGAGGTGGCCGCGACGTCGGGGTACCGCGTCGCCGGGCCGGTGCGGGAGATCCGCGCGCTGCGCGACCAGGTGGAGCGCGGCCTCGGCATGGGTGGACATGGGCTGGTGGACGTGCGCTCGCCAGAGGAGTACCGCGGCGAGCTGCTGGCGCCCCCGCACCTGCCGCAGGAGCAGGCGCAGCGGCCCGGGCACATCCCCGGCGCGCGCAACATCCCCTGGGTCAAGGCGGTCGACCCGGAGACCGGGGCGTTCCTGCCGGTGGAGCGGCTCCGCAGCCTGTACGAGAGCCAGGGGGTGACGCCGGACCTGGAGGTGGTGGCCTACTGCCGCATCGGCGAGCGCTCGGCGCACACCTGGTTCGTGCTGCACGAGCTGCTGGGCTACCCGCGGGTGCGCAACTACGACGGCTCCTGGACCGAGTGGGGCTCGATGGTCGGCGTCCCCATCGAGCGCTAGCGCCACCGGATAACCGGTTGTGGCCGCGTGCGCGGGTCGCCGATGATCGCGGCATGGGCAGATTCGCCGACATGTTCGTCGACCCCGACGCCGACCCGCGCACCGACCCGCCCGCCCAGGACGACGAGCGCGCCACCGTCACCGCGTTCCTGCGCTGGCAGCGGGAGACCCTGGAGCTGAAGTGCTCCGGGCTGGACGCCGCCGACCTGGCCCGCCGCTCCGTGGAGGTGTCCACGCTGTCGCTGCTGGGGCTGGTCCGCCACATGGCCGACGTGGAGCGCGGCTGGTTCCGGCGGGTGCTGGCCGGCCAGGACGCGCCGCCCCACTTCTCCTCCAAGGACGACCCCGACGGCGACTTCGACGGCGCGGCGCCCGACCCCAGGCTGGTCGAGGAGGCGTGGGAGGTGTGGCGCTCCGAGGTCGCGTTCGCCGAGCGGTTCGTGGCCGAGGCGCCCGACCTCGACGTCACCGGCGACCACCCCTGGCGCGGGCCGGTGTCGCTGCGCTGGGTGCTGGTCCACATGGTGGAGGAGTACGCCCGCCACCTCGGCCACGCCGACCTGCTGCGCCAGGCCATCGACGGCAGGGTGGGCCAGTAGCCGGCGGCAATACGGTATGCGGGCGCCGGCAACACCGTGGTCCTACGGATGTTGGCGGTACCCCCGCTGGCTAGCCTCCGATTCGCCGTATCCACAAAGGAGGCAGCGATGCGGACCAGGACCGTGATGACGCTGGTGGCCGAGGCCAAGGGGCGGGCCCAGAACCTCAGCCCCGACGAGGTGGCCCGCGAGCTGGAGGATGGCGAGGTGGTGCTGGTCGACCTGCGCGAGCCCGCGGAGCTGGCCGAGCAGGGCGTCATCCCCGGCGCGATCCACGCCCCTCGCGGGATGCTCGAGTTCTACGCCGACCCCGCATCCCCCTACCACCGCGACGAGTTCCAGCCCGGCGCCCGGACGATCCTGTACTGCGCCTCCGGCGGCCGCTCGGCGCTGGCGTGCGACAGCCTCCGCGGCCTCGGCTACGAACACCTGGCGCACCTCGACGGCGGCCTGAAGGCCTGGAAGGAAGCTGGCAGGCCCACCCAGCCACGGCCCTGACCGGCGGTCAGGAGGCGGCGTTGGGGTCCACCCCGTCCCACTCGCGGAGTGGGGCGGGGTGGGCGACCCAGTCCGGGGCCAGACGCGGTCGCTCCCCCAGTGCCGCGCGACCGTTCGCCCAGCGGAGGGCCTCCCAGGAGTCCTGGCCGCGGGGTGCCCAGGGGAACAGGCGCCCCAGCACCCGAGCGCAGAGCCCCCGCTGTGGCTCGAAGCTCAGGCCGAGCCCCGCCGCGATGTCGCCGGTGTGCACCAGCAGCTCGTCGCATGCCAGGGCGGCGAACCCCGACGCGTCGGCCATGCCCCACGCGTGCGCCCCGCGGGCCTCGGGTGGCGCGGCCGCGCACACCGCCGCCAGCAGCGCGGCCCGTCCCTCCAGCGCGTCCAGCAGCTCCGCGACCGGCAGCGACGGGTCGGCCTGCCCGGAGGGCCGCGGCTCGGTCGACCGGAGCGTGAGGTTGACCGCGTAGTACAGCAGCGCGGCGAGCAGGTGGCCCAGGGTTGCCCGGCACGACCATTCCAGGTCGCCGGCGGGGGAGTCCCAGTCGGCGTCGGCGACCGGCTCCAGCGCGCGGCGACACGCCGCCGCCGTCTCCCGTACGTCCTCGGGGGTGGGCATGGCGGTGAGGCTATATGTTCCTACGGTCGCCAGGGCCGGGAACACAGGAGGCGCGCAGCATGGCCAAGCTGATCTACTCGGCGCTCATGTCGCTCGACGGCTACATCGCGGACGAGGACGGCAACTTCGACTGGGCGGAGCCGGACGAGGAGGTCCACCGCTTCGTCAACGACCTCGAGCGGCCGGTCGGCACCTACCTCTACGGGCGCCGGATGTACGAGGTGATGGCCGCCTGGGAGACCATCACCGACCAGACGCCCCACACCCGGGACTACGCGGAGATCTGGCGGGCGGCCGACAAGGTCGTGTACTCCAGGACGCTGGAGACGCCCGCCAGCGCCAGGACGAGGATCGAGCGGGACTTCGACCCCGAGGTGGTCCGGCAGATGAAGGCGGCGGCAGGAAGCGACCTGAGCGTGAGCGGTCCCGGCCTCGCCGCCCACGCCTTCAAGGCCGGGCTGGTCGACGAGTGCCACCTGTTCGTCACGCCCATCGTGGTGGGAGGCGGCAACCAGGCGCTCCCCGACAAGGTCCGCGTGCCGCTCGAGCTGCTGGACGAACGCCGCTTCGGCAACGGCGTGGTGTACCTCCGCTACCGCACCAGGGTCAACGGTGGTTGAGGCATGGACCTCGTCATCCGTGCCGCCGCCGAGGCCGACCTCGAGGCCATCCACGAGATCCTCACCAGCCCGCACGTCGTCGCCGGGTCCATGCGGGTGCCCCACGCGCCGCTGCACCAGACCCGCGAGCGCCTGGCCCCCACCCGCGGGATCCACCAGCTGGTGGCGGAGAGCGAGGGCCGCGTCGTCGGCTTCGGCGAGCTGGTCACCCATCCCGACGAGCCCCGCATGCGCCACGTCGGCGAGGTCAACATGGTGGCCACCCATGCGGACTGGACCGGCAAGGGCGTCGGCCGCGCGCTGCTGGAGGCGATGATCGACCTCGCCGACAACTGGCTCAACCTCGCCCGCCTCGCCCTGTTCGTGTTCACCGACAACACCCACGCGGTCAGGCTCTACGAGCGCCTCGGGTTCGCCATCGAGGGCACCATGCCGCGGATGGGCTTCGGCGCCGGCGGCTGGATGGACGCCTACCTCATGGGCCGCCTCCACGACCGCCCACCAACCGGGCAACCGCCTGGGCCAGGCCCTTCGTCGGCCACCAGGTCTTCATGAAGAGGCGGCCGCTGGCCCATCGGCCCTCGGCCCACCAGCCGACGCGACGGCCCTGACGGACGACCACCTTCCGGTCGCGCATGGGTCCCCTCAGCGCTTGAACGCGTCCTTGACCTTCTCGCCGGCCTGCTTGAGGTCGGCGTCGGCCTGGTCGACCCGGCCCTGGGCCTCCAGCTCCTCGTCGTCGGTGGCCCTGCCGATCCCTTCCTTGGCCTTGCCCTTGAGCTCCTCGGCCTTGTTCCGTGCCTTGTCGTCGGTCCCCATGGTCCCGTCCTCTCGTGAGTGGTCCCCGTCCTGGGGATTGCCCGGCTGGCCGCCGCCAAACCGGGCTTGAGCGGTGGGGACGGGCTCGGCCAGAATCCCGCCATGGCCTCCTACTCGGTGAACAAGCGCGCGGTGGCGCACGCCAGACGGCTCATCGACGCGCGCCAGTACGTGCTCGACAGCGCGTGGGACGAGGTGCAACCCCGCGCCGCCGACGAGAACGCCTTCCTGGCCTCGCACTCCTGGGAGGAGTACGGCGACTGGCACCTTGGCCTCACCGACGGCGCGAAGGACGACACCAAGGCCAGGTACGGCTTCGTCTACGGGGACTTCCGGCGCGTCCACCGGATGGGCCTGATCGCGTGTCACTACCGGGCCGCCGAGTGGCGCCACAAGGAGATCGAGCTCGCCGCCCATGAGCTGCTCCACTACCTCGACAACCGGCGAGCCTGAACGATGCCCGAGCCGCGGCCCGTCCCCGAAGGCTATGGGACCGTCACGCCCTGGGTGGTGACCAACGACACCCGGCGCCTGCTGGAGTTCATGAAGCAGGCCTTCGACGCCGAGGAGCTCGGCCGCGTCGAGGTGGAAGGCGGCGCGATCGGGCACGCCGAGGCGCGGATCGGCGACTCGATCATCATGATGTTCGACTCGCCCTTCGCGGTCGCCACGCCCGGCCTGCTGCGGCTGTACGTCGAGGACGGCGCCGCCGTGTTCGCGCGGGCGGTGGAGGCCGGCGCCACGGTGGTGACCCAGCTCACGGACCTGGCCTGGGGCGATCGGGTGGGGCGCGTGCGCGACCCGCTCGGGAACCTCTGGTGGATCCAGCAGCGCGTGGAGGAGCCCACCCCTGAGGAGCTGGCCAGGCGGTTCCAGGATCCGAAGTTCACCCAGGCCATGCACTATCTCCAGTCGACCCTCCCGGATGGCCTGGCCAGGTAGCTCCCGCTCGAGCCCTGTGCGACGATGGACCCGACGAACCCACCGCAAGGAAGCGCATGGAGCTGTTCATCTTCATCGCCCCGGTCGTGATGGGCCTGGGGCTGTGGCTGATCCTCCGGCAGAAGCCCCCCGAGCAGGACGACGACGACGCTCGCGCGCAACGCTAGGCGCTAGGCCGGCTTGAGGATCCGGTCGACCTCGTCGTCGGTCGGCAGGCTGCCGTCCAGGCTCAGCAGCCCCATGAACTGGTCGGGGTAGGTGCCGGCGTACATGATCGCCAGCGGGCCACCGACGCGGCATCGTTACGAGCCCAGCCAGGTGAGAGACTGCCCCGCAACCAACGTGCAAGGAGGCGCAGATGGCTGGCCGTGGACGGGTCGACAAGCAGCTGGTGGAGCGGCTCAAGACGGTTCCGGTGTTCTCGGGCTGTTCCACGCGGGAGCTGGCCTCGCTCAGCCAGTTCCTGCGAGTGGTCGACTTCCCGGCGGGCAGGGCGATCGTCAAGGAGGGCAACACCGGAACCGGCCTCCACGTCCTGTTGGAGGGCGAGACCAAGGTGGTGGTCGGCGACCGCACCCGCCGGCGGCTGGGCCCAGGGGACTTCTTCGGGGAGATCTCCTTGCTGGACCGCGGCCCGCGGATGGCCTCGGTGGTCGCCGAGACCCCGGTGCGCACCCTGTCGTTGTCGTCCTGGAACTTCCGGGCCGCGCTCAAGGCGCACCCCACCATCGCGCTCAAGATGCTGGAGGAGCTGGCCCGCCGGGTCCGCACGACCAGCGCGTCGGTGAGTGACTGACGGGTGGCCGTGCGAAGGCTGATCGCATCGGAGTTCGTGACGCTGGACGGCGTGATGGAGGCGCCCGGGCACGATCAGCATCAGGACGGGAAGAACGCCTGGGCCTTGCGCTACGCCGGCGAGGACCAGCAGCGCTACAAGGCCGAGGAGCTCTCCGAGGCCGGCGCCATCCTGCTGGGGCGCGTGACCTACGAGATCTTCGCCGCGTTCTGGCCGACGGCTCCAAAGGACGAGGGCTTCGCGGACCGCATGAACGCGCTCCCGAAGTACGTCGTCTCCAAGACCTTGAGGACGGCGCGCTGGCGGAACGCGACCATCATCGGGGGAGATCCCGCCGGGAAGATCGCCGAGCTGAAACAGCAGCCAGGCGGCGACATCCTGCTCTTTGGCAGCGCCGACCTTCTCAACTCGCTCATCCACCATGAGGTGATCGACGAGTACCGCCTCATGGTGTTCCCCGTGGTGCTCGGAAGCGGCAAGCGCCTGTTCCACGACGCGGCGGACATCACCCACCTGCGGCTCGTCGACACCCGGGCCTTCGAGTCCGGGGTCACCGTGCTCACGTACCGGCCGGCGGACCAGGTCCCTCGAAGCAGGTACGTGGAGGCCTACGCCTGGAACCAGGAGCAGCTGCGGTCGTGGCAGGCGGCGCAGAACGCCGATCGCGTCCTCGCGACCGTGTTGTTCACCGACATCGTCGGGTCGACCGAGCGGGCAGCCGCGCTCGGCGACCAGGAATGGCGCCGGCTCCTCGATCGACACGACCGGGTCGCGCGCGCGGAGGTCGAACGCTTCCGCGGCCGCTTCGTGAAGTCCACCGGCGACGGCATCCTCGCCACCTTCGACGCGCCCACGCGCGCGCTCCGATGTGCCTTCGGCCTCAACGCCGGCCTCGGCGACGTCGGGCTGGCGATCCGTTCGGCGATCCACACCGGTGAGATCGAGTTCCGCGACGACGACATCGGAGGGATCGGCGTGCACATCGCCGCTCGGGCGCTCGCGCTGGCCGGCGACCGCGAGGTCGTCGTCACCCGCACCGTTCGAGACCTCGTCACGGGCACCGACCTCGCGTTCAGCCCCCTCGGCGCGGTCGGGCTCCGCGGCGTTCCCGGCGAGTGGGAGCTGTTCGCCGCCTCGGCCGGATGACGCGGTGGACGGTCGCGATCATCCTGGTGCGCGAGCGCCGGTCTCCAGGAGGCTGCGCACCTCGTCCAGGTAGTCGTCGGCCAGCTCGGCGGCCAGATCCTCGCGGCCTCGTTCCAGCGCGGCGTTGACCTTGTAGATGTAGGCGTCCCGCAGATGCTCCAGGTACTGCGAGGTGCTGTCGGGTGCGGACATGGGCGCCTCCGGCTCCTGAGCACCGGCTCCGCTTCGGTGACCGTCGTCACGGGTGGCCACGGACGTCACTATGACGCGACCCACGCAAGGTGGCCACCGATTGCCCGTGGTCCGGCCGAGGTCGGCCGCTACAGCGCCCAGCCACGAACAGCGAATCACGCCATGAGCACACCAGCGCAACCACCAGCCCGCTACCGCATCCGCACCCACGGCCACCTGGACCCGGTCTGGTCGACCTGGTTCGACGGCCTGCTGCTGGTCGAGCGCCTGACGTTCGACCAAGGGGACGCCCCGTGGTCCTCGTGCTCTTCCTGCTAGTTACTTGCTTGGTGGCCTTCGCGGTGGCTGGTTGTTTCCCTCCCGGCCGGAACCGTTTGGTGGCTGCTGATGCTGCGGGTTCTGCTTCTGGTGTCCGCGGTTCTGCGGTGATGAATACTGCCGTTGGGGTTCCGGCCCCTGGCGCTGGGGTGGCGCCGAATACTGTCGCTGCTGCTGCGCGGAGCCTCGTCTTGTTCCTGTTTGCGGCTCACGGTCAGGGGGCTTCATACGAGTTTGAGGCGCACGGCTTGCTTCTCGCTCAGCGGCCCGCCGCCCTTCCCGATTGGGCGGATGGGCCTTATAGTTCGGCGGCTGTGGCTGACGCTTGGGCTGCGGTGGCGTATATCTGCCGTGATGCTGGGGTGGTGAGTTGTCAGGCCTGATCGGCTGGGCGCTGGGCGTGGGCGGTTGCGGTCGGCGGCTGTCTCTCTCTGCCTTGTGCTGGCGTTCGATGTCGTCGGCGCCTTCCCCCTTCAGGAGCATCTTCTGCGACTCCGGAATGACCCCTGGCTGTTCGGGGTGGTGGTCCCGACGGTTGGTGGGGTTGGTGCTATGCGGGCCCGTCGGGTCGACCCCTGGTCGGTTGTGCGCCGGTCCGACGGTCTCACGCTTTGATGGCGTTGACCGACCGGCCGGCTGAGGCGCTGGCCGCTGGTTTGTGTGCGGTGCCGCTTGCCCAGACCGGGGTTGGGGATCAACTCGTCCGGGGGAGGAAGGCTGTGTAGCGGCCGATTGATCTCGCGTGGAGTTGGCGGGCTGATCCGGTGGCTTGTCTGCAGCAGCGTGGCTGCCAACGAGTATGGCGGCGGAGGCAGCGACTCTCGAGAGCAGCCCACGCCTCCTTGGGTTGTTCGATCCCGAATTCGATCCGCTCATCGTCTGGTAGGTCAACCTTCCTGATTTGTGGTTCGGTCGAATCTGACGGATGGGTCGAGGTTCCTCCATGGCGCTTCGATTGGCGATGTTGTGGCCGGCTCCGGTAGCTCGTCTGGCCCGCCGTAGTCCACGATCCTGCTCGGAGCGGAGGCCAGCACTGCCTGCCAGGGCTGCGCGGCGAAGAATGACGTTGCCTGGACGAGGCCCCACCGGTTGGTCCGCACCGTCAAGGCATGGCCGGGTGGGATGTTGGCGATCTCGGAGGGGGAGAGCAGTGCCTCGCGTCTCGCGGAGTAGGTGTGTCCGGTACCGGTGGAGTTCCCGAAGGAGACGCCGATCGGGAAGCCGAACTGGCTGGACTGCCCCGTGTTGGTGTTGAACGCCACGTATGGACGGTCCCAGTCACCGACCAGAGTTGAGAGTCCTTCCAGGGTGGTCTTGTCGCCGATGCCGGCGAACACCACCTTGGTGCCGAACAGCGTGAGGAACCCCTCGGCGGCTGCGCCCCAACGGGTCTTGGCCTGGGAGAGGTCCTGGAAGCACGCCATGATCTGGAGGCCCTGCCCGCCCGCCTCCGAGACGATGCTTGGCAGCTTCTTCAGCGGCGCGATGTTGGCCACCTCGTCCAAGGCCCAGAGGACCGGCCAGGTCGCAGGCGCCTCCCCACGGGCCTGCTGGCGGGCGAGCGCGTAGGTGGCGTTGCGGATGTCCTCCAGCAGCCCGGCGACCAGCGGTGCCAGGACGTTTTGGAGGTGGGATGGCGCGGTGATGTAGACGGTGTCAGCGGAGCGTACGAACCGGTCGGTGTCGAAGTTCTGGCGCTGGCTACGTGCGGCGGCGCCATCGGATCCGTAGGCGGTCAGGACGATCCGGGCGGTGGAGAAGATGGAGCTGCGCTCGCGTTCCTCGGTCGCCCAGATCGCGGAGAGGTCGTCGGCCGCGGCGTCGGCCCCCGCGGCCTCCAGGATCTGGCCGGCATCCTCCAGCCAGTTCCTGGTGACCCAGCGGCGCACGTCGGTGATCGTGCGGCCATCGAGCGCTGCCGCATACAGCAGCGGCGCCAGCAGGGTCTTGGCCGATTCGGTCCAGTAGCTGGCGTTTTCCACGCCCTCTCCGGCAGAGGAGGCACCCACCATCGCGTCGGCGATCGCGCGGGCGCCATCCCAGGTGCGGGAGCTGCGGAGAGGGGACCAGTGCAACTCCAGGACCCCGGGTGGGACCGGCTCGGTTCCCGAGGGGTCAAACAGCCATACGCGGCCGATCTGGGACCGTGCGGCCGCGGTCGCTTGCAGCACGTCGATCTTGGTCGAGGTGGAGACCACCGGACCGCTGGCCGCCAGCACCGACGGGATGATCAGCGCGCTCGTCTTGCCTGAGCGGGGCGGGCCAAGCACCATGACCGCCTGCTGGCGTTCGGCGGTTACCCACTCCCGGTAGTCCGGGGTCAGGCCGAGAAACACCCCACCGTTGCCACGCGCGGTCAGCTCCCGGACCGTCCCCAGGGGGTTCTCAGCGTTCGCGGCGACGACCTCGGGCAGACAATGCCGCCACTGCTCGGCCTCCGCCTGCTGCTGCCGTTGGGTGGCCAGCAACCGCTGCCGCTCGCGGGCGGGGCCACTGAGGAGGACCGCGACGTAGCCGCCACTGGCCAGCAGCAGCAGCAATCCAGGAGCCGGAAACTGGCTCACCAGCATGAGCCCGAGCAGCCCCAGGCTGATCATCGTCCAGAAGAGGCATCCAATCTGGCTTTTCTGGGGCGGGGTTGGTGGGACTTGTGGGCCGGCGGGTCTCGGCCCCCACTCGGGCGTGCTCATAGATGGTTTCCCGTGTTAGGAGACGGCCTGGCCGCGGCGCCAGTTGGACTCCTTGACGGCTGATGCCGACAGCGCCATGACGACGGGAGCCGAGAGCAGCCAGAGAGGGAGCGCGATGAACATGCCGATGAAGGTCAGCCCGAGCAGCACCAGGAACCCGTTGAAGATGGCCAGCGCGACACCGGTCCCCGTTCTTCCTGCGTAGAGGTGGCCGGCGCCGAGCCACAGCAGCGACAGCACCACCGCCACCCCCACCGACTTGGGCGGCCCCGCGGGGTAGACGATCTCCTGCTGGGCGCGGCGTTGGAGAGTGTTGCACTGCGTGCAGACATGGCCAGGTGGGTCCAGGATCGCCTGGCAGGAACGACACCTGGGCGGCTGCACGGCCGGCAGGTTCATCGCGACTCCTTGTTGACTCGACCGACCGCGCTTGCGCGCGGACAGCTACCTACCACCCCTGAGGAGGAAGACGCTTCTGGAGAATACACGATACGGCCAATCCAGAAGTCCACCGCAATCGACGGTTTCTCCTGAATAGCCCGAAACTGCGTCTCCTGACCGCGCGGCTTGCCCGGGCGCATCGTCGGTGGCCGTCCTCGCGCCGGCAACGACACCACGGGAAACCCGCGAACCAGGCTCACCCATACGCCAGGCGAAGCGAACACCAGGTCTCGTTTCGGCGCGGCCGGTTGGTCACTGCGGTGGCGGGCGGCGGCCAAGTGGTGCCGAGTTGGGTGCGACGGCGTTGATGCTGCCCAGCCGCTCTGCCAGCTGCAAGGGGCGCCCTTCTCGTCGCCGCCGGCGGCATTGCCGGGGAGATCCTCGGCGCCTTGGCTGGCATGCCATCGCACGGCTCATGGTCGCGTGGTCGCCGGTGGCGGGTGCATCCTGGAACCATGCCTGGTCCATCGCTTCGTAGGAATGTCGCCAGCGTCCTGGTGATCGGGACCGGCGCGGCCGGGCTGCGGGCCGCCATCGCCGTCCACCAGGCCGGCGGTGAGGTCGTGGTGGTCGGCAAGCGGCGTCGGGACGACGCGCACACCGTGCTGGCCGCCGGGGGGATCAACGCCGCGCTGGGGACGGTCGACCCCGAGGATTCCTGGGAGCAGCACTTCGCGGACACGGTCCGGGAGGGGTACTTCCTCGGCGACCCCCGGGTGGTGGAGCTGATGGCCAGGGAGGCGCCGGCGGCAGTGGGTGAGCTGGCCGACTGGGGGACGCCCTTCGCCCGGACCCCGGACGGCCGTCTGGACCAGCGGTTCTTCGGCGCCCACCGGTGGCGGCGGACCTGCTATGCCGGCGACTGGACGGGCCGGGCCATCCTGCGCACCCTGGCGGCCAAGGTGGCCGAGCTGGGCCTGACCGTGATCGACGACCAGTACGTGTCCCAGTTGCTGGTCAGCGACGGGACCTGCTTCGGGGCCCTGGCCTTCGACTTGGAGACGGGCGAGCGGACCGTGTTCCTGGCCGACGCGGTGGTGCTGGCCGCCGGCGGCCACACGCGGATCTGGCGGCGGTCGTCCTCGCGGCGCGACGAGAACACCGGCGACGGCATGTACCTGGCCCTGCGGGCCGGCTGCCGGCTCCAGGACATGGAGCTGGTCCAGTTCCACCCCACCGGGATGGTCGCCCCCGAGGAGGTGGCCGGCACCCTGGTGACCGAGGCCGTCCGCGGCGAGGGCGGCCATCTCAAGAACGCCCAGGGGGAGCGGTTCATGGCCCGCTACGACCCCGAGCGCATGGAGCTGTCGGCCCGCGACCGGGTCGCCCTGGCCAACTACACCGAGATCACCCAGGGTCGCGGCGGCCCCAACGGCGGGGTGTTCCTGGACATCACCCACCTGGGCAAGGACGAGATCCTGGAGCGGCTGCCGCGCATGTACCGGCAGTTCCTCGAGTACCAGATGCTGGACATCTCGACCCAGCCCATGGAGGTCGCCCCCACCGCCCACTACTCGATGGGCGGGGTGGTGGTCGACCCCGACACCCACGCCACCGACGTGGCCGGCCTGTACGCGGCCGGCGAGGTGGCCGCCGGGCTGCACGGGGCCAACCGGCTGGGCGGCAACTCCCTGGCCGAGACGGTCGTCTTCGGCCGCCGGGCCGGCGAGGCCGCCGCCGGCTGGTCGGCCGGCCGCGACCTCCAGCTGCGCGACCGCCGGGTGGTCCGGGCCGCCGACGAGGAGCTGTCCAGCTTCATCCGTCACGGGCGTCAGTTCGCCCGGCCCCTGCAGCGGGCCCTGCGCGACACCATGTGGGAGACCTGCGGGGTGGTCCGCGACCAGACCGGCCTCGGCCACGGCCTGGAGCGGGTGGCCGAGCTTCGCGAGCTGGCCGGCCAGGTGGATGTCCGCCCGACCTCCGAGGGCTACGCCGACCTGGCCCACGCCCTCGACCTGCGCGCCTCCGTGGTCGCCGCCGAGGCCACCCTCCTCGGCGCGCTGGCCCGCACCGAGAGCCGCGGCGCCCACCAGCGCCGCGACCACCCCGCGCTCCGCCCCGAGCTCCGGGTCAACTTCCAGACCCACCTGGGCGCCGACGGCCGCCTGACCACCGCCACCAGGCCCGTCCCGGCCATCCCGGCCCAGCTCCAGCCATGGGTCGACGCCACCGAGGACCTGAGCGCGGCCGGCCGCCTGCTCGAGTAGCGGGCCGCCCGGATGACGACCAGCACAGGCCCGGGCCGGGGCGGCCGAGCTCGCCGCCATCTCCTGGTGGCCGGCTTCGTGCTGGCCTACCTCGCCGCCGGCGCGGTGACGCTCGCGCTCGGGGACCGGGTCGCCGGCGGGGGCTGGCTGGCCCTGCACCTGGTGCTGCTGGGGGCGGCCACCAACGCCATCGTGGTCTGGAGCGAGCACTTCGCGGCCGCCCTGCTGCGCGTCGCCCCGGTCGGCGAGCGGGCGGCCACGGCCCGGACGCTGGCGCTGAACCTTGGGATCCTTGGCGTGCTCGGCGGCGTGCACGCCGGCCGGCCGGCCCTGGCCGCGGCCGGGGCCGGCCTGGCCGGCGCGGTGGTGCTGGCCCACGCCGCCGCCCTGGCCGTCCGGGTGGGTCGGGCCCTGCCGTCGCGGCTGGGCGGCACGGTCTGGTACTACCTGGCCGCGGCCGCCGCCCTCCTGGCCGGCATGGGCTCCGGCCTGTGGCTGGCCGGCGGGGTGGCCGGCTCGGCCGACGCCTTCCGCGCCCTGCGGCTGGCGCATGTGCACCTCAACGTGCTCGGGTGGGTCGGGCTGGCCGTGGTCGGCACCCAGTTCACCCTGTGGCCGACGGTGCTGCGCACCCAGATGGCGCCCGGGCTGGAACGGGCCGTGCGCCGGACGTTGCCGCCGCTCGCCCTCGGCCTGGCCGTCGCCGTCGCCGGCCTCGCCGGCCAGCGGAAGTGGCTGGCCCTGGCCGGGCTGGGCGGCTACGCGGCCGGGCTGGTCATCGCCCTCGTCCCGTTCGTCCGCACGGCCCGCCGGCGCCCACCCCGCACGGCCGCGTCGTGGATGCTCGGCGCCGGCATGGCCTGGCTCACCTTCGCCGTCGTGGCCGACCTGGCCGCCCTGGCCACCAGCCCACGGGTCGTCGACCTGGACGGGCGGGTCGGCCGCCTGGTCCCCGCCGTGGTGGCCGGCTTCGCGTTGCAGACCCTGACCGGGGCGCTCACCTACCTGCTCCCGGTCGTCTTCGGCCGGGGCGCCTGGGGCAACCGCCGGCTCACCGCCATCCTCGAGCTGGCCTGGCCGCCGCGGGTGGCCGCCATCAACCTGGGGGTGCTGCTGCTGGTCGCCCGGCCGGCGAGCGGCTGGGTGACGACGGCGGGGTGGTGGCTGACCGGCCTCGGGCTCGCCGCCTTCGTGCCCCTCGCCGCCGCCGCGCTGGCCACCAGCCACCTCCGAGCCGAGCGAACGGCGTAGCCGCCGCCCTGTGGATATCCCGCTGACGGTGCAACGCGGGCACTACGCTGCCAGAAGGCCAAGGGTCAACGGGAAGGATCGCACCATGGACCAGCTCACGATCGGCCATCCTCGCTGGGAAGAGTTCATCGGCCGCCTGGAACAGCGGCTCGAGTTCCGCGAGCGTGGCGACCAGCCCGGCAACTACGAGTGGCGGTGCGGCAAGGGCGGGGACCAGTTCGCCTACAGCCGCGAGGTCCTCACCGAGATGGGCCTGCAGCCGCAGGCTTCCCTGGCCAACATCCGCGTCCAGCGGCATGTGTGCTGCGACTGCGAGATCGTGTTCAACCTCGGAGCGCCAGACGACGAGCCGCCGCCCTATTGAACCCGGGTGGGAGCCGTCCGGGGGCGGGGCTGGAAGCCGGCGGCCAGGTAGCTGGCGTCGATCAGCTCCATGGTGGCCAGGGCGTCGTCGGCGTCGATGGGCAGGGGGGTGCCGTCGCGGAGGTGGGCTCGGAGGGCCTCGAGCTGGTAGGTGTAGGTGGGGCGGGTGCCGAGGCGCTCGACCCGGCGGCCGCCGGGGGTGGTGACGGTGACCCGGTCGTCCATGGTGGGCAGGGCGAAGTTGGCCGCCGTGGCCTCGCCCCGGTCGCCGACGATCCGGCAGGTCATGGTGACGTCCTGGCCGGCCATGTTGCAGCGGGCGCTGCCGGTCGCCCCGCTCGGGAACTCCAGGTCGGCGTCGAGCCACTCGTCGACGCCGGGGTGGCCGGCCCGCTCGCCGCCGCGGGCGGCGACCACCCGGGGTGGGCCGCCGGCCCACGGGGCCAGCATCCGGTGGGCGTGGAGGCTGTAGCAGCCCAGGTCCATCATCGCGCCGCCGGCCAGCTCCAGCGACCAGCGCGGGTCGCCGTCGGCGGGGGCGGGGATGACCAGGTTGACGTCGACGTGGCGCAGCCGGCCGAGCTCGCCGGTGGCCAGCAGCTCGTGCAGGCGGCGGGTCACCGGGTGGTAGAGGTAGTGGAAGCCCTCCAGGAAGGTCACGCCGGCGGCGGTGACGGCGTCGCGGACCTCGCGGGCCTCGGCGGCGTTGCTGGCCGAGGGCTTCTCGGTCAGCACATGCTTGCCGGCGGCGATCGCGGCCAGGTTCCAGGGGCCGTGGAGGCCGTTGGCGAGAGGGTTGTAGACGACCTCGACCTCGGGGTCGGCGACCACGTCGGCGTAGCCGTCCAGCACCCGCTCGACGCCGTGGGTGGCGGCGAAGGCCTCGGCGCGGCCCCGGTCGCGGGCGGCCACCGCGACCAGGCGGTCGCCGGTGGTCTGGGCGGGGTCGACGATGGCCAGGGCGGCGATCCGGGACGCGCCGAGGACGCCGATGCGCAGCGGTCCCGGCGGCTGGGCGGCCATCAGCGGGTCCCGCGAAGGACCGAACGGAGATACTCGGCGCTGGCCCACACGTCGGCCACCGGGCCCTCCCCGCGCGGCTCCTCGGTCAGGATGGTGTCCTGCTCCAGCACGTACCAGCCGCGGTAGCCGCGGGCGCGCAGGGACCCGACGATGGCCGGCACGTCCACGTCGCCCGACCCCAGGGGGCGGTACATCCCCTCGCGCACCCCCTGGGTGTAGGTCAGGCGGCCGTCCTGGACCCGCCCGGCGAGGCGGGCGTCGACATCCTTGAAGTGGACGTGGGCGATCCGCTCGGGCGCCTTCCGGGCCAGCTCGGCCGGGTCGGTGCCGCCGATGAGCAGGTGGCCGGT
>Ga0081538_10002949_pt1 | contig 16251 bp, 10 predicted proteins | sample TabmetS5T2R1_FD_71022 | JGI IMG/M metagenome (GOLD analysis project Ga0081538, IMG submission 71022) | Tabebuia heterophylla rhizosphere microbial communities from the University of Puerto Rico - S5T2R1 | ecosystem: Host-associated > Plants > Roots > Rhizosphere ... | reverse complement strand
TGTCTGTTGTGTCAAGGTACCGCCAGCCCCGGTTACCCCCCGCTGGGGGCTTTCAGACAGATGCGACCGACGCAAAAGCTGGAAGAGTAGCCCGTCCAGGACGAGCGAGAAGTCCCTCGGTTCCCGGACAGCTCTTTACTGCTTGCTGACGTGGGGGATGTCATGTGTAGTCTCCCCCTCAATCCGCGGTAGCCTGAGAGGTGTCAGGTGATACGTCCATAGCTTATGAAAATGAAGAGGCAGATAAATGCCCCTAACCATAGCAAGAAGAGAAGCGGGGGAATAAGTCTGGGAGGCACGTTGCCCCACCAATATTCTCGGTTCTGCAACGAAATAAGGCCGATCCGCAGATGCTCCGGGAGGCGTTCCATCACCTCATCCCGCTGTTCTATGAGCCGTTTGCCTGCACGGAGAGCGGCAAGGATGGCAATGTAGATGCCTCCCGCGAGCAGCATGCCCATCAGCGGCATGGTCCACAGTATATAGAGTAACACCCCCGAAAGTTTGCGGCTGGAGTCAAAAGTTGGGACGGATGCAGAGAAAGCCGAGAAAAGGAACGATTCGGAGACAACCAGCCAGGTCAACCGCATGCCTATGAGGTCAAGCTCGGCCCGGGCTGCATCCGCGAGTCTACCAAATTGTATCAAGCCGTGGACAATGTCAGCCTCGGGGAAAGGCGGGTGGACCAGGAGCGGTTGATTGGAGTCATCTACATCCATGTCAATTCCTTTCCTTTGCGCATGCAAGGTACACTCGTACATCGACTTTTTGTTTGTGGCCATCATCTAGGCTAAATGGCCAACATAGTGACCGAAGCCGGAAATGTCAAAGGCATTTGCGCGCCACCCCGGCGGTGCGCGGTGGCGCACGGTCTGGACAGGCGCCGCTGCCTGCTGGAGGGGAGCCTCAGGTCTCCCAGTCCACTGCATGCTCCGCTACGTAGGCGTCGACCGCAGCGCCCACCGTCGGATGGAAGACGTCGGGGCCGAACAGCTCGAGCAACTCGAAGCGCTTCAGCTTGTCCTTGACCGGATCCTTCATCTCGGCAAAGTGCAGCTCGATGCCGGCCGTACGCAGGGTCTGCTCGAGCTCGGCAAGCACATCCGCCGAGGTCACGTCAACACTGGTGACCGGTTCGGCGGCCACGACGACGCGCCGCACTGGCCTCGGCGCGGCTGCTACGGCCTGCAGCACCCGGTCCTGGAACAGTTCGGCATTGGCGAAGAACAGCGGCGCGTCCCAGCGGAACAAGACCAGGCCCGGCACAAGCCGCCCCTCAGGATAGCGGCTGATGTCGTGGTAGCCGCGGATGCCGTCCACGCGCCCCAGCACGGCAGAGTGCGGACGCCAGCCGTCCCACAGAAACTCGATGACCGCGATGGCGATGGCCAGGCCAATTCCGGGAATCGCCCCCAGCACGGCAACGCCGGCGAAGCAGGCGATGGAAAGCCAGAATTCCCAGCGTTGGATGCGCAGGATACGGCGCAGGTCAGCGAATTCGAACAGCCCGATGGCCGATGCGATCACCACGGCCGCCAGCGCGCTGGTGGGCAGGTTGCGCAGCAGGTCGGGCGCCAGCACCAGGAGCAGGGCGACCGCCACCGCACCGACTATGCCGGTGACTTGGGTCCTGGCGCCAGAGGCTTCGGCCACCGGCGTGCGCGAGGAACTGCTGCTGATCGGAAAGCCTTGGAAGAATCCGGCAGCCAGGTTGGCGGCTCCCAGGCCGATCATCTCCTGGTTCGGATCGACAAAGGTGCGGGTCCTGGCCGCGTACGTACGCGATAGGACACTGGTATCGGCGAATGACACAAGCGCCACGGCACAGCCGCCGAGGACCACGGTGCCGATATCGGCCAGGCCGATCCACGGCACGGCGAACGTCGGCAAGCCCTGCGGCAGCGCACCGAGCACCTTTACCCCGGCACTGCCGCCGAGATCCAGCAGGCCGACCGCGACGGTCGCGCCCAGCACTGCGATCAGGATGCCCGGGATGCGCTGGTACGGCTTGAGCAGCAGGATCACCGCGAGCGTACCCGCACCGATCGCAAACGCAGTCCAGTTGGCGGCACCGCCGAGGACCCGTCCGGACTCGGGAGCACAGAAGCGGAAACATTGTTGTTCATATCACCGCCGGATGGATAGACAGTGAAACAGGAGCGCCGGTGTCAATGCGCGGGCGCGTCCGGCACAACAAAAAAGGCCAGCCCCAGAATTAGGTAGACTGCTCCCCAAGGTCAGGCTCGCTGCGTCAGCAAGAAAACGTGCGCTTGCCAGGGCGGCATATCCAGGTACAAGCCACGGGCCTGCAAATCGTCGCCCTCCCGGTCGTACGTGGCCTCACCGAGCATATCCTGAAGCCGCCACTGGCTGTTGCCAAGATCTGTGAATGGCAGTCGGACGTAACACTGACTCTGGTTGGGCGCATAGTTCGCCGTCACCAGCAGCCGCTCGCTATCGGGACCGTGCCAGGCAAAGGCCAGGAAACACTCCTGGGTCCAGTTCCCGTCCCAGGCGGATACGCATTCGAGCCATTGCCACTGACCGTCACGCACGACTGGGCGGCGGAGCACAGCCAGCAGCCGGTCATAGAACTGTGTGAGCGGCTGGTTGATGGGCTCCTCTGGCCCTCGGACCAGATGGGGCGAGATGCGTTTCTTACGCCCCTCGAATTGTCCCTGGTGGAAGAAGCGCAACCCCGGGGACAAGAACGTAACGACGGCCGCCACCTTATGCACTTCCAGAGAAAACGTCGCGGCCGCCCGTGGCTCGTCGTGGTTTTCGAGAAAACGCGCCAGCTTGTCCTGGTACTCCAGCCCGGCGTAGAAATGCTCACGCACCGGCCGGGGCTGCCCAGCGTGGAGGCGGTCGTACAGCCGTTTGTCGTACGTATAATCGAATCCTTGTTGCTGTAGCGTCCATTCCAGGTCCCAGTAGACCTCGGCCATGAAGCAGAAGTCCGGTACCCGCTGCCGCACACGCTGCGTCGCCTGCGGCCAGAAGGGCTGCGATGGGAGGCCCCAGGTGCGTTCGAAGACCTCTGGCAGCACCAGCATGGCCATGTCGCAGCGCACGCCGTCACATTGCCCGGCGATCCGCACCAGCTCCCCGACCATGGCTTCCTGCAGGGCCGGGTTGCCATAGTTGAGCTGCAGGGTGTCCGGCCAGCCCAGAAAGTACGGATCGCGCCCGTGGGCCAGGAGCAGGTCGCCCCCTTGTCGCTTCACCCAGGTATAGTTCTGGGGCGCTTGCGCCAGGTCCAGTTCCGTGCCGGGGATGTAATACTCGGGGTGTACCTCCACCCAGGGGTGATCCAGGCCAGTATGGTTGGGGACAAAATCGAGCATCAAGCGCAGCCCACGTGTGCGCAGCCGCTCGCGCAGCCGGGCCAGAGCCGTATCGCCTCCCAGTTGGCGATGCACCGTGTAGCCGGTGATGGCGAAACCGGACCCGGCGATGTCGTCCTCCTGCAGGTCCGGTAAGGTGTCCTGAAATTCCTTGCGCCACTCCGGGTGACGGCGTGAAACCTGCTGCCCGGCCAGCCCGGTCTGCCAGACGCTCAGGAACCAGACCCAGTCAAACCCCTGCGCAGCCAGGCGGTCCAGGGTGGCGTCCGGAATGTCATCCAGCGTGGCCGGCCGGCCTAGGGCACGGCCTAGCTCCGTCAGCCAGACACGCGTATTGATCTGGAACAATGCAGGATAGCGAGCTCGTGCCATAGTCTTTAACCCTCGGAAAAAGGCTCTCAACGACTGGCGGGGGCAGGGACTGCGCCGCCAGGTAGACATACCTGCACCAGTGTTCTCTCCCTGGGAGCACCGGGCTTCAGCTCTGCTTGAAGCCACGCTAGAGGGTGGCTCTCCCAGGAAAAACCCTGGAGCACGGGCAGTGGATGTATGCAACAGACATCTAGCTACGCTGCGCTTCAGCCTCTAACTCGGTGGAGATCGCTTCTTTGCCGAATTCGAGAAGCTGCTCGGCGTTGCTGGTCGCAAACACGTGCATGGCGCGGGCAATGACGCCGGTCCAGCCGGTCTGGTGACTGGCACCGAGGCCAGCGCCGTTGTCCCCGTGAAAGTACTCGTAGAACAACAGGTAATCACGCCAGTGCGGATCCTCAAACTTGGGGGTGCCCCCGTACACCGGCCGTCGGCCCTGGTCGTCGCGCAGAAAAATGCTGGCGAGCCGGCGCGTGATCTCCTCGGCGACCTGATACAGATTCATCTGTCGGCCGGAGCCTGTAGGACATTCGATGGTGAACTCATTGCCGTAGTAGGCGTAATACTGCAACAGGCCGCGGATGATCAGGGCGTTGACGGGCATCCAGATGGGTCCGCGCCAGTTGGAGTTGCCGCCGAACATGCCGGTGTCGGACTCCGCCGGCAGGTACGACACCCGGTATTCCTGGTCCCCCACATGGAAAATAAAGGGATGCTCGGCGTGATAGCGGGATAGAGCGCGAATGCCGTAGGGGCTGAGGAACTCCTGCTCGTCGAGCATCTTGGTCAGCACCCGGCGTAGTCGGGTTTCGTCCAATATCGCGCCAAGCTGCCGACCCGCATACCCCTCCCTGACTGGATCGTGGATGAAGGCCCGCAGCTCCGGGCGCGCCTCCAGGAACCCCCGTAAGCGGTCGCGCACCTCCGGGTGCTCACTGAGGAACGTCCCGTAGAAGACGGTGGCCGCGCACAGGGGGAGCAACCCGACCATGGAGCGCACCTTTAGCCGCTGGGCGCTGCCGTCCGGCAGCCGTAGGACATCGTAGAAGAACCCATCGTCCTCATCCCACATGCCCGTGTCCTCGCCGGCGTGGGCCATCGACGTGGCGATCCACAGGAAATGCTCGATGAACTTGATCCCCATGTCCGCATAGGCTGGTCGGTGCTGCGCCAGCTCCACGGCGATCTCGAGCATGTTCTGGCAGAAGAGCGCCATCCAGGCGGTGCCGTCGGCCTGCTCCAGGTAGCCGCCGGTGGGCAGCGGCGCGCTGCGGTCGAAGACCCCGATGTTGTCCAGCCCCAGGAAGCCGCCCTCAAAAACGTTCCGGCCGGTACGGTCTTTGCGGTTCACCCACCAGGTGAAGTTGAGCAGCAGCTTTTGGAAGGCGCGCTCGAGCCAGTCGAGGTCGCCCTGGCCGTGCCGCGCCTGCTGTATCCGGTAGGTGAAGATGGTGGACCAGGCATGCACCGGCGGGTTGACATCGCCAAAGTTCCACTCGTAGGCCGGCAGCTGCCCGTTGGGATGCAGGTACTGCGCCTGCAGCATCAAGTCCAACTGCTGCTTGCCGAACTCCTCGTCCACCAGCGTCAGGGGCAGGATGTGGAAGGCCAGGTCCCAGGCGGCGTACCAGGGGTATTCCCACTTGTCCGGCATGGAGATCACGTCGGCGTTGTACATGTGGTACCAGGAGTCGTTGCGCGGCGCCGCCTTGCGCGTCGGCTTGAAGGGGTCTGAGCCGCGTTCCTCCAACCACTGATCCACATCATAGTAGTAGAACTGCTTGCTCCACAGCATGCCGGCCAGGGCTTGCCGCATGACATTGGCCTCGTCCGCCGTGAGCTTCTCAGGAATGACGGTGGCATAAAATTCGTCGGCTTCTTGGCGGCGGGCCTGCAGCGTCGCCTCGAACTGGTCACCGAACGGGCCGGCCGCTCCGCCATTGCTCTGGGCCAGGGCGGCTGGCGCGATATCACTGAGCCGGAGCCGCACCACCTGGGAGGCCCCGGGGTTGACGGTGAGGTGGTAATGCGCCGCCGCCTTGGTCCCCTGCTTCTCGGGGTTCACCGCCCCTGCCTGGCCGTGGACAATGTAGTCGTTGATACTGTCCTTGACATAGGGGTTGCTGTTGGGGGCCCCGAAGATGCGCTGCGTGTTGGTTTCATTTTCCGTGAACAGCAGCGGCACGTCGCCCGCACAATAGAGCCAGCGTTCGCCCAGTCTGGCATCGCTGACCTGGATCACACCCATCCCCGGGGTGTCGGCGGCCTGGTGCAGCCGCGGCCGTTCGGCCTGGGGCTGCCAGGACCACTGGTTGCGGCACCACAGCGTCGGCAGCACGTGCACCTCGGCCGCTTCCGGACCACGATTGTGGACGGTAATCTGGATCAGGAGGTCCTCCGGAGTGGCCTTGGCATACTCGACAAACACGTCAAAATAGCGATCCTGGTCGAATATACCCGTATCGAGCAGCTCGTACTCGAATTCCTGCCGACTCCGGCGCCCGTTCGTTTCAACCAGGTCGACGTAAGGATAGGCGGCCTGCGGATATTTATAGAGGTACTTCATGTAGGAATGGGTGGGCGTGCTGTCGAGGTAGAAGTAATACTCCTTGACGTCCTCGCCATGATTGCTTTCGCTGTTGGTGAGCCCGAACAGGCGCTCCTTGAGGATGGGATCCTGGCCATTCCATAGGGCCAGCGCGAAGCACAGGCGCTGGCGGTCGTCGCAGAGGCCGGCCAGCCCGTCCTCGCCCCAGCGATAGGCGCGCGAGCGGGCCTGATCGTGGGGAAAGTAATTCCAGGCATCCCCGCTGTCGCTGTAGTCCTCGCGCACCGTACCCCACTGGCGCTCGCTCAGGTACGGACCCCATTTCTTCCAGGGTACATTGTGCTTCTGTGCCTCGTCAAGCCGGCTGTGTTCTGTGGTCATACCATATCTCTCCCTAGTTCAGAAGGGTAAATCCAGAACATAGTGATAATGTCTGGGGACCGGTTCAAGATCCATGTCTGGAGTCGGGTAAAACGGTTGGCGATGGCTCCAGGGATTTTCCACGGAGGGCAGCAGCCAGAAGTTGCCCTCGGGATCCCGCACGATCCACTGCTGATACGACCTCTCTACAAAAAGGGCCGCCCGTTGCTTGCTGTCAGTAGTCATACCTGCCTCCTCTGGAGATCGTTATCCAGGGAACATGTCTGCCTGATTTACCTCTGTCACGCATAGCCTCTTGCCGGTTTTGGCGCCCACTCCCGGTTGCAGAACCGCTCCATGAGCTAGGAATCTGATGAGATAAGCGCCCACCCTGTCCCCTTGTGGTGAGAGATATTGCCCACCATTTTATACCTGGAGCGTGTAATGGACTATTGGACTTTAGACCTAGAGGATTAGCGGCTGTCGTCGTCATGGGCTTTCTCCTCCATGGTAGGCGAGTTTCATGCTATACTATGTTGCTATACTTTTGTGGCAAAGAAGCTTACCTACAGCGACCCGTTAATGGAATTAACCAGCAAGCATCGTATCTCTACTCTCCCATGCGCACGAGGCTGTGATTCCCGTGTCGACCGCGAGCAGGCCATGTGCGACTCACCCTCAACGCGTGTAGCCGGAGCCGGGTGCCATGAGCGAATCAACGAACGGAGGCCGGGAGCGAGCTTATCAAGCGTTACGTGAGTCGGAGGAACTCCATCGGCTCACCCTCGGCAGCATTTCAGATGCGGTGTTTGTCACCGACGACGACGGGCTGTTCACCTTCATTTGTCCGAACGTCGATGTAATCTTTGGTTACGTGCCGGACGAAGTAGAGGCCATGACGCGCATCAGCCGGCTGCTTGGGGAGAACCTGTTCGATCACGCCGAGCTCCGAGCTCGGGAAGAGATCCGGAATATCGAACGCGACATCACGTCGAAGTCGGGCGAGCGCCGCTCGTTGCTTATTCACCTCAAGGCGGTGTCGATCCAGAGAGGTACCGTGCTCTATGTCTGCCACGACGTGACCGAGCGCAAACACGCGGAGGAAGAGTTGCGCGAGGCGCGTCTGGCTCTCGCCCATGCTTCGCGCCTGGCGATGGTTGGCGAGTTGATGGCGTCGATCGCCCACGAGATCAATCAGCCCCTCACCTCCATCATCGCCAATGCCAGCGCCGGGCTGCGGCGGCTGGGCAGCGACGTGAGAGCCGACGAGATGACGGAGTTTCGTGAGATCCTCGTCGACATTCGCGACCAGGGGCGCCTGGCCAGTAGCGTCATCGAGCGGCTGCGGGCGCTGGCCGGCAAGCGGCCGCTGGAACGGCAAGTGCTCGATCTGAACGACGTGGTCCGCGACATCCTACGGCTCGTCGGCGGCGACATGCAGCGCCGCCGCGTCATGCTGCGCACGGAGCTGATGCCGTCCCTCCCGCCGGTCGCCGCCGACCGGGTGGGCCTGCAACAGGTGGTGTTGAATCTGCTCATGAATGCCATGGACGCGATGCACGAGGTCCAGGTAGAAGAGCGGCTGTTGACCGTACGAACGAGTCGACTAGAGGAGGCCATCGAACTCGCTGTGAGTGACACCGGTGGCGGCATTCCCGCCGACCGCCTGTCCAGGCTCTTCGATGCCTTCTTTACGACGAAGCGAGATGGCCTCGGCCTGGGTCTTGCCATCGCGCGATCAATCATCGAGGCCCACGGGGGGCGGCTCTGGGCCGAGGATCACGGGAGAGGAGGTGCCACCTTCCGCTTGACGCTCCCGCCGCTGGCAACCGGGTAATTGCGACCCTGCCGAGAAGCGGAACCGCGCGGTGCCGCGGGGTTCGAGCACGAGTTCACGAACGGCCGAGCAGCGCGAAACAGAGCCAGATGATCATCGTCGGCAGAAGCGAAGCCCTCAAGAGCCCGAGCGGCGAGACCACGTCATCGAAGTGGCGCTTGAGAATCGATTGCCCAGCGGGATTCGGTGCGTTGGCGATGATCGTCAGTCCGCCGCCGGTTACCGCACCGACCACGACCGCGTATTTGAGGCTATCGGTGAAACCCGGCACAAGGGTACTGAGATACGTAATCGCGGCATTGTCGTTGAAAGCGGTCAGAATCGTAGCTCCAAGCATCAGCGGCACTTCGCTGAGGCTGCCCAGCACCGGTGCAATCCACCAGCCTTGCACGCCACCGTGGATGACCAGCCCGGCCAGAAAGAAACCGACCAGCATGGCTGGCTGCAGGTTTATCCGATTCTGGAACGGTCCAGTGATCTGGGCAAAGCCCAGGAAAAACAGCATCCCTAGAATGAACAGGGGCGGATAGTGCGCGGTCACCACCGTCCATGCCATAAACAGCAGATGCACGAGCGTCACCCAAAACGGCACCGGATCTTCCCGTTCGTCCCAGTCCGGATCCAGAAATGCAGGACGCTGCTCTTCCGGCAACAGCCCTGGCAAGCGCTCGCGCATCCTGCTCAGGCGGATTTCCTCAAACCGCTTGTCAAAGGCCTCGCGGATGAGTTGTGCATCCACCCCTTCGGTCTCGAAAACGGGCAGCGCCTCTTCCAACATGCGCTGTCGTACCTGACTCGTGAGCGTATGCGTTGTCTGGTCGAGAGACTTGATCAGGTGTTGCTCTTCTTCTACCGTGCTCAGCGCGCGCGAGAATTGTTGCTCGACCCGGTCCCGGGTGACAAAGCGTTTCTCGATCTCGTCCTTGAGATTCTGCAAGGCATAGGCGTGCTGCAACCTGGTAAACTCTTTGCGGAAGCAAACAAAATAAAGGCCATTGGCGATGATGATCCCCAGCACAGCCTTCCAGCCGAAGTGAGTCAGCATGTGCATCGTTCCCCAGCCCCACGGTTCGGCCACCATCAACACGGGTGGGGCTGCAAAGTGCGTCAGCGTTCCGCCAACCGAAACATTGACGAACAGGAGACCGAGCGTTGCATATTTGAACCCACGACTGGGGCTGAGCTTGTAGAACCTCTGAGACAGCAACAGGGCTGCAATGGTCATCGCCGCAGGTTCGGTAATCAGGGAGCCTAGAAGCGGCCCCACCGTCAGAATCGTCATCCACAAGACGGCAAGCGAGCCCCCAAGCCGATTGGCAATGCCCATCATCACCGCTTCGACGCACTTCAAGATCGGCCGCGTCGAGGCCAGCGTCATAATCACGACGACAAACGCCGCCTCGGTAAAGTTCACCTGGTGTCCGATATAGGCAACAACCGTTGACCAGTCGTAAAAGGCGACGATCGCGCCCACCAACGCGATCGCCCAGAGGCCGAAGACCACTTCGACCTCACCCAAAAAGTGAAACACCTCGGCGCGCAAATCCACGGAATGTCGCCGGGCTTCGCCGCGCTTCACCTTCTCCGCGTGCTCATGATGCCACTGGTGGGAGAGGGCCATGAAGGTGCTGGCCATGAAGGTGTGGATAATGGCAGCGAAGAAGATCAGCGTTGCCACCAGGTTGAACGGTTCCTCCTGGACGCGGTGCATGATGATCTCAAGGATGCCCTGCACGTGCGCGTCGTTGTAGCTATCCAGACTGCGTGGGAAAGAGGAATCAATGGCGGCCGGCTCGGCGGCATGTGACGGATTGCCCAACGTAAGCAATGCCACCGCCATGACGAAAAGAAAGAGACGACGATTCATGAGGTCACCTTATATTGATCAATCTCATAGCCTCCCAAAAGGGTATCGCAGAAGGTGAGCACCAACTATTGGACTTTGGTCCAATACCTCTAGGACTTTGGTCCCATAGTGGGCGCTCTGCAGGAGTGCTATATTCTTCCTCAAGCTTCCCTTAGTGTTGTCTGTCTTGTGGTCGCACATCGATGTGGGCGACAGTGCTGCGGTTGAGCAGGTGCGGAGGAATCACCATGAACAATCGTCTCAAACAGCTCCTGGTCTGGCTTCTCGCCGTGCTCCTGGTCTGGCCATATCCCTTGCGCCTCGGCGCCCAGGGCACTGGAGCTGTGTTCAAGCCAGAGGAAATCGAGCAGTTGGTCGCGCCCATCGCGCTGTATCCTGACTCGTTGGTGTCGCAGATTCTCATGGCGTCAACGTATCCCCTGGAGGTGGTGCAGGCGGATCGTTGGGCAAAGGCGAATCAGAACCTGAAAGGTGAGGCGCTTACTGCTGCCCTTGAGAGTCAAACGTGGGACCCGAGTGTGAAGTCTCTGGTGAACTTTCCCCAGGTACTTGCCATGATGAGCGAAAAGCTCGACTTGACCCAGAGGCTGGGCGACGCGTTTCTGGCACAGCAAAAAGACGTCCTGGACGCCGTGCAGAGACTCCGTGCCAAGGCGCAGGCGGAGGGGAACCTGAAGACGACAAAAGAGCAAACGGTGATCGTCGAGCAACCTGCGGCGCAAACCACCGTGATCAAGATCGAACCTGCCAATCCTCAGGTGGTGTATGTCCCGACGTACAACCCGACGGTGGTGTATGGCGCGTGGGCCTATCCCGCCTATCCACCCTATGCGTATTATCCGCCCGGGTACGTGGCGACAACCGCGGCATTTTCCTTTGCCGCTGGCGTCGCGGTAGGCGCGGCATGGGGCTATGCCTGGGGTGGATGCGACTGGCACGGCGGCGATGTTGACATTGATATCGACCGCAATACCAATATTAACAGGAACATCAACCGCGAGAGTTACCGGGCGAATATCGAAGCGCGCGGGCAAAGCGGCAGAGGCACCTGGCAGCATGACCCCAGTCACCGGAAGGGCGTCTCGTATCGAGATCAAGGGACGGCACAGCGTTTCAACAGAGGCAGGGATGCACAAGCCGCGGCATCACGGGATGCTTTCCGTGGCCGCGCGGAGAGCGGTCGGCAAGAGCTGGGGCGTGGTGGAGTGGGTGACCGAGGTGGTGTGGGTGATCGAGGTGGTGTGGGTGATCGAGGTGGTGTGGGTGACCGGGGCAGTGTAGGCGACCGGGGTGGTGTGGGTGACCGGCAAGGGCAGCGCGGCGGGGTGGGAGGCCAGACCAGTGGACTCGGGGGCAGCAGTAGAGGCCGAGAGGCAGACGCGTTCCAGGGAGTTGGTCGGGGCAGCGAGGTGCGTAGCGCGAGCCAGCGCGGCGCCGCGAGCCGCGGTGGAGGAGGCTTCCAGGGTGGCGGTGGAGGAGGCTTCCAGGGTGGCGGTGGTGGCCGCGGGGGCGGCCGTGGGGGCGGGCGTCGATGAAGGAGGAAATGAAGATGTTTCAAGGTACCAGAAATTTTGTCGACTTCGTACCGATCTGGCGCCAGCGCCTGCTGATGGTTCTCGTTATATGCCTTACGTCAATGGGCTCGGTTGGCATTGCCATTGGAGCCGCCGCCGAGCAGCAGAGCTTTCCTTCTCCAGAGGCAGGCGTGCAGGCGCTGGTGGAAGCGGCGAAGCGCAACGACACAGAAACGATGCTGCAGATCCTCGGACCGGAAGCGGAATCCTTTATCAACACGGGCGACCCGGTGTCTGATCAGGCAACTCGGGAGCGTTTCGTACAGGCCTACGAAGAGGCGCATATGCTGGTGCCGTCGGGAGATACGAGGGTCATTCTGCAGGTTGGGAAAGACGAATGGCCACTCCCCATCCCGCTCGTCAAGGACAGCACGAGTTGGCGCTTTGACTCCGAAGAGGGTAAGGAAGAGATCCTCAATCGGATCATCGGACGGAATGAGCTCGACGTCATCCAGGTTTGCCTGGCCTATGTAGACGCGCAGTTCGAATACTACAGGCGCAATCCACAACACGATACGCTGCTCCAGTATGCTTCAAGGTTCATGAGCACGCAGGGCAAACGTGATGGACTGTATTGGGAAACGACGGCCGATGAGCCGCCGAGCCCACTGGGTCCCTTCCTGATCCGGGCGAGAGCGGAGGGCTACGAGCATACGGCCGACCACCCTACCCCCTATCATGGCTATTATTACAAAATCCTCACCGGGCAGGGACCCAACGCGCCAGGTGGGGCCTATGACTATGTGGTGTACGACAAGATGATTGGCGGCTTTGCGATGGTTGCCTACCCAGCGCAGTACGGGTCGTCCGGAATCATGACCTTCATCGTGAACCACGATGGGGTTGTCTATCAGAAAGACTTAGGGCCCGACACCACTGCTATGGCGCAGTCCATGACGACATTCGATCCAGACGAGACGTGGGAGAAACTCTAATCATCACTTGAGACAGGAAAAAACGGTAGTGTTTCGAAAGTGGAGATAGACTAAGATGGATGTCACACGGGGGCAGTTCTTGACCATCAGGAAGGAGTAGCCCATGAAGACGTTCATCGCAGTCCGATGTCCTCTTCGAATGGGTGAGAGAAGAAGGGACAAGTCGTCAACAATGGCAAAGCGACGCAGATATACCAAATGTATTTCGGCTATTGTGGGTAACCATCCAAGACTTTTCTATCCCTTGTACCGGCTTTTGGAAGGTTCTCGTCCTACATGTGTGGTGCGAGGCGAAACGGTGCTCACTATTGAGGGATACCCACGCTCAGGTAACACATTTGCCGTGCAGGCATTTAAGATTGGACAACACCGACCTCTCAGGATTGCGCATCACCTCCATGTGCCAGCCCAAGTCATCCACTCGGTGCGCTGCGGCATCCCCACGTGTGTCCTCATCCGCGAGCCAGAGGACACGATCCGCTCCTTGCTCTTGAAATACCCCATGCTCCCACCCAAAGTCGCCCTCTTAGGCTACGCCAGATTCTACGAAACCTGTTACGACTATCGCCAGCGCTTCGTCACAGCCCTATTCGAGCAAGTGATCTGCGATTTTGGGGCGGTCATCGAGCAGATCAATACCAAATTCGGCACGCACTTTAAACGCTTCGAGCATACCCAAGGGAATCTCGAAAAAGTCCATGAACGACTCGACCACAAGGCCCGCAACGCAGCCGGTGGTGAGGTGTTTGGCGGTTTTAGCCCGAACCCGATGAGGGAAACAGCCAAGAAGAAGATCGAACTCACCCGTTATGCGGCGCTGCAACAGCGCTGCACGGCCATCTATCACCGGTTTCGCGCGCATGCCCAGGAGCCAGAAAAACAGGCGCCCGACCCTGCTAACGAAATGACTAGGTTGACCCCACGTTCGAGCATGAGCTCTTCCACCTGGCACGTGCTTAATGGGCACACCACCTACCAGCGGACACAGGGGAGATCACATCCCAAATGGCCTCGAATGAGAAATGGCGACAGACCCCATTGCAATGCTTGACTTTCTCGGCTTTCACCCTCATAGGCAGTGGATGCAGCAACTGTTACAAGCGAAGGTGTTTCACAGGGATTGATGCTTGTGCCCGACCTCCCAGTGCATGGGCATACGTACTCCTTGGTGCATGAGTTTGCGCGTGAACTCATGGATCCCTCAGTTCACGACCTTCCCATAGGACTTTGGTCCCATTGCAGTTGCTCTGGAATTGTGTAACTGTTGCCAGGTTCCGGAATCCGTACGCGTCTAGAGGGAAGTGTTTGCACTGTAAACGCGCCATCTCTTAAGGAGTTATCATCATGGCTTCTGGAGGTCGACGGCGACTCAGTTTATCGACGCAGGTTTTGATAGGGCTCATCTTAGGACTTCTCGCCGGGGTGGTCTTTGGTGACCTTATGACGCCGCTGCAGGACGTTGGGAAAGCCTTCATTTTACTCCTCCAGATGACCGTGCTGCCCTATATCTCGCTCTCACTGATCACCGGCCTGGGGGCGCTGACCTATCGCCAGGTTAAAGATCTCATCCTCAAAGCGGGCGCTGTACTCTTACTCTCCTGGGGCCTGGCCCTGCTAACCATTCTCGTCATGCCCCTGGCCTTCCCGGTATGGGAATCCGCCTCCTTCTTCAGTACCTCGCTCATCGAGAAACCCGAGGAGATCAATTTCCTCACCCTGTTCATTCCGGCCAATCCGTTCTATGCGTATGCCAACAACCTAGTGCCTGCCGTGGTGCTTTTTAGCCTTGCCGTCGGTCTGGCGCTCATTGGTCTGGAGCAGAAGCAGGGGCTCCTCACGCCGCTGACCATCCTGAACCGCGCGGTGACCACGGTCACCAACTTCGTGGCCGGTTTGATGCCGTATGGGGTCTTCGCCATCGTTGCCAGCGCCGCTGGCACGCTGGGTCTTGAGGATCTGGCCAAACTGCAAGTCTACCTGTTGACGTTTGTGGCCCTGGCCCTGCTGCTCTCCCTCTGGGTCCTGCCCGCCCTCATTACCAGTCTCACCTCCCTGACCTACCGCCAGGTGATGGCGCACACCCATGACGTGCTCATCACCGCTTTTGCCACCGGCAGCGCCCTGGTTGTGTTACCGCTGATCATTGAGCGCAGCAAGACACTGCTGCGGGAAGGCGCCCTGAACACAGCTGAAACCGAGGCGACAGTGGAAGTGATTGTGCCGGCCTTTACCAGTTTTCCCAAAATTGGCACATTGTTGCCCATGAGTTTTGTGCTGTTTGCCGGCTGGTTTGCCGGCTCCCCGGTAGCGCTCGCACATTATCCAACCTTTGTCTTTACTGGGCTGGTAAGCTTCTTTGGCAGTGTCAACGTGGCCATTCCCCTCTTACTCGATCTCATGCGCATTCCGGTCGACCTGTTTCAGCTCTACCTGGCCATCACGGTGATCATTAGTCGCTTTGCGGTCCTGTTGACCACCATGAACAACCTGGTCTTGACCCTGGTCGGTGCCTGTGCGGTCACAGGTCTCCTCACCGTGCGCTGGGGGCGGTTGCTGCGCAATGCCATCCTCACCGTGGTCATCGGCGCGGCGATCCTGGGTGGGGCACGTACTTTCTTCACCTTCGCTCTCGACAACGAATATCGCAAGGACGAGATTATTGCCAGCATGCAACTGGTGCGCACCAAGGTGCCAGCGACCGTGCATCACACTCCGCCGCCTGCGCCCGCCGCCACCCCGCTGCAGTCTGGCATAGAACGCATTCAGGCTCGCGGCGTCCTGAGGGTGGGCTATCTGCCCGACAATCTCCCCTTTGCCTATTTCAATGCCACGGATGAGCTGGTGGGGTTTGATATTGAAATGGCACACACGCTGGCGCGCGATCTGGGGGTGCAACTCGAATTCGTGCCGATCGAGCGCGACCGCATGGCCGAGCAGGTGAATGCGGGTTACTGCGATATCATCATGTCCGGTGTCGCGGTCACCCCAGAACGCGCCCTGGTCATGGGTTTCTCGGCGCCGTATCTGGAACAAACCGTGGCCTTTGTGGTCAAGGATCACCGTCGGGACGAGTTCAGCAGTCGGGAAGCGGTACGCCGCCTCAAGGCGCCGCGTATTGGCGTGCCGAACCTTCCGTACTACATCGACAAGGTGCACCGCTATGTGCCGCAAGCAGAGCTGGTGATCCTCAAGTCCGTCACCGAGTTCTTCGAACAACGCGGAGACGAACTCGATGCCATCGTCTACTCGGCCGAGGCCGGATCAGCGTGGAGCTTGCGCTATCCCGCCTTTACCGTCGCTATTCCGCAGCCTGATGTGCTGACTGGACCAGCGGCGTATCCGTTAGCCCGGGGCGATCAGGAATGGGCCGCCTTTCTGAACCTCTGGATCGAATTGAAGAAGCAGGACAAA
>Ga0081538_10002948_pt1 | contig 16254 bp, 15 predicted proteins | sample TabmetS5T2R1_FD_71022 | JGI IMG/M metagenome (GOLD analysis project Ga0081538, IMG submission 71022) | Tabebuia heterophylla rhizosphere microbial communities from the University of Puerto Rico - S5T2R1 | ecosystem: Host-associated > Plants > Roots > Rhizosphere ... | reverse complement strand
ATCAGCCGTTCCTGCCGCAGTGGGAGGTCCCATGCAAAGACCCCTGGAGATCGCGTTCCGCGATCTGGACCCGTCTGACTTCATCCGAAATCTGGTCGAGGAGCGGGTGGAACGCCTGGAGCGGTTCCATCCCCACATCATCGGCTGCCGCGTCGTGGTCGAGGCGCCGCACCGCAGCGCGGAGGGCCACAACCCGCCGCTCGGCATCTCGGTGGAGGTGGATATCCCCGCCAGGCCGCGCATCGTTGCCAAGGAGGTGGAGGAGCAGCGCTCGATGAAGGGCGATCATCTGGTCGCCATCACCCGCGCCTTCGAGGCGATCGAACGCCAGCTGGAAGACCTGAAGGACAAGCAGCGCGGCGTGGTCAAGCGTCATGAGAACGAGCGCCAGACCGGCAGCATCGTCCGGCTGTTCCCCGACCAGGAATACGGCTTCATCGAAATCGCAAGTGGCCCCGAGCTCTATTTCACGCGCAATGCGGTGATCGACGGTAGCTTCGATCAGCTGAAGGTCGGCACCATGGTGCAGGTGACGCAGGCGACCGCCGAGGGCCCGATGGGCCCGCAGGCCAGCTCGGTCGCGCTTCTGGGCGGCGAGCGGCGAGGCTGATCGCAGCAGATCGCGGGAACCGGAACGTACCCGCCTGCCGGCGGTTAGCGCTTTTAAGATGAAGCGCTCTCAGCCGACAGCCAATGAGCATCCGTCTTCCTCAGGTTCCTTCAACCGGCGCCAGTTCTTGACCGGCACCGCGACCATGCTTCCGCTCGCGATTGGGGCGGGCGGCGTCAGCACCGCGAGCGCTGAGACTGCGCCGCCGCCGGCCGATGTGCCGAGCCGCTCGCTCTCATTGCAGATCAATGGCCGCACGCATCGGCTGACCCTCGACAACCGGACCACCCTGCTGGACGCGCTTCGAGAGCAGCTGGGATTCGCAGGCACCAAGAAGGGCTGCGATCACGGGCAGTGCGGCGCCTGCACCGTCCATGTCGACGGCAAGTCAGTGCTGTCCTGCCTGACCCTGGCGGCGCAAGCGGAAGGGCACGCCGTCACCACGATCGAAGGCTTGGCCTCCGCGGATGGCACGCTGCATCCAGTGCAGCAGGCCTTCATCGATCATGATGCGTTCCAATGCGGCTATTGCACGCCGGGGCAGATCATGTCGGCAGCGGCCTGCATCGACAGCGGACGCGCCGGCAGCGATGCCGAGATCCGCGAGTATATGAGCGGCAACATTTGCCGCTGCGCGGCCTATCCCAACATCGTCGCCGCCATCCAGGCGGCCAAGACCCACGTGCGGAGCTGAGCATGCGGCCCTTCGCCTACGAACGCGCAAACAGCCCCGACGCCGCCATCGCTGCGTTCGGGGACGAGCGCGCGACGGCGTTCCTGGCCGGCGGCACAACGCTGATCGACCTCATGAAGCTCGACGTCATGCGGCCGGAGCGCGTGGTTGACATCAATGCAATGGGTCTGGATCGGATCGAGGTCGGCAGCGCCGGTGTGCGACTTGGTGCATCGGTGCGCATGGCGGATGCGGAGACGCATCCTGAGCTGCGGCGACGTGTCCCGATGCTGACGGACTCGCTCGCGCTCGCCGCGAGCACGCAGATCCGGCACATGGCGACCCTAGGCGGCAACGTGCTGCAGCGCACGCGCTGCCCCTATTACCGCGACGTGAGCTGGGCGGCCTGCAACAAGCGCACGCCCGGGTCGGGCTGCGCGGCGATGGAAGGCTTCAACCGGTCGCATGCAGTGCTCGGCACCAGCGAGGCCTGCATCGCGACCTATGCCGGCGACTTCGGCCAGGCGCTGATCGCGCTCGATGCCGTCGTCGACGTTGCAGGAAGCGATGGGCGCCGGCAGATCCCGTTTGCCGAGTTGCATGTTGCGCCGGGCCGGACGCCGGATGTGGAGACGAGGCTGGCGCCGGACGATCTGATCCTCGGCTTCGAGATGCAGCTCGAGCCCTGGTTCCGCCGCTCGCTGTATCTCAAGATCCGCGATCGCGAATCCTACGAGTTCGCGCTGGCTTCGGCGGCTGTCGCGCTCGATCTCGACGGCAGCACGGTGCGTCAGGCGCGGATCGCGCTGGGCGGGCTTGCAACCGTACCCTGGCGCGCACGCGAGGCGGAGCAGGCGCTGGTCGGCCGCGTGCTGGACGAGGCGAGCTGCCAGATGGCAGCTGAGGCCGCGCTCTCTGGTGCGCGCCCACGCGAGCACAACGCCTTCAAGGTCGAGCTTGGCCGCCAGACCATCGTGCGCGCGCTGCTGCAAGCGGCCGCGATGGAGGTGTAGATGGCGGTCATCGGTCCGGTGCAGCAGCAGAATATGGGCGCGCCGCAATCGCGCATCGACGGCCGCGCGAAGGTGACCGGCGCCGCGCCCTATGCCTCCGACTTCGCCGTCGGCCGTCCCGCCTACGCCTATTTCGTGACCAGCACCATCGCTCGCGGCCGGATCGAGGCCTTCGACCTGAGCGCGGCGCAGGCCGTGCCTGGAGTGGTCGACATCCTGACCCACGAAACCATGAAGGGAACGGTGCGCAAGCCCAGCTTCTTCGCGGGCGGCGGCTATGCCTCCACCACCATCGTTCCGCTGGATGGACCACAGGTCTGGCACGACGGGCAGATCGTGGCGATGGTCGTCGCAGACAGCTACGAGGCGGCGCGCGAAGCGGCCTACAAGGTAGGAGTCCGATATCAGGAACAGCCCGCTGCCGGTACGTTCGATTCGCCCGGCACCACGACCGAGGACGCGGCCGATGCCAGCAAGGGCCACGAAGATCCGGTGGTCGGCGACATCGCGGCCGGGTTCGCGGCTGCAGCACAAATCGTCGACGAGGAATATGCGACGCCGACGCAGCATCACAATGCGATCGAGCTGTTCACCACCACCTGCGTTTGGACCGGCGACAAGCTTGCGATCTACGAGCCGAGCCAGATCGTGCACGGCCTGAAGCACGGCGTTGCGGAGCAGCTGGGCATGTCGCCCGAGAATATCCGCATCGTCAGTCCGTTCGTCGGCGGCGCCTTCGGGTCCAAGGCGTCGGTGACGCCGCGCACGGCACTGGTTGCCCTCGCGGCCCGGCGCCTTGGCCGGCCGGTGAAGCTGGTGCTGACGCGCGAGCAGGGCTTCAGCGTGACGACCTATCGTGCCGAGACCCGCCATCACCTGCGCCTCGGCGCCGATGCGGACGGCAAATTCACCGCCCTGTCGCACGAAGGGTGGGAGGTGACATCGCGGCCCGATCCCTATCTGGTCGGCGGGACGGATACCACCGCGCGGCTCTATGCCTATCCAAACGTCTTCACCAAGGTTCGCCTCGTCCATGCCGACCGCAACACGCCGGGCTTCATGCGCTCGCCGCCGGAGGTGCCGTATCTCTTCCCGCTGGAATGCGCGATCGACGAGCTGGCGGAAAAGCTCGGCATGGACCCGATCGAGTTGCGCCGCCGCAACGACACGATGAAGGAACCGATCAAGGGGTTGCCTTACACCAGCCGCTCCCTGATGGCGTGCTTCGACCAGGCGGCGGAGAGCTTCGGTTGGTCGCGCCGGTCGCCGACACCTGGTTCGATGCGCGAGGGCGACTGGCTGATCGGCTGGGGTTGCGCCAGCACCTGCTATCCGACCGCCCTCGCACCGGCCACAGCGCGCATCACCTTGTGGAAAGACGGGAGGATCAAGGTCGAGACGGCGGCGCACGATCTCGGCACCGGCGCCTACACCGCGCTGGCACAGGTGGCGGCCGAGCGCCTGGGCGTGCCGGTCGAACAGGTGACGATGGCGATGGGCGATTCCGACCTGCCGCCGTCGCCGGTTGCCGGCGGATCGATCACCACTGCCAGCGTGTCCTGCGTCATCGCCAAGGGCTGCGATGCGATCCGCGCCAAGCTTGGCCTCAATGACGACGGCGCGATCGAGCCTCCAGCGCGCACGGCGGGTTTCGAGCGGATCGGCGTTTCGGTGATCGAGGAATATGCCGAGTTCGTGCCGCATGGCGTGAAGCCGGCGGGCATCGACAAGCTCTATGCCGGGCATTCGATGATCAAGGGCGGCTCCATGATGGAGGACCGCATCCAATATGCATTCGGCGCCGAGTTCGTCGAAGTCCGCATCCATGCCCGCACCCGCGAGGTAAGGGTGCCGCGCGTCCATGGTGCCTTCGCCGCCGGCCACATCGTCAACCCGAAGACGGCGCACAGCCAGCTGATGGGCGGGCTGATCTGGGGCGTTTCCTCCGCGCTGCATGAAGCGACCGAGCTCGATCCGCGAACCGCCCGCTACATCAACGATAATCTCGCCGACTACCTGGTGCCGGTGAATGCCGACATCGAGGACGTATCGGTCATTCTGATCCCCGAGCACGATACGCAGGTGAACCCGCTCGGCATCAAGGGGCTGGGCGAGCTTGCCAATGTCGGCACCAACGCGGCGGTGGCGAACGCCGTCTATCACGCCACAGGCCGGCGCATCCGCGAGCTGCCGATCCGGATTGAGAAGCTGATCGCCTGACGGCGATTTCAACAAGTGAGCGCCACCGACGGAGCAAACGCGGCACTATCGCGGGCGACCGATGGCGCCGACGCCACCCTCGGTGTGATCCAGATCACCATAGGATTTCAAAGCCTGTGCGCGACTCGGCGAGTCGCGTTACAGTATGTTGACAGTGCAACAATTTCTTAATCTCTAGGTTGCACAGTGAAGTCGAGCCAATAGGTCCGAGGTGTGGCGCGCGATGTTCCACCTAGTGTTGACCACCTGCTTCGCAGGCATCCTGTGTTACGCCAGCGAGCCCGACGTCGATTACATCTCCGCCGAGCGTTGCCTCCACCAGGGCGCGATCCTCTCCGGCCTTGCCCGCGCGCAGCTGAACTTTCCACGTATGGAACAGACGTCGCGAATCGCCTGCTCCGGCATCGACGGCAGCACGCAGACCGTTTATGTCGGGCAGGCCGGGACTGAAGTCCCGACCTTTCCCGACGACGTGCTGGGCCTCCCCACCCTCGACTGAGGCTGCATCGCCGGCTTGCACTTGGCCGGTAACCGCGCCATCTAGTCTATGTTCGATAGATATCGAATATAGCCCCATTGCGCGCAGGCCTTTGCATGATTCCGTTTTCGGTCCTTGATCTGTCGCCCATCCCGGAAGGCAAGAGCGCGGGCGATGCGCTGCGCAACACATTGGACCTGGCGCGTCACGTCGAGCGGCTGGGATACCGGCGCTACTGGCTGGCGGAGCATCACAACATGCCCGGCATCGCCAGCGCCGCGACCGCGGTGGTGATCGGCCAAGTCGCCGCCGCGACCAGCACCATGCGCGTCGGCTCCGGCGGGATCATGCTGCCGAACCACGCGCCATTGGTGATCGCCGAGCAGTTCGGCACGTTGGAATCCTTGTTCCCGGGACGCATCGATCTCGGCCTCGGGCGTGCGCCGGGGACCGACATGATGACGGCGCGGGCGCTGCGTCGCGACCTTGCCGCCAATGCCGACCGATTTCCGGAAGATGTCGCGGAGCTGCGAGTCTATCTCGGTCCTTCCGAGCCGGGACAGCGGATCCGCGCCATCCCGGGCGATGGCCTGGCGGTGCCGATCTGGCTGCTCGGCTCCAGCCTCTATAGCGCGCAGTTGGCGGCGATGCTGGGCATGCCGTTCGCGTTCGCCTCGCACTTCGCGCCCGGCGCGATGATGCAGGCGCTCGAGCTCTATCGCAGCCGGTTCGAACCGTCGGAGCAGCTGGACCGGCCGTACGCCATGCTGGGGGTGAACGTGATCGCTGCCGAGACTGACCAGGAGGCGGCGCGGCTCTTCACCTCGCTGCAGCAAAGCTTCGTCAATCTGCGCCGCGGCCAGCCCGGCCAGCTGCCGCCGCCGACCGACGATGTCGACCGCTTCGCCTCGCCGGCGGAACAGGCGCAGCTGCGGCAGGCGCTCGCCTGCTCGTTCGTCGGTGCGCCCGCGACGGTCGAAGCGGGACTGCGGGCTTTCATCGATGAGACCAAGGCCGACGAGCTGATCGTCAGCGGCCACATCTACGATCACGCGGCGCGGCTGCGCTCGTTCGCCATCGCGGCGCAGGTGCGCGACCTGCTGGCCGCGAAAACCGAAAGCAAATAGAGGGAAGAAAGCGGCGGCGAAGACTGAGGGGGAAGGGGAGTGCTTCGCCGCCGGGCCGCTGAGGGCAAGCGGCCACATACGGGCAATACAACCCTTGTTTGCCGGATTAGTTCCATCGACTCGCACTTTTTCTGAGCTGCCTTTCTGCAGCATTCAGCCATGTGCTTCGTCAGAGCTATGCACAGCTTTCAGAGAGATGGCGCGTGCGTCGACTCTGAACGAATTGATCGGCGTCAACGTTGAATCTGTTTGAATTTCAAGGCGCGGATGTGTCTTGCCGCTCACGGAAACGGTCACTCTTGTCACAAGCTATTCTCAGTCGGTGCCGTCATTTTTGATTGCCAGGGATGACTCAGGGCCATAACGTTTGTGCGTTGCAATGAGCCAAGACTGGGCAGACCCGTTACCTGGAGCAACGGAGTTATCCACCGGCTTCGGGCAACGTAGGATCAGGGATGAGGCGAGGATGCTTCGGTAGCGCGAAGCTTCCAAAGTCATGGCGTCTCTGTGAGGGGAGGTAGGTTCGGTGGCCCATTATATTAGCGTGCTGATGCCGCTGAGCGCCGGTGGCTGGCGTGCGCTGTTTCCCGACATTCCCGATTGCGAGGTCGAGGGCGACAGCCTCGATGCGACGATGCTGCGCGCCGCGGGTGCGCTCAGCGAATGCGTGCATAGCCGCTATGGCGACGGGCCGCCTTCACCGCGGGAATTGATCGAGATCAAGGCGGATGATCAGTGGGTTGCGACCCACGCGATCGACTGGGCCAAGGCCGTCGTCACCATGGTGCCGGTGCGCGGCGAGCAGAACGGGCACGTCTAGGGCTCCTTATCCACCAAAGCTGGGAATGCCGGCGGATTGCCGACCTGCGCGGCGCCGTGATATGTCCGGCCGGATGCGCGGCGGATGTCTGGCTTGGTTGGGGGTAGTCATGCGGTGGAACGGTCAACTGCACTCTGGTCCGGCTGCCTGGCGCCGTGGGGCGCTGGCACTGGCGCTGATCCTGGCAGGCTGCGCGAGCAAGCCCTCGGCACCGCCGGCGCCGTCGATCGTCGGGCTTTGGCAGGCCCAGGAAATTGCGGGCACCGCCGTTCCCGCGGACGTGCGCATCACGCTCTCGATGTACGGCGATGGCAGGGCGGTCGGCCGCGCCGGCTGCAACAACTACACCACCAAGTATCAGCATACGGGCGATACCATCTCCTTCACGCCGGCGATCAGCACCAAGATGGCCTGCGCGCCGGAGCTCATGACGCTGGAGCAGGGTTATCTCGACACGCTCGTGGCGGCGACCAAGGTGGAGCGACGGCCGGACGGCACCTTGGTTCTGACGGCGGAGAATGGCGCGCAGCTGCTGTTCCGCCGCCAGGAAGCGGCCAGCCTGCAGGAGGCGCGTGCGCGCGGCGTCGACTTCCGCGGCATCGGCCAGGAGCCGGGCTGGGTGGTCGAGGTCATGGAGGGCGGCGAGATCAGCGCGGTGCTGGATTACGGCGCCAGCACGGTGGTGCTGCCGGCCCCGTCGGCCGAGACCGCCGAGGATGGAACGGTGATCTACGACGCCAGCACGGACACTGACCACCTCATCCTGCGCATCAAGCGCAAGGTGTGTATCGATTCCATGAGCGGTGAATCGCATTCGTCCACGGTCGAGCTGCAGGTCAACGACAAGCCCTACCAGGGCTGCGGCGACTGGCTGGACTAGACCTATCAGCCTGATTCAAGTGAACAAATTCTCCGGCCAGTGTTTCTGCTGGTGAGGCATTCGGGGCGCGATTTCCTGATCGACTTTCCCGTCCTCGCGGGATGGACCCGCCCCCGCGCCGGGAATACGCTCCCCGGATGATCTTGGGGAGCGTGTCATGGCACACAGCGCCATTTCGGGAACCGTTCCACTCCATTCTCCAGCCACTGCGGGGCCGGCGCATCCGCCCGGAGCCGGAGCGACGGCCAGTGCGGCGCCGGCGCGGGAACCGCGGCGGATTCCATTGCACGTCGTGGCCGCCTTGTGCCTGGCAGCGCTGCTGCTCCTCATCGTCACCGCGCTCGGCGCGCAGACTTATCGCGGTGTGCAGGACATCCTGCGCTCGGTCGCCTATGACGAAACAAGATTCATCCGGGAGGCGTTGAGCGAGAAGGTCCAAAGGATCCTGGAACCGGCGGAAAGCCAGTTGGCGCTGCTTGCCTATAGCGACCTGTCGATGGCTGAAACGCTGCCGCAGCGGCTCGGGGAACTGCCGCTGATCCTTGAAGCGCTGAAGCGCACGACGCTGATCGACGCCAGCTTCGTCGGCTATCCGAACGGCGAGTTCATCCTGTTCCGGCCGCTACGCAGCGGCAAACAACGCGCGACATTCAGCGCGCCGGACAAGGCGGTCCTGCTGGTGCAATCGGTGACGCGCGATCCCGCAGGCGTGATGCATGGGCTGTTTCAGTTCTTCGACGACGGCGGCAGGCTCCTCGATTCGATCGCCAAGCCGGACTATCGCTTCGATCCGCGCACACGGCCCTGGTACAAGGCCGTTGGCGAAGGCGGCGCCATCATGACTGCGCCTTATCCGTTTTTTACCACCCAGGAGATCGGCGCGACCATGGCGCGCCGGTCGGCCGACGGCAAAGCCGTGGTCGGCCTGGATGTCACCATGGGAACGATCGCGGACGCGCTGAAGGATCTCCGAATCACGCCGTCGGCCGAACTTGCGGTCATTGATTCAGGGCAGCAGGTCATCGGTTATCACGATGCCGGCCGGATGATCGCGCCGGCGGCCGACGGCGGGCTGCGCCTGGCGCGGATCGACGAACTCGGTTCACAAGTGCTGGCGCAGGCCGCTTCGGCCCTCAGCGGTGGCGAGGAGCGGGGCCAGCTGAACATTGACGGGCGCGGCTGGCAAATTCTGCGGGCGACGCTTCCGGGGCGCGCGGGGCACAACTTCATGGTGCTGACCGCGATTCCCAACGACGAGCTGTTTGCGGCCGCGCGGACGATCGTCGGCCGACAGGTCGTGATCGGAATCATCATCCTGGTACTGGCGATCGCAATCGGCTGGTGGGGTGCCAAGCTGCTGACCAAGTCCCTGCATCTGCTGGTCAAGGAAACCAAAGCCATCCGCTCGTTCGACTTCAGCACGGATATCAAGGTTCCAACCATCTACGCCGAGGTGGAGACACTGTCGCGGGCGGTCGACACCATGAGAGGCACGATCCGAAAGTTCATGGAGATCGGGAAGGCCTTGTCGGCGGAGCGCGACTTGACGACCTTGCTGGAACGGGTCGTGCGCGAGACCAAGCAGGTGGCGGGCTGCGACGGCGGCGTGCTCTATCTCATCGACAGCGACAGACAGCACTTGCGAGCCGAGATCATCCGTTGGCGCCACCGTCCCGTGACGGACGAGCGCTTTGCGCCGCAGACGCTGCCCTTGAATGGCGGCGACCTGCTGGCTGAAACCATCCACGGCCTGCATCGTGGCGAGATTGTCGTGGCGGAACGTTCGCTCGATCAGGCTGAGCTGGATGCCACGGGCTTGCGTGGCGCGATGGAGGAGCTGCAGGCGGAGCGCGTCGGCATGGTCGCCGTGCCGCTGCACAATCGCAAGCAGGAACCGCTGGGCGTGCTCCTGCTGATCAAGGCCATCCACCGCGATGAATCCTGGTCGGTCAACCGGCACCTGCGCGAGCTGATCCGCGCGGTCAGCGCGAGCGCCGGCATCGCGATCGAGAATCATCAGCTGCTGCAGGCGCAGAAGGACCTGATGAACGCCCTGATCAAGCTGATCGCCGGCGCGATCGACGCCAAGTCGGCCTATACCGGCGGCCATTGCCAGCGCGTGCCGGTGCTGACGCGCATGCTGGCGGAGGCCGCCTGTGCGCAGAAGGACGGGCCGTTCCAGCATTTCCAGCTGTCGGAGGAGGAATGGGAGGCGGTCGATATCGGCTCCTGGCTGCACGATTGCGGCAAGGTGACGACGCCGGAATATGTCGTCGACAAGGCGACCAAGCTCGAGACCATCTATGACCGTATCCACGAGGTGCGCATGCGCTTCGAGGTGCTGAAGCGCGACGTGGAGATCGCCTATTGGCAAGCGGTCGCCAAGGGCGGCGATCCCGATGCGCTGCGGGAGCGTATGGACGCCGAGCTGCGCGCGCTCGACGAGGAGTTCGCGTTCGTGGCGTCGTGCAACGAGGGCGGCGAGTTCATGGACCCGGCGCGCATCGAACGGCTGAAACGGATCGCCGCACGCACCTGGCGCCGCACGCTCGACGACCGGCTTGGCACTTCGTACGAGGAGCGCGCGCGCAAGGAGCGCACGCCGGCGCCGGCCTTGCCGGTGGAGGAGCCGCTGCTCGCGGACCGTGAGGATCACATCACGCCGCGCGCGCCGCACGAGATGATCGACCAAAAGAATGCCTGGGGCATCCGGGTCGAGACGCCGCCGCACAAGATCAACCGCGGCGAACTCTATAACCTGTCGATCGGGCGCGGCACCCTCACGGCGGAGGAGCGCTACATCATCAACGACCACATGACCCAGACCATCATGATGCTCGAGAGCCTGCCGCTGCCGCGCCATCTGCGCAACGTGCCGGAGATCGCCGGCGGGCATCATGAGAAGATGAACGGCACGGGCTACCCGAAGCGCCTCAAGCGCGATCAGATGTCGCCGGTCGCGCGCATGATGGCGATCGCCGACGTGTTCGAGGCCCTGACCGCCGCCGACCGGCCGTACAAGAAAGCCAAGCCGCTGAGCGAGGCGATCAAGATCATGGGCTTCATGAAAAAGGACAACCACCTCGATCCGGATCTGCTCGACCTGTTCCTGACCGCGGGCGTGTGGAAGCAGTATGCCGAGCGGTTCCTCGACGCGGGGCAGATCGATGAGCCGAATATCGAGGCGGTGCTCAAGACGCAGCCGGCTTAAGCTGAGCCACTCGTATCCACTCAGCGCGTTGAAACCTCCTCCCCCAACATGGGGGAGGTCAGGGAGGGGGAAGCCGCGCTTCGGTGCCAGACAATCTTCGCTCGCTTCCCCCACCCCAACCCGCCCCCATCTTGGGGCGGGGGAATGACATCGAGTTACCCATGAGGAGGAAGGCGGATTGAGAAGATTGCGCGGCTACGCCGCCAGCTTCGCGACCGGTACGTGCTTGGCGATCAGGCGCAGGTCCTGGACGAAGCGGCGAAATTCCTGCGCTTTCACCTCAGGGTCGGGCATGCGCAGCAGGAAAGATGGATGGATCGTGACCAGGCCGGGTAGGCCGTCGCGCAATTCCATGAGCTTGCCGCGCGAGGTCCCAATGGCGATCGGGCGGCCGGCGAGCGCGCGCGCCGCGGTGGCACCGAGCGCCACCGTCAGGGCCGGCTTGATCAACTCCAGCTCTTGGTCCAGCCACCATTTGCAGGCTTCGATCTCGCCGGCGTTCGGCTTCTTGTGCAGCCGCTTCTTGCCGCGCGGCTCGAACTTGAAGTGCTTCACGGCATTCGTGACGTAGACGCGGGATCGATCGACGCCAGCCTCGGCCAGGGCGCGGTCCAGGATCTTGCCGGCGGGACCGACAAAGGGGCGGCCTTGCAGGTCCTCCTGGTCACCCGGCTGCTCGCCCACCAGCATCACGGGCGCATGCACAGGACCCTCGCCGAACACGGTCTGCGTCGCGTTCCGATAGAGCGGGCAGCGCTGACAGTCCTTCGCGTCTCGGACCAGGCTGGCGAGAGATGGACGTGTGGGCATGCCCTGAAAACAGGCAGGCCGCAAATCCGTTGCTACGCGGCAGGAGCTTCGCGCGCGTCCAATAGCGCGGACTCAGGTGCCGGCCTCGGCCTCAGCAGGTTGCGCTCGACATTCTCCAGGTGCATTCGCATTGCGGCGGCGGCACGGTTGAGATCGCGGTCCTCGATCGCCGCCACGATCGCCTCGTGATCGTCGAACGAGTGATGGTTGGGCGCGGGCTTCACCTTGTCGACGCGCAAGCGGCCCCACACCACGGCGCGGCGCACGGCGTTCAGCGTGTCGAGCAGCGCCAGCAGCAGCGAGTTCTGGGTCGATTCCGCGATCACGCGATGCAGGCGGTTGTCCCACGCCTCGTATTGCCGCCAGGTTTGGGCGACGCGGGTGCGCTGCATGCACAGGCGCATCTCCGCGATATGTTCCGACGTCGCGTTGAGCGCCGCCATGCGCGCCACTTCCGGCTCCAGCACCAGGCGCGTGCGCATCACCTCCGCAGGATTGGTGCGGCGGGTGATCGCCGCGACGTCCGCCATGGTCTCGATCGGGCGGCTGCCGATAAAGGTGCCTTTTCCAACGTGGCGCCAGATCTGGTTTTCCGATTCGAGGACCGCGAGCGCCTTGCGCAGGCCAGCGCGCGTGACACCGAGCGTCTCCGCCAGCTCGCGCTCCGGCGGCAGGCGGCTGTCGAGCGGCATCTCGATCTGCGCGAGATAGACGCGCAGGCGGGCGAGGGCGGTTCCGGTGGCGAGATCGTCAGTAGAAATATTGGCCATGGCATCAAACCAATAGGGGGATTGGTCGGGATAATATCCACGGAAATATTAGATATTGCAAGAATGTTTGCGTTCAAGGCTTGCAACCAAGTTTAACCAAAGTAAGATTGGTTCAGAACAAGCCAGAGCCACAAGGCTCTTCATGGCAAACGGGAGGAAACAGATGGATATGCGGATCACGGGCCTGAAGGGCTCGCTCTTGGCAGGCGTGCTCGCGGTCGCGAGCTTCGCCTGGACGCCGGCTGTCTCGGCCGACGAGGTGCATGTCGCGTTCGGCGACATCGCGACGGTCGAATCGCTCAATTTCCTGATCGCGCTCGAGCGCGCCAAGGAACGCGGCGTCGACGTGAAAGTGACGTTCTTCAAGTCCGAGGACGTGGCGGCCCAGGCGGTGGTGGGCGGCGAAGCGGACATCGGCGTCGGCACGCCTTATGCCTTGATCCAGAAGGTCAAGGCGCCGATCCGGCTGTTCTACCAGATGAGCGCGCTGCGCTTTTTCCCGATCGTGAACACCGAGTTCTACAAGAGCTGGAAGGATCTCGACGGGCAGGAAATCGCGGTGCACGCCCGCGGCTCCGGCACCGAGGCCATCATGAAGCTGATGGCGCAGAAGAACGGCATCACCTACAGCAACATCAGCTACGTGCCGGGCGCCGAAGTGCGCGCCGGCGCGCTGCTGCAGGGCAACGTCAAGGCCTCGATCGTCGATTCCACCAACAAGAAGATGCTGGAGCAGAAGGCGCCGGGCAAGTTCGCGGTCCTGCCGATGGAAGGCGTCAATGCCACCGACGAGGCGCTCTATGCCAACACCGAGTTCCTGACGGCGCAGGCCGAGGACGTGCAGATCCTGGTCGAGGAGCTGCTGAAGACCTGGCGCGAGATCAACGCCAACCCGGCGGTGGTCGCCGACCTGCGCAAGAAATACAATCTGCTTGCCGACCTGCCGGCGGAGCTGGAGCCCGAGGTGGTGCCGTACTACGAAGAGTCGGTGCCGACCGGCGCCTTCCCCAACAACGGCGGCAACGAGCAGTCGGCTAAGGACGATTTCGAGTTCTATGCCCTGGCCGGCCAGATCGAAGGTGATCCCAAGACCCTGAAGGTCGAGGATTTCTGGACTTTCGATCCGCTGAACAAGGCGCTTGCCAAGGTCGGCACGCAGTAAGCTTCACTGTAAACCACGGGGGTGAGTCGGGAATGGATGCGCGGCTTGAAGGTCCCGTTGCGGCTGGCATTGCCGCTCAAGTGGACGAAGCGGCCGGCGGCCGCCACCAGACTTTGTGGTGGCGGCTGGCATCCATCGCGCTGTTCTGCGGGGCGTGGGAAGTCGCGGGACGGGTGCCGATCAATCTCGCCTTTCCCACCTTCTCCTCCACCGTCGTCGCCTTCTTCGAGATGGTCGGCGACGGCACCATGCTCAAGGCCTATGCGCTGACGCTCCAGCCGCTGATCATCGGGCTCATCGTCTCGGCCAGCCTCGGCGTCTCGATCGGCGTCGCCATGGGCCTGCGCAAGAGCGTCGAATGGATGGCGGCGCCGATCTTCATCGTGCTGCAGGCGGCGCCGGTGGCGGCGGTCATTCCGATGGTGACCTTTGTCTACGGCATCGGCCTCACCGCCAAGGTGATCTCGGTCTGCCTGCTGGCGCTGCCGGTGATCGTGCTCAACAGCTACAAGGCGGTCGCCAACGTCAATCCGTCGCTGATCAACATGTGCCGCTCGTTCCTCGGCTCGCGCTGGCAGCAGATCATCAAGATCATCCTGCCCGACGCCAGCCCGGTGATCTTCGCGGGCCTCCGACTTGGCATCTCGGCCGGCTTCATCGGCATCATCCTTGCCGAGTTGCTGATCACCCCGACCGGCATCGGCGATCTCATCACCTATCACCGCGCGATCGCCAACTACGCGCACATGTATGCCACCATTGCGTCCGTCATCGTGTTCTCGGCCGTGACCCTGAGCGTGCTGCAATGGGTCGAGGAGCGGTGGTTCCGGCCGGAAAAGAAGAGGTCCTGATGGTCGCCGTCACCCGCAAATTCCCGCGCGATCCGCATGGAGAGGATATGTCGAGCCTCGAGAGCATCATTTCCGTGCGCGGCATCAACAAGGTCTATCCCGGCCAGGTCCATGCACTGAAGGACGTCGACCTCGACTTTCCCGCCGGCGCTCTGACCACGCTGCTCGGCCCTAGTGGCTGCGGCAAGACCACCTTGCTCAAGATCATCGCCGGCCTGCTGGAGCCCAACACCGGCGACGTGCTGGTGAAGGGCAAGAAAGTGACCGGGCCGGGACCGGAGCGCGCGTTCGTGTTCCAGGACTTCGCGCTGATGCCGTGGGCGACGGTGCTGCGCAATGTCGGCTTTGGCCTGGAGCTGCGCGGCGTGGCGGAGGCGAAGCGCAGCGAGACCGCGCGCCGCTATATCGAGCAGGTCGGCCTTTCCGGGTTCGAGGACAAGTACCCGCACGAGCTGTCCGGCGGCATGCGCCAGCGCGTCGGCTTGGCGCGCGCGCTCGCGGTCGATGCCGACGTGCTGCTGCTGGACGAGCCGTTCTCCGCGGTCGACGAGCAGAACCGCCGCAAATTCCAGGAGGACCTGCTGCGGCTGCGCGAGATCGAGCGCAAGACCTTCATCTTCGTGACCCATAGTATCGAGGAAGCGGTGTACCTGTCCGACCGCATCGTGCTGCTGTCGCGCCGCCCGGGGCGGGTGTCGCAGATCATCACGCCGCAGATCGACCGCACCGGCACGCCCGACGAGATCCGCCGCGACCGCGCCTATCTCGATACGGTCGAGGAGATCTGGCAGGGCCTGCGGCAGTTCGTGGATTGAGGCGCACATGACTTTGTTCGGCTACCGCCTGCCGATGATGAGCTCGCTCATTGTCTGGTGCGTGATCTGGGAGATCGTAGGGCGGCTGGAACTCGTCCTGCTGTTCCCGCCGTTCAGCGGCGTGCTGGCCGCGCTGGTCGACCTGGTGCAGACGCAGAAATTCTGGGATGCGACTTGGACCACGATCAGCACCTTCTGCATCGGCATGACGCTGGCGATCGTGTGCGGCGTTTCGCTCGGCGTGCTGATGGGGCGCGTCAAGGCGGCGGAGAACCTGCTCGGCATGTGGGTGAACGTGTTCGCCAGCGCGCCGCTGTCCGCGCTGGTGCCGGTGCTGATGATCCTGTTCGGCATGGGCGCGAAGACCATCGTCGTCAGCGTGTTCCTCTTTGCGATCTGGATCATCGCGCTCGACACCCAGGCGGGCGTCAAGCACATCACGCCGTCGCTGATCGACATGGCGAAGAGCTTCGGCGCCGGGCGCCGCGACATCTATGCCAAGATCATCCTGTGGGCGGCGCTGCCCGAGATTCTCGCCGGCATCCGCCTCGGCTTCATCCGCGGCGTGAAGGGCGTGGTGATCGGCCAGCTGCTGGTCTCGATCATCGGCTATGGCGAGCTGTTCGAGATCTATTCGCGCTCGTTCCTGATGGAGGATTTCTGGGCGCTCACGATCGTGCTGTTCGCGTTCGCGCTGCTGGTGGCGGAGCTGGTCGGCATGCTGGAGAAACGCATCGAGTATTATGCAGGGGTGAGACAATGAACGTTGAGAATTCCCGATACATCTTCGCGCCGCATCCGCTGCCGACACTGC
>Ga0081538_10002947_pt1 | contig 16255 bp, 14 predicted proteins | sample TabmetS5T2R1_FD_71022 | JGI IMG/M metagenome (GOLD analysis project Ga0081538, IMG submission 71022) | Tabebuia heterophylla rhizosphere microbial communities from the University of Puerto Rico - S5T2R1 | ecosystem: Host-associated > Plants > Roots > Rhizosphere ... | reverse complement strand
TGTGTTGTGGGGGGGGGGGGGGGCGGGGGTGTGTTTTGGGGAAAACCCGCCCGGCGACATGTCGACGACGACCGGCGGCCGGCCCGCCGCGCTCTTCCGCTTCCGCCGCGAAGTGCTGCAGGAGCGACCGGCCCCAGGCCTGCGGTTGGGCGCGCGGCAGCCGTGAGCCGCTGTGCAGGACGAAGGACCCGGCAAGCGGCGGTGGGCGGGTTTTGCGGTGAACAGACCTCGCGGTAGACTCTCGATCGACCGAACGGGGGCTTGAATCTTGAGCGACATTTTCCGCGCGCTGTCGTTCATCGGTCTTGGCCTCGTGCTGATCGGCATCGGCTATCTCTACCAGCGGCTGCTGTTCCCGCGCCGACCCGAGGCTCCGGTCATCGCCGCCACGGCACCTTGATCCTGATGTTCGCTTGGCAAGACGCAAATCCCGATACACGGAGACCTGTCGTGAACAAGCCCAGGAAGATCGGCGTGGTGCCGTCCGAGGTTCTGCTCTCGTACGACGGGCTGAGCTTCATCAGCGCGCTGGCCGCCGGAGAATTACCGGCGCCGCCCATTATGGAGACACTCGGATTCACGCTGGTCGAGGTCGGGACCGGCCGCGTGGTGTTCGTCGGCACGCCGGAATTTCGCCACTACAATCCAATCGGCGTCGTTCATGCCGGCTTTGCCGCGACGCTGCTCGACTCCGCGGTCGGCTGCGCCGTGCACACGACGCTCGCCAGGGGCGAGGCCTATACGACGCTCGAGCTCAAGCTCAACCTGGTGCGGCCGCTCACCGACAAGACCGGACCGGTCCGCGCCGAAGGGCGTATCGTGCATCGCGGCCGCACGGTCGCGACCGCCGAGGGTTATCTCAAGGACGGCGCGGACAAGCTATATGCCCACGCCACCACCACCTGCATGATCTTTCCGGTGAAGGAATGAGTTGAACCGCGTCAGGCAAGCCGCTGCTCAGGCCGGTTCATGATTCTTGTCCGCGATCAGTTCGACCCGCCCGGTACCGAGGCGCGCAGCGGCACCGGGTCCGCGGCGGCGCGAGCGATATTGGTTCGGGGGTTACGCTTGGTAAAGGTGCAGTAGGCGAAATTCATGCCGCGAATCGAGCCGCGGAAGCTGTTCCGGTCGGTCTGCACCAGGTTGAAGCATGGCTCGAAGGGCAGCCCCTTCAAGGACGCGCACACGGCGTCGTTCCTGACCTTCAACGTTCCGGGCGGAAGCATCGTGTAGCGCGCCGGGCCCTTGCCCTGCATACGAATGGTGCCGGCCACCGAGCCGTCGGCAAAGATACGGCCGGCGCCGGCCGTGCCGTCGAAGCAGGAATACGCAAACAGCTTGCCGGCCACGAAGCGGCGGGCTTCCTCGGGCTTCATCTCCTGGGCCACGACCGGCCCGGGCAAAGCCGGCAAAGTCGCCAGAACGCCTGCCACAATCACAGCGATACGCGCCGACATATCTCCCCCACTTCGTTAACCATGGCGGGAGCGATCATGCCCCACGATGGTGCACAAATTCTGAACGCGTTTACCCAATCTTGACCACGATTCGCCCCCGGACCTGCCCCTCCACGATAGCGCGACCGGCCTCGAGCACCTCGACCAGGCTGATTTCCCTCGTCATCGCCTGGAGTTTGCCCCGGTCGAGGTCGGAAGCCAAGCGTTTCCACGCCTCGCGCCGGACGCTCTGCGGACACATTACTGAATCGATGCCCAAAAGCGACACAGCGCGCAGGATGAAGGGGGCAACGAAGGTTGGCAGATCGAGCCCGCCGGCCAGCCCGCACGCCGCCACCGCCCCGCCATAGCGGGTCATGGCCAGCACGTTGGCCAGCGTGGTCGAACCCACCGGGTCGATCCCGCCGGCCCAGCGTTCCTTCGCCAAGGGCCGCACCGGAACGGCGAGCTCGGACCGGTCGATCACTTCGGCGGCCCCGAGCCGCTTGAGATAATCCGCCTCGCCCATTCGGCCGGTGGCCGCGACGACGTGGTAGCCGAGCTTGGCAAGCAGCGCGACCGCGACCGAGCCCAAGCCGCCGGCTGCACCGGTCACGACCACCGGGCCGCGGTCGGAGGTTACGCCGTGGCGCTCGAGCGCGAGCACGGCGAGCATCGCCGTATAGCCGGCCGTCCCGATCGCCATGGCCTCGCGGCCGGTCATGCCGGACGGCATCGGGACCAGCCAATCGCCCTTGACCCGCGCCTTCTCGGCATAGGCCCCGAGGTGGGTCTCCCCCAGGCCCCAGCCGTTGAGAATGACCTGATCGCCGCGCTTCCAGTCGGGATGCTCCGAGGTGTCGACCACGCCGGCGAGGTCGATGCCCGGAATCATGGGGAAGCGACGCACGACCGGAGCCTTCCCGGTCAGCGCCAGCCCGTCCTTGTAGTTGAGGCACGACCAGTCGATGCGGACGGTGACGTCGCCTGCCATCAGGTCCGCCTCGTCGAAGTCGGCAAGGCCGACTGATTGCCCCTCGTCGGTCTTGCGAATGAGGATCGCTCGGAAGGTCGTCATCGTCTCGTCCCCATCCGGGCGGCCCGCGCGAGAGATCGCCCGTCTCGATGCCACGGAATTTTGTGGCGCCGAGCGCGCGTGAGCGCAAGCTCGGATAACACACCTAGCCCGGAACCGAGTTCACGCGGCCTGCGGCGCCACGCGGGCGACCGGCTTCTCCACGATCGGCAGGTTGATGACGGCCGAGAGCAGGCCGAACAGGATCGACAGCCACCAGATCGCGTCATAGGAGCCAGTGCTCTCGAACACCACCCCGCCGAGCCAGACGCCGAGAAAGCCGCCCAGCTGATGGCTGAAGAACGCAAGACCCGCGAGCATGGTCAGCCAGCGCGTGCCGAACATTAGAGCCACAAGGCCGTTGGTCGGCGGCACGCTTGACAGCCACAACAGTCCCATGACGGCGCCGAAGATCACCGCCGAGGCGGGGCTCGTCGGCAGGCTCATAAAGGCGAGCACGGCGAGCGAGCGGGTGAGATAGATCGATGCCAGGAGGTAGCGCTTGGGCATGCGGTCGCTCAGCCATCCGGATGCAAGCGATCCGACGATGTTGAACAGGCCGATGACGGCGATAGTCCAGGCGCCGATCTCGGCCGGAAGGCCGCGATCCACCAGATAGGCCGGCAGGTGCACGGTGATGAAGAACAGCTGGAAGCCGCAGGTAAAGTAGCCGAGCACGAGCAGCAGAAAGCTGCGATGCGAAAGAGCTTCGGCGAGCGCGTGCGTGACCGGCTGATGCGCCAAGGGTCCCGGGCCTGACGGCGCCGGCGGCTCGGCGAGCGCCAGTGCCAGCGGCATGATGAGCAGCACGATGGCGGCGAAGATCAGCAAGGTATGCTGCCAGCCGAAACCGTCGATCAGCCCGACCGCCAGGGGCGAGAACAGAAACTGACCGAATGAGCCGGCGGCGGTGCCGGCGCCGAACGCCAGCGAGCGCCAGCGCTCCGGCACCAGCTTGCCGAAAGCACCGAGCACGACGGTGAACGACGAGGCGGCAATCCCGAATCCGAGAACCACGCCGGCCGTGAGATGGAGCATCGCCGGCGTGGTGCTGTAGGCCATCAGGACGAGGCCTCCGGCATAGAGCACGGCGCCGCCGCCCAACACCCGCACGGCCCCGAAACGGTCCGCCGCGGCTCCGATAAACGGCTGGCCCGCGCCCCACAGCAACATTTGAATGGCCAGCGCGAGGGCAAAGACGTCCCGTCCCCATCCATGGGCGGAGGACATCGGCGCGAGAAACAGGCCTAACGACGATCGCGGGCCGAACCCGAGTGTGCTGATCAAACAGCCGCACACGAGGATCACGGCCGGCGTCTGCCAGCCGATCGATCGCGTCATCGCCGCATTGAACGACATCGCGCGTTCAGGCCGACGCCGGCGCAAGCCGCTGCACCGGCTTCTCCACGATCGGCAGATTGATCACCGCCGAAGCGACGCCGAAGAACACCGACAGCCACCACACGACATCATACGAGCCGGTGCTTTCGAACAGAAGCCCTCCGAGCCACACGCCGAGGAAGCCGCCGACCTGATGGCTGAAGAAGGCAAAGCCGAACAACATGGCGAGCCAGCGGGTGCCGAACATCACGGCCACGAGGCCGGAGGTGGGCGGCACGGTCGACAACCATAAGAGGCCGGTGACGGCGCCGAACACGATCGCCCCCGCCGCGCTCGCCGGCAAGGTGATGAAGGCGATCACGGCGAGCGCCCGAGCGAAATAGATGGACGCGAGGATGAAACGCTTCGGCATCCGATCGCCGAGCCAGCCGGAGGACAAGGATCCGACGATGTTGAAGAGGCCAATGACGCCGACGGTCCAGGCGCCGACGTCGGCCGACAGGCCGCGATCCAACAGGTAGGCCGGAAGGTGCACGGTGATGAACGCCAGCTGGAACCCGCAGGTGAAGAACCCGAGCACGAGCAGGACGTAGCTGCGATGCGCGAAAGCCTCGGAGAGCGCCTGGGTCACCGATTGCGTGCGCGGAACACCGGGCGCTGCCGGCGAGCCGGCCGCGGGCGTCGCCAGCGCCAGCGACAGCGGCAGGATGAGCAGCATCATGGCGGAAAAGACCACCAGCGCGGTCTGCCAGTCGAACCAGTCGATCAGCGCCCGGGCCAGCGGCGAGAACAGGAATTGGCCGAATGAGCCCGCCGCAGTTCCGGCGCCGAAGGCGAGCGACCGCCAGTTCTCCGGCACCAGCTTGCCCAACGCGCCGATCACCAGGTTGAAGGAGCAGCCGGAGAGACCAAACCCGATGAGCACGCCGGCCGACAGATGCAGCATCGCGGGCGTCGTCGAATAGGCCATGAGCACAAGGCCGAACGCATAAAGCAGCGCGCCGGCGCACAGCACGCGGACGGCTCCGAACCGGTCGGCCACGGCGCCGGCGAACGGCTGGCCGACGCCCCACAACAAGTTCTGGATGGCGACCGCGAAGGAGAAGACGTCGCGCCCCCAATTGCCGGAGATCGACAGCGGAGTCAGAAACTGCCCGAGGGCCGAGCGCGGGCCGAAGCTCAACAGCGCGATCAGACAACCGCATCCCACAACAAAAGCAGGCGTGCGCCAGCCGATCCGGCTGGCCGCAGCGGTCGGCGGCATCGATGATTCTCCGCTCAGGCGGTCGCAACAGTTGTGGCAAAGATAGGTGCTGGGCCGGTGCCGCCCAAACAAAACTTGCTGATGGCAACGATCTCCTGCGCGCATGGCTGGTGCGCAAGGTCGGGGCTCTAGCCAACGGCAAGGGAACGTACTATATGATTTGCTCAAATTGAGGATAACTGGGAGTGTTGGCCGGCTTGCGCCGGTTGTTTTGCTCCCGAGATATGCTCATGTAGAGCATAAAGGAGGATCCGTGCCGGTCTCATTGGTTTCCCCCCTCCCCGGTCCGCGCCCGGCGAGCCTGCCTGTGCCCGGCGGGGCGGCGGCGCGCCGGCTCGGCGTGCTGCCGATGCCCGATCTCGCATGGAACGAGCAGGTGGCGCGCGAGACGGACCACCTCTACGCGCGGGTGAAGAACGTGGTGCCGTCGGTCGAGTGGCCGTTCTTCGCGCCCTACGTGAAGGCCATCAATACGCTGAAGAAGGAGCGCAATGCCGTCATTCTGGCGCACAATTACCAGACGCCGGAAATCTACAATTGCGTCGCCGACTTCGTCGGCGACTCGCTGCAACTCGCGCGTCAAGCCACCAAGGTCGACGCCGACGTGATCGTCCAGTGCGGCGTGCACTTCATGGCGGAGACGTCGAAGATTCTCAATCCGGAGAAGATGGTGCTGATCCCAGATCGCAAGGCGGGCTGCTCGCTGGCGGCCTCGATCACCGGCGAGGACGTGCGGCTGTTGCGGGAGAGAATCCCCGGCGTGCCGGTGGTCGCCTATGTCAACACCTCGGCCGAGGTGAAGGCCGAAGTCGACATCTGCTGCACGTCGTCGAATGTGCTGCAGGTGGTCGAGAGCCTTCCGGGCGACACGGTCATTTTCCTTCCCGACCAGTACCTCGCCAAATTCGTCGCCGGGCAGACGGCCAAGAAGATCATCGCCTGGTACGGCGCCTGCGAGGTGCACGAGCGGTTTACCGCCGACGAGCTGCGCCTCTATCGCGAGAGTGATCCCTCGATCCAGATCATCGCCCATCCCGAGTGCCCGCCCGACGTGATCGAGGAGGCCGATTTCACCGGATCGACTGCGCACATGATCGATTGGGTGCGCAGTCACAAGCCAAAGCGCGTCGTCATGGTGACGGAGTGCTCGATGGCGGACAACGTGCAGGCGGAATTGCCGGAGGTCGAGTTCGTGCGACCGTGCAATCTGTGCCCGCACATGAAGCGCATCACGCTGCCGAAAATCCTCGACAGCCTCGTCTACATGAAAGAGGAGGTCGTGATCGACCCCCTGATCGCCGATAGGGCCCGCCGCGCGGTCGAGCGGATGGTGCATTTGCGGAGCTGACGCGGACCTCTCCCGTTTTGCAACGTTGTTGCGGTGGGAGTGCCGGCGGCCTCGAGCGCGCACGGTCAGACAGATGAAAGGAAGCGGCCTCATGTCCCATGATGTGCGCAACGGCGCGCTCATTCCGTCCCAGTCCCGGGGCGCGATCGACGACGTGGTCATCGTCGGCGGGGGGTTGGCAGGCCTGTTCTGCGCGCTGAAGCTCAGCCCCCGGCCGGTGACCATCGTCACGGCGGCGCCGATCGGCGAAGGCGCATCGAGCGCCTGGGCGCAGGGCGGCATTGCGGCCGCCGTCACGCAAGAGGACACGCCCGAGGCACACGCCCGCGACACGGTCGCGGCAGGCGCCGGCCTGGTCGATGAAGGGGTGGCCCTGGCGATGGCGCGCGAGGCGCCGGCGCGGATCGCCGAGCTTCTCGCCTATGGCGTGCCGTTCGACAAGGACCTCGAAGGCCATCTCCTGGTGTCGCGCGAAGCCGCCCATTCGGCTCGCCGCATCGTGCGCGTCAAGGGCGACATGGCCGGCCGTGCCATCATGGCGGCGCTCGTGGCTGCCGTTCGCAAGACGCCGTCGATCCGGCTCCTGGAAGGCTTTTGGGTGCAGGATCTGGTCAGCGGCGGCGGCTGTGTCAGCGGCATCCGCGCCCGCGCCGTGGATTCCGGCCGGCTCGCCACCATCGCCGGGCGGGCCGTCGTGCTCGCCACGGGCGGCGTCGGCCACCTCTATGCGGTGACCACCAATCCGCGCGAAGCGCAAGGACAGGGCCTCGCCCTCGCGGCCCGCGCTGGCGCCGTGCTGGCCGATACGGAGTTCGTGCAGTTCCACCCCACCGCGATCGCGATCGGACATGATCCGTCGCCGCTTGCCACCGAGGCGCTGCGCGGCGAGGGGGCTATTCTCGTCAATCGGGCCGGCCAGCGCTTCATGCAACGCCTCCATCCCGCGGCGGAGCTCGCGCCCCGCGACGTCGTTGCCCGCGGCGTGTTCGCCGAGGTCGCAGCCGGGCGCGGCGCCTTCCTCGACGCGCGTCAGGCCATTGGCCGCGCATTCGCCGAACGCTTTCCCACCGTGCACACAAGCTGCATGGCGGCCGGCATCGATCCGGCTCGCGATCCCATCCCGATTGCGCCGGCCGCGCACTATCACATGGGCGGCATCGCGGTGGATGCGAGAGGACGAAGCTCGCTCGATGGATTATGGGCGGCGGGCGAGGTGGCCTCGACCGGAGCGCACGGCGCCAATCGACTGGCCTCGAACTCGCTGTTGGAGGCGGTGGTGTTCGCGAGCCGCATCGCCGAGGACGTCGAGGCGCTGCCGCCGCGCCAGGCTCCGCCGCGCCCGGATGTGGTCGAGGTCGCCGCAAGGCGCGTGCCGGCTCCGCCCGCACGCGAGACCGAGTTGCGCCAGCTCATGTCCGTCCATCTCGGCGTGATCAGGAACGAGGCCGGCCTCGCGCACGCATTGCACGAGATGATGCGGATCGAGCGCGAGAGCGCGTCGCCCGCACTGCGCAACATGGCGATTGCGGCGCTCGTGATCGCTGCCGCGGCGTGGCGGCGGCGCGAAAGCCGCGGCGCGCATTACCGGTCGGATCATCCGGCCATCGACCAGGCGCAAGGACGGCGCAGCTTCCTCACCTTGGAGCAAGCGCGCGCCCTTGCATTGACGGCGACGGAGGGGCGCCATGCGCCGTTCGCAGCAGCCTAGCGCGCGGATCGCCGCGCGCGCCGCGGACACCAGCGCCGACCCGGTCGTCGGCTCGTTGCTGTGTCGCGGTGCGTTTCTCTCGCCGCTGGAGATCGACGAGGCGGTGACGCGCGCGCTTGCCGAAGACCTCGGGCGCGCCGGTGATGTGACCTCGATCGCCACCATTTCGGCGGACGCGCGCGGGCGCGGTGTGGTGGTGGCGCGCCAGGCCGGCGTGATCGCCGGATTGCCCTTGGTCGCGGCGGCATTTCGCAGGCTCGCGTCGGACATCGAAATCACCGCGCATGCCCGCGACGGAGCAGCGGTCGCCGCCAAGGACGCGCTCATGACGATTGCCGGGAACGCGCGCGCGATTCTCGCCGGCGAACGGGTGGCGCTCAATTTCCTCAGCCATCTGTCGGGAATCGCTACCGCGACCGCGGCCTTCGTCGAGCGCATCGCGCATACCAAGGCCCGCGTGACCTGCACGCGCAAGACGACGCCGGGCTTGCGGGCGCTGCAGAAATACGCGGTGCGCTGCGGCGGCGGGTTCAACCATCGCTTCGGCCTCGACGATGCGATGCTGATCAAGGACAATCACATCGCGGTGGCCGGCAGCATCCGTGCCGTGCTCGAGCGCGCGCGCGCGGTAGCCGGCCACCTGGTCAAGATCGAGATCGAGGTGGATTCGCTCGATCAATTGCGCGAGGTGTTCGACGCTGGCGGCGCCGACGTCGTTCTCCTCGACAATATGGATGTGCCGACGCTGCGCCGGGCGGTCGACCTCACGGCCGGGCGGCTGGTGACCGAAGCGTCAGGTGGAATCGCGCTCGATAGCGTGTCGGCGATCGCCGAAACCGGGGTCGACTATGTGTCGTCCGGCTCGATCACACACTCGGCACCCAATCTCGACGTCGCCCTTGACATCGCGCTCCGCTAGAGCGCGTCCACCACAGCAAAATCGCATCCGGCTTGCGCCGAATGCAATTGCCATCGCTACCCCGGATTGGGCGCGGAGCCAGCTCCGGGAAATGGGCTAGAGCGAGATGACTTTTCTTCGAATCGTCATCCCGCTCCAGGTTTATTGTTGGAGCATGCTCTTTTCCGAAGACCGGCCCCACTTTTCGCGATCATGCTAGTGCCGACCGGCGGCGACATTCTCGACCAACTCGACGATCGAGCGTCGCATCTTGCCGTCGTTGAGCTGAGCATAGGCGCGCAACAGGCGGAGCGCCCCGGGGACGGTCAAGAGCTTGAGCGGCGAGGAGACCCCACCGCGCTCAGTTCGCTCGGTCGAGCCGGCGTCATGGGCGCCGAAGAATGAGCTCACCGGCACGCCGAGCACCTTGGCGATCTTCGTCAATCGTCCGGCACCGACCCGGTTCACGCCCTTTTCGTATTTCTGCACCTGCTGAAAGGTAACGCCGAGCTGCTCTGCGAGCGAGGTTTGCGACAAGCCGCTTTGCAATCGTTGGATACGAATCCTTTGCCCGACCTCGACATCGACCGGATCGGGTTTCTTGGGAGTCATCATTAGTTCTCCTTGACACTCTGGAATCGGGATGCCGCAATGCTTTGCACAGTAACAGGCTGTAGCTAGAGAGCAACAACCGCTGCGTGCGGATCACGGACAAATGACAGCTACAGATTGAAATAGCGCGCTGGCGCCAACAGGAACAGGTGTTGGTTAATCATCCGGCGCGGCATCCACCCACCGTGGCGGACCGCCGGCGCGCTCAGTTGGGCAGGATCGGCTTCTCGCCGTCGTCGTTCTCGGCGCAATAGCTGATGATCGCGGCCGCCTGGCCGACCTGGGGCGAGGCCAAGGTGAGGCGCCCGGCCGCATCCCATTTGGCCGTGATCGACGTCGGCTCATGCGACATGGCAAGGAACGCCTCGAGCGAGGCGCGGGCCTCCTCGGGCATGGCCGCAACGGCGCGCATGATATCGAGCACGTCGGGCTCGCGGCTGAAATAATAGAGTTCGAGGAGGCGCGATGGATCCTCGCATTCGGCCAGCATGGACTGAACTATTCGCGCGGTTCGTGGAGTTCGTAACCGGCCCTGTTCGCTGCCCTTGCAATGTTGTCCCATACCCTTCTCCCGGCTGGATGTGCGCACGGTGCTGGACCCTTCCGCTCGCCGCGAGCGCCCAAAGACACTTACGGCTCCCCAAGCCCGCGCCTATGGTGCGACTGACCGCGACCTCGGGTCAACTCTGCGGAACCGCATAGTGCGGCGTGATGGGGATCCGGCAATCAAAGGTTGAAACTGCGAGCTTGCTGGCGCTCAGGTTGAAACCGCGCAGCGCCGCATGCGCAGCGTCCGATGACGGAGGTGAAGGCAGTGGCCTGAGCCCCGTGCCGGCGCGCCGAATGTGAGCCGAGCCGGTTCGCAGGATTGCGCCTGAGCAATGCTGGCTGCCGACCGGTCGCTACAGATTCGCCGCGGCCCCTGCGGTCGCCGCGCTGCCCCAGGACGGCGCCTCTTCGCCGTCGCCCCAACGGTGCGGACGATAGAAGGAGTGCACGCCGATGCGGGAGAGCTTGCGCATTTTGCGGACCCACAAGGGATTGACCCAGGAGGCGTGGTAGTGGGTGGCCTTGCCGATCTGGGGAAGCCATACCTTGCCGTCGAGCGCCGCCTTGGCGACCCGCGTGGCGCGCTCCCACGCTTCTTGATCGCCGACCACGTCGCGAACACGATCGCAGGCAAAGGTGAACTGGCAGGACAGGCGCCGGTGCGCATTCTGGTAGACGACGCCGCACACGTCGCTCGGGTAGTAGCCGGAGAAGGCGCGGTTCAACACCACCTGCGCTACTGCAATCTGTCCCCGCAGCGATTCTCCCCGCGATTCGAAGTACACCGCGTTGGCGAGGCACCTCTCCGCCTTCTTGCGCGCCGTGCCGGCAAGTCCGAGCCGATCGGCGGGGCTGTGCGGCCCCGGGCCGTTGGTCACGACCTCGCCCTTGGCGGTGACGGTCTCGCCGGACTGTTCGCCGTTGGCATCGGGACCGGCCTGCATCGGATCCGACAACGCCGCGAGGTCCGAGTGCCTGGCGTCGACATCCGGCGCGCGCGGCACCATCAGTATGGGCTCTTCGCCCGGCGACCACGGGACGATGCCGGCGAGCGACGAACCGACCAGATCGCCGAAGAACAAGCGCGTAGTGCGCGTCGTCGGGTCCGGATCATTGGCGATGGCGAGGAGAGAAATATCGGGCTGCCCGGCGTCGGCTCCCGCTGCTTCCACCGTGTCCTCAGGCGGGATGTGCGGATGCGGCTCGAGCGACAGCGAGATGTCGTACTCGGGAAACGGTACGAAGCGCGCGGCCGCCTCGATTTCCTCATCGAGGGACGGCTTGGGCACATGCGGCGCCGGAGCGGCGGCTTCTTGGGCAGCCTCGGGCGGCGGCAGCGATGCCAGGAAATCCCCCTTGCGCGTGCGGTCGACGCTGGGAAAGGTGGGAGCGGCCCCCATTTCGGGGCGGGTGCGGCTCCAGCGGTTGCCGAACGCTGCCTCGAGATCGTTCAGGCCGAGGCTGGCCAGCCGGACCGGCGGCGACTCGGGCATTGCGGTGCCGATCGGGCGTGGAAGGCTGAAGGTTGCAGCGTGGATCGTGCCGAACGGCGAAGCGATCAGGCCCTGCCGCGCGCGTTCCGGCAATGCGGACGCACGCGCCGAGACCATGCCCAGCTCCAGATCCCCGCTGTTGGTGGGGATCGCGATCAACACGACGGCGGTGAGGCCGAAGGGAGCGAACCTGACACCCTTCGGCCGTGAACCCGACGCAACCATCCCTACGCTCACGCAACGTGACGCAACGCTCGCTCCGTCCACCCATGGCGCCGACCTGGCACCATCCGAACAGCGACGTTTGTCGTGTATGAACCTTGCAAACTTGTTAATTCCGGTGGTCTCGACGTGAGGTCAGCAAAAAACCAAACCAGGAACACATTGGTTAAACGGCAAGGCCTACCGCCGACGGTAGTTAAGATTCAGCAATGCGAAGGCGTTTGAATTTCCATAACGCGACGCAGCGGGCCACGATGGCCGCACGACGGCGCGCGCTTTATCAGCGGATCATCGCGATCAGATGTTCGGGGTGAAAATTGCCGGCGAGAATGCCGCAAGGCCAACGAAGCATTTGATCAGCAACGGCCGCCCGGGGATGACCTCGGAAACTGGCCGCGCCATGGCAATCCGCATGATGATCGGTGCGACACCGACCAGGATGAAAAATTACGCGTTGCTGGCGGGTCCTTTGCCCAGCGCGGCCTGGGCCGCCGCCAGCCGCGCGATAGGAACGCGGAACGGCGAACACGAGACGTAATCGAGCCCGATCTCGTGGCAGAAGGCCACCGAGGCCGGATCGCCGCCGTGCTCGCCGCAGATGCCGAGCTTCAGGTCGGATCTCACCTTGCGCCCGCGCTCGCTTGCGATGCGCACGAGCTCGCCGACGCCAGCGCGGTCGAGCGTGACAAAGGGGTCGGCGGCGAGAATTCCCCGGGCCGTATAGATGCCGAGGAAGCTCGCCGCGTCGTCGCGGCTGATGCCGAACGTGGTCTGCGTGAGATCGTTGGTGCCGAACGAGAAGAACTGTGCCGCCTCGGCGATCTCGTCGGCGAGCAGGGCCGAGCGCGGCAGCTCGATCATGGTTCCCACCTGATACTCGACCGGTGCGCCGGTTTCCTTGGCGACCGCCTGGGCGACGGCGTCGATGCAGCCCTTGATCAAGTCGAGCTCGGCCCTGGTGGCGATGAGCGGCACCATGACCTCCGGCGCCACCGTTTTGCGCGTGCGCCGACCCGCCTCCACCGCCGCTTCGAAAATGGCCCGCGCCTGCATCTCGGCGATCTCGGGATAGGCTATCGCGATGCGACAGCCGCGGAACCCGAGCATCGGGTTAAATTCATGCAGCTCGTCGGCGCGCGCCTTGAGCTTCCTCGGATCGGCGCGCATGGCCGCGGCCACCTCGGCGATCTCCGTCTCGCCGTGCGGCAGGAATTCATGCAGCGGCGGATCGAGCAGCCGGATCGTCACCGGCAGGTCGCCCATGATCTCGAACAGCGCGACGAAATCGGCGCGCTGCATGGGCAAGAGCTTGGCGAGCGCGGCGCGACGCACCTTGTCGTCATCGGCCAGAATCATCTCGCGAACGGCCTGGATGCGGTCCTCGTCGAAGAACATGTGCTCGGTGCGGCACAAGCCGATGCCTTCGGTGCCGAACTTCATCGCCAGGCGGGCATCGGTCGGCGTGTCGGCGTTGGCGCGCACCTTGAGGCGCCGCTTGACGTCGGCCCAGCCCATCAGCGTCGCGAACTCGCCCGAGAGCTCCGGCTCCAGCATCGGCACCCTGCCGGCCAGGACTTGGCCGGTGGAGCCGTCGATCGTGACCGTGTCGCCCTTCTTCAAGGTTACGCCGCCAGCGCTCATGCTGTTTGCCGCGTAGTCGACGCGGATGGCGCCGGCGCCCGATACGCACGGCTTGCCCATGCCGCGCGCGACGACGGCGGCGTGCGAGGTCATCCCGCCGCGGGTGGTCAGAATACCCTCGGCAGCGTGCATGCCGTGAATGTCCTCGGGACTGGTCTCTACCCTGACCAGGATCACCTTGCGCCCCTGGCTCTTCAGCGTCTCCGCCTCGTTCGACGAGAACACGATCTCGCCCGCAGCCGCCCCGGGTGAAGCCGGAAGCCCGGTGGCGATCACCTTGCGCTCGGCGTCGGGATCGATGGTCGGATGCAGCAGCTGGTCAAGGGAAGCCGGATCGATGCGGGTGATCGCCTCGTCGCGTGAAATCAGGCCCTCGCTCGCCAGCTCGACCGCAACCTTCAGCGCCGCCTTGCCGGTGCGCTTGGCGGAGCGGGTCTGCAGCATCCACAGCTTGCCCTGCTCGATGGTGAACTCGAGGTCCTGCATGTCGCGGTAGTGGCGTTCAAGCGCATCGGCAATGCGGGTAAGCTCGGCGAAGGCGCCGGGCATCGCGGTTTCCATCGACGGTTTGTCGGAACCGGCCTCGCACCGGGCGGCCTCGGTGATCTCCTGCGGGGTGCGGATGCCGGCGACCACGTCCTCGCCCTGGGCATTGACGAGGAATTCGCCGTACAGCCGCTTGTCGCCGGTCGAGGGATTGCGGGTGAAGGCGACGCCGGTTGCCGAGGTCTCGCCCATGTTGCCGAACACCATGGCCTGGATGTTGACCGCCGTGCCCCAGGTCTCCGGGATGCTGTGGAGTCGCCGGTAGGTGATCGCGCGCTGGTTCATCCAGGAGCCGCACACGGCGCCGATGGCGCCCCACAGCTGCTCCTGCGGGTCCTGGGGAAACGGCGCGCCGGTCTCGCCCTGCACGGATTTCTTGTAGCGCTCGACCAGGTTGACCCAATCGTCGGCCACAAGATCGGTGTCGAGGACATAACCCTTGCGGTCCTTGTAGGCCTCGAGGATTTCCTCGAATTGGTGATGCTCCATCCCGAGGACCACGTCGGAATACATGGTGATGAAGCGGCGATAGGAATCGTAGGCGAAGCGCCGATCGTTGGCGCGCTCGGCCAGCGCCTCGACCGTCTCGTCGTTGAGGCCGAGATTGAGGACCGTGTCCATCATGCCCGGCATCGACGCGCGCGCCCCGGAGCGCACCGAGACCAGGAGCGGCTCGTTGCGGTCGCCGAAGGTCCGCCCGGTCACGCGGCTGATATGGGCGAGGCCGGTGGCGACCTGATCGGCGAGATCGGCTGGATAGGTCTTCTGATTGGCATAATAAAAGGTGCAGACCTCGGTTGTGATGGTGAAACCGGGCGGCACCGGCAGGCCCAGATTAGCCATCTCGGCCAGGCCCGCGCCCTTGCCGCCCAGCAGATCGCGCATGTCGGCCCGCCCTTCGGCCTTGCCGTCGCCGAACGTGTAGACCCACTTTGCCTGCTTGGCTTTCGGCGCTTTCGCCCTCGTCGCCTTCGATTTGGTGCCCATGCGCTTTGCTGAAACATTTCCGTGCGTTGGAAACCTCTCTTGACGCTTTTCGGGCGCCATTTCAACCCATGCGCGCGCATCGTTCCGCCGTCAGAGGACGGCGAAAATCGGCCATGCAATTTTGCGAAAGGCTCAGCGAATGAGGCCGGCGACGCCGATGACGATCAGATAGATGGCCACGATGTAGTTCAACAGACGCGGCATCAGGAGGATGAGAATTCCGGCGATGAGCGCGATGATCGGCTGAAGCTGCACGAAGCTAATGGTCATGAACGTCCTCCCTCTCCATGTCGCCACGCAAACCGTCGGTGCCCGCCGGCTTTGCGACCCCAAAAGGCTTCCGGTCGCGAGGATAGTCTACCCTTCGATCCGGGAGAAATCGGCAACCGCGCGCGTCGCTTCGCGAATCTCGTTCAAAAGCCTGAGGCGGTTTTCGCGCAGTTTCGGCTCATCGACGTTGACGGTGACCTTGTCGAAGAACGCGTCGACCTTCGGCCGCAACGAAGCCAGTTCTGCAACTGCTCCTCCATAATTTCTTTTCGACATCAATTCGCTAGTGCTTGCGATAACCGCATTATTTGCTGTGGCAAGCTCCCTTTCTTCGGGCAGGACAAACAGATTGGGCTCCGGAAGATCAGTGAAAAACGTCCTCGATCTTTTCTCTTCTATACGAAGGATATTGGCAGCGCGCTTATAGCCTGCCAGGAGATTCACGCCATCTTCAGTGGCAAGAAAATTGGCCAATGTACTTATCTTATCAACTATGTCGACCAGATAATCGCCCTCTACTAGTGAGCCAGTTGCGAGCACGGCACCTACGAGATCATGACGTGCTCCCTGCTCGCGAAGATATATCGTCAGTCGATCCTCAAGGAAGACCATTAGATCATCAATCTTGCTCGCATAATCCGCATACGTTCTGTCTACAAAAATAGACTGAAACGCATCCTCAACAATCGAACGTAAGCTTATGCGAAGCCTACTTTGGAGAACAATTCTAATCACGCCTAGCGCCGCGCGCCGCAGAGCATAGGGATCTTTTGATCCGGTCGGCTTCTCATCAACTGCCCAGAATCCTGCTAGCGTATCGATCTTGTCGGCGAGCGCGACCGCGATCGAGACTGGATCGTTAGGC
>Ga0081538_10002946_pt1 | contig 16256 bp, 17 predicted proteins | sample TabmetS5T2R1_FD_71022 | JGI IMG/M metagenome (GOLD analysis project Ga0081538, IMG submission 71022) | Tabebuia heterophylla rhizosphere microbial communities from the University of Puerto Rico - S5T2R1 | ecosystem: Host-associated > Plants > Roots > Rhizosphere ... | reverse complement strand
CCTCGGGCTCCTCCCGCCGGGCGACCTGCGCAAGGCCATGCTCGCCCTGGCCGACCCGGCGGCCGAGGTCCGGGAGCTGTTCGCCTACCGGTTCGAGCGCGGCGACCTGGCCGGCCACAACCTGGGCAACCTGGCCCTGGCCGCCCTCACCGACCTCAGGGGCGGGTTCATGCAGGCCCTCGAGGAGGCGTCCCGCTGGCTCGGCGTCCACGGGCGGGTCCTGCCGTCCACGCTGGTGCCGGTGCGGCTCTGCGGCCGGGTCGACGGCCGCACCGTCGAGGGCCAGGTGGCGATCATGACGGCCACCGGCCGGGTCGAGTCGGTCTGGCTGGAGCCGCGTGACCCGGCGGCGGTCCCGGCCGCTGTCAGGGCCGTCCGCGACGCCGACCTGGTCCTGCTCGGCCCCGGCTCGACCTTCACCTCGGTGGTCCCCAACCTGCTCGTGCCTGAGCTGGCCGCCGCCCTGGCCGCGGCTCCGGAGCGGCTGGTCTACATCTGCAACCTCGTGGCCCAGCCGGGGGAGACCAGCGGGTTCGCGCCCGAGGCCCACCTGGCCGCCATCCTCGGCCACTGCCCGGGCCTGCGGGTGGCCACCGTGCTCTGCCAGCGGCCCCGGGACGCCGCCGTGGCCGCCCGGGAGCTGGAGGCGTTCGCCGCCCTCGGCGCGGCCGTGGTCCACGCCGAGCTGGCCGCCGACGACCACACCGGCACTCACGACGCCGCCCGCCTGGCCACCGCCCTCAAGGAGCTGACGTAGGGGAGCAATGAACCGGGGCGAGTTCACCGTCCGGGTGCGGGAGGAGCTGGCGGCGCTGCGGCCGGCCGCCCCGGCCGAGCGCCGCGCCCTGCTGGCCGGCCTCCTCCGGTTCGCGGCCACCCTCCACATCGGCGGCACCCTCGGCCCCCGCTACACCCTGATCCTGGCCACCGGGTCGGGCGGGGTGGCCCGGCTGGCCTTCTGGCTGCTCCACACCGACTTCGGCGTCCGGCCCGACTTCCGGGTCCGGGAGGCCGGCGCCCTGGCCCCGCGGGCCCGCTACGAGCTGGTCCTGGCCGACCGGGTCGAGCGGGTCCTGACCGACACCGGCGTCCTCGACGGCGCCGGCCGGCTCAGCTACGGCGTCCCCGGCAGCCTGGTCAGGGGCCGGGAGGCGGCCGCCTGCTTCGCCAGAGGCGCGTTCCTGGGCCGCGGCTCGGTCTCGGCCCCGACCCGCGAGCCCCACCTGGAAATCGGCGCCCCCGAGGAGCGCACCGCCACCGACCTGGCCGCCATCCTGACCCGCCTCGGCCTGCCGGCCCGGATCGGCCGGCGCGGCCCCGACGAGCACCGGGTGGTCGTCAAGGGCGGCGAGGCCATCGGCCGGGCCCTGCTCGTCATGGGCGCCCAGGCCGCCTACCTGGCCCTGGAGGACGGCCGCATCCGCCGCGAGGTCCGGCGCGAGGCGGTCCGGCTGGCCAACGCCGACCACGCCAACCTCCGCCGCAGCGTGGCCGCGGCCATGCTCCAGGTGGCGGCCGTCGAACAGGCGGTGGCCCGGCTCGGCTGGGACCGGCTGCCCGCCGACCTGGCCGAGGTCGCGGCCCTCCGCCTGGCCCACCCCGACGCGACCCTGGCCGAGTTGGGAGCTATGCTCGACCCCCCTCGCTCCAAGGGAGGGGTGCTGGCACGCCTCCGCCGAATCGAGGCGTTGACGGCAGCCGAACGGGGTAGGGAAGAATAGGCCGGAACGTTCAACTCCCCGGGAGGCAGGCATGACCGTCCGCGTCGGCATCAACGGCTTCGGCCGCATCGGCCGCAACTTCTTCCGAGCCGCCAAGGGACAAGACGTCGAGGTCGTGGCCGTGAACGACCTGACCGACAACAAGACCCTGGCCCACCTGCTCAAGTACGACTCCACCTTCGGCCGGCTGGACGAGGACGTCAGCTTCGACGAGGAGTCGATCACCGTCGGCGGCCAGCGGGTCCTGGCCAGCGCCCAGCGGGACCCGGCCCAGCTCCCCTGGGGCGACCTCGGGGTCGACGTGGTCATCGAGTCGACCGGCCGCTTCACCAAGCGCGACGACGCCGCCCTGCACCTCAAGGGCGGGGCCAAGAAGGTCATCATCTCGGCCCCGGCCAAGGACGAGGACGTCACCATCGTCATGGGCGTCAACCACGACAAGTACGACCCCCAGAGCCACGACATCATCTCCAACGCCTCCTGCACCACCAACTCGGTGGTCCCCCTGGCCAAGGTCCTGCTCGAGAGCTTCGGGATCGAGAAGGGCTTCATGACCACCATCCACGCCTACACCAACGACCAGGTGATCCTCGACTTCCCGCACAAGGACCTGCGCCGGGCCCGCTCGGCCGCGGTCAACACCATCCCCACCTCGACCGGCGCGGCCAAGGCCGCCTCCCTGGTCATCCCCGAGCTCAAGGGCAAGCTCGACGGCATCGCCCTGCGGGTCCCGGTGGAGGACGGCTCGCTGACCGACCTGGCCGTGGTGCTGAGCCGCGAGGCCACCGTCGAGGAGATCAACGACGCCTACAAGCAGGCCGCCGAGGGGCCGATGCGGGGGATCATCCGCTACTCCGCCGACCCGATCGTGTCCCGCGACATCGTCGGCGACGACGCCTCCTGCATCTTCGACTCGCCCCTGACCCAGGCCAACGGCAACCTGGCCAAGGTCTTCGGCTGGTACGACAACGAGTGGGGCTACTCCAAGCGCCTTGTCGACCTGACCGCGCTGGTCGGCCAGCAGCTGTCGTAGTCCGATGGAGCTGCGAACGGTCGACCAGGCCGAGGTCGCCGGGAAGCGGGTGCTGGTCCGCAACGACTTCAACGTCCCCCTGGAGGACGGCAAGGTCACCGACGACCTCCGGGTGCGGGCGGCCGTCCCCACCCTGCGCTGGCTGCTCGACCACGGCGCCCGGGTGATCTGCTGCTCCCACCTGGGCCGGCCCAAGGGCAAGCGCGACCCCAAGTACTCGCTGGAGCCGGTCCGGCCGGTCCTGGCCGAGCACCTCGGGGTCGAGGTCGCCTTCGTCGACGACGTCGCCGGCGACCAGGCCCGCCAGGCCGCCGAGGCCCTCGGCGACGGCCAGGTGCTGCTGCTGCAGAACCTGCGCTACGAGCCGGGCGAGGAGAAGAACGACCCCGAGCTGGCCGACCGGCTGGCCGCCCTGGCCGAGGTCTACGTGGACGACGCCTTCGGGGCCGCCCACCGGGCCCACGCCTCGGTGGTCGGGGTGGCCGAGCGCCTGCCCGCCTACGCCGGCTACCTGCTGGCGAAGGAGGTCAAGGTGCTGTCGCGGCTGCTGGAGGACCCCGAGCGGCCGTTCGCGGCCGTGCTCGGGGGCAGCAAGGTCTCGGACAAGCTGCTGGTGCTCGACAGCCTCCTCGGCCGGGTCGACAGCCTGGTCGTCGGCGGGGGCATGTGCTTCACGTTCCTGGCCGCCAAGGGCTACGAGATCGGCGACTCGCTGTTCGAGCCCGAGCAGGTCGAGGCCGTCCGGCAGCTGCTGGAGACGGCCAAGAGCCAGGGCAAATCGGTGCTGCTGCCCACCGACGTGGTCGAGGCCCGCGAGGTCAGCGCGGACGCCGAGCCCCGCGTCGTGCCCGCCGACGGGATCGAGCCCGGCTGGAAGGGCCTGGACATCGGCCCGGAGACGGCCAAGGTGTTCGCCAACGCCGTCACCGAGGCCCGGACGGTGTTCTGGAACGGGCCCATGGGCGTGTTCGAGCTGGAGCCGTTCGCCGCCGGCACCAGGGCGGTCGCCGAGGCGGTGGCCGCCGCCCCCGGCTACACGGTGGTCGGCGGCGGCGACTCGGCCGCCGCCCTGGCCCAGTTCGGCCTGGCCGACCGCATCGACCACCTGTCCACCGGCGGCGGGGCCGGCCTCGAGCTGCTCGAGGGCAAGACCCTGCCCGGCGTCGCCGCCATCCCCAACGCCTGAAGGAGGGTCGCCGTGGCGCGCCGCCCGCTGATCGCCGGCAACTGGAAGATGCACAAGACCCATCTGGAGGGCGTCCAGCTCACCCAGAAGCTGGCCTGGGCGCTCTCCAGCGAGGACACCGACGCCGTCGACGTCGCGGTCTGCCCGCCGTTCACCGCCCTGCGCAGCGTCGGCACGCTGATCGACGGCGACAAGCTGCCGATCGCCCTCGGCGCCCAGAACGTCCACCCCGAGCCCAAGGGCGCCTACACCGGCGAGATCTCGGCCCCGATGCTGGCCAAGCTGGCCGTCCAGTACGTGATCGTCGGCCACTCCGAGCGCCGCCAGTACTTCAACGAGGACGACGAGCTGGTCAACCGGAAGGCCAGGGCCGTCCTGGACAACGGCATGCAGCCGATCGTCTGCGTCGGCGAGGTCCTGGAGGAGCGCGAGTCCGGCCGCACCGCCGAGATCGTCCAGGGCCAGGTCCGCGGCTCCCTGGCCGGCCTCAGCGGCGACCAGGTGGCCGGCCTGGTCATCGCCTATGAGCCTGTCTGGGCCATCGGCACCGGCCGGGCCGCCACCGCCGACGACGCCCAGGAGACGATCGCCGTCGTCCGCGCGACCGTCGCCGAGCTGGTCGGCCAGGCCGCCGCCGACGAGGTCCGCATCCAGTACGGCGGCAGCGTCAAGTCCTCCAACGCCGAGGAGATCGCCGCCAAGCCCGACGTCGACGGCGCCCTGGTCGGCGGGGCCAGCCTCGACGCCGACGAGTTCGCCCTGATCATCAAGGGCTCCGCCCGCCGCGCCCGCTGATACACTCGGGCCTGGCCTTGACGGCGCGGTTCCGCCGTGCCCTCGTACCCTGATCTGTAAGGACTGCCCGATGATCCCGCTGCTGATCGTCATCGACGTGATCGCGTCGCTCACCCTGATCCTGTTCATCCTGCTCCACGCCGGCCGCGGCGGCGGCCTCTCCGACATGTTCGGTGGCGGGATGAACACGACCCTGGGGGGCTCCACCGTGGTGGAGCGCAACCTCGACCGGCTGACGGTGGCCGCGGCGACGGTGTTCGGGATCTGCAGCGTGTTCCTGGCGCTGCTGCTGGAGCCGTAGGGCGAGCCTGGACGTACGGAACCCTCGACTGGTGGTCAACGGCGCCCAAGTCATGGGTGGTCCTGCGGCCTCTCGAACCCGGGCTGGGACCGTGCCGGTTCGCTGGCTCCTGCTCGTCCTGGCCCTGGTTCTCGTGGCCGGGTGCACGGGTGGCGGTGGGCCCGACGCCCCTGGCTCCTCCGGTGGGTCAGGCGGGGGAGGGGCGCCCCGGGGCCGGAGCGGCGGGACCCTGGCCGTCGCCCTGCCCGATCCGGGGCCGCTCGATCCGGCCCGGGCCGACGGCCTTGAGGACGAGGTCGTCCTTGGCACCCTGTTCGACGGCCTGACCAGCATCGACCCCTCCGGGGCGGTCCGTCCCGCGGTCGCCGCCTCCTGGTCCAGCGACCCGGACCGGCGCCGCTGGGAGTTCCGCCTGCGCGAGGACGCCCGCTGGTCCGACGGCTCCCCGGTGCGGTCCAGCGACTTCACCTTCGCCTGGCACCGCCTCGCCGGCCCAGATACCAGGCCGCGGCCTCCGGCCCGGACCCTGCTGGCAGGCGTCGCCGGCTACCGGTCGTTCGCCGCCGGCCGCGCCCGCTCGATCACCGGCCTCTCCACTCCCGACCCAACCACCCTGGTCGTCGAGCTCGACCAGCCGTTCGCTGACTTCCCGGCCGTGGTTGCGAGCCTCCCGCTGTCCCCGTTGCCGCCGGCCGTGGCCCGGCCCGACCCGGCCGCCTACCTGGCCAGCCCGATCGGCAACGGCCCCTTCCGCCTGGCCACCCCGGCCCGGCCCGGCGGCAGCCTGACCCTGGACCGCAACCCTGCCTACTCGGGCTCCCCGGCCCTGCTGGACAAGGTCAGCATCCACGTGGTCCCCGACGAGCAGACCGCCTGGCTGGAGCTCCAGAACGGCCAGGTCTCGTTCGCCCCCCTTCCTCCCGACCAGCTCGCCGCCGCCCGCACCGTCTACGGCCCGTCTGCCGACGGCCGCACCGCTCCCGGCCTCCTCCAGGGCCCAACCCTCACCACCTGGAACCTCACCTTCAACCTCAAGTCGAAGCTCGGCCGTGATCCCCGCTGGCGGCAGTACGTCTCCCTGGCCGTCGACCGCGACCGCCTGGCCGCGACCCTGGCCGGGTCCCCGGCGACGACGCTGGTCCCACCGGCCACGCCCGACGCCGACGGGTACAGCGGGGGAGCGGCGCCTTCCTGCACGGCCTGCACCCACGACACCGCCAGGGCGCGCTCCCTGCTCGCCAAGACGAAGCCGGCCGACACCCCGGCCACCCTGGCCATCCCCCGGGGGGCCGAGGCGCGCGCCCTCGCCGCCGTCCTCACCAAGGACCTCGCCACCGCCGGGATCAAGCTGACCCCCGACCCGACCCCGCCGGGCGAGACGCCGGTGACCCTGGTACGCGGGTTCGCCCCCTACCCCCGCCCCGACCCGTTCCTGGCGGGCCCGGCCTCGGCGAGCCCTTCGGCGGAACGCCTCCTCAACGAGGCCCGCGCCACCGCCGACAACCCCACCCGCACAGCCCTCTACCAGCAGTCCGAAGCTCAGGTCCTAGCCGACCTGACGGCAGCCCCGCTCGTCACCGAGCACCAGGCCGCCGTCCTCACCCCCGGCCCCCAGGGCTTCAACCTCACCCCATGGAACACCGTCGACCTGGCCGCCATCAGCCTCCCCGCCTGACCCGTTCCACCAGCGAGGCCCTTTGCTACAATCCGCCCGCACCACCATGCCCACGTCGGAGTGGCGGAATAGGCAGACGCGCTAGGTTGAGGGCCTAGTGTCCGGATAGGACGTGGGGGTTCAAGTCCCCCCTCCGACACCCCCAACCGGCCCGCTGACCTGCGGCTTCTCCAACGGCACAACCTGTGGTCCGCGCTGGGTCCGTGCCAGGGTTGCCAGGGCGTCGGCGCGGGCGTCCTCCAGGCGGTCGGCCAGGGCGTCCAGCTCGTCCGGGAACAGGTGCCCGTAGGTATCGAGGGTGATGCTGGCCGTGGCATGGCCGAGCTGCTTCTGGACCGCCTTGACGCTCGACCCCTGGCGGATCATCAGCGACGCGGCCGTGTGCCGCAGGTCGTACAGCCGTAACTCCTCCGGCAGCGGATCAGGTCGGCTGTCCGGGTCCAGCTCGCCGATGGCCTGGTTCGCCGCCGGGATGGCCGGCTTGAAGCGGACCGGGACGAACTTCGAGGAGCGTACCGGGCCACCCCTCGGCGCCGTGAACACCAGATCCCCGGGCCATGCGGCCGATCAGCCAGGTAGGCACCCAGCTCCTCGGCCACCGAGCGCGGCAGCCGAACCGTGCGGGCCTCGTGGGTCTTGACCCCGCCCCACTCCAGATGCCCAGCGACCTCCGGAGCCGCTTCGGCCACCCGAGCTGTGGCCCGCAGCAGATCGAGGCGGCCGACCCTGAGCGCCACGTACTCGCAGGGTCGCAGGCCGGTGTAGGCGGCGAACCGGACCAGCACCCCGTAGGGCGGCTCGATGGCCTCGGCCAGCGCTTCGACCTGGGCGGCGGTCAGGAAGGCATCTCGTTGCGCTGGACCTTGGGCAGCTTGATCCCCTCGGCCACGTTCCGGGGGAGTCGGCCGCCATCGACCGCGCTCGCCAGGATCTGCGACAGGACCTGGCGGGCACGCTTGGCCGACAGGCCACCGGCGACCAGCTCGGCCACCCACTCCCGCACGGCCAGCGCGTCGATCGCCACCAACGTCGTGTCGCCGAAAGCCGGGAGCACCTGGTTCTTCAGCAGCGTCCTGTAGTCCTTGCGGGTGTTGGGGCGCAACGAGACCGTCGTCCGCTCCCACCGCTCGGCCCACTCCGAGAACGCCACCCTGCCGGCGGCCGGGTCCACGTAGGCGCCCCGGAGCTTGGCGTCCTCAACGCTGAGCAGGAACCGCTCCGCGTCCACCTTGCGAACGAAGCTCCTGGACCGCTCCCGCCCCGAGGGGTCGCGGTAGCGTGCCCGCCACCGAGGCCGACCCTGGCCTTGCTTCTTGCCCCGCAGGTCCTCGACGTAGCCCACCGTGCTATCTCCTCCCGCCAGCAACCGCCCGGAGCCGGCCAGCCGCCGGCCGGGCGACCTCGACCCGATGGGCGGCCACGTACTCGGCCAGATCGTCAGGGTGGAAGCGGACGAAGCGGCCGACCTTGCGGTAGGCGATGCGACGCTCGAACACCAGCCGGCGCACATGCCGGGGCGTGGTGTTCAGCCGCTCGGCCGCCTCCTCTGTGGTCAACAGCTTGTCCGTCATCGCCTGCTGCTCCTGCTCATGCCACCATCGTCCGTAGCTCCTCCCGGGCCACCTGTCGTTGTTCGCGGGCGCGAGCGGCGGCCGACAGGGCCAGCCAGCGCTCGCCCTCGGTGGCGTAGCCAGACGCGACGTAGCTCCAGGTGGCGAGGACGATCACGGCCTGGTCGTCCTCGGGCCGGTCCCAGGCGTCCAGGGGCACGCCGTCCTTGGCGCGGCGGCGCTTGGCGAAGGCGACCCGGGCCCGACGCAGCGCGCCCATGGTGGTCGAGTAGCGGCGACTCTTGGTCGACCAGTGACCCCCGAACCCCAGCATGTGCGCCCAGGCCCGCAACCTGAGCCCGGCGAGCTCCGGCCGGCTCCCCAGCTCCCAAGCGGCTCGGACCAGCTCAGCCACATGCGCCGGCAGCCTGTCGACCACGGCCAGATCGTCGGGGTCGGTCAGGCGGCGGTCCAGGCCGGCACCGAAGCTCTCGGTGGCCTTGGTGGCGTACTTGGCGATGTAGCCGGCCACCTGCTCCGCGCTCAACTCCCCGGCCTGCTCGTCTCGGGTGATGTTGCGCACGTCGAGTTGGGTGCCCCAGCGGGCATAGCGCTCCAGCCCACTATCGACCGGCGGGCACGGCACCCGAACGGCGGCCACCGCCTCGCGCAGGGCGTCCTCGAGGAGAGCCGCCGTGAAGCCCTCGGGGGGCGGGGCCAGGCAGCCAGCACAGCGGCAGTCGGTCGCCGCGTCCAGGCGGATGACCGCGTGGAAGTGGATGACTCCGCGTCGTTGGAACTCGGCCACCTTGGCGTAGGAGATGCGGACCAGCCGCCGCAGCTCGCCCTCCTGGAGGCCGACCAGCCGCCCGAGGGCACGCCCGACGGCGATGGTGGTCCGACGCCACAGCTCCGGCGCCAGGGCGTTCCACAGCACTTGGGCCTCTGCGTCGTAGCAGGAGGGACACAGCGGCTCGCCCAGGCGGGGGTCGTCTTCGTCATGGCGGTGCCAGCAGCCCGCCCGGGCGCCGTGGGGGCATCGGGCACCTTGGCGGTAGGGGTGGCAGGGCAGCACCAGCCGCCCCTGCGCCTTCCGGCCGTGCACCTGACCGAAGCTGGGGGCGGTGAAGGTCACGAACAGGCGAGGATGCCCAGCGACCGTCTCGGGGACGCCCTTGCCACCCTTGAGCCCGGCCGCCAGGAGCTGGTAGGCATCGGCGCGGTAGGTGGCCGCACACGACGGGCAACGCGACTCCCGGCGAGTGCCGCACGCCTTGAGCAGCACCCCGTCCGGCTCCCGGTCGGTGTCGTACACCTGCCGGACTTCGCCGGTGGCCCGGTCGGCCTGCTCGACCCGGCCGGCGAGGCGGATCGGGTGATGGCAGTAGCCGGCCTGAGCGACCAGCTCAGCCCAGCGGTCATAGCCGTGGCCGGCCCGGTCCACAACCTCGGCCAGGACGCCGGGAAGCAGCTCGCCCACGCGCGCCGGGTCCGTCATGCCGACTCGTCCTCGACCAGCCGCAGCGTCGGCGCCGTGGTCCTGGTCGTGCCCCGCAGCAGGTCGGCCCGCCGGGCCAGGCCGGCCAGGTCCAGGTCGTCCAGGTAGCAGGAGCGCAGCCGCACCGGCACCCCGCCCTCCTGCAACAGCAACCCGACCCCTCGGGCGGCCGGGTCGATGCTGGCCGCCGAGTGGCCCTGGGTGGCCCAGCCCGACCCAAGGATCGTGTCCGAGGCTTGTGGGGTGGAACAGCGCAGTGCCCAGCGGAACCCGAACAAGTCCCGCAGGAAGGTCGGGACCACATCAGCCGAGGGCTTCTGGGTCGTCGCCACCGTCACCATGCCGGCGGCTCGGCCTCGGGCCACGAAGTCGCGCAGCAGGGTCGAGAAGGCTTGGGCGGCCTTGCGGTCGGGGCCGTTGGTGAAGTAGGCCAGCTCCTCGATCCCGACCAGGTGCAGGGGCAGCCCGTCGCCCTCGGTGACCTTGCGGGCTCGGTTGGCGAGCAGGGTCAGGTAGCGGTCGTCCAGCTCAGCGATCAGGCCCTTCAACACATCGATGGCTTCCTCGACGTTGGGGCCGACCAGTCGGGCCGCGGCACCTTGCCAGACAGCCAGCTCGACCAGCTTCGGGTCGAACAGCGTGAGCTTCACCGCCGGGTCCAGGGCGCCCACAGCGATGAGAAGCTGGAGGACATTCGACTTGCCGGCGCCCGGCTCCCCACCAAGGAGCAGGTTGCGCTCAGGTAGCGTGACCGTCACCGGACTGCCGTCCTCGTCCTCACCGACCGGGATGGGCTGCCACAACGACAGCGCGCCCGCCTTCACGAGCGGCCAGGGGATCGGGACAGGGTCGGCTAGCGGATCACGGCGCAGGACGATTACCCGGGCGTGGCGGGCGCTGGCCGGATCGCGGACCACCCGCACCTCCCGCACGCTCAGGAAGGCGGCGATCCGCTCAGCCTGGGCGTCCAGGTCGGGAACCTGCCCGCCGGCCGGCACCCGGACCCGGAGTTGCTCGCCAGCCCGGGTGAGTCGGCAGAGGGTGATCCGTGGGATGCGGTCGTTGGCCGTGGCTAGTTCGGCATGGCGGCAGGCCAGCGCCCACCGCCTGCGCAGGTGCGATCGGAACAGGGCATGGGCCAGCGGCTCCCTTGTCCAGGTGACCATCGCCACGACCAGGGCGGCGGCCACGATCAGCCGCTCGGCACCCTCCCGGCCCAGCTGGTCGCCCAGCCACAGGTAGGCGGCGCCTACTAGGGCGATCAGGGTCAGCTCTAGCCGGTAGGCCCAGGCGGGACGCAGCAGGCCGTTGAACAGCCAGTCGGCCGGCCGCTCCCGCACCACCGGGGCGGTGATGACCGGGGGCGTCTCGTGCAGGGCGCCCCAGCCGACCGGTTGCCGCCAGGTCGGCGGCCGATAGTTGCCGCCCCAGCCGTTCACGATGCCACCGCCTCCGGCCCACCTCGGGCAGCGGCGTCGGCTTGGTCGGCGGCGTCGACCAGGGCGGCGGCCAGCTCCCGAAGCGCGGCCGGCTGGCCTTGGATCCGGGCGCAGGAGTAGCCGCCAGCGTCGAAGCCAACCGAGGCATGCATCACCCCGGCCTCGTTGGGCCAGTGGTGGTGGCCGTCGTAGACGACACCGACGGGGACGATCAACCCGAGGCTGATCGAGGGCATACGATCGGGGGGCATCATGGGCTCCACTCCTGATGCAAGGGCCGGGTGTTGACGCACCCGGTCTGGTGGGTGGAGGGGACCGGGCTCGCTAGCGGCGGCTCCGGTCCCAGGAAGGCTTCCAGGCATATGAGCGGCTCTGCGAGCTGGCCCGCACCCTCGGCCTCGACGCCCAGTACGAGGTCATCCCACCGCCCGGGATGGTCAACCTGAACCGCGACAACCTGGTGGTTATCTGCGGCCCCCGCCTGTCCCCGATCATCGCTCAAGTGCTCGCCAGCGACCCCAACCTCGGCTTCACCCACGACGACCATGGCTGGTACCTGGTCGACCACGCCACCGGGACCACCTACCGATCCCCGCGTGACCACGGTGAGCCCACCGACTATGCCTACCTGGGTCGGCTGCCCCGCATCGACGGCCGGGGCACCTTCCTGTACTTCGCCGGCATCCACGCCCCCGGCAACAGCGGGGCCATGCACTACCTGGAAGGGCACCTAGAGGAGCTGTACGGCGAGGTCCGCACCGGCCGCTTCTCGACCATCATCAGCTGCCGGTTCGACCCCGACACCCGCCAGGTCATCAGCAGCGAGCGGGTTACGCCGCTGTACCGGGCCGACACCCGGGCCTGATGCACGCCGCCATCGCCACCCAGGCGGGCAGTCAGGACTCCGCGAACGAGGACTGGGCCGGCATCGCAGCCCCTGGCCTTGCCGTCGTGCTGGATGGCCTGAGCGCCCCTGATGGGACCGGCACCGGCTGTCGCCACGGCACACCGTGGTTCGTCAGCCAGCTCGGCCCGCGGCTGCTCACCTTGGCAGTTGATCCCGTTTGTAGCCTGGTTGACGCCCTAGCCGAGGCCATCCGTCAAGTCGCCGGCCTGCATCCGGACTGCGACCTGACCCATCCCGGCACCCCGTCGGCCACGATGGTCCTGCTCCGGGTCCAGGACGATGGCGCCGACTACCTCGCCCTGGCCGACGCCGTGCTACTGCTCGACACCGCCGACGGGCTCCAGGTGGTCAGCGATGAGCGGGTCAACCAGCTTGCTGGCAAGGAACGCGAAGCGGCGAACCGGGTTCCCACCGGCTCGGCGCTCAAGCTCCGGCGCCGCGCCCAGCTCACCCGGGCGCTGCGACGAGCGCGCAACCGACCCGGCGGCTACTGGGTCGCCGCCGCCGACCCCGAGGCCGCCCGCCAGGCCGTCACCGGCACGGTCCCTGGCAGGAGCCTTCGTCGCGCCGTGCTGCTCAGCGACGGCGCCAGCCGGCTCGTCGACCCCTTCGAACTCGCCACCTGGGAGGAGCTGCTGGCGCTGCTGGAGGAGAGCGGCCCCGACGAGCTGCTCCGACAGGTTCGAGCCGCTGAGGCCGTTGATCCCGAGGGCCGCCAATGGCCCAGGACCAAGCGCAGCGACGACGCCACCGCCGTCTACCTCGCCCTGGATGAGGCAGCCAACCCGCAACCCTAGTGCATCCACGCATTAGTTCTTTGGATGTATTGGGATTGTCTTCATCTCGGACTTGGGAGGGTCAAGATGTGGACAGTGGAAGGCAGCATGATCCACGTTCAACGAACTTCTGCCCGGCACCACGAGGACATGGCGGGGTGGCGGCAGGTGAAACGGGCAGTGTTCGCCCGGCACTGCAACCCGTGGAGCGCGTGGACCAGGTGGGCCAGCGCGCCGCTGGTGTTGGTGCCGGTGTGGCGTCGCAGCTGGCGGGACGCGGCGCTGGTGGGCGTCTGGATGGCGGTGAACCCGATCGTGTTCGGCAAGCCCGCGCACGAGCGGGCGTGGGCGACCAGGGCGGTGCTCGGCGAGGAGCAGTGGATCGAGGACCGGCCGATGGACGCCGCGATGGCCGTCAATGTGGGCGCGTCCGTGGCGGGCGTTGCCGCGATGATCGCCGCCCGCAAGCGCCGTGCCGCACCGGCCGCAGTGTCCATGGCGACGATGATGGCGTTGCTGCTCTGGTACTGGGAACTGATGGCCCGCTACCACGATGAGCGAGGCGACCGGTGAAACTCCTGATCCTGACGCTGGATACCAGGGCGACGTGCAGCCGTTCGTCGCGCTGCCCAGAGGACTCGCCAACGCGGGACACGAGGCCGTGCTGGCCGCACCACATCGGTTCGAGGGTTTCGCGCGGGACCAGGGCGTACCGTTCGCCGGGATCGACGACTGCTGGTCCGTCGCCGCCGAAGGGCCGGGCGCCGGCGCGGACATCCTGGTGCACAACGGTCAGGTGGTCGTCGGCCAGCATGTCGCGGAGAAGCTGGGATCCCGGCCGTGCTGGCGTTGCCGATACCCATGTAGGTGCCGACTCGCGAGTTTCCCTGGGCGGGCATAGCGATACCGCGCTGGTGGCCCTCGGCGCTGAACCGGGCCACCTTGCTCGGGGTGAAGGGCCCGGCGATGATGTTCGGCCGCACCACCGTCAGGTGGCGCGACGTTGGACCTGCCGCGACGCCGTGGCCGGCATGATCCGTGCCGCCGCCCCGACGGCTCACCGGCGCCGGTGCTGCACGCGATCAGCCGACATGTGCTGCCACGGCCGCCGACTGGCCGGATGCAGCCACGGTGACCGGCTGCTGGTTCCTGGCCCGACACAGAGCGCGATCAATCACCTCTCCCCGCGCCCTGAAGGCAGCAGACCCACGTTCAACGAACTTCTGCGCGGCACCACTAGCCAGCAGTTGCTAGCCAGGCAGCTTGGCCGCGAGGACGTCGACCGGCTCGATCACCGGCGGCTGTTCCAACAGCTCGGGCGCCTGGGCCATCAGGGCGGCGGCCACCTGGCCACCAAGGTGGGCTTGGCGACCGGCGTCGTCGGGGAAGGCGTCGAAGATCCCGAACTCCGATGGGCCGAGACGGATCGCGAACCAGGCGATGGTTGCCGGTTCCTGTTGCACCAGGGCCAGGCCTCCCTCCAGGAAGCTGGTTACCTCAGCTTCCTTGCCGGGCTTGGCGATCAGGCGAACAAGCAGCCCCACCGTAACTATCATCGGTCTCCCTTCGACGAACGTGCGGCCTTCGCCAGGCAAGACCGCGAGTCGGGCATCCTACTGCGCGAGGAGGTGCTGATCGACCTGCCGCCGCCCATGGGCGTGGGCCAACCCTCCAGCAGGACGCGCTACCTGCAGGCATCGCTGGACCGTCGACCGCTCACCTGGTTGAGGCACAACGTCAAGGAACGCCTGCCGCACCGGTGCGGCTGAACAGCGCCCACAAGCCCTCATCGGCTGGGCGCCCGTTGCTGTGGAGGTGAGAAGAGTGCCCTGCCTATGGAGGATGACAGCCGCAAGGCGGTCATCGCAGGAGCCAAAAGGACAGTGCCCCGATGCGGTCCCTCCACCTCACGCTGGGCTCTCGAGGGCTCAACGACGGTTGATCCAGGATGAAGGCTAGCGACCGCTTGCCCGGTGGCAGGGACCGCACATCGCTTGCCGACGAGATCACGTTGCGTTAGACGCTAACAGTTGTTAGTGTCTAACATATGAGGGACGAGCAAGCGATCGGGCTCCGTGAGCGCCGGCGGGCCCGCACCCGGCGGTCCATCCAGGAGCACGCCATGCGGCTGTTCCTCGAGCGCGGCTACGACGCCACCACCGTCAGCGAGGTGGCGGCCGCGGCCGAGGTCTCCCACATGACCGTCTTTCGCTACTTCCCCACCAAAGAAGCCCTCGTCCTGGCCGACGACTACGACCCGCTGCTGGTGGAGCGGATCACGGCGCGCCCGGCCGGCGAGCCGCTGCTGTGCCGGCTCCAGGCAGGGCTGCTCCAGGCCCTCGCCGAGGTCCTGGCCGCTGACCGGGAGCTGCTGCTGGCCCGCACACGGTTCATCCTGGCCACGCCCGCGCTGCGAGCGCGCCAGTGGGAGACCCAGTACGCCACCCAGCAGGCCGTCGTCGCCGCGCTCTGCGGCCCTAGCGCCACCGCAGACCCCGAGCAGGAGTTCCGGGCATGGGTGACCACCGGGGTGTGCCTGGCCGCCGCCGCCGCCGCGATCATCCGCTGGGCCCAGCAGGACGGCCGCCCCGACCTCCTCGACCTCACCCGCCATGCCCTGGCCATCCTCGCCGAGGAGACCGCGCGATGACCGTTCCCGCACTCCAGACCCATGACCTCACCAAGCGCTACGGCGCCATCCTGGCCGTGGACGGCCTGACGATCCGGGTGGCACCAGGGGAGATCTATGGGTTCCTCGGGCTCAACGGCGCGGGCAAGTCCACCACGATCCGGATGCTGCTTGGCCTGACCCGGCCGTCACGAGGCGCGGCGTCGCTGTTCGGCGGCAGGGTCTGGGGTGGCGGCGTGGGGCCGTGGCGGCGCGTGGGCTACCTGGTGGACGCCGCCCACGCCTATCCCGACCTGACGGTCGCCGAGAACCTCCAGCTGGCCCGCCGCCTGCACGGCGTCACCGACCCCGGCGCGGTCGACCAGGCGATCGAGCTGCTCGGCCTCACCGGATACCGTGACCGGCGCGCCGGGGTCCTGTCCCAGGGCAACCTCCAGCGCCTGGGCCTGGCCAGGGCGCTGGTTCACCAACCGGAGCTGCTGGTGCTCGACGAGCCGGTCAACGGGCTGGACCCGGCGGGCATCGTCGAGGTGCGGGAGCTGCTGCGGCGCCTTGCCCACCAGCACGGCGTCACCGTCTTCATCTCCAGTCACCTCCTGGCCGAGGTCGCCCGGCTGGCGACCCGGATCGCCATCATCGACCACGGCCGGCTGCTCGCCGAGCTGGACGCCGACGACCTGGAGCGCCGCTCCCACCCGCGGCCGCTGGTCGACGCGTGCGACCGCACCGCCGCCAAAGCGGCCCTC
>Ga0081538_10002945_pt1 | contig 16258 bp, 15 predicted proteins | sample TabmetS5T2R1_FD_71022 | JGI IMG/M metagenome (GOLD analysis project Ga0081538, IMG submission 71022) | Tabebuia heterophylla rhizosphere microbial communities from the University of Puerto Rico - S5T2R1 | ecosystem: Host-associated > Plants > Roots > Rhizosphere ... | reverse complement strand
AACGTAGCCGGGGTGAGCTCCGCGGTCGACTTCCTGGACCTCACTCTCGCCGAGTGGGACCGGGTGTTCGACATCAACATGCGGGGCGCGTACCTGGTCACCAGGCGGGTCGTGCCCACGATGGTGGCCGCCGGGGTCGGGCGCATCGTCAGCGTCTCGTCGGTCTCGGCCCAGCGCGGCGGCGGCACCTACTCCAAGGTGCCCTACAGCGCCGCCAAGGCGGCGCTCATCGGCTTCAGCCGGGCCCTGGCCCGCGAGCTGGGCCCGCACGGGATCACGGTGAACTGCGTGGCGCCCGGGCCGATCGACACCGACATCATGGGCGGGCCCCTGACCGAGGAACGCAAGGCGGCCCTCGGCGCCGCCAGCATGGTCGGCCGGGTCGGCACCGTGGCCGAGGTGGCCGCCCTGATCGCCTTCCTCCTCGGCGAGGAGGCCGGCTACATCACCGCCGCGACCTATGACATCAACGGCGGCCTCCAGGTCTCCTGAGCGCTGGCGATGACGCGCGCGGACCCGACGGCGGACCTGCCCCCGGCGTGGGTGGAGCCGGACGCACGGCGGCGGGTCCGCCGGGCCCTGGCCGACGCCGGCCGGCGGATCGCGGTCCTGGACGACGACCCCACCGGGTCGCAGACGGTCCACGACGTCGACGTGGTCACCGTGGTCGAGCCGGACGAGCTCGCCGCCGGCCTCGCCGAGGCCGGCTCGACCTGCTTCATCCTGACCAACACCCGCAGCCTGCCCGAGGCCGAGGCGGTGGCGCTGAACACCCGGGTCGGGCGGATGCTGTTCGAGCTGGCCGACCGCCTGGACGCGCCCGTCGGCGTGGTCAGCCGCGGCGACTCGACGCTGCGCGGGCACGTCATCGCCGAGGTGCGGGCGCTGGACGCCGTCCGCCGCCGGGCGACCGGCCGAGGCTTCGACGGCGTGCTGCTGGCCCCGGCCTACCTCGAGGCGGGCAGGTTCACCGCCGGGGACGTGCACTGGGCCAGGGTCGGCACCGACGTCCTGCCGGTCGGCGAGACCGAGTTCGCCCGCGACGCGACCTTCGGCTATGCCGCCTCCGACCTGCGTGACTTCGTCGCCGAGCGCAGCGGCGGCATGATCCGGCCGGCCGAGGTGGCCAGCATCACCCTCGACGACATCCGCCTGGGCGGGCCGGCGCGGGTGGCCGAGGTCCTCGCCGGCGTCACCGGCGGGGCGTTCGTGGCCGTCAACGCCGTGGCCTACGCCGACCTGGAGGTCGTCGTCCTCGGGCTGCTGGAGGCGGAGGCGGCCGGCCGGTCCTTCCTGTGCCGCACCGGGCCGTCGTTCGTGCAGGTCATGGCCGGCCTGGACCCGCGCGAGCCGCTGGCGGCGTCGGGCATCTGGCCCGCCGGCCGTCCCGGCGGGCACGGGCTCGTGGTCGTCGGGTCGCATGTCGGGCTGACCAGCCGGCAGGTGGCGGCCGCCCGGGACCGCGGCGGCCTGTCCGAGGTCGAGCTCGACGTCGCCGCCGTCGCCGACCCCGCCCGGCGCGACGCCCACGTCGCCGAGGCCACCCGCCTGGTCGTCGCGGCCCTCGACCACGCCGACGTGCTCCTGGTCACCAGCCGCGACCTGCGCCGCGGCCGGGACGCGGCCGAGAGCCTGGCGATCTCGCGGCAGGTGTCCACCGCCGTCACCGAGGTGGTCCGCGGGGCGCTCCCGGCCAGGCCGGCCTGGGTCGTGGCCAAGGGCGGCATCACCTCCCACGACGTCGCCGTCCACGGCCTCGGCATCCGCCGAGCCACGGTCCTCGGCCAGCTCTTCCCCGGCCTGGTGTCGGTCTTCCGCCCCCTCGACGCCGCCCCCGAGGCGGTCGGCACCCCCTACGTCGTGTTCGCCGGCAACGTCGGCGACGAGACCGCCCTGGCCTCGGTCATCGACCGGTTCCGCGGCCGCCCGGCGTGACCGCCGGCACCATCAGCCGATGCCCAGGTGGCGCACGTGCTCCTCGGAGAAGAACTCGGCGGGGGAGCGCACGCCGGCCATGACCTGGGCGAACTCGTCCATGGCCTGCTGGTGGCCGTGGATCGCCGCCAGCAGCTCCGCCAGCTCGGGTGGTGGCGGCTGGAGGGTGGCGAGCTGGGACGTGAGCTCGTACATGGGCAGGACCTGGGCGTCGCGGGTGGCCTGGTAGGCGGCCATGGCGCCCTCGAAGGCGAGGGTGCCGGAGAAGCTCTGGTGCAGAGCGGTGGCGCACAGCTCGGCGTCGCGGAAGGCGTCGTGCATGCCCTGGGCGGTGATGAAGTCCTTGTTGTAGCCGGCGTCGCCGACCAGCGCCCAGCCGGGACCGTAGGGCCGGCGGAAGTAGCCCGGGACGGCGGCGCCGACGAGCCGGGCCACCCGGGTGGCGCCGCCGACGCGGTCGGCGAAGTCCGGGGCCAGCTCCAGCATCTTCAGGAGGTTGCCCTCGATGTCGGTCCGGTTGGCCTCCTGCTCGCCAGACGGCCAGCCCCCGATGACCAGAGTCAGGTCGTCGTGGGTGGGCCAGGCGGCGAAGGCCCGGTCGGGGCGGACCCAGGTCTGGAAGCGGCCGTCCATGGGCAACCCGCTCCAGTAGCTGTAGCAGGCGTACAGCAGCGGCGGCTGCTGGTGGTACTGGCGGGGGGCGACGGTGCGGGCGACCAGCGAGTGGCGGCCGTCGGCGCCGATGACGACCCGGGCGTGCTCGGTGACGCTGCGGCCGTTGCCGCCCTGACCCCGGATCCCGGTGACGCGGCCGTCGGCGACCAGCACCTCCTGCACGCTGAACGCCTCCCGGACCTCGGCGCCGGCCTCGGCCGCGGCCTCGACCAGCAGCTGGTCCAGCGCGGTCCGCCGGGGGGCGTAGGCGACGGGGGTGTCGGGGGTTCCCGGGGCTCCGGCGATGGTGAAGGGGCCGAAGTCGAAGGCGTAGGTGTGGATGGCCGGGCACCCGGTCGCGGTGAGCTGGTCGAGCAGGCCCCAGCGGCGCAGCGCGGCCACCCCGGGCGGGTGGAGCAGGTGGGTGGAGACGGTGTCGCTGGGGAACCGGGCCCGGTCGACGACCAGGACCCTGTAGCCCTGGCGGGCCAGCAGCATCGCGGTCGGCGACCCGGCACAGCGCGCCCCGACCACGATCGCGTCGTAGCGGTCCCTGGACATGCTCAGGCCCCCGGCGCGGCGGCCCGCAGGGTCGCCTCGATGGTGGCCCAGGGCAGGCCTGGTGGCAGCCCGATCATCGCCAGGTCGACCGCGTCGTCCCACCCCGCCAGCCGATCGCGGACCTGGCTCGGCGTGCCCTGCTCGGTGAACTGGTCGAGGACGACCTCCGCCTCGGCGGGGACGACGCCGCCATCGGGACGGGGATGCGGGTTCGCCTCGAGGATGGCCTGGACCGCGTTGCCGTACCCCTGCTCGGTGACGAACCGGGCATAGGCCTCGCCCATGGCCGACAGGTACCAGGCGATGCAACTGGCCGAGATGCGGCGGGCCACGGCGGCGTCGTCGACGGCGACGGTCACCGGGCCGGTGACGACGGTGAGCGGCCCGGTCCGGAGGCCGGCCGCCTCCCGGACCTTCCCGAGGGCATGGACCCGGTCGATGACCTGGTCACGGGCGACGAACACCGGGAACCAGCCGTCGGCCAGCTCGGCGGCGACCCGGACGGTGCGGTCGCCCATCCCCGCCAGCCAGATGGGCAGGTCGGGCGCGGCCGGCTGGCCGAGGCGGAGCGGCCGTGCCCCAGGGGCGGCGTCGAGCAGGGCGCGTTCACCGGCCAGGAGCGCGCGGACCTTGACCGTGACCTTGCGCAGCTTGTCGGCCGGGTGGGCGAAGCGGACGTCATGGAACCCCTCCACCAGGGCGCCGGTGCTGGGGCCGAGCCCGAGCACGAACCGGCCCCCGGACAGCCGCTGGAGGGTCGCGGCGGTCATCGCCAGCGTGGCCGGGGTGCGGCCCCAGACGGAGAGGATGCCGGCGACGAGCCTGATGCGGCGCGTGCGCGACGCGGCCTCGGTGAGCAGGAGGGTCGCGTCCAGCCCCCAGCCCTCGGGCAGGGCGAAGGCCTCGTAGCCGAGCTCGTCGGCGAGCTGGGCCGTGCCCAGGATGACGTCGTACCGGGTCTCCATGGGCGTGAGCGCCACGCCACGGCGGCGGACAGCATCCACGTCGGCTCTCTCCTCCATCGCCTGGAACAGGTCTGGAAGGGATGCTAGGAACCGACCGGCCGACCGTCAGGCGGGGAACTACCCCAGCCGCTACCTCAGCGAGGTACCTCAGTCACCGTGGGCGGAGGCCCACCAGGCGGCGATCTGGGCGCGGGACCGCACGCCAAGCCGCTGGCGGATGCGCTCCACGTGCCCCTCGGCCGAGCGTTCCTCGATCCCCAGCCGGCCGGCGATCTGGCGGTTGGTGAGGCCACCGGCGACCAGGGCGGCGACCTGGAGCTGGCGTGCCGTGAGCGTGGCCGGCGGGCCCTCGGCCTCGGCGGCGGGCAGCGCGCTGTGGGAGGCGCCAAGGAACTCCAGGACCTCGCGGACCACCGCCGCGGCGTCGCCGGCGACCACCCAGTGGCTCCGGCCGGCGAGCGACACCAGCCGCGCCCCCGGGATCCTGGCCGCCAGGTCACGTCCCAGCCGGTAGGGGATGGCCCGGTCGTCGCGCCGGTGCAGCACCAGCGTGGGCGCGGCGACACGGTCGAGGAGGTCGTCGACGCGGATCTCGTAGCACTGGGCCAGCAGCTCGGCGGCAACCTCGGCGGTCGTGGACCGGCGTTGCAGCTCGGCGAAGCGCACCTTGGCCTCCGCCGTGCCGTCGGGGAGGAAGATGTCGGCCAGCACGTCCGAACCGAGCCCCCAGTGCGCCCGGACCAGCTCGATCATGGCCGCGCGGACCTTGGCCGAGGCGACCAGGTGGCCATCGGCGAAGCCGCCGTACACGATCAGACGCCCGACCCCTTCGGGGTGCCGCGCCGCGTACGCCAGCGACGCCGGCGCCCCCATCGAGAGACCGAGCAGGTCGACCCGGCCGAGCTCGAGGTGGTCGATCACCGTCCGGAGCACCTCCAGGTCGCTGTCGAGCGTCTGGGGTGCCGGCCAGGGGTCGGAGAGCCCGCAGCCCGGCTTGTCGTAGGCCACCACCGTCCGGCAGGCGGCGATCGGGGCGAAGAACGCGCGCACGGCCGGGTCCTGCCAGGTGATCTCCAGGTGACCGATCCAGGCCGCGGGGACGACCAGCGCGGGCCCTCGTCCGACGACGGCGTACGCCACCCGCACGCCTGTGGGCGTGACCGCAAAGCGGATCTGGCGGCCCTGACCCGGTTCGCGCGGCTCGCCCCCGACGGGGTCGACCATCGCCAGCCTCCGTGGATCGCCCGGGAGATACGGCGGTGCCAGCATAGAGCCGGCGGTGAGGTTGGGGTCAGGAGGGCGTGGCGGCCGGGTGGCGGACGAATTCGCCGATGGCGGCGGCGAGCTCCGCCGGGTGGGTGAGGGGGGCGAGGTGATCCAGCCCGGGCAGGGTCTCGGTGTGCGCATCGGGCAGCAGCTCGGCCAGGATGTCGACGTTCTCCCGGAACCAGGGGCGGGAGTTGGCCCCGCGGAGCAGGAGTGCCGGGGCCGCGACCCGGGCCGCCTCGGCGGGCCCGAAGGTCCAGGCGGCCACCGCCGGCAGCTCGTCGGCGAAGAAGTAGGCCGACTCGCGTTCGGCCTCGGCCAGGCCGTCGTCCCCGAACCGCGCCCGCAGGACCTCCCGGTAGCCGTCGCCTCCCACGCCGCGCAGGAACACGTCGAACGCGCGGGCGACGTCGCCCTGGGCCGCGGCCGCCAGCGCGGGACCGACATAGGTCGAGGCGGCCGCCTCCCGCTGCCCGCCCGAGGGCTTGGCCGGCTCGAAGAGGATCAGGCTGGCGACCAGGTCGGGGTCGTCCAGGGCGAGCTGGAGCCCGATGCAGCAGCTCGAGGAATGGCCGACCCAGTGGGCGCGCGTGACGCCGAGGCCGCGGAGCAGCTCGCCGCAGCGGTGGGCGTGGGCGGCGATGCTGGCCGGCTCGGACGGCGCCGGGCTGCGGCCGTAACCCGGCCGGATCGGCCGGATGACCCGCAGCCCGTCCAGGGCCGGCTGGCCGAACAGCGGCGTGAACCAGGCGCCGAAGACGCCGGCGTGGACCAGGCAGACCACCTCGCCGGCACCGCGCTCGTCGTAGTCAAGGCCGGCGAGGCTGCGCATCGTGGACCTCCCTCGAAATCCGTCCGAGTAAGACTCGAATGAATCGATGAGTGGTAGAGTGATTGCCATGGTGGGTGATGTCAAGGGGCGGCGTCGGTACCATTCGCCGCTGCGGGCCGAGCAGGCTGACGGGACTCGCCGACGGGTGCTGGCCGCCGCCCGGGAGCTGTTCCTCGCCCGCGGCTACGCCGGCACCACGGTCGCCGCGGTGGCCCAGGCCGCCGGCGTGTCTCCCGACACGGTCTATGTCTCCCTCGGCGGCAAGCAGGGCCTGTTGGAAGGCGTCCTGTCGCTGGCCAGGTACGACCCGGAAGATCCCGTGCAGCGCGACCAGCAGCACCGCCGAGACGAGGTCGTCGCGCTCGCGGACCCCCACCAGCGGCTCCGCCGACTCGTCGAGCTCAGCTGTGAGACCCTCGCTCGGATCAGCCCGGTGCACGCCGTGCTCCGGGGCGCGGCCGACGGCCATCCCTTCGCCGCCGGCCTGTACGCCCGCATGCTCGGGCTTCGGCTGCAGATCCAGGCCCAGAACCTCCAGACCTACCTCGGCACCTCCCTACGACCCGAGCTGACCGTCGAGCAGGCCGCCGAGCACTACAGCGCCCTGCTCAGCCCCGAGCTGTACCACCTGCTCACCGTCGAACGCCGCTGGACGCCACGGCAGTATGCGTCCTGGGTGACCGAGCTCCTCGACCACGACCTTCTCGTCTAGTGAAAGGGACCGCCGATGCCGGAGCTGCTGGTCGACTTCATCACCTCGCTCGATGGCTACGGGGCCGCCGAGGGCTGGCCCGGCTGGTGGGGCCTGGAAGGGCCCGAGTACCTCGCCTGGCTGGAGGACGACCCGGAAGCGGGCTACACCATCCTGATGGGCGCCAACACCTATCGGCTCATGTCCGGGCTGGCCAGCGCCGGTGAGCCGGGGACCGATGCCCTGGCCGGCCTGTCCAAGGTCGTCTTCTCGACCACCTTGACCGAGCCGCTGGCCTGGCCGAACACCCAACTGGTCACCCAGGACCCGGTCGAGGCCGTGCGGGAGATGAAGGACCGAGGCACCACGTCCATGCGTACCCTGGGCAGCCTGACGCTGTGCCGCTCGCTCCTGAGGGCCGGGCTGGTGGACCGGTTCCGCGTGGTCGTCTTCCCCGTCATCACCGGAAGCACCGGTCAGGACCGGATCTACGACGGGTACCCCGACGTCGCCCTCGACATGGTCGCCAGCCGCCTCTTCGACGGTCGGCTGCAGCTGCTCGAGTACGTCCCCACGGTGCTGGCCGGGCCGCCCGGCACCACCAAGGCCGACGCCTGACCGGGGGAGGCGTGGGGTGGAGGGGATGACGGTCGTGTTCCGGGCGTCCGACGACCAGCCGATCGCGTCCCGCCTCGAGCACTGGCGCCACGTGGTGGACCAGACGTTCGGCCCGGCCCTCCTGCGCCCTCCCTCCAGGGCCCACGTTCCCCAGCAGCTGGTGGTCGGTGACGTCGGCGCCGTCCGGGTCAGCGAGCTGCGGATCGCCTACCCGACGCCTTCGGCGGACCGCTGCCAGGCGGCCCGCACGCCCCGGCTGATCCGCCAGGCGGACCCGGAGCCGGAGCGGTACCGGGTCGACCTGCTGGTGCGCGGCCAGATGGTGGTCGAGCAGGCCGGTCGGGAGGCCGCCCTGGAGCCGGGCGACTTCACCGTGGTCGACTGGTCCCGTCCTGCCCGCTGGGCCACCGCCAGCGAGCGCGCCGTCTCCCTGATGTTCCCGCGGGCGCTGCTGGCCCTGCCCCACCACGAGGTCGCCCGGCTCGGCGGCGTCCGGATCTCCGGCCGCCACGGCGCCGGCGCGCTGTTCTCCTCGTTCGCCCGCCAGGTCGTCGCTCACCTGGACGACTACGGGGTGGCCGACGGCGCCCGGCTGGGCACGACCCTGGCCGACCTGCTCACCGCGGCGCTGGCCGCCCGCCTGGACCACGACGACGAGGTCCCGACGGACACCGCGCGGGAGGCGCTGCGCCGGCGCGTGCACGCCTTCATCGAGCAGCGGCTGCCCGACCCCGCGCTGTCGCCGGCGGTGATCGCCGACGCCCACCATGTCTCCGTCCGCTACCTGTACAAGCTGTTCGAGGGCCGGCACCGCGGTGTCGCCGGTTGGATCCGGGAGCGGCGGCTGGAGCGCAGCCGCCGCGACCTGCTCGACCCGGCGCTCGCGGCCCGCCCGGTGAGCGCGATCGCGGCCCGGTGGGGGCTGGTCGACCCGGCCCACTTCAGCCGGCTGTTCCGTGCCGCCTACGGCGTCCCGCCGCTGGAGTACCGCAGGACGATGGGCAGGGCATCCGGCCCCGGCTAGGAACCGTGCACGGATCGTCAACCGCCGTGCGTCCGCCGCCAACGACGGCCGGCCCCTTCCGGGCAAGACTGGGATCGACACCGATGGTCCCAACTCCGAGGAGCCACCATGACCACGACCAGGCCGGACATGCGCGAGCGGCAGTTCGTCCTCGGCCCGGAGCGGGTCCGGGTCACCATCCTGACCACCGGGGCCGAGACCGGCGGCCGCCACGACTTCACCGACAGCTGGCTGCCCGCGGGCTCGATGACCCCGCTGCACCTGCACACCCGGTACGAGGAGCGTATCTGGGTGGCGTCCGGTTCCCTGACCATCTGGGCCGGCCCGGACAAGGTCGTCCTCCGCTCCGGTGACTACCACCTGATCCCGATGCACGTCCCCCACACCGTCCAGTCCGGCCCTGAGGACACCCATGCCCTCCACATCAGCACTCCGGCCGGGTTCGCCGAGCTGGTCGCCCGGGCGGGTACCCCGGCCCACCTCCTCACCCCCGACACCCCGCCCGACCTCGAGCTGTTCATGGCCGTGACCACCGAGCTCGGCGACGTCGTCCTCGGCCCTCCGGGGACCCTGCCGGGCCGCGCGGGCACGGAAGGAGCCCAGCCATGACCGGACGCATCACCCCCGTGACCCGCGGCGTGATCTCCAGCCCGTACACCCAGGCGGCCATCTGGTTCCTGGGCGTCCTGTCCCAGGTACGCCTCAGCGGCGAGCAGACCGGCGGGGCCTTCTCCCTGGCCGACAACCTCGCCCGGCGCGGCACCGCCAGCCCCGTCCACGTCCACGACCGCGACGACGAGACCTTCCTCGTCCTGGACGGCGAGCTGCGGGTCGTCGCAGGCGAGGACGACTACACCGCCGGGCCCGGAACCGCCGCGTTCCTGCCCCGGCGTCTCCGCCATGCCTACGTCGTCACCTCCGCCACAGCGCGGTTCCTCGTGCTGCACGCCCCAGCCGGCTTCGAGCAGTTCGCCGCCGAGGCCGGCCAGCCCGCCGAGGCCCTCACCCTGCCCCCGCCGCCCGCAGAGCCACCCGACCTCGCCGCGCTGGCCAAGGCCGCCGCCCGGCACGGCATCACCATCCTGGCCCCTCCGCCCCAGCCCTAGTCCAGCCCTTGTCCCGCTGGGCCGAGCCGACGTGGACCTGGATCTCATACGTTTGGGGTGATGCCTCGGTGGCCGCCGGCCGCTCAGGCTCCTAGCGGTGCTGGAGACGAGACGGGGAGGGGGCGGGTGAGCGGGATGGCGACCACCGAGCAGGAGGTGCCGGGGCGGGCGACCGTCGCCCAGCGCTGGCTGGCTCGCCTGGCCTTGGTGGCCGCGGCCGGGGCCGTGCTGGTGGCGCCGGTGGTGGCCGGGTTCCGCCAGAGCGTGGCCGTGGTCCTGGTCGGGCTGGCCGGGCTGGCCCTGACCGCGGCTGGGGCGTGGTGGGCGGTGGCCCACAAGGGCCCGGTGCGGTGGCTGGCCGCCGCCCTGGCCGTCGCCGCCCCCCTGACCGTGCTGGTCCTGTACACCAGTCGGGGGCTGTTGTGGGTCGTGCTCGTGTCGTTGGGGCTGCTGGTCCTGGCCGTGGCCGCCGGCCGGGCCGCGCTGCGCCGTGATGCCATCCCCGAGCGGATGCCCGAGCACGAGGTGCCGCCGCCCCGGCGGCCGTACCTGATCATGAACCCGCGCTCGGGTGGCGGGAAGGTGGTCAGGTTCGGCCTCAAGGACAAGGCCGAGGCCCTCGGCGCCCAGGTCGCTGTCCTCGAGGGGCCGGGGACGGTGGACGTCGCTGCGCTGGCCCGCCAGGCGGTGGCCGACGGGGCCGACCTGTTGGGGGTGGCCGGCGGGGATGGCACCCAGGCCCTGGTCGCCGGGATCGCGGCCGAGCACGACCTCCCGTTGCTGGTCATCTCGGCCGGGACCCGCAACCACTTCGCCCTGGATCTGGGACTGGACCGGGACGACCCCTCGCGGTGCCTGGACGCGCTGCGCGACGGCGTGGAGCTGCAGGTCGACCTGGGGTTCATCGCCGGCCGCCCGTTCGTCAACAACGCCTCCTTTGGGGCCTACGCCGCGGTGGTCCAGAGCCCGGCCTATCGCGACGACAAGCGCCGCACGACGATGGAGCTGCTCCCCGAGCTGCTGGCCGGCCAGCAGGGGCCACGCCTGGTGGCCAAGGCGGCGAACGTGACCATCGAGGGGCCCCAGGCGGTGCTGGTCTCCAACAACGTCTACGGGATGGGCGACATCGCCGGGCTCGGGCGTCGGGCCCGGCTGGACCGGGGCACCCTGGGGGTGTTCGCGGTCACGGTCGCCAGCGCGGTCCAGGCGGCCGGGCTGGTCCGCGGGACAAACTCCCGTGGGCTCACCAGGCTGGCCGAGCGTGAGGTGACGGTCGACGCCGACACCGCCCAGATCCCGGTCGGGGTCGACGGCGAGGCGCTGGTGCTGGCCACCCCGGTGCGTTGCACCCTGCGGCCGGCGGCCCTGCGGGTCCGGGTCCCCCGTGACCGCCCCGGGGTGCCCGACCCCAAGCCGATCATGGACTGGAAACGCCTCCGCCAGATCGCCCTCACCATGCCAGGCACCGGCCGTGGGTAACCCCGCCGGCCACAGGAGACCGACGCCACCGGCGACCATCTACGGCGGCGCCCTCGGTGAGCTCGACCAGATCGACCAGGCCGTCTACCGGGCGATTGCAGCCACGCAGTCGCCCAGCCTCGACTTCATCCTGAGCCGGCTGTCGTCGGCCGCCGACCACTCCAAGCTGTGGTTCGCTGTCGCCGCGGCGCTCGCGCTCAAGCCGGGCCGGCCGCGGCGGGCCGCCCTGCTCGGTGTGGCGAGCATCGGGCTCGCCTCGGCAACGGCCAACCTGGTGGGCAAGGGGCTGCTCAGGCGGGCCCGTCCCGACCGGGCCGGGGTGACGGTGCCGGCCGGGCGCATGGTCAGGATGCCTGGCTCGACGTCGTTCCCCTCGGGGCATTCCGCCTCGGCCTTTGCCTTCGCCACGGCGGTCGGCGACGAGCTGCCCCTGGCCTGGCTGCCGCTGCACGCCGTGGCCGCCGCCGTCACCTACTCCAGGGTCCACACCGGCGTGCACTATCCGGGGGATGTGCTCGTTGGCTCGCTCATGGGCACTGGCGCCGCCGTCGTCGTCCGCTACACCGGTCGCGCTCTGACCCGCCGGAGCGCCGGCCTATCACCGCCGGGAGGCCCCACGATGTCTGGGTCGGCCGGGACAGTGCTATCAGCGAACACCAACTGACGCCGTCGAGTGAGGCGAGCGCGAAATCGATCATGTTCGCCTGCTCCGGCAGCCCCTCCGGCCAGCGCGCCGCGGTTGCCTGTCGCCTATCGCGCCAGTTCCTCAGCTACGGCGGCGTGGTCAGGGCGTTGGCTTGGGCGAGCGCTCCGCCGCGGTGGCGTGGTAGCTGGCCTCCTCGAGGTTGCCCGCCTGCCGATGCCATGCGGCGGCCCGCCGATGCAGCACCGGCACCAGGGCAGGCTTACGGTAGCTGAGCTCCAGGCGCAGCAGCTCGCCGAACGGCTGCTGGAAGCGGTACCCCTCGCGACGGTCGTCCAGCGGCACCAGGAGCAGGTTGGAGCGCTCCAGTTGGTCCAGCAGCTCGTCGGAGCCCTCGGTCTCCAGTACGGCGTCGCACAGCGGGCCGGACAGCCGCGCCACGACCGAGGTTTCCAGCAGGAATGCTCGGACCGCCTCCGGTAGACGCTGGAGCATCTCGGTGACCAGGTAGCCGGCGACGTGTCGGTCATCGCCATGGAACAGGGCGATGAAGGTACTCGGGTCCTGTCGGCCACGGAGTGCCACGCCGGCCAGGCCCAGCCCGGCCGCCCACCCCTCGGTCCGCTCCACCAGCCGCGCCACGTCCTCGGCCCCAAGCCGCAGCCCCATCGCGCCGTTCAGCAGCTCGGACGCCTCCTCGCCAGTGACCTGCAGGTCGGCGGCACGGAGCTCGGCCAGCTCTCCCCTGGCCCGCATCGCGGCCAGTTCGCCGAGTAGCGATGGTAGGACCACCCGGTCCAGGTCCACGTTCGGACCGCGCAGGGCCTCCAGTGCGGCCGTGCCCAGGGTGGGCTCGACGGTCTGCAACGCCGCCACCACATACAGCCAGAAGCGAGTGGGGTCGTTGTCGCCCTCGTCCACCGACAGCCAGGCGACCCGCTCGCCGCCGGCCGCAGCGTGCCACTGGCCAAGCAGGGTCGTCTTGCCGGACCCGGCCGGCGCCGACAGCAGGCACAGCTTGGCCTGCACGCCGGTCTGGAGCAACGACTGCAGACTGGCACGCGGGATCAGCCCCGCCCGAAGCACCGGCGTCGCCAGCTTGCCCCACACCAGGTCGCGACCCGGCGCGCCTATCGCGTCAGCAGCGTGATGGTCCTCCCTGTCTGCGGCGGCGGTGCGGGTGCTCGCCGACAGCTGCGGGCCACGGCCGGTCATCGCCGCGTGCTGTGGCGGCAGGTCCAGCGTGCACCAGACGGTCTTGCCGCCAGCCCTCCTCTGCCGCACCCCCCAGGCGCTGGCGACCCGGTCCACGATGGTCAGGCCCCGCCCGCGGCCGGTCCCCTCCTTGGCGGCCAGCACCCGCACCAGGTTGGAGTCCTGGTCGCGCACGTCCACGTGCAGCCGAGGACCACGTAGCTTCACCCGCAGCTCCATGGCGGTGCGGGCGTGCACCACAGCATTGGTCACCAGCTCGCTGGCCAGCAGTGCCGCCGGCTCGGCCAGCTCCTGGAGCCCCCAGAGGTCACACACCTCCCGCACGAACGCCCGGCTGGCGCGGACCAGCACGGGGTGGCGGATGGAGGTGAACACGCCGGCGCACAGCGGGTCGATCGCCTCCACCTCGCCTAGGTCGCAGATGATCGCCGGTGGGTGCTCGGCTAGCTGCTTGAGGATCGCCCGCTGCAGCTCTGGGGCGGCGGCCAGGTCTATTCGGCCAGCAAGGGTCAGCACCACGCATCCCTGTTGGCTGGACTGCTGGATCCGCATCGAGGGCCTTCTAGCTCGCCGTACTCAAGCCAAGCATTGCACCTCAGAGGTTGCCTTGCCAAAGTCATCAGTCTGGCGACCGATGAACAGCAAGCTCCCTGACGCGTTCAAGGACTGCCGACAGGAGACATGCACATCCTGCCCCGAGCTTTCGCCCGAGCTTCCGGACGCGGTTACTGACATTCTTGCTGCGCGAGTACTGGGCACGATCACCCGAGCGCCGCCCTTGCCGACGACCGCAAGCACTCGATGGGCGCGCTCGGTCCCGAGGTCGGCGACGTCGGCTAAGCACGCCTCAGAGACCCGCAGCCCGTTCAGCATGAGCAGGCAGGCGAGGGCATGATCGCCCGTCGTAGCCGTCTCGGCGGCGGCCAGGAACCGGGCCACCGACGGTCGGCACACGTGGGCGACGGGGGAGCGGGGGAGTGCCGCTTCCTCGACGGCATAGCGGTAGAACCCGGCCAGGGTCGCCAGTCGGCGGGCCACGGTCGACCGCCCCCGGCCGGCCTGTTCCAGGTCACGGGCATACGCCTCGACGTCCGCTCGGTCCACGGCCAGCAGCTCCTTCCCGCCGGCCGGCCCGTCGAGGCTAATGCCGATCGGCGGAACCAGGCGACCATCGATCCCACCGTCACCCACGTGGCCTCCTCGCCGGGCCACTCCTGTTCGCGCATAATGACCCTTATGCGCTAGATGAGCAAGATGGGGGAGAGGTCAATATCAGAGGGTGGCGGCGGTCGGTATAGTCAGCCGTCCCCGCGAGGTGGCAGCGTCGCTGAGCGATGGCAGAGCGTCGCTGAGCGATGGCAGGTCGTTTGGCAGGTTCACTGTGCCATGGCAGCTTCACTGAGCCGGGGACCCAGAAGAGAGGAGTCTCGCGCCCAGTTAACATAATGGATGCTATGGGGGACCAGAGGATGAGGTCCCGGGAACGACGTCAGGTCTCAGGCTTCGGTGGTGACCTTCCACAGGTAGCCGTCGGGGTCGCTGAAGTAGCCGAAGTAGCCGCCCCACTGGGCGGCGGCGGGCGGCTTGACCATGGTGCCGCCGGCGGCCTCGGCGGCCTGCATGACCGTGTCGACCTCGTCCCTGGAGTCGGTGATGAAATGGAACGACACGCCGCGGAACCCGGAGCCCTCGGCGGAGACGCCTGCGTCATCGGCGGCTGCCTGCCATTCGTAGAGGGCCAGCATCGAGGACCCCTCGCCCAGGCGGCACCTGACGAAGCCGGGGAAATCCTGGTCGAGCTCGCAGCCCAGGCCCTCGGTGTAGAACCGCTTGGCCCGGTCAACGTCCTCGACGCCGAGCATGATGGCGCTCACCTGCAGTGACACGGTGGTCTCCTTTGCCGTCAGGGGCCGACGTAGGCCGCCAGGTGCTCGCCGGTGAGGGTGGAACGGGCGGCCACGAGGTCGGCGGGTGTGCCCTCGAAGACGATCCGGCCGCCGTCGTGGCCGGCGCCGGGCCCGAGGTCGATGATCCAGTCGGCGTGGGCCATGACCGCCTGGTGGTGCTCGATGACGATGACCGATTTGCCCGATTCGACGAGCCGGTCGAGCAGGCCGAGCAGCTGCTCGACGTCGGCCAGGTGGAGGCCGGTGGTCGGCTCGTCGAGCACGTAGACGCCGCCCTGCTCGGCCATGTGGGTGGCCAGCTTGAGCCGCTGCCGCTCGCCGCCCGACAGCGTCGTGAGCGGCTGGCCGAGGCTCAGGTAGCCGAGCCCGACGTCGGCCAGCCGCTGCAGGATGGCGTGGGCGGCCGGCGTGCGCGCCTCGCCGGCGCTGAAGAACTCCTCGGCCTCGGTCACCGACATCGCCAGCACCTCGCTGATGTCGCGGCCGCCGAGGTGGTGATCGAGCACCGACGCCTGGAACCGCTTCCCCTCGCACTCCTCGCAGGTGGTGGCGACGCCGGCCATCATCCCGAGGTCGGTGTAGATGACGCCGACGCCGTTGCAGGTGGGGCACGCCCCCTCGGAGTTGGCGCTGAACAGCGCCGGCTTGACGCCGTTGGCCTTCGCGAACGCCTTGCGGATGGGATCGAGGAGGCCGGTGTAGGTCGCCGGGTTGCTGCGCCGCGAGCCGCGGATCGCCCCCTGGTCGATCGACACCACCCCGGCGCCGGCCGGGATCGACCCGTGCAGGAGCGAGCTCTTGCCCGAGCCGGCGACGCCGGTGACGACGACCAGCACCCCGAGGGGGATGTCGACGTCGACGTCGCGCAGGTTGTGGGCGCTCGCGCCGCGGATCTCCAGCGTGCCGGTGGGCGTCCGCAGCGTCTCCTTGAGGGCGGCCCGATCGTCGAGATGGCGGCCGGTGATGGTGTCGCTGGCCCGCAGCTCCTCGACGGTGCCCTCGAAGCAGACGGTGCCGCCGGCCGTGCCGGCGCCGGGGCCGAGGTCGACCACGTGGTCGGCGACCTCGATGACCTCGGGCTCGTGCTCGACCACGAGGACGGTGTTGCCCTTGTCGCGCAGGCGCAGCAGCAGCTCGTTCATGCGCTGGACGTCGTGGGGATGGAGGCCGACGGTGGGCTCGTCGAAGACATAGGTGACGTCGGTCAGGGCCGAGCCGAGGTGGCGGACCATCTTGGTCCGCTGGGCCTCGCCGCCCGACAGGGTGCCCGACGGCCGGTCGAGGGAGAGGTAGCCCAGCCCGATCTCCACGAACGAGTCGAGGGTCTGCTGGAGGGTGGCCAGCAGCGGCGCCACCGACGGC
>Ga0081538_10002944_pt1 | contig 16258 bp, 18 predicted proteins | sample TabmetS5T2R1_FD_71022 | JGI IMG/M metagenome (GOLD analysis project Ga0081538, IMG submission 71022) | Tabebuia heterophylla rhizosphere microbial communities from the University of Puerto Rico - S5T2R1 | ecosystem: Host-associated > Plants > Roots > Rhizosphere ... | reverse complement strand
TCAAGCCCGATTACTCGGCGGCGTTCCGCGATCTCGGCAAAGCGCTAGAGAGAAGCGGTGCGCCTGCCGAAGCCCGGCAGGTGTATTGCCAAGGTATTCCCATTGCCGAGCGTAATGGCGATCTGCAGACCCTCAAAGAGATGCAGGTGTTTCTCAAGCGCTTAGAGCAGGCGCAAGGACAAGAGACCTGATGGGCGAATCGCATCGGTTGCAATCATTTGCGGAAGACCTGGCGGTCTTTCGTCAACTCACCACGCCGGAGGAGCGTGCCGAGTTCGCCACCCTGATGAAGCGCGCCTATGCCCAACACATCTCGGCTTGCACGTTCATCCAGCGTTCACCCGAACGCCGAGTATCGGCGCGGATTCGTCGCCTGTGTGAGAAGGTCCTCGCTCGGGAGCCAACAACGGCTATGCACCACACGCGGGGAACCCCCGGTGGAGCAAGCGCAGACAGGGCTGATTTTACCCCGGAACATGAGCCGTAAGGAGCGGCTGACGATGGGCGTTGGGCTGCGTAACGTGTGGGTACGACCGGGTGTGTACGTGCTTGCCGTCGACGCAGCCGATCATGCCAACTTATCGCACCGTGCCACGCTCAAGGTTGACGGTCTTCTCTGCGGTCGATGAGTGATGCATGTGCGCCGGGCCCTGGCACAGGGCATCCGGGTATCCGCGATGTCACCACCACGGGGGAGGGCGACCTGGTCGAGGTCACCTATGCTCCGGCTGAAACCTCCCCGGCCATGCCGTGCCAACAGGTCCTGGATACCGTGGTTCTGCCGGGAGTGCGCAGCGTTTTGGGTCGTTTCGCATCGCCCCAGTGAGCGGGCTGTCTCACCCGTGGAACCAGTCTCCACCTCACCGTCCCCTGGTCTGTGCGTCTACCAAGGTTGTTTTCTTCTCGCCGGGATTGTGTTTATATTAGCGACGATCCAACCGCTTTGGCACGTCTGCAGCCGCGATCAATGTGGAGGAAGCATCCGTGAGTGTACACGCGAGGCTACGTGGGTTATACGTCATCACCGATACCAAGTTGATCCCGCGCCAACGCTTTGTCGAGACCGTTGAGGCGGCGGTACGTGGCGGCGCCACCATGGTGCAACTGCGCGAGAAGGAAGCGCCGCAAGACGAGGTGGTCCGGCTGGGGCGCGAGATCCTGGCCGTGACGCGCCGCTATGGGGCGCTCTTGATTATCAACGACCACCCCGCGGTGGCCAAAGCGGTCGGCGCCGATGGGGCGCATGTTGGGCGCGAGGATCCATCGGTGGAGGAGACCCGTGCCCTTCTCGGCCCCGATGCCATCATCGGCGCCTCGTGCTATGGAGACGTCACACGCGCCATGGCCGCCGAGCAAGCGGGCGCAGACTATGTCGCTTTCGGGACGCCCTTCCCCTCCCCCACCAAGCCCAAACGCACCGATATCTCCCTGGGGATTTTTCGAGAGGTCAAGGCGCACGTCAAAGTGCCGGTATTCGCCATCGGGGGCATCACCATCGACAATGCACATCAGGTAATCGATGCCGGTGCCGATGGTATCGCGGTGGTCTCCGGCGTGTTCGCTGCCGCCGATGTCGAGGGCGCAGCGCACACGCTGGCCCAGCTATTCGAATAAGTTGCAGCACCCGGCCCAGAGGTGGACATCGAGGCCACGCTGGTGCTGGGCCCATGAGGGCGGATGCAGCAACCTCTGGAGCATCGCTCTGCACCTCGCTCGATCTCCCGTTCGTCCGGGAGAGTGCTGGAGCGAGGGGAAAGGATGCTATGCGGCTTGAGCTGCACTGGTCACAAGTCGAAACCCTAACCGCAGGAACCTCCCCACGTCTAGCCGAGAAAACGCTAGAGGTGAACCTAGACGAACTCAGAGCGCTGCTGGAGACCGATACTCGCTTGCAGCGCATCCATCTTGACTTGACGGCTCCAGGCGATTCGTGCCGCATCGGCCGAGTGGTCGATGTCATGGCGCCGCGGGCCAAAGTGGATGGCGGGGAGGATTTTCCCGGGGTGCTTGGCCAGCTGACACGCGTCGGCAGCGGCCGGACGCGTGCCCTCGCCGGCGTCGCGATCGTGGTAACCGATCAGCAGCCAGAGAATCCAGGCGCGCTGGCCTTGATCGATATGTCAGGACCGGCCGCCGCCCTGACGGCGTTTGCCCACACGCACAATCTGGTGATCTCGGCCTGGCCGGCATCGGACGTAGGGCGTTCGGAATACCTCAGCGCCATTCGCCTGGCTGGACTGAAAGCAGCCGTCCACCTGGCTCAGGCCGCGCGCGATGTCGAAGCTGATGCCGTTGAGGTATTCGATCTCCCAGCTCCCACGCGGGTCCCTGTCACATGGCAGCACCTGCCTCGCGTGGCCTATGTCTTCCAAATCCACTCCCACCAACGCCCTACCGGCATCGATGAGGGTATCCTCTACGGCGATCCGGTGCGGCGTATGCTGCCCACTGTGGTGCATCCGAACGAGATTCTCGATGGCGCTATCGTCCGCGGCTTTATGGGACGTCACGCCACCACCTATGCCATCCAGAACCATCCGGTGGTGCGGGCGCTGTATGCCCGGCACGGACACACCCTATGGTTTGCGGGCGTGGTGCTCACCGTGGCCCAAGCCACCGAGCCGGAACGGGTCCGCTCAGCCTGCCTGGCAGCGGGGCTGGTGGCGCACGTGCTGGGGGCCGACGGCGCCCTGTTCACCAAGATCGGCGGCGGGGCACCGCACGTCGACATGGCCCAAGCCGCAGCGCAGTGCGAGGCTCTAGGGGTGAAGACGACGCTCATCGTCGAGGATATGTCCACCGATGGCAGCCAGGAAGGCATGTTGCTGTTCAATTTTCCGGGGCTGGATGCGCTGGTGAACGTCGGGAGCGGGCAGGAACGGGTGAGGCTGCCAGCTATGGAGAGGGTCATCGGCGCCGATGACCTGATACCCACGCTCCAAGGCGCTCTACAGACGACCTATGGGTCGATTTGCGGCGCCATCGAACAGGTGGGGGCGTCAAGGCTGATGGCCTTGGTGCAATGACGTGCGTGTACGGAAGGAAACGAGCCATGCAGACATTGCGGGTGGTCTGTTATCTGAACCAATTTTTCGGTCAGCTCGGGGGCGAAGACAAAGCCGGGGTTGGGCCGCAAGTTACGCCGGGGGCCGTGGGCGCGGCACGGGCCGTGCAGCAGGCACTCGGGGAGGCTGGCACGGTGGTCGCGACGGTGGTCTGTGGCGATAACTACATCGCCGAGCATCCCGACACGGCGGTGGCGGAACTCTTACAGCTGGTCGCAGCGCAGCGTCCTGACCTCGTGGTCACGGGTCCAGCGTTCCTGGCCGGGCGCTATGGTGTGGCATGTGGCGCGCTCTGCGCGGGGGTGCAAGCGCAGCTCAAGGTGCCGGCCGTCACCGGCATGCACGCCGAAAACCCCGGGGTCGAGATGTATCGCCGCCAGGTCTACATCGTGCAAACCGGCCCCGAAGCCACCCGCATGCTCGACGAGGTACGGCGTCTCGTCAGCCTGGGGCTGAAGCTGGCGCGACGGGAACCCCTGGGATCGCCGGCCGTTGAAGGCTATTTCCCCCGTGGGTTGACGCATAATACCATCGCTGATCACAATGCCGCGCAGCGCGCCACGGCGATGCTGCTCGCCAAGCTGGCGGGGCAGCGCATCGTCAGCGAAGTGCCATTGCCCGATTTCCCACAGGTACCAGCGCCCCCGCCCCTCAAAGAGTTGCAGCATGCCACGATCGCACTCGTGACCGACGGCGGATTCGTCCCGCGGGGCAATCCCGATCGGATCGAGGCTCTGGCCGCTACGCGTTATGGTGCCTATAGCATTCAAGGGCAGCGACAACTCGACCCTGGGCAGTATGACAATGTCCACCGTGGCTACGACACCACCTACGTGAAACAGGATCCGCATCGCCTGTTACCGGTGGATGTGGCGCGCGAATTGGAGCAGCAGGGGACGATCGGCAAACTGCATGAGACGGTCTATTCCACCACCGGCGTTGCCACCACCCTGGCCCATAGCGCCCGCATGGGGCGTGAAATCGCGGCCCAATTACGCGCCGCCGGTGTCGATGCCGTGATTCTCACCTCCACCTGAGGGACCAGCACGCGCTGCGGTGCAGCGATCGCCAAAGAGTTGGAGCGCTCAGGTCTACCCACGGTGCAGGTGTCCACGATGACGCCGGTGGCGGTGATGGTCGGCGCCAATCGGATCGTGCCAGCGGCCGGGATCATCCACCCACTCGGCAATGCCGAGCTGTCTGCCGAAGACGAAAAGACCCTGCGCCGGCGGATCGTGGCCAAGGCGCTGCAGGCCCTCCGGACCGAGGTCGCACAGCCGACGGTGTTTGGCGGCGACGAACACCCGACCGCGATACATGATGCCGGGGAGCGGGCCGGGACATGAACGCACCGATCCGTCTCGATGTGTTTTCAGATTACCTCTGACCGTGGTGCTATAACGCCGCGGTGCGGCTCTACAGCATCCAGGGGGCATACGGCGACCGGGTGCGCCTCCATTGGCGAACGTTTCCGCTCATCCCCGATCATCGACCGGGCAGGCGTTGCACACCGCAAACCCAAGCCGGTCGGCTACGCGTGGCGGCGGAAGAACCGCGCGCCCTGTTCGTCCCTCCGCCCCTGGAGAGCACCCTCCCGGCCTCGAGCATCCCCGCCCTGACCGCGGCGAAGTGCGCCGAGCGTCAGGGGAATGCGGCGTTCGAAAGCTTTCATCACCAGCTCTTCGTGGCGCATTTCCATGACCACCTGGATATCAGTCGCCAGGACGTGCTGTGGCGCCTGGCCTACGACAGTGGGCTCGATCTACCGGTCTTCCAGCACGACTTCACCACTGGCGAGGCCTATCAGGCCGTGCTGCATGACTACGCTGAGGGAGTGGCGTGGTTCGGGGTGTCAGCGCTACCGACGGTAGTGTTCAACGAGAAGGTCTCCCTGGTGGGCGCCGTGCCGGAGGAGCGCTATCGCCTTCTCCTGGATTGGCTCCTGGCTGGCGAGCCCGGTGCGATGATTCCACTGGATAGCCATACCTCAGCGCCAGGCGCCACAGGGCATAGCCCGATCGGTCACCAATAGCTCTATCGGCGACCATCAGCTTGGCACACGTGCTAGTTCCTTCTCCCGCCGGCGCAGGGTTGGATGGAAGGGGACCGTGATGTGTTGTTGACATGACTCGGCGCTTCTCGTATAACTACCCCAACGGTACAGTCCATTGCGTTAAAGTCCAAGATATCCAAAACCTTTTCCGATGTCCGAAGCACTGAATCGCGCCACCTACTCAGTCACGGCAGCCGACTTGCCCCGGATGGTCCTCGACTTGCGCGAGCTGCCGCCGGAATTCCATGGCTTCCACCCCACACGCGACAGCGTCCTGGATAATGCCACGATGGCGGAGCAGGGTTTTCCGGGGAGCAGCGCTGAGCGCTTCGCTGCGATCGGACGCCTCACAGGCTATTTACAGGAATTCGCCGCACCGGTTCCCAGGGGTGAGGTGATCCCGATCGGCTACGATCTCGCCGTGGCCACCGTGGCTCACCTTTTCGAAGATGCTCAAGGGGTCTCGCGCTGGATGCAGGAGATCTTCCTCGAGCAGTTCGAAGCCAATGTTGGGAAGGAAACCCATCCCGGCCAGCATCTGTTGATGGTGGAACGCTTGTCGTTTCAGGGCTTCTCCGATGAAGTGGTGGGGCTACGGGTGCTGCAGAGCGGACCACAAGGGCCAGTGTCATCGACGGTCGTCGACTTTCGAGTCGGACGCTTGCTCGGTGTGGTATACATCGCCGCCTTCGGGAATTGCGAGCGACGTGCGGTCGTGGAGCGCCTCGGGCAGACGTTGGAACGGAAATTCGTGCGGGTGGTGCTGGGGGACCTCTGACACGCGGGGCATCCCCCGCGATCGTCAAGCACCGCCAACCTCACCGACAACTCATTGTTTTGGCGATAAACATCCTCAGGGGCATCATCGGTGGCACGGAGTGGTAGCCGATTCGGGAGAAGGCAGAGGAGATGAATCATGGCCAAGGACAAGGGCCAGGTGCGTCGAGTCCTGCAGATCTTGAGCCCTGAGGACCAAGAAACCCTCGCCATCCTGCACGATCCCCCCCGGATGGAAGAATTGTTACGCCGGCACGAGACTTTGGCCGAGGTGAAAGCGGCCGGGCTTGTCGGCGACGTGGGAGATCCGCTGGCAGGCCCAGATCTCTCCCAGACGCCCTTACCGGGGCTACGCGCTTTTCCTGCAGCGCTCGACGAGCTGGCTGCGCTGCCCACCACGGTGCGGAACACGCTCCGGCAGGTGCATCTGCCGTCGTTGCTGGCAGCCCCCCACGAGGGCCTGGCGCTCACGCAACTGTTTCAGGGCTTGTGGGTCGCCATCTATACAGTAGACGGGATCGACTACCGGATGGTCTACGAATTCGACAGACAAGAGGCTGGGATTACGATGCTGATGGTCGGCACCTGGGAGAGCTTGGAACAGCGACTGGAAGAGGACTGAGCTCCCAAACCAGGTGCACGCTCCCGCCAGGGGAGGGGTTGGGCCCTCTCACACCGGCCCCTCCTAGAGGGATCGCAGGGCAGACGAAGAGCATTGGGAACGCATGAAACGAACCAAAACTGCGGGGCTCGTCGGAGGGGGAGCGCGCCGCTGGCGGGAATTTCTCCTCCCCCTGGAAGGAAGAGCCATGTCGTTGCCCATCCTACATACCAGGACTCCCAGACCTCGCGTGCCTGAGGCCCAGTTAGGGTTCGGCCAAGTGTTCACCGACCATATGCTGCTCATGGACTATACGACACAGGCGGGCTGGCATCAGGCCCGGATCGAGCCCTATGGGCCGTTTGCGCTGGAGCCCTCGACGATCGTTTTCCACTATGGCCAAGCGATCTTTGACGGATTGAAAGCGTTTCGCACCCCGGCGGACGCCGTCGTGCTGTTTCGTCCCCAACGTCACCTCAGACGCCTGAATGCCTCAGCGGCGCGGTTGTGCATCCCACCTCTTGACGAAGCCTTCACGTTGGCAGCGCTGCAGGAGCTCGTCCGTCTCGATGCCGATTGGGTGCCGCGCACGCCGGGTTGCTCGCTCTATATTCGCCCGACGCTCATCGCCACCGACCCCGCCCTGGGCGTCCATCCGTCACGGACGTATCGCTTCTTCGTCATCATGTCGCCGGTGGGGGCCTATTATCCCGAGGGGTTCAAGCCGGTCAAGATCCTGGTGGAAGACCGCTATGTGCGGGCGGTAAGCGGGGGGTTAGGGGCGGCTAAAACACCGGCCAACTATGCCGCCAGCTTATTGGCCGCGGAAGAAGCCCAGGCTCAGGGCTTTAGCCAGGTGCTGTGGTTAGACGGCATCGCCCACCGCTACATCGAAGAGGTGGGCTCGATGAATATCTTCTTCGTGATCGACGAGGAGTTGGTCACCCCACCCCTGGAGGGGTCGATTCTCGACGGCGTGACACGGGACAGTGTGCTCGCGCTGGCGCAAAGCTGGGGGATTCGCGTCGCCGAGCGCCGCATCGGTATCGATGACATCCTGGCCGCACATGGCGCGGGCAACCTCACTGAAGTGTTCGGCACCGGCACGGCCGCCGTCATCTCCCCCGTCTGTGAGCTCTTTTATAAGGGGCAGACGATTGTCATCAACGACCGCAAGGTCGGACCTTGGACGCAGCGGATTTACGACACATTGACCGCTATCCAATGGGGCACCACCCCCGATCCGTTTGGGTGGATGGTAGCAGTGTAAGAGTCAAGACGCTGGCATCTGAAATCGCCCGTGCCTACCCTCGCCCCTCAACCGCCTAAAACACGCCCGACAATGAGGGCGAAATGGTCCAGGCTAGCCTCCTTTTTGCTCACTAGGGAGGCCATCTTGCGTTTCAGGTGCGCCTTCTCAGCCGGGAGTAAGTCTTTACTGGTCACCACCAGGACTGCCAGATTCATCGCCCGTTTGTCCGCCCGCAACTGGTGAAGCACTTCGAAACCGTCCATTTCCGGCATGAGCAAATCCAACAGCAACAGGTCTGGCATCTGCTGCGCCACCTGTCTCAGCACCTCACGCCCATTGCTCGCCTCCGCCACCTGGATACCCGGCTCAGCAGCCAGCAGTTCCACCACCTGACAACGGAAGGCCTTATCATCATCGGCCACCAGCACGCGCTTGCCAGACAAGGCGGGCAACTGGCGCTGGATGGCTTGCCTGAGCCCCTCGGTGGAGACCGGTCGTGGGAGATAGTCAGCACCGGCGAGGGCGAGACCGTGGAGATTAGCCTCTTCGGTCGTGGTGATGAGGATGATGGGGATGGCCTGCAAGACGGGATCGCTTTTCAAGGCTACCAACAGGTCCCATCCATCCATGTCTCCGGCCAGGTGAATGTCCACCAGCATCATGCGCGCCGGGGACAGCCGAGTTAGCTCTAGCGCCTGTTCTGCATAACTCGTCGTGGTCACCGATAACCCCGTCCCCTCTATACGCTCGCGTAGCAGCTGCGCGAAGACCGGATCGTTCTCTACCAGCACGATATCCGCGGCGCCCCCACTCGTGCCGTCTGGAACCACCACGGCTGGCAGCGGCTGCTCAGCGACTGGTAGGGTGAAAAAGAATGTGCTGCCACAGTCGGGTTCACTGTCGACCCAGACCCGTCCCTGGTGGGCCTCGACGATCTCCTTGACTAACGCCAATCCCAACCCTGTGCCACCGATGTGGCGTGTCTGTCTGTTATCCACCCGGAAAAATTTTCTGAAGAGCTGCGGGACGGCCTCAGGCGGAATGCCTACGCCCTGGTCTGCCACCCACACCTCGACGTAGGCTCCCTGTTGACGCGCGCCAATGGTGACCTCTCCCCCATGCGGGGAAAACTTGATCGCATTGGATAGCATATTGGAGAGCACTTGCCGGATACGATCCTTATCGGCCTGCACGGGTGGCAGAGTGTCGGGGGCCTCCAGACGCAAGGTATGTTGCGCATCTGCTTGCGTAAATAGGGCCATGCCCGCGCGCAGGATCTCCCGCAAATCCACGCGTTCAAAATGATACGCCTGCCGGCCTGACTCGATGCGCTGGAGATCGAGGAAATCATTGATCAGATTGGTGAGCCGGACGGTTTCACTGTGGATGATCGACACAAACCGCTGGCGTCTCTCGGGGGGGAATTCACGCTCCAGCATGAGTTCGGCGAAGCCGCGCAAGCTTGTCAGCGGGGTCCGCAGCTCGTGGCCCACGGTGGAGAGCATCTCGTCCTTCAGGCGCTCCACTTCCTTGAGGGCGGTGATGTCCTGCGTCATCGCCATGCCGGCAAAGATTTCTCCGTGTTCGTTCTTGATCGGGAGCGTGTGCATCAGGTAGATGCGATTCGCATACGAGACCTCGAAACTGGCGGCAGTGCCAGCCAGTGCGGCACGATAATGGGGGTCGAGCAGAGCACAGATGCCGGGCGGCCACGCTTCCCGAATGGTCTTTCCCTCTAACGCCTCTTTGGAAAGGCCGATTGGTGCGAGCCCTGCTCCATCTGCGATCGTATACCGGAGCTCTCGGTTAAATAAGAAAACCGCACCATTCGGGAAGTTCGCGGCCAGTGTACGATAGAGCCCTTCACTTTTACGCAGCGCCTCCTCCGCCCGTTGGCGGGCGGCGATTTCAGCCTGCAGGGCTTGGTTCGCGACCGCGAGCTGCTCCGCTTGACGGCGCACCTCCACGGTCTTCTTGAATAGTTCGACAAATACCACCACCTTCGCTCTTAAGACCTCCGGCACGAACGGCTTGAAGAGATAGTCCACCGCCCCCACCGCATAACCCCGGAACATCCATTCATCGCTCTTGTCGATGGCGGTAAGGAAGATGATGGGGATATGTCGCGATCTCTCGCGCTGTCGAATCAGCCTCGCGGTCTCGAACCCGTCCATGTCTGGCATATGGACATCGAGCAAAATCACGGCGAAGTCGGTGGCGAGCAGATGCCTCAAAGCCTCCCGACCGGACTGGGACCTCACCAGCGGCTGGCCGAGATCGCTCAGGATCGCTTCCAAGGCCAGCAGATTTTCCGGATGGTCATCTACCAACAGGATGTGGGCCTTCGGCTCTTCCTCCACGACTTCACCTCCGTCCTGAGCGACTCAGGGCAGCCACGCAGGGGGCGATCGCCGCCAGCGGCAGGATGCGGTCGACGTCTGTGGCGGCGATGGCCGCTGCGGGCATGACAGACCCTTCAGCCGTGCGCGGATCCTGCACCACGACGAAGCCGCCGCGCCCCTTGATCCTGGCCGCGCCCTGGCTGCCATCTTTGCTGGCCCCGGTCAAGATCACCCCGATAACGCCCGCTTCGTAGACGTCCGCTGCCGACTCGAATAGGACATCGATCGACGGCCGCGCATACGCCACCGGCGCCTCGGTGGACAGCGCAAAGCGACCTTCTTCAACGAGTAGATGGTACCCGGCCGGAGCCACATAGACCCGCCCTGGCACGATGGCATCCTTATCTTCCGCTTCTCCGACGGGCAGAGCGCTGCGCCGCCGCAAGGCCACACAGAGTGCGTCGTCGGCATCCTCGCGCCGATGTTGGCCGATGGCCACCGGCAGTGGGAAGTGCGCCGGCAGACCGGCGAGCAGGATCTCCAAGGCGTGTAGCCCCCCTAATGAGGCGCCGACGACGACGAGCGCAAACGCCACTAGCGCATCCTCCGGTAGATCTTTTCATCGCCGGCCAACGCCTCATAATCTTTCTCGTGCGGCGTGAGCCGCAAGGACTCCTTGCGGCCAAGACACAGGAGGCCAAACGGGATGAGGCTCTCATACAACAGACGGTGCACACGTGCCTGGAGCGAGGCATTGAAATAGATCAGGACGTTCCGGCACCAGATGACATTGAACTGATTGAATGCCCCATCGGTGACCAGGTTATGCTGGGCGAAGACGACGTTCTTCTTCAGCGACGGGCGAAACATGGCGTGATCGTAGGCGGCGGCGTAATAGTCGGAGAAAGACCTCAGGCTGCCAGCTTTCACATAATTGGTGGTATATTCCCGCATCAACGCCAGGGGGAAAAGGCCCTCCTTGGCCTTGCGCAGGACCGCCTCGTTCATGTCGGTGGCGTAAATCCGGCAGCGGTCGTACAACCCCTCCTCTTGCAGCAAGATGGCCAGGGAGTAGACCTCCTCGCCTGTCGAACACCCCGCACACCAGATGCGGATGAACGGATAGGTGCGCAGCCACGGCACCACCTGTTCGCGGAACACGCAAAAAAACCCAGGATCACGGAACATCGCGGACACATTGACGGAGAGCGCGAGCAGCAGGCGCTCCATGCAGCCGCGATCATGGAGCACCTTCTCCTGCAGCCCGGACACCGTTGTCAGCTGCTCTGCTTTCGGGGGTTACGCAAGGGCGGTGAGATAGAAGAGAGTTCCCATCCAACCATCACGAAGGAGGGCATCTCTATGCCAGAGCTGCTGTGGCTCTACCTCACCGCGTTGCTCTCTTACCACACCTCAGCGAGTTGCGTGGCCTTGGCCGAGGCGCTTCAAACGGTGTCCCATGACCGCTTGACGAGCCTCTTGCAGGCCGACTGGTCTGGGCACACACTCCTGGAACTGGCTGTTCGCACCCTTTTCGTCTGGGAGCGAGGGTATCTCATGATTGATGACACTGTGATTCCCAAGCCCTGTGCGACGACCATCGACGGCTTGGCATGGGTCTGCTCCAGTCAGGAACGCAAGCCGGTCTATGGCTGGTCCATAGTGCTCCTAGTCTGGACAAACGGGACCCTCCGTATCCCATTGGGCATACGCCTCTGGCATCAAGGCGGGCCATCGACGTATGTCCTGGCCTTGGACTTGCTCAGCTATGCTCGCAATCGTCTGGGCTGTCGCCCTGAGTCTGTGCTCTTTGACGCCTGGTATCCCTCCAAAGTCCTGCTGAAGCGGAGTCGCGACGATGGCTGGTACTTTGTCTGCCGTCTGAAGAAGAACCGCCGGTTCAATGGCCAAGCGGTTCGGGCCTACCGACGGCATCCGTATTGGGCGGACCGCGGTTGGCTGTCCGGAGGCCTGAAAGTCTTGGTCGTCAGCTACGGCGCCAAGGACTACGCCACCAACCGCCTGATGCTACCAGCGGCTGAGGTACGGCGGCTCTATCGCTTTCGGTCCCAGATCGAGGAAGTCATCAGGGTTTGTAAGGACCAACTCAGCCTCACCGGCTGTCAAGCGCGTTCCGAGCGGGCGCAGCTGCATCACATCACCTGTTGCTTGGTCGCCTTTGGTGTCTTGGAACGGGAACGGCATGAGCGCCAGCTCAGTATCTACCAACTCAAGCGCCAGCTCAGTTTCCGCGGTCGCTCCTGCGTGCTTCCCGCCCTGGAGCGGCTGAGAAGCGTTGCGTAACCCCTGACCCCAGCACAACAGCGGGGCGATGAAATATCCGCCTCGCCGTATCATTGGCGGACGACCGCGTGATGACCCGGCATGCTCGACGGGCCGTCGCGGGTGCAGCCACAGCGCGCGATCGATGCATAACCCTGGAGGAGTCAGACGAATGGCGGATGATCATGCAGCAGTAGCCCAGGAGATGAGCGTCGGCGCCCGGATCGGTGGTGCCTCCACAGTGGTCACGTTGGTCAGCGTGGCCCATGCCTTTTCCCATGCCTATGGGGCGCTCCTCCCCCTGATCGTGCCCTTCTTCCTCACCGACCTGCAGCTCACGTACACGCAATTGGGCCTCATCTTTTCGCTTTCCAACCTGGTCTGGAGTCCATTGCAGTTAGGCTTTGGCGTGCTCGGTCGCTATTGCTCACGCAAATTGATCCTGGGCCTCGGCCATGTGTGTCAAGGCCTCTCGGTCATCGGCACCGGCGTGGTCCACGGCTTTGGCGATCTGTTGGCCTGGCGCATCGTCGGCCGTATCGCTGACGCCCCTCAGCACCCCATCGGCAACGCGCTCATCTCGCAGGGCTTCCGCGCCGACCGCCGGGGGCTGGCACTGGCCATCAACGCAGCGGGCTCAAACCTGGGCACCGTGGCCGTGCCCCTGCTCGGTGGGTTCTTGATCGCCACCCTGGGCTGGCGGAGCACGCTCATGCTGTTCGGCCTCCCTGGTGTCCTTATTGGCATTCTGCTTCTCAGTCTCTTGGAAGAAAATCGCAGCAACCATCACCAGGGCCAGCCAGGGGTGCAGCTCGGCGCCGAGGTTTGGGCCCTGCTCAGGCATCGTGATGCCATGCTCCTCCTGGCCTCTCATGTCATCGGGGCCGGGGGGCGTGGGCTGGGCGTGGCCACGATCTACGTTCCCCTATACCTCTCGCAAAAGCTGCAAGTGAACGAAGTCCAACTGGGTATCCTGTTAACCATTATGATGGCTGGCAGCGTGATCGGCCCCCTGATCGCCGGGCCATTGTCCGACCGGATGGGCCGCAAGCCGGTGTTGCTGGGAGATTACGTCCTCGCCTGCCTCTGCTTTGCGGCGCTGCTCAGCGTCGCCGGTAATTCCTGGACCTTGCCGCTGGTGCTGACGATTACCGGCATTGCGGTGTATTCCGAAGGCGCACTCATGCAGACGGCGTTGGCTGATGTGGCCGACAGAACTTCCATGGAGATGTTGTTCGGGCTATACTTTACCGTCGGTTCAGCGATCGCTGCCCCCTGGGCCTTGCTGCTCGGTGCCCTGGTGGATGGCTACGGCTTTGCCGCCGCCTTCGGGGCGATGGCGGTCTCACAGGTGCTGGCAGCGCTGGTGCTTATACCGCTACGCTTGCGCCAGGTGGTCCATACCGCCCCTCGTCACTCATAATCTGGCAAACTCGCGCTCGGACGGAGGCGCACGACCAATGGACAGGTTGCTGACGGCCATTACCGTCCATCGAATCCCTGGCACGGAGATCTGCGGCGCCGTCGTCCTGAAGCCGCAAACAGATGGATCATGGACCGGAACTGGTAGCCGGTGTGCGAAGTCCTTTCACCGTGACAAGGATCCCACCTTCGAGCGGCAGGTGTTGGCGCTGCGCAATTAACGCGAGCGCCCAGAGGCGATGGCATAGGCGAGGTCCCAACCGATTAGTAGCCCATTGAAGCCAGTGGCCCCCCAGGCGCGACCCCCCTCGATCAAGGAGCCCAATGGCCCAGCTGACACACTACAAGGCAATTTTCGCACCGGCTTCGCCGTCAGACCGCAGGCGCGCTTTTGAGGATTACTGGGCCTACTTGCTCATGCGGGATGGAGCCCTGCACGAGGAGGCGCAAGCGCTCGAGCATAAGACGGAGTATTATCAGAGCCTGCAGGCGCGCCCTGTCCACGCTCGGCAATCACTTACCCTAGCGCAGACCATGGCGGCCCTGTCGGACTTGCTGGCAACCCAACACCGGCCCGAGGTTGACCGGCGTCTGCTCGCCCTCACGGTCATCTATAAGTTTGCCAGCCATGAGGCCGCCGGCATTCGGGCCGCATGGCTGGTGACCCCCTCGTGGGAGTGCTGCAGGAACCTGACCGATCGGATCACCCGCTACCACCTCTGTGAGGAGTTCTGCCACCTCCGGCTCTTCGCTGAGATGTTCAAGGTGTTTGCCTTAGGTGTGGAGTGGCCCCTGTTCTCCTGGCCGATGCGCGCAGCGTATCGGGCATTTGCCCGCTGTCCCGACTGGTTTCTCGCCCCCCTGGCGTTCGGCAGCGAGGTCATGGGCATGATGTTTTACCGGCACATCTGGCGCGTGCTGGAGGAGGTTTTCGCCACCGAGCCGGAGGCGTTAGAACGGCTGCACGAATTGCTGGGTGAGATTATGGTCGACGAACTGGGTCACATCGGCGAGCGCCGGAGCTTTCTCGGCCATACCGGGGTGATGTTGGCGCGCCAGGTCTTGCCGGTGATGATGCGCCGGTTTTTCGCCGCCATCCCAGAGGCCGGGGTTATCCTCGACATTAATGCAATGGTACAAGAAGCGTTGGTGTTCGACTACAGCGGCATCGATATGGCCATCACCGAGCGCGCCTGGATTCCCGCCTACTGCCAGGGCTAGGTCTGGAGGGGGTCCAGCCGTCGCACACTCGGGCTGACGGCGATTTTCGCGGTGACAACCCGCGAAACGAGGCAACTGCCGCTGGCCGCTCTAAGGGACATCACAGTCATCATCGCGCATCTGACGTCCTGCTTCTCGGCCATCACCGCAACGGCCCCTGTCGGCGCTGGCTCTCGGCCGCCGGCGTGTTTGCCGCTCAAGAGTTGTCGTGGGGAGACCACTACATGGCCCAGGACACCGGAGACAGAAACAGGCTACAGTTCATCCCGAGGTGAGCTATGCGATTTCTTGTCAAAGTGAACATCCCGGTCGAAGCCGGCGTCGGGGTGAGTCGGGAGGAGATACCATGGGAAGCGGACAATGGGTGGTCACCACGACCTTCGAATCGGTGCTGACCTGGAATTACGACGTCGCGCATCAGGGGCTTCGTGATCTCTACGAAAAGGCCAAGCGCGAGCAGTGGAACGTCTCGGTCGATGTAGATTGGAGCCCGCCAGTGGACCCCGAAGCTGAAATCCTCCTCGACCATGAAAATCCGCATGTCGCGTTGATCCAAGACTCGGCCATCTGGCGCAAGATGACGCCGCAAGAGCGCTCAGCCTTGCGGTACGAGACCCTCGCCTGGAACCTGAGCCAGTTCTTGCATGGCGAGCAGCTGGCGATCTTCGTCGCCGGTCAGCTCGCCGCCGCGGTCCCCTGGATCGATGCCAAACTGTACGGCAGCACACAGGTGGTCGACGAGGCGCGGCACGCCGAGGTATTTTCGCGCTATCTGCGCGACAAAATCGGCAAGGAATACCCGCTCGCCGACTCCACCCACGCCATCTTCAACACCATTCTCACCGAGTCCCGTTGGGATTTTAAGTATCTGGGGCTGCAAGTGGTGCTTGAAGGGCTTGCCATGGGGCTGTTCTCTCGCATGTACGGTGCGGCAAAGGAACCGATCCTCCGCCGTGTCCTCAAACTCGTCATGCAGGATGAATCGCGGCACTTCGCCTTTGGCAACCTGTCATTGCGGCGGTTTTATGATGACATGCCCGAGCGCGAGCGCCATGAGCGCGAGGATTTCGCCTATGAAGTCTGTGCCTGCATGCGCGGGCGTGTCTTCCCGGTAGCCGCGTGGGAGACGATCGGCCTTCCCGTCGATGCCTGCATGACGGCAACACGCCAGGGGGCGCGTCAAAGCGGGGCGCAGAAATCTGCTTTTAACCGGGTCGTGCCAGCCCTGAAGGCCGTGGGATT
>Ga0081538_10002943_pt1 | contig 16259 bp, 16 predicted proteins | sample TabmetS5T2R1_FD_71022 | JGI IMG/M metagenome (GOLD analysis project Ga0081538, IMG submission 71022) | Tabebuia heterophylla rhizosphere microbial communities from the University of Puerto Rico - S5T2R1 | ecosystem: Host-associated > Plants > Roots > Rhizosphere ... | reverse complement strand
CCTCCATAGTTCGGTGCCTACTCGTTGTCGATAATCTGGTTGATGATCAGCTCGATCTCACCCTCCGGATCCTTCATCGATTCGAAATCGCCGATCGTGAAAATTCTTTCTTTACCTCCGCTCTCCACGATAAGCTCGAACCCATCTTTGTCGGGAATCTCCCGGCAATTGAGACGGTCGATAGGGATAGATCTGTGAGAAGCAGTTTGCTCCAAATCCTTTACAAATCGCTCCCGGTTTTTGGTGATATCGTCATGTGCCATTGGCGTTCCCTCCTTCTCACCATCCTAGCGATTTTGAATGAGGCGTTCTAGGTGCCACAGCCATGGGCAGGCTGTCCCATTCGAGTGCGGAGAGTGGGATCAAAACCTCATGGTAGTGTCTGTGCGAAGTTTTAGAAAACGGCTGTTTGTTTAAGCATGGTGTCGCCGGGCTCCAGCAACACAATTGGATCTCGGTCAGGACAACGCAGGCGACCAAAATTGTCGTTTGTTTGCGAGAATACGTACTGCACCCGGTGCGTCAACGCTACGATTGGATTGAATGTACAGGTTTTATCCTGAATGCGAGAACAAGGCGTTGCGATAATTGCAATGAGAGTTGGGCGCATTCTGGATAAAACCCGTTGGACTAAAGCGTTGGGTGAAGTAGCGACGGTGGTCTATGTGGATTGTAACGAGGACATCGAGCTGAGCAAACATGATAGGGCTGTTGGTCATGAGACGAGCGGGCAGTATTTGAGGCGAGGACAGAGTGCAACCAACTGATGCAACGGAAGAGACGGTGGGCTGAGAAGAAGTAAAGTGATGAGACACGGTGGACCGATCCGTTGGCTCGGCCATCGAGCGTTGGGAGGACATGGATGATTGGGGGTTGAACGATCATCAGGAAGAATTCCATGGTTCAGCTTTGGGGATTTTAGCGCGGAAGATCAGGGTACCCTTTCGGCAGCGAGGGCATCGAGTGAGATCAATGCCGGTCAGTGCAAGCATCAGCTCAGGCGTGGAGCGTTGGGGAGGTTTGGGCAGCGCAGGCAAAAGCCCCAGGAGTTGACGGCACGTTGAGAGACGCTGTTTTGAGCGGTTGGCTAAAAACCCGAAGTGACGCACCCGCATCAAGCCTTTGGGGATAACGTGAAGTAAGAAGCGGCGGATGAATTCGTGGGCATTGAGGGTCATGGTCTTTTTTCGGTTCTGATTTTTTCGGTCCCGGTAACTAAAGGTGACTTCTCCGTTATGGGCTGAGAGAATCCGCTCATTGGACAGCGCCACGCGGTGGGTGTAGCGGCCGAGGTAGTCCAGAACATGGACGGGAGATCCGAAAGGCTTCTTCGCATAGACGATCCAAGGTTTTTTTCGTAACGCGTTAATCAGGAGCTTGAAGGCTACGGGGTTGGCCAGGCAAGCGCTTTGACCGACAAAGAGGAGCTTGTTTGTAGCCAAAGCGTTTTTGAGCAAGTCCAAGAACTTACCGCGGAAAACGATGCTCAGGGCAGTAACCGGGAACAGAAAGTTTTTGCGGGCAGGACTCCAGCGCTTTTGATCGAACGACAAAGCTCCAGCGGGGACCAGACAATGGAGATGAAAATGATCCAAGAGAGTTTGATCCCAGGTATGCAGGACCGCTGTGATACCTAAGATTGCTTTGAGATGAGTCTGAGCAAATTCTAACAGGGTCTCAGAGACGGCCTGAAACAAAATGTTGATGAGGGGTTTTTTATTGACGAGGATGAGTCGGTTCAGTTCGTGGGGCAGAGTGAAGACCAGATGAAAGTATCCCACCGGCAGCAGTTCTGACTTTTGTTTTTCCAGCCAGCGTGCTTTGGCCAAGGATTGACACTTGGGGCAGTGGCGGTTTCTGCAGGAGTTATAGGCAGGGTGCTCAAACCCACAGGCATCACACTGTTGTAGGTGGCCACCCAAAGCGGCTGTACGACAGCGTTCGACGGCCCGCATGACTCGCAGATGCGAAAGCGGCAGAGCATGGTTCTGGCGATACTGCGCGCCATAGTTACGAAAGATGTCGCCCAGTTCGCACCTGCGGTTTTGCGCTGCCGCCCGCTCGACGACGGGCAACATCGCTCAGACCGTCAGTGAGATAAGTTGAGCAAGTCCAGAGGACTGACGGTGGAACCCAAAGTTTGTTGCTGTAGCCTAAGGTAACGCTGAGTTGCAAGCAGCGAGCTGTGACCCATGAGCAATTGGATCGTTCTTAGATCGACTCCCGCCTCTAGAAGATGCGTGGCAAAGCAGGCGCGCAGCGTATGAATGCCCCGGCCCTTTTTAAGACCCGCTCTTTTTTTCGCCTGGTTATAGATGTGCCAGGCCTCGTTTGTGCTCAGAGGGCCATTCTTGGCTCGGTTGGGAAATAGCCAGATAGAAGGCCGGTAACGTTTCCAATAAAGGCGTAGTTCCGTGAGCAGGTTTTTGGACAGAATCGTGTAGCGGTCCTTGCCACCTTTTCCTCGCTCCACACGGATCATCATGCGCTCAGCATCGATGTCCTTGATCTTAAGATTCACTAACTCGCTTACTCGGAGTCCAGCCGAATAGGTGGTCATCAGCAACACCCGTTGTTTAAGACCCCTGGCCGCAGCAATGAGGCGAACGACCTCATTGGAACTGAACACCTCGGGCAAAGGTGAGGATTGTTTTCTGGGAGGGATAAACAGCTTGGTCTCATCCCATCCTAAGGTTTGATTATAAAAGAAGCGTAACCCGGCGATCTGTCCCATCATGGTGTTGGGGGACAACTTTCGTTCCACGGTGAGATGTAAAAGATACGAGCGGATCTGCTCCTTATCGAGCAGATCTGGGGAGCGTCGATAATGTTTGGTGATTCGGGTTACGGCGTAGAGGTAAGACTCCTGCGTCGCCGCAGAGAAGTTGCGCAGCTTCATCTCCTCAACCATTCGGTCACGTAAGATTCCCATAAATGCCTCCTTGAGTGAATTTGATTCAAGGAAGCTATCACTACCGTCAGGGAAACAGTCAAAGGAAAGATCGATGAGAAAATAACACCCGGAAGATTACCGAAAGTGCATCGATGGGAGCGGCCTCCCACCCACCGCAAAGCGGTTTAGTCCAATTCTCCTTCAAAACAATCCGTCGAGATTTCAGTTGCTGGTTTTCGGCCTGTTTAGATTAACTCGAAATCGATCTCGCTGCGGAACGCGTTGATGCGGACGACTTTGACGCGGATGGGGTCGCCGAGGCGGAATTTGCGGCCGTGGCGGCGGCCTTTGATGACGTATTCCTTCTCGTAGTAGTGATAGTCGTCATCGGTGAGAGTGGATAGGCGAACAAGTCCTTCGACGAAATAGGCGTCAAGCTCGACGAAGAAGCCAAAATTAGCCAGACTGGTGATCACGCCGGTAAATTCTTCGCCTAACTTGTCCATCATGAACTGGGCTTTTTTGAGATCCACTGTTTCTCGCTCGGCATCCATGGCGTTGCGCTCGCGCTCGGAAGTGTGTTTTCCTCCCTCCACCAAATAGGCGACAAGCTCCTCTCGTTCCCTCGGTTTCAATTTATTTCCTTGCAGGGAGCGCTCTAACATCCGGTGAACGATTAAATCAGGATAGCGCCGGATCGGCGAGGTGAAATGAGTATAGCAAGTCGAGGCCAAACCGAAGTGACCGATATTCTCGGGCTGGTAGCGCGCCTGCTTCATGGCACGGAGCAAAACATGGTTGATCACTTTTTCCTCGGGCTTGCCGCGACAGGCCTCCAGCAACTTTTGAACTTCCAACGGGGTAATTCTTTCCAGCTTCAGTGGCAAACGGTAGCCGAGACTCAAAAGGAATGGCGCAATGGATTCCAGTGCTTCCGCATCTGGCCCCTCATGGACGCGATAGAGCAAGGGCAAATCGTTTTCCTTCAGATGCCGCGCTACAGCCTCATTGGCGGCAATCATAAATTCTTCAATGATGCGGTGGGCGATGTTGCGCTCGGCGCGCACGATGTTCTCGGGCATGCCTTGGAGATCGAGAATAATCTCTGCCTCGGGCAGATCGAAGTCTAAGTTCCCTCGGGCTCTGCGGCTCTCATAAAGCAACAGCGCCAGCTCTTCCATCAGTTTGAATTGATCCACAAGACGCCGATAACGCTCTAAGGAATTGGGATCTTGGTCCACCAAAATCCGCCGCACAGCGGTATAAGTCATGCGTTCCTGGCTGCGAATCAGCGAGTTAAAGAAACGGCTGTGGACGACTTCACCTTTGCTGTTGATTTTCATGGCCACGGTTTTGGTGAGCCGTTCCTCGTTGGGGTTCAAGCTGCAGATGCCATTGGAGAGAGCCTCAGGCAGCATCGGGATCGCCCTGTCGGGAAAATAGACGCTGGTTCCGCGGCTATAGGCTTCCTGATCCAACGCGGTAGCCGGTGTCACGTAATGCGCGACATCGGCGATAGAAACGAAAAGCTCGAAATGACCGTTTGTTTTCCGTACGAACACAGCGTCATCAAAGTCCCGGGCCTGTTCCCCATCGATGGTGACAATCGGCCACTCCCTTAGATCGGTTCGCGCGGCAAGCTCGTCTTCGCTGATGGAGAACAGAGTGCTCGCGATTTCCCGGTGGACCGGTTCCGGGAAGCTCGTTGTCAGGCCGTAACGGAAGACGATCGATTGAACCTGAACCTCCGGATCGTCGGCGTCTCCGATAACCTGGACGAGGTCTGCCTGAGGTGCCGACATAGCGGTCCCGTACCTGGAGATTTCCACGGCGACCACTTTCCCCTTTTCAGGCTTAGCGCCGCTTGAGCGCAACGCAATGGCGGCGATTCGCGGATCCATCGGAATCAGATAGCCTCTGTCATCCAGTTCCTGGTAAGTCCCGATCAGCTTTTTTTGTCCGCGCTCCAGAATTTGCACGACGTGAGCTTCCACTCCGCCGCGCTTTTTTCGATCGACGCGAACCATGACCCGGTCGCCATGCATCAACCGGCGCATTTCGCGCCGATTGAGGTAAAGATCCTCGGTCCTCTTGTCGTCGGAGATGAGAAACCCGTAACCGTCTGGGTGCGCGTGCACCCTACCCGTCACTAGGTTCTGACCGTCGGGAAGCGCATAGTGATTTTTTTTCAGACGGACGAGCCGGCCCTCGCGCGTGAGGTCTCGAAGACCATCGGCCACGACTTGAAGATCGTCGCGAGAAAAACCGGCGCGTCTTAGCACCTCAGCCGGCGTGAATCGAGTTTTTGGCTTTTGAGCAAACAGATCGAGAATTTTCTGCCGCGTCCTCTCCAAGGACGGGGCAGTCGCGGGGGAATGCTTATTCATGGGACATCCACAACAGTGGTAGATTGTTCCGGCCTGTTGGCGCTGCGGCGTGTGATTAGTGGAGCCGTAGAATCATGGAGTTAAAAAAGCGGATTGATCACGACCTACCAGCGTTGCGCTACCTCCGTGAGGGAATTACGAGGGTTCGGTCCTGATCTCAGCCATGAGCCAGTCGTCGTTGCTGTCGGCTGGCTGTGGAATCTCTCTGAGCGGCACGTCGCGTTTAAGGGACTCTAGAATACCACGTGCGGTATCGAGAAAGTCATCCATCGCTAGAAGTACGATGAGGGCCTTCTTGCGGTCGACCGTTCGGATAATCCCGACTTCTTCGTAGGACTCGAAAATGAACTTGATATAGGCGATATGCTCCGGGATGGTTTCGAGATATATTTCCTGTAGCTTCATGCATTGAACCATTACGGCTTAAGCAGTTCTTCAAGCGCTTGCGGCAGCCACCCTTCTCTTGGCTCTTTCTCCGTGCTTTTGTCGCCCTCCGGGGCGGCTTCCCCCACTCTTGGTGAAAAGCCCCGGCGAAGAATTTGGGCCAGTGCGCGATTTTCCGGCTTCAGCTTGACCTTCGGAAATTTGCCTTCCGCTCGAAACGAGACGGACAGTCTTCCGCGTCGATCGAGGAGATGGCGGATCAATTTGTACTCGCGCTGAAGTTCTTGTGTAATCCGGGGTGACAAAACCAGCATCCCGTTCCATTGTGTGGTTCGATCAAATCCAATCCAACCTGCTCCCGTAATCGTATAGTCGGGAGTTACCAGTAATAAGTCCTCCGTCCGAACCCGTTTATGCTCAACCTTGAAGCTGGCTTTGAGAGTCTCGAAAGGTGTGTCCGGGCGGTTGACCAGCTCGGCGAGGCTCTCCGGGAGGCGCGGCGTGCCCTTGGATAAAGCGGCATCACCGCCGCCGGGAATAATCTTCGCAAGCAAATTGAAATTTTGAATCGTACCCTGGTGAATAACGCTTTCACCTGACCCCTGGAGAGAGTCCGCAACCGTTGCGCCGTTGTTAGCCGCTACATCGAATTGGCCGCGAAAGTTAAGTTGTCCATCGACGCGGTTTTTTAGCTGTGGAAATTTTTGTCTGAGAAAAGCGCCCACGTTCATCGATTCAATATGTGGGGCCAACGTCAAACGTTCCGGTTGTTCCGTCCCGGCGGACCAATGCCCGTCTGAACGAAGCTTCCCGTCCAAAGCCGATAGCGTAAGGTTTTTGAAATCTATGCCTTTAGGCGACCAGGTCACATCCCCCTGCAGGTTGCGGTAAGAAATATCTTCCAAACTTCCTTCGGAAGAAAAAATCGTTCCTTTGAGCCACGGGAATCCGTCCTGCCATTCGATTTCGCCCCTCGCCGTTATGTTCCTAACCCGGTTGGGTTTGCTAGCCGGAAAAATTGGCAGATCCTTCAAATTGAATTCTGCTGAACGCACTTCGTAGGTTAATCTCGGCTGATTTATATCCGAGACTTGAGCTGCCAAGGCAATCCGGGACGAGCCTAGTTGAAAGGCAACATCTTTCAAGAGAGCCGCTTTGCCGAGAAAGGATACATCGGCGGATAGATGATCTATTTTTCTGCCACTTTCCTTTTGCCTGAGCTCGGTGTCGGCGAGCTTTAACTTGCCGCGGATTCTCCAGCCATTCGCCACCGCAAGCTCTTTGTCGCATACGATATCCCACTGGATGGTTCCGCCAACGCCATGAAACGACAGCGGCGAAACCACACGTCCCCATGATGCCACCGGGCTAGCATCACTACGCAGGCGCAGTTGCAGCCGAGGGGCGGGCGTCTCTACGGCAATACCCGAAAGCATCATTTTCGCATGGCCGAGGCTTAACACCGATTCATGAAGAGTCAGGCCGTTTTGCTGCCGCGATATTTGAGCGCTGAGTTCAGCCGGGCTTTCTGCCGGCTTGCGCAACCAGCCGCCATAACGAAGGTCGCTCTTGTCGGCCCTGATCAAAATCCCGGCGCGTAGGTTCGCCCAGGTTCCTTCGAACTGGCTGTAGGCGTTCACGGACCCTTCCGTCGCCAGAGCAGCGGGCAGACTCTGCTTCAGAAAGGCCAGGTTCCGAAGTTGCGCCAGGTTGATCGATTTCAAGGTCAGCTTTCCTTTGAGCTGCGCTTCTGCCCAGGGACGGCCCTCGGACAGTTCCACTAAGCCTTCCAGGATGGCGTTGTAGTTGGACGAGCCGAACAGAGGTATCTTGAGCGCAATGTCTGTGATGCGAGGCCGGCTGAAAGTTCCTGCAAGGTTGGCTTGGAGCGCGAGCGGGCCGGTCACTTCGAGTTCGCGAGGAATCCGATTTCGAAGAAAGGGCAAGGCGCGAGACAGGTGCGTGACGGACAGAGAGTCAAATCGCATCTCCAGCTCCACGGGCTGCTGTGACCAATCATGATTTTGGCGGAGTGGACCGAGCTGCCCATCGATTTTTACATCGTGACCTATTCCCTCCGTCATCGCCGCGGCAAATCTAAGTTTGATCTTTTCCGTGGGATTAAATCCTTTGAGCTCCATTTCTACGTTTTTGACGCGAATCTCGGCGGGCTCTTTGACGGAGCGATCGATAAAATCAATGCGACCGTTCTTGACTTTGACTCCAGTGACCAGGAAGCTTACCCCTGGCGGCTTTTTTTCCACGGCAGTCGTTCGCGATGAAGGAACCCCTCTAGGCTCCCTCGTTGAGATCCCCAGCTCCGCAAGGTTCAAAAGACCTCGTTCGTCAGTGATGATTTGGAATTCCGGAGCTTCAAGAGTGAGCGAGGTAACGACAACTCTGCCCAGCAGCAGCGGAAGCAAACTTACTCCCAGCTTCAAGTCTTTGGCCCGCACTGCCGGAGTGGCTGCAAAACGAGGATTGTCAGCAATGCGAAATTCCTTGGCGGAGAAGCCCACTCCTCCCCACAGGCTGGCTTCGAGCTGGTCGAAGGTGGCATCTTTGCCCAGGAATCTTTGCAGCTCTTGATGCACCTGCTCGCGATTTTTGCTCGCCAACGTGTTGAAGGCTTGGATGCACACGATCATCGTCACTGTAAAGGCGATGAGAAAAAGCAAAACGAATTTGTGAGATTTTCTCATAGGGCCGGTCGATGCCCAGGCACACGATTATTGACATCAAACACCCTCCCCTTAATCCCCTCCCGTCGAGGGAGGGGAGAATTCTTTAGGCTCCCTCTCCCCTTGTGGGAGAGGGTTAGGGTGAGGGGTATGTTCACTAATTTGTAGTCGTTTGCCTAATTGATGTTTTCTACGATAGTCGCGATCCCTTGCCCCACACCAATACACATGGTTGCCAGGCCATAGCGACTACCGCGTTTTTTCATTTCGTGAATGAGTGTCGTCATGATTCTCGCGCCACTGCAGCCCAGGGGATGACCCAGGGCGATGGCACCACCGTTGACGTTTAGTTTGCTCAAATCAATATCCAGGTCTCGAGCGCAAGCGATCACTTGGGATGCGAAGGCCTCGTTCAATTCAACCAGATCGATCTGAGCCATCGTCAAACCGGCCCTTTTCAGCGCTTTCTGGGTCGCGGGAATGGGTCCGATGCCCATGTAATTCGGATGAACTCCGGCGGCGGCCGACGCCACGATCCGAACCATCGGCTTCAATTTCAGCTGCTCGGCCTTGGCGGGTGTGGTCAGCAAAAGCGCCGCGGCGCCATCGGAAAGAGGCGAAGAATTTCCAGCCGTGACGGTCCCGCCTTTTTTGAAAGAGGGTTGAAGCGCTGCGAGCTTTTCCAAAGATGTGTCGGCTCTCGGTCCTTCGTCTTTGTCGCAAACGAGCGGCGAGCCTTTTTTTTGAGGCATTTCGAAGGCAACCATCTCATCCTTGAGGCGCCCTTCTTGGTGCGCCTTGACTGCTTTGAGGTGACTGCCCAAGGCGAACTCGTCCTGCTCTTGGCGGCTGATCTGATATTTTTCCGCGACGTTTTCCGCCGTCTCGCCATTGTTGATGAGCGAATAGAGTTCTCCCATGCGACGGTTGGGGAAGCGCCAACCCAAAGAGCTGTCGTACAACGTCACATCGCCGCGCTGGAAAGCATTCGCCGGCTTGGCCATTACCCATGGTCCCCGGGTCATGCTCTCCACGCCGCCGGCGACGAAAAGATCCCCATGATCGGTTTGGATGGCGCGTCCGGCTTGGTTGATCGCCTCGAGTCCTGAACCGCACAAACGATTGACGGTGGCGCCCGGAATCGTGTAGGGCAATCCAGCAAGAAGGGACGCGTTGCGCGCGACGTTGCGTGAATCCTCACCCGCCTGGTTGGTGCAACCAAAATAAACGTCTTCGATTTCTTCTTTGTTGATACCGGTTTTATCGATTAACTTCGCGATGATATAAGCACCCAAGTCGTCGGTTCGAACGTCTTTCAAAATACCCCCGTGGCGACCCATGGGCGTGCGCACGGCTGCAACAATGACTGCTTCTTTCATGGCTTCACCTGACCTTCATGATATGAATAGAAACCTTGGCCGCGAGTCTCGCCGAGAAAACCCGCGGTGACCAATTTCTTCAACAGGGGAGCCGGCCGGTAACGATCGTCTCCGGTCTCCCGTTCCAGACCCTCAAGCACCGCCAAAACTTCATCCAAACCAATTTGATCCGCCCAACGAAGCGGGCCGGACGGATAGTTGACACCGAGCTTCATCGCGATATCAATCTCCGCGGCGCTGGCAACGCCTTCTTCCAGCGCCCGCGCCGCCTCGTTGATAATTAAACTCAGAATGCGTGGAAAAGTCAGCCCCGCAGAATCTTTGACTCGGATGGTTTCTTTTCCAAGTGACTTGAAGAATTGTTCAGCCACGCTCATTCCGCTCTCTGCGCTACGCATACCGGCGGCTAGCTCGATGACCTTTCTGTCCTTCAAAGGATGGAAGCTGGCGAAGCCAACGATTCGCTCGGGGTTCGTCGTCCACGCGGCCATGTGAGTGGTGCTGTAGGCCAGGCAAGAAGTCAGGATAGTCGAAGCCGGGGAGAGAAACTCGTCCAGCTTCTCCAGGATGGACTTCTTTTGTTCTCCGTTTAGGGCCGAGGTTTCGATGACTAGTGGCGTCGTGGGCGTGATATCGCCGAGGCGAGAAAATAAGCGCACATCGAGTCCTTGCTCGCGCGCGAGATCGCTTAGCTCTTGGGCCAGCCGGTTATCGCCCAGAATAGCGAGACTACTTTTGGTCATAAACGTAAAAGCCGCGGCCGGTCTTGCGTCCCAGATTTCCGCCCATCACCATTCTCTGCTGAATGGGACTGGGCCTAAACCTTGGATCCTCGAAGAACGATCGGTAAAGCGACTCGGTGGCCGCAAAGTTGACGTCGTGCCCGATCAGGTCCATCAGCTCAAAAGGACCCATGCGAAAATTACCCGCCTCTCTCATGATCCGGTCGATCGCTTCGACCGTGGCGCCTCCGTCACCTAGGATTCGCAGCGCCTCGTTGTAAAAAGGACGGGCAATCCGGTTGACAATAAAGCCCGGAGTATCTTTAGCGCGGGCCGGCGTTTTGCCCATTTGCTGCATCAGATCGGTTGCTTTCTCGATGGTTTCGGTTGTGGTTCGGTCGCCCTGGATAACCTCCACCAACGCCATCAGGGGTGGAGGGTTAAAAAAATGCAGGCCTAGCACTCGTTCCGGGCGCTGCGTGCTCGCGGCTATGGCCGTCACCGAGAAGGAAGACGTGTTGGTTGCGAGAAGCGTTTCCGGAGGGCACAGGGAGTCCAGTTGCTTGAAGACATCACGCTTGAGCTCCAACTTTTCCGGAACGGCCTCGATGATGAGACCGGCGGTTTCGAAGCCCTTGAGTTCGGTTGTACCGTGAAGCCGGTCAAGAATTTGTCTTTCCTCATCCGCGGTTATTTTTCCCCGCTGGCGGCTGCCCTGAAGAAAGCTGCGGATACGACCCACACCCTTGTCGATGAATTCGTCAGTAATGTCATAAAGCAAGGTTTCAAAGCCCGCCTGGACAGCCACCTGGGCGATGCCTGCGCCCATCGTGCCGGCGCCTAAAACCCCAATTTTTTCTGTTTGCTCAGCCATATGTTTGAACTACAACTCGTCTCATGTCTCGGGTCTGGGGTCTCAGGTTAACACGAGACGCGAGACGCGAAACCCGAGACTTGTCCTTCTTACTTCCCGGTAAACACCGGTGTGCGTTTCTCCAAGAACGCTCGCACTCCCTCGTCGTAATCGGCGCTTCTGCCGGCAATCTCCTGTAAATGAGCCTCGTATTCGAGGTCGGCTTCAAGACCGGATAGAATCGCATGATTGAGGGCCCGTTTGATTAGGCCGATTCCGCGCGGCGCGGCGGCGACTTTTGCCGCAATCTCTTTGGTCGAGTCGGCAAACTCCGCCGGCGGGAAAACTTTAGCGACGAGGCCGATACGCTGAGCCTCACGCGCATCGATGGTTTCGCCGAGGAGGAGCAATTCCATGGCTTTGCTCAGGCCAACCAGGCGCGGCAAAATAAAACTCCCCCCCGAATCCGGCGCCAAACCGACACGCACGAAGGACTGAATGAACTTCGCTTCGTCCGAAGCCACGCGCAGGTCACACGCGAGAGCCAAATTGCAACCGGCCCCCGCGGCGACGCCGTTAACGGCGGCGATGACGATCTTTTCCATCTGCCGGATCTGCCGGATCATCGGGTTGTACTTCTCCCGCAGCGACGCGCCGAGGGAGCCTTTCTGATCCGGTGTCCGGCCCTTGAGATCCTGTCCGGCGCAAAAAGCCCGTCCCGCCCCGGTGATTACAAAACAGCGAATTTCTTTATCGCGCTCCCCTTCTTTTAATACATCCAACACTTCCTTGTTCATCTGGGGAACAAAGGCGTTGAGTGCCTGTGGGCGGTTGAGCGAGATGGTAGCGACGCCGTTTTCTTTCTCATAGAGGATGGTTTCGTGTGCCACGGCGAGACTTGACTCCTTACTTGCCTTTGAACTCTGGCTTGCGCTTTTCGAGAAAGGCTTTCATTCCTTCGGTGCGGTCTTCGGAGGCGAACAGCATGTAAAACGATTTGCGTTCAAACTCCAAGCCTTCGTCCAGGCCGGTATTCGCAGACTTGAGTACCGCCTCTTTGGCGGCCTTTATGGCCAGAACCGGCTTGGCGGCGATCTTTTTGGCCAGGTTCTTGGCCTCATCGAGCAGGAGCTCAACCGGAACAACGCGGTTCACCAAGCCAAAGCGCTCGGCATCAGCAGCGCTCATCGTTTCTCCCGCCAGTACCATTTCCATTGCCCGATATTTTCCCACGGTTCGAGTTAACCTTTGGGTTCCGCCGCTACCCGGAATGATGCCGAGATTGATCTCCGGTTGGCCGAAGCGCGCCGTCTCTGAAGCGATAATGATGTCGCAACTCATGGCGAGTTCACAGCCGCCTCCCAACGCAAAACCGCTCACAGCCGCAATCACGGGCTTAGCGATTCGGTTGATTCGATCGCGATAGGCCAATCGCTCCTGGATTCTTGCATCGAAGGGGCCCCGCTCGGCCATTTCTTTGATGTCGGCGCCGGCTGCAAACACCTTCTCTCCGCCGGTTACGATCATAACTCGGACTTCGTCGTCACGATCGAGCTCCTGCATAGCCAGGGACAGTTCCTTGACTAGGTCGTAGGAGAGGGCGTTGAGTTGCTGGGGCCGATTGAGAGTGAGGACTGCAATGGAAGCGTCTTTTTCAACGATAACGTTTGCAAATTCCATACAATCCAGACTTTTATAAATACACCATGGAACGGGGGGATTCAAGGTAAGTGAGAACGCAGCTCCCGAGGAGAAAGTCTTGTAAAATCATTGGCCTAGGGAGCGTTCAGGCTTTAGCACTGCCCAGGATCTTGAAGTTGACACCCCATGGGTGATTTGCAAATATAGGTGCTCATCCATGTCCAACCGGCTCGAACCCACCTCTCGTAATTACGATGAAAAGCTTCAGCGTATACTAAAAATCTCGGCAAAAATCTTTGCCGAGAAGGGGTTTCACCGAACTTCGGTACGCGACATCTCACGCGCCACGAAGATGAGTCTGGCGGGGCTGTATTACTATTTTACGACCAAGGAAGAACTGCTTTATCTCATCCAAGAACGCTGTTTCGTTACCCTGCTTCAGCGCTGGGAGAGCGGCGCGACGCCTGATATGGACATACGCACTCGGATTCGTGTGTTTGCGCAAAATCATCTGAGCTTTTTTTGCCACAACATGCACGAGATGAAGGTGATGGCCCACGAAGACGAGGCCCTCACGGGAGAGTTCCAGGTCAAAATCTTGGTCCTCAAGCGGCGTTATGTAAAAGTGATTATGGATCTCATCCGCGAGCTCCAAGATCAAGAAGGTGGAAAAAAGGTCGACCTGCGTGTCGCAACGTTCTCTCTGTTCGGCATGATGAACTGGATCTACACTTGGTATCAGCCGAAACGTGACTTGCCGCTTCCGCAACTGATGGAGCAGATGTTGCGAATCTACTTCTTTGGTGTGTTGCAGGGAGCGGCAGTTGAGGTCCCCTGGTTCGACTCAACTTCCGGTGCCTCGAGCAAGGAAACGTTTTCTCTCTGGCACAATAATCAGTAGACAAGGCTAAGCGGGAACCGAGATGAGTTTGTTCGAAGTCCGTTATGATCCGCGTTGGCGATAAGGCACCGAATTTTGCCTTGAAGGGAATTTTTCGCGGAACCGTTTCGGATTTCACGATTCATTCCTTTCCGGGAAAATGGCTCATCCTGTTCTTCTATCCCGCAGATTTTACTTTCATCTGCCCCACCGAAGTGGCTGGGTTCAGCAAGATGGCACACCAGTTTCGAGCCGAGGACGCCGAAATCCTCGGAGTCAGCGTTGATTCGCTGGAAAGTCATCGAAAGTGGGCGGAAGAATTGGGCGGGGTGAACTATCCACTTCTCAGCGATGATCAAAAGACCGTCAGCCACGCCTATGACGTGTTGGACGAGAGCGAAGGGGTTTGTTCGAGAGCTACATTCATTATCAACCCTTCAGGGGATGTCAGCTATTTGGTCGTAAGCCACACCAACGTTGGCCGCAGTGTCGAAGAAACCTTGCGGGTCGTGAAGGCGCTTCGCAGCGAGCGCCTTTGTCCATCCGATTGGCGTCCCGGCGAACCCACGGGCGATCTCAACCTCAAATACTGAGTGCTATGGCTCTAGAAGCCATTGAGCAAAAAAAGGAGCTCATCGAAAGCCGGGCTCGCATACGCGAGTTTGTTTTCGGCATTCAAGACGGTCTGATGAGTACCCTGGGGCTACTCACCGGAGTCCAAGGTGCGACTGAAAGTACAGCAGTTGTGATTATCACCGGTTTCACTGCGATGTTTTCGGGCGCGATTTCTATGGCCGCCGGATCCTACCTTTCGTCGAGCGCGGAGAAAGATATTTTCGACAAGGAATTGCGCGACGCCGAGGTGCTGGCGGAAAAAGAACCCTATTTGGCTGCCGAGGGGTTACTCAAGGCTTTGAATCAGGAAGGTTTGGCGCGGGAGCAGAGCTATAACGTTGTCAAGGTTCTGCTGCGCCAAGAGCAGGCATTTCTTAGGACTTTCCAGGAAAAAGTCTTCGGCCTGGGATCGGCCGCGATTAACCGGCCCTTGCAGGGTGCATTGGTCATGGCGCTTTCGTTCATAATGGGCTCTTCGGTGCCGATCGTGCCTTATCTGCTGATCACAGGACGAACCGCTCTATACCTCTCGATTGGCCTGTCGGGTTTCGTGCTGTTTGGCGTCGGCTTTGTCAAAGGTCGCTTGGCGGCGAAGTCGCCGGCGCGTTCCGGCGCGCAGTTCTTCGCGATCGCTGTTGGCGCCGCCCTCCTTGGATATCTGATCGGCTTAATCGTCCAATACTTTTTCCCAGATATTTCGATTCCAGTGTGAGTCTCGCCCCAGCGTAATTGGCTAGTCTATTAGACTTCTAAGCAAGGTTAAATTTTTCCGATCCTCCGCCAAGTCCGGCCCTTTGGGCGTTTCGAGACACATGGGTAGACCCCAAAAGCGGCGATCATTAAGCAATAGTCTGAACGCTTCGACGCCGATGTGACCTTTGCCGATGTGCTCGTGCCGATCCACGCGAGAGTTAAGTTCCTTCTTCGAATCGTTTAGATGAAACGCCACAAGTCGGCTTAGACCGATGACTTCATCGAATTCAGCAAAAGTTCCTTCGTAACCTTCTTTGGTTCGAATGTCATACCCGGCGGCAAAAGCGTGTTCCGTATCGAAACAGACCCTGAGCCGATCGCTTTCTTTCGTTGCGGCAAATATTCTAGCGATCTGCTCGAAGCGGTAGCCGAGGTTGGATCCCTGACCCGCGGTAATCTCTAAGGTGACTTTGGCGTTGTAACCGGGGCAGGCTGTGTGAACTTCGTCCAATGAGCGGGCGATGGTTTTGATCCCTTCGTTCTCGCCGGCGCCGACATGAGCGCCAGGATGAGCGATTAAGTTTGAGACGCCCAAGATTTCACACCGTTCCAACTCGTCAATGAAGGCGGCAATTGAACGCTTTCGCAGAGGATCGTCAGGCGAACCCAAATTGAGCAAATAAGAATCATGAGCGATCACCGTTGTGATACCGGTCGCTTTCCGATTGAAGCCAAACAGCTCGATTTCTTCTTTTGTATAAGGCTTGGCCGCCCATTGCCGAGACGACTTCGTGAAGATTTGAATCGCGTGGCAATCGACCGTCTTGCCTAGGAGCAACGCTTTATCGACGCCTCCCGCAATCGACATGTGAGCGCCCAACAACGGCCCGCTCGATTGTTTACTGCGTTTTGGTATCACGGCCCGTCTCTTTCTTGCAGCGATTCCTTAGTGTGTCGTCACGAGGCTGCCTGTTTCGAGTTTCGGGTCTCGAGTCTCGGGTTCTAACTCGAAATGCAAGACGCGGGACCGGAGATGCTGAATGCAATGCTGACTGATAATCTAGCCTCTTTCCGTGAAATGCCTCTTTTCCACGAGCGGCAGCGAGATACTGCCTGCGCTGAGCAACTTAT
>Ga0081538_10002942_pt1 | contig 16260 bp, 16 predicted proteins | sample TabmetS5T2R1_FD_71022 | JGI IMG/M metagenome (GOLD analysis project Ga0081538, IMG submission 71022) | Tabebuia heterophylla rhizosphere microbial communities from the University of Puerto Rico - S5T2R1 | ecosystem: Host-associated > Plants > Roots > Rhizosphere ... | reverse complement strand
CGAGATGACGCAGGGCCCCGAGGGCGGCAGCCGCTGGAACCCGAAGAAGGACCTCTCCTTCGTGCCGCTGCGCCCCGAGCGGGTGGTCGAGGTGCGCTACGACTACCTGGAGGGCGCGCGGTTTCGACACCCACCGCAGTTCGTGCGCTGGCGACCGGACCGAGACCCGGAGTCATGCGGCTACGCGCAGCTCGAGCAGCCCGCGCCGTTCGATCTGGCCGACGTCTTGGCCGGCCACCTCCGGAGGGCCCAGCCACGATGACAAAGGCAGCGTGCCTGGAAAAGGCCGCCCACCAACGTGCGCGGAACTCGAACGGATTCGAACCCTCGACCTTCTGCATGGCAAGCGGTAGGCCTGCCCCTTCGAATGCCACGAAATGCCTGCAAGGACGGCTCTTTAGGCTGGACTTCAGAACCGGTCAAGTCCAGGAATCGAGCCGAAATCCCGGGGGGTTTGGACAATCAAGGACAATGAGTGGAGGCCGTTCGGCCAGAGTGCGTGACCGCGCCGGGCTGTGATTGGAAAATCGAGAAATCTGTCTCGTCGCATCTGCTGACAGGCCGTGTTACCGCTCCCCAGACCCACGCCGCGGCCTGCCGCAAGCTAGGCCTGCGCCACAAGCTTCACGCAGCCCTACCGGCCGCGAACCAACGGCAAAGCAGGAGCGCTTCATCCAGAGCCTGCTCAACGAATGGGCCTACGGGCGCCTCTACGCGACCTCGGCAGAACGAAACGCGCACCCAGCTGGCTCAACCACTACAACTTCATCCCCCCCCACGGGTCGCTCGCCCACAAGCCACCCGGCTCACGGCTGAACAACCCACGTGGGAACTACATCTAGCGGTTGCGGGTATCTGACGGCGGGCAGCGCGCGTTCATCGAGGACATCGAGGTCGAGATGCAGCCACGCCGGCCGCTCCGCGAGCCGGGCGGCGCGTCGGCCCCCACGCTGGCGGCGCTGCGCTCGCGCACCTCGGGCGCGGTCAAGGGCATGGATGCTGGGCCGTTCTCGCGCGCGACGTCCGCGTGAAGCTCGTCCGGGCGATTCCCAAGCAGCACGATAGCGGCCGGCTCGATTAGCGGTCCCGTCTCGCTGGAGCAGCCCGGGCGGTCCGTGCAGGGACCGTAATGGCTTTTGTCCCGGCATCCACAAGGGTCCATCCACATGAGTGCTGCATCGCGGTCGGCCTCGCTGACAGCGGTCGATTCCCGGACGCGAAACGTCCGGAAACCGACCGCCATTCGATCGTTGGCGTTGCTGCGCGTCGAATCGTGATCGCCTCGACACGCAACAGCCCGTCAGGAGCTGCGGTAGTAGGCGACCGCGAACTGGTAGAGGAACGTCGGACCGGGCGCAGCGATGCCGGCCACGGCCACCGTCCCGTCCGGCCGCTGGGCCAGCGCGTTGGGCCGCTCGTATCCGCCGGTGCCCGGGTTGATGTTGGTTCGGACCTCGGCGTTCCCCGGCCCCCAGGTGAGGTCCGCGTCTCCGTTGAAGCGGTAGCGCAGGATCGTGAAGGTGTCGTCGTCGGCGGAGCCGCCGGTGCCTCCCCTGTCGTGGGTCGCGACGACGATGAACGCGCCGGTGATAGCCACATCGGTGGCGTCGAGGTCACGCCCGGGATGCCACCTCGTGACCCCGTTGCCGCCGCCGTAGCTGAGGTCGAGCCTGCCCTTCGTGTCCAGACGCGCGGTGACGGCGGCTTTGCCGGTCCCCGGGATGTCCCGGCCTCCGGCCAAAACCAGCTTCCCGTTGTATGCCAGCTCGGCCGCGTTGAACCAGTCGTTGCCGTGCCCGAATGCGAAGACGCGGCCCAGGCCGCGGTCTCCCCAGGACGTATCCGTCGCGCCGTCGGTCGAGCGCAGGCCGATCGTGAGCGCGTTGACGTCGCCGCTGCGGCTGTCGAGTCCGACCAGCACGATCCGGTTACGCGACCCGTCGAACACGACGTCCTGGATGACGGCCTCGCTCTGCACGCTCGTCCCAGCGCCGTAGGGACGCCAAGCGGGCATCACCCGCATTCCGTCGGAGGAGAAGGTCGGGTCGAGCTCACCCCTGGCCGTGTAGCGCGCGACGAACGCGTACACCTTGTCATTCACCGTCGCATGCCCGGCGACCACGATCCGCCCGGCCTGCTCCGCGATCGCGGTCAGCTCCGTGCTGCTGGCGCCCGGCACGGGGTGGGAGAGGAGCCCGTCGTCCGCCCACCCGGGGTGCAGGTCGCCATTCTCCTGGATCGCCGCCACGAGCGGCTTGCGCACGCCTCCCTCGACCACCGAGCCGGCGATCAGAACCTGGAGCCCCGGTCCGACGGGATTGCTGCGCTCCAGGATGTCGCCACCCCGTGCGTCCGAGCCGGAGGCGATGACGCGCTTGCCGCCGGAAGCGAACGATGTGTCCAAACCCTGCGAGTCGTACCGCGTCACCGCGATGCCTCCGCTGGCTGCGGTTCCGAAGGAAGTCCCGGCCACCCACACCCGACCTAGGTAGTCGGACGCGACCGCGTTGGCGGCGTCGTGGTTCTGGGGCACCACGTCGGTGGTCAAAAAGCCCTGGCCGGAGCCAAACCGGGTGTCGAGATCGCCGGGGGCGGCGACGGCCGCCGGGGCCAGCGCGGCAAGAGCACAGGCGAGCAGTGCTGTGGAGATGATGGTCGAGAGCTTGCGCATGGTGAAGGCCTCCTGGGTCCTTGGACCTCGGCGCCCGGTGCGTCCGCGACCGGGCCCGTCTAGGTGGATTGCATTGGCCCTACAGACTCCGCCGGCGTCCTGGAACTTCCCGAGCACCGGCAAGAGTCGATGCGTCCTTTCACGACGTGCTCGCGCACCCAGGAGTTGAGGGCGGCCTCCTCGATCATTGAGAAGTGGATGTCCCTCGTGGCCCCGAGCGCGTCGAGGAGCGTCGCGGCGGGTCGGCGAACTGCGACAGCAGGTGCCTGAGCCGCCCCGACCGCGCCGCAGTCGGCGCTGTCGAGCTCGCTCGCGGCCGCTGCGAATCCGGTGTCACCGGCCTCGGCCACAAGCTCTAGCAGGGTGTCGACGGCCCGGCCGCGAGCTTGCTGATCATCCGCACGCGAACCGGCGCCGCGTCCACCGCAGCAACGCCGGCGCTCCCGGCCGACGCGATTGCCGCGCCATCTCATCGACGGTGCGGCGACCGTCATCGGACCGTACGCATCTCGATCTCTCCTTGCTCGGTGTCCGTGGCTGCTTGCCCGTGCTGCCGGCTACTGCGTCTCGCGGTCTCTGCCTGGGCCTCCGTGGAGACGATCACGCCCGCTGCCGCCGGTGAGCCGGTCGTTGCCCGGCCCACCCGAGAGGCGATCGTTGCCCGAGTTGCCTGCGATCCGGTCGCGGACGACGTCGCCCGCGCCCTGCTCCTGTCGCAGGGCACGATCCGGAACCACCTCGCCGCGCTCACCCACAAGCTCGGAGCGCGCTCACGCGCCGACGCCTACCGGATCGCCCGCGACAACGGGTCGATCTGACCCGGGGCCTGTCAGGACGCCGAGTCACTGGGTCGGACGCGCTCCCCGTGCTAGCCGACCCTCGGTCGCGGACCTCAGCGTCGGACGCGATAGCGCAGGTGCATGGCGTCGCGACCCTGTCCCACTCGGATCGGCTCCAGTGCTTGCCGCTCGGTCCCGAGATGCTCGAAGAGCCGGCGGCCCTCCCCGAACAAGACCCGCACAAGGTGGATCTGCAACTCGTCCAGCAGGCCGGCAGCCAAGGGTCCACTGCGCCACGGACGCGCCGTGGACGAGCACGTTCTTGTCTCCGGCTGCCCGTTTCGCCTGACCGACGGCTGATTCGAGGTCGCTCACGTAGGTGACGGCGGGCCATCGGGCGAACTCGGGGCTGGGCTCATGCCGGCTGAGAATGAAGATCGGCACGCCGTCGTAGTGGTCGCCGTTCCATCCACCCGCGGGTTCGAAGGTGCCACGTCCGGCGCTGGTCACACGATGGGCCCGTGCCGCTGCGACTCAATAGACCACGCCGAGCTCGCGCTCGGCGCACCCGTGGCAGACATCCCTGGAGTGCATCCAACCCGGGGCGTAGCGTCGCCCGCAGGAACGGCAGTCGCGCCGGGCCGCCTGGCCGCGCTGCTCGGCTCGCGCCACGGCGGGCGCTAGGTCCGTCACGACGTTCGCCGGCGTGACGTGGGCGACGTCGCGCAGTCGGTGCTCGTGCCTAGCTGGTCCCGCCCAGGCCACCTCCAGCCACCCTACGAAGATTCCAAGCGGCGACAGCACCGCACCGACCACCCCTTCGGGGTCCAGCCACAGCCCGTCGCGCTCGACCATCCTGGCGGACTGCAGCTGGATCTCCATCGGACCAGTCACGTTGCAAGAGTCGTACCGCGGGTCCACCGCCTGACAGGGAGAAAGAGCCGCCGCGCCAGCACCATTTCGTGCGGGTGCCTGCGTTGTACAGCCCCATGACGTTGCCGGCGTTGGCCGCGTATCGCTCCCGAATGTTCCGCAGACCTGACTTGCAGCGCTCCTCCGCTGACGCGCAGACCCCTCGGTCGCGGGAGTTCTCAAGCACGGGCGGTGTTCGTTCGAGTTGTCATCACAGGGCTGCATGTACTCCGCCTGCGCGATGAACAGCGCCGCCACCACTGCCGGGACTGAGTAGAACGCTTGCGACTCCGCCCGGCGACCGATCCTTAGCCGGGTACGCTAGATCGGCTGCTCTACCGTTCGCCGGCGCTGCGCCGCTACGCTGGACCGGCTGTGATGGAGCAGCGACCGGCACAGGCGCTGCCGGCCCGAAACCGGGCGGCGAGCGAGTTGCTGGGGCGGGAGACGGAACTGGAGCAGATCGCTCGCGCCATCGCGTCGGCACGTGAGGGCGAGGGCGTCGTGCTTGCGGTCGAGGGTGTCGCGGGAATCGGCAAGACGGCCCTCGTGAGAGCGGGGCTCGGTATGGCGGCCGCGAGCGGGATGAGGACGCTGCTGGCCACCGGGACGCCCCTGGAGACCGCGTTCTCGTTCGGCATCGCCCGCCAGCTCCTGGATCCGTTGCGGCGGGACCTGGGTGAGGATGCCTGGAGCGAGTTGTCAAGCGGCGCCGCGCGCTTCGCATCGAGAGCGCTCGACGAGCGCGCGCTCGAGGTCGCGGGTCCGGGGGACAACCCGTCCTTCGCGACCCTTCACGGCCTCTACTGGCTGACCGCCAACCTGGCCACGACAGCAGCCCTGGTGCTCGCGGTCGACGACGCGCAGTGGGCAGACCGCCCGTCGTTGCGCTTCCTATCCCATCTGGTCCGCCGGCTCGAGGGGCTCCCCGTGCTTGTGGTGCTCGCGGTGCGCACCGGCGACCCGCCCACGGACACGCGCCTGTTGTCGGAGCTCCTGGCCGCGGCCGAGCCCGTTCGCCGGCTCGCGCCGCTGGACGAGCGCGACGCCGCTGCGCTGGTGCGCTCGCGTCTCGGCCAGGCCACGGAGGCCTCGCTGTGCGCGGCCTGCCACCGCGTGACCGGCGGCAATCCGTTCCTGCTCGGTGCTTTGAGCGATGCCCTGGCTGCGGGCGAGCTTGAACCGGTTGCCCAGGCGGTTGACTCGTTGCAGGGCGTCCGGCTCGAGAGCGTTGCCCGTGCGCTGCTGCGGCGGCTCGCGGTGCTGCCGGAGGGCTCACCCGCGGTTGTGAGGTCGGCGGCGGCACTCGGCGGCGGTGCCTCGCTGGCTGCCGTGGCGGAGCTCGCCGGACTGAGCGTCGAGACGGCGTCGCGGGCAGCCGAGGCGCTGCGGGAGGCGGGAATTCTCGCCGAGCACCCCTCGATCGCCTTTGTACACCCCGCCGTACGCTCAGCCGTCTACGAGGGCATGCCGGACGAGGAGCGGCGCGTCCTGCACCTGCGAGCGGCGGAACAGCTGGCCGCACGGGGCGCGCCTGTCGAGCAGGCCGCGGTTCACTACCTGGTAATCGAAGGAACGGGCGACCGCGGGGTGGTCTCCACCCTGCGCGAGGCCGCTCGGCAGGCCTCCTCGCGAGGAGCACCGGAGGTCGCTGCCTCGTACCTGAGGAGGGCGCTCGCCGAGCCTCCAGCCGAGGAGGACGAGCCCAGCGTCCGCTTCGGGCTGGGGCTCGCCGGGCTCGCGGCCGAGGAGCCGGGCTCGGTGGCCCTGCTGGTCGAGGCGGTGAACGGGATTCCCGATCCGCGGGAACGCGCCGAGGCCGCGCTCGAGGCTGCCATCCAACTCGGTTTCAACGGCGACACCCTCGCTGTGATCTCTCTCTGTCAGGCCGGCCTTCGGACCCGAGCGTCGATCGACCCGGACCTGTTGGCGAGGCTGGAGAGCGAGATGGCCATGTGGAGCTTCCTCACCTCATCGACCGTCGGCGCCGCGCTCGACTGGCTCAGGGCAGTACGAGACGACCCCAACCCGCTCGTGCGCCCGGCCGCCGCGATCGCGGCGGCCTGGTCGCGGCTGGCCATCGAGGCGCGGCCGGCGGCGACCGAGGTCGAGCGGGTCGCGGCCATGGTGTCCGATGGCACGATGTTCAGCCAGCGCTCCGCCGGGCTGGCGCAGGGCAGCATCTGGATACTGGTGATCGGCGGGCGCCTCCATCTGGCACGCGACGTGGGCGAGGCGGTCGTGGAGATGGGCGAGCACCAGGGCTCGCTCCTGCTCACGAGGGTGGGCAGGTTCTGGCGCGCGGTGGCCGAGCACGACCTGGGGCTCGTGGCTGACGCCGCCGCCGATTGCGCGGTGGCGTTCGAGCAGGCGGTCGAGGGTGCGGGCGACGAAGAGGGGTTGTCCTACAACCTCTCGTCGTTGATCGATTCACACCTCGACGCCGGAGAGCCCGAGCGTGCGCAAGCGGCACTATCGAGGGCGTCCCTCTCCGCGACGCTGCCGCCGCGAGCCGGCTTCGCTCTCTTGATCGAGAGCCGAGGGCGGCTGCGCCGCGCACAGGGGCGGCCTGCCGATGCGCTCGATGACCTGCTCGACGCCGGCCGGCGGTGGGAAGAATTACGGGTTCGCAGCCCGGTGCCGACCAGCTGGCGCGGTGATGCGGCACTCGTGCTGTGTCAGCTCGGCAGAGCCGACGAGGCCGATCGGCTCGCTTCCGAGCAGCTCGCGCTGGCACGCCAAGCAGAGGAGGAGCGCACGCTTGGTGCCTCTCTTCGCGTTCTCGGCGAGGTGCGTGGCGGAGCGGGCGGCCGACCTCTGCTGGAGGAGGCAGTGACTGCACTGGAGGGCAGCGCCGCGCGTCTGGAGCTCGCGAAGGCCCTTCTGTCCCTGGGACGGGAGCTGCGCCGGCAGGGTGAGCGCCGGGCGGCGCGAGGGCCGCTCACTCGGGCGCTCGACATCGCCGACCGTGGAGGTGTCGGGTCGATCGTGCACGCCGCCCGTGAGGAGCTGCGGCTGGCCGGCGCTCGTCTGCGACGGACGTCGCTCGGCGGGCCCCCGTCGCTGACGCCGGCCGAGCGCCGGGTCGCCCGGATGGCGGTGGCGGGCGCCTCGAACGCGGAGATCGCACAGCGGCTCTTCGTCAGCCTGCGCACAGTGGAGACCCACCTCACCCACGCCTACCGGAAGTTGGACATCTCCTCGCGCGACGAGCTCGCCGGCGTGCTGGCCCACGAGGGCTGAGCGAGAGAAAAAATCGTGGTCAAATCGTGGTCGCGCCACGATGCGACCAGGGCCGCCCTTGCCCACCATCACACCGTGGCAGCACTGACGCACCGCGCCGCGATGGATGGCGAGTAGGGGCCCGCCGGCAGGCGGCGGGCCCGACCCCGAGCGTCTGCCGGACTTGCTCGACCGCCTCTACCGCTCGGCCTGGGCGCTCTGCGGCTCGCCGCATGAGGCCGAGGATCTGGTTCAGGAGACCATGACCCGGGTCCTGGCCCGACCGCGATTGCTTCGCCGCGACAGCGAGCTGCCCTACCTCATGCGGGCGCTGCGCAACACCTACCTGACCGGTTTGCGCACCGCCAGCCGCCGCCCGCGCGTCGTCGAGCTGCCGCCGGAGGAGAGCGCGACCTTGCGGTCCTCACTTGCTGAGCCCGAGGCGGCTCTCGAGCAGCGCGCCACCTTCGACGCGATCGCCGCGCTGCCCGAGGAGTTTCGGGCCGCCCTGGTCGCCGTCGACGTGCTCGGCCTTACGTACCGCGAGGCGGCGCGCGCCCTGCGCACGCGCGAGGCCACGATCGCGTCGCGCCTCTTTCGCGCCCGTCAGCGGCTCGCGCGCAGCCTCGGGGAGCCGCACGGCTCCGGGCTGCCCGTGTCTCCGACGGAGCCGGTCGAAGAAAGCCGGGAAGTAACCAAGCCAAGGCGGAGTCATCAGAGGAGGGGATGGAGGGCGCGCACGGAAACCTGAGCAGCGCCGAGCTGGCTGAGCTGGCGGCGCTGGCCGACGGCTCACTGCCGAGGGCCAAGCGAGCCGCCGTCGCGGTCGCGGTGGAGCGCTCCGCGGATCTGCGTGAGCTGCTCGACGAGCAGCGCGTCGCCGTCGCGGCGGTCCGGGCACTCGACGCGCCCGCCCCTGCCTCGCTGCGGGCTCGGCTCGAGGCCACTCCTCGCGCTACCGAGCGCCGGCGCGCCCGGGCGCTCAGAGTGGGCGCCGCGCTGGCGGCGACCGCCCTGCTCGCCCTCGCCCTACTGCCGGGCGGCCAGCCGGGCGCGCCGACAGTGCTCGAGGCGGCGGCGCTCGCCGACCGCGGCGCAAACGCCTCCGCGCCACGGGGTGACCGCAGGCGGCCCGACCGGCTCGACGCGCGGGTGGCCGGGGTGCCATTTCCCGCCTATGGCCCGCAACTCGGCTGGCGCGCCGCGGGAACCCGCAGCGACGAGCTCTCCGGCCGCGTGACCCGCACCGTCTTCTACGAGCGCCGCGGGCGGCAGGCCTCGTACACGATCGTTTCCGGCGACGCGCTCGTATGGCCGCCCGGCGCTCAGCGAATGCGGCGTGCGGGGGTCACCTTTCGCGTCGCCGAGCACGGCTCCCGGACGATCGTCAGCTGGCTGCGCGAGGGGCACACCTGCGTGCTCTCGAGTGACGACGTGGCACGCCGTCAGCTGCTCATGCTCGCCGCGTGGAAGGGCGTCGGAACCGTCTCGTCCTGAAATGGCGGGAAGGATCGGCGCCATGGCGGAGTCCTTGGGGATTCCTGACACCTCCACCCGGCCCCTGCGGGGTCGGGACCAACCCGAAAGGTGTGCGCCATGCGAGCACCCACATTCGTCAGACGGATCCAAGACCACAGAGCGAGCTCCGCGACGCGACGACCGCGATCGACCATCGCGATGCAGATCGGACTGGTTGCGATTGCTCTAGGTGTCGCGTCGACCGGCGCGGCGTCCGCCGCGGTGCCGGGCCTCGAGAGAGCCGTGGACACCAGCGACAGCGACACGTTCGCCATCAAGAAAGAGGACGCCCCATGTCCGCCCGGCAAGCGGCTGGTGGGCACGGGCGGCGACATCACCGGTGGGCTCGGCGCCGTCGGAATGACGCTGACGCCCGAGCCGTTCAGCACAGAGGTCTTCGCAGTGGAGAACCCGACCGGCACCAACGGCAACTGGTTCATCCGCGCCTACTCCATCTGCGCCGATCCGCTCCCTGGCCTGCAGATAGTCGAGGCCGTAGGACCGACCAGCTCGAAGAACAAGCACATGACCGCGAAGTGCCCTCCGGGCAAGCGGTTGGTGGGCGCCGGCGGGAACGTGACCGATCAGAGTCGGGTCGTGATGCCCGCCCTGGAACCCGACCCCGAGCTGACCAAGGTGCTCGTCAGAGGCGCCGAGGGCCAGGGCGGCACCGACTTCGACTGGTTGATTCGCGCCTACGCGGTCTGCGCCAACCCGCTACCCGGTCTCCAGCTCGTCCACGCGCCAGGCCCGCTCAGCTCGGGTCCGTCCTCGTTCGCCCGGGCCACGTGCCCGGCCGGCAAGGCGTTGGTGGGCACCGGCGGGGAGATCAAGGCCGGTCCCAGCGGCCTGCCGGTCGCGGGCCAGGTCGTGCTGGATGATCTGACCCCCAACTCGCAGCTGACCTCGGTCACCGTCACCGGACGAGAGGACCAGGACGGCGCACCCGGCGACTGGCGCATCCACGCCTACGCCATCTGCGCCACGAAGTAAACGCGCGGTCCTGCTCCCGTCCGCGTATTGCCGAAGCGGCCGCCCTTTGGGCGGCCGCTTCACTTACGTCCACCCACGGAGAGGGTGGGATGCGAACGCACAAGGCAGTTACCCGCCCACACGGTTCGTGGTCCAGGCGGTCGCGGGTTCGAGTCCCGTCGCTCACCCTCCCGCGCAAACCCGCTCCGCTCGCCGGATTCCGGAGTAGGAGGGCGCCCCTGTTCTATGTTCTTGCCGGCCGCCTGGGAGGCTCCATCCCCAATACCGTCCCCAAAACCCCAACGGCTGAAGGCCCCCACACGGCCCTCGGGCTATTGTTTCGTCCGCGCTCAGGGGGAAGCGCCGTGGCCGACCTCCTAACCGATATCAGGCGTGACATCGACCGGCGGCTCGACGAGCTTCGGCCGGTGCGCGACGAGTTCCGCCGGCTCGAGCAGGCGCGCGACGCGCTCGGGACGGCTAATGACGCCCGGGGGCCCGCTCGGGCCAGGAGGGCGAAGGCCGGGTCGACCCGGTCCCGCATGACGCGGGCGCAGAGCCAGGAGATCGACAGGCAGGTGGTGGCGCTCCTGAGTGAGGATTCAACCCAGCGGCCCGCCGCGCTCGCCATCCTGACCGAGACCAGCGTCGGGAGCATGAACGCGCGGCTGAACCGGCTCGTCAGGGAGGGGAAGCTGAAGAAGCGCAAGCGCGGACGCACTGTCCGGTACGACGTGCAGCCGGCCGACGGCTAGGACGGGCGACCGAGCCCAGCGGAAACTTCTACTTTGCGGCTTCGGCTGTGCCTTGTCTTCCCAAGCCGAAGGTCGCGGGTTCGAGGCCCGTCGTCCGCTTCAGGCGAGGCTCTGCACCAGAGTGAAAGGCCCTGCAAATGCGGCTTAAACGGAGGGCAGGCGAGCCAAGCGTCATATGCGACAAGGTGCAGGCAAATGCACCTCTCACAAACTTCGAGGTCGCATCCTGGTCGCATCCGAGCCCAGCCGAGTGCCCGAGGCGAGGCCGACCGATCGACCAGAGGAAGCGCATCCGACGCTCTGGATCACTGGTCGAAACTCGCGGTTCGACTGCCACCCCGCCTCTCTCAGCTGACGCACGGGCGACGCGTGGGCGCCCGGTCGGGAAGCCAGATCCCGGCCGAGGACGCCATCCGCGCCGCCCGCGAGAAGGCCGCCGAGGATCGCCGCACTTCTCGGGCAGCGACCGTTGTTGCAGCCCCACCGCTTGGCGGGCTATAAGAGCTCGACCGGATAGACCAGGGGGTGGGACGACGTGGCTGAGCCGCTTGGCCGAGGAGCTGAGGGAAAGGCGCTTTGAGAGTGCCCGCTCAGGCCGCGTCGTGCGTCCCCCTAGCGCGCCGGTCCGTCGGTGAGAGGCGCCGCCACCGCTCCACGGCTCCGGGCTCAGGGATCTCGCTGAGCCGATTGGCGAGCACCGCCGCGGCCCCACCTGATGTAGCGGCCTTCGTGCCGCATCCGCTCCGGAGGCGAAGATGTCGCGCCAGAAGGACAGCGCGATGGTCCGGTTCCCGAGGACCGACAGCCGGCGCGGCCGCTGGGGAACCTGGATCCGATGCACGGTGCGGGCGATCCACCAGCGAATGGTTCTTCGCGCCGATCGCACGCAACGCGCCACGTGGAGAGCGCGGTCTGAACACGCTGCGGCTGCTGGTGGGGGGTCGTGGGAATAGGAGCCTGCGGAGGTCACGACGCTTGTCCTCGCGAGCGACCTGGACCGTCAGAGGGATTCGACGTAGGTATCGGCGTAGTAGTTGATGAACTCGCCGCCGTGCTCGCGCATCGCCTCGGCCGCGCGCCGCTTGGCGTCCTCGTCCTCTCCGACGAATACGGCGAGAACCGGCCCGCCGCCCTCCAGATGCTCGACGTGACGTCGAGTGTGGTCGCGGTCGTAGCTGGACGACGCCTGAAGGGCGCGGAGGAACTTACCGCTCAGGCCATGTGCCGACCCCTCGAGGTCGAGGCTCCGGGCGTCCTCCTCGCCGCTCAGGACCTCGTAGCTGTCCGATTCAAAGCCAATTCGCTCGAGCGCCTCAACCGCACGCTGTACGCCTTGCTCAGTCTCGAAAAGGCCCACGACGAGACGCAGCGGATACGGAAAGCGCTCGAATCTGGGCGTGTGGCTCAACCGGCCTGATGCTACGGCACGAGCGCCGCAAGGACTTCGCGCTGAGCGTGCACCCACTCAGCGTACGCCTGCGCCGCCGACTGGGGGAGGCCCAGTGCGCTCAGATCCGGTGCGAAGAGCATCTCCATCCTGAGCCGATGGGAACATATGTTCGATGACGGAGCAGGGAGGCCCGTACACGATCTTTCGCAGGGCGCTGGAGCGCGGCAGCCTCGTCGGTGTGCGGGCGGCGGTCCACAATCTGCCGGCCGCGCCTCCGCTCGAGGACGCCTTGGTGATCTGTCGCCTGCTGCTCGAACAGGAGCCCGACCGCTACGAGCGGGCGGCGGTCAAGTGGCTCGGGCGGCTGCTGCTCGAGCACCAAGGCGTGAGCCTACGCAACGCCGAGCTGGCGGCCGCCTACCTCGCCGCCTGGGGCGACCCGGCCCGCCGCGACGAAGCCACGCAGGCCCTCGGCGAGCTCGGCCGCGCGGTCGGGCTGCGGCGCCTGGGTGCCCGCATCGCCGCCGCCCGCCACGGCTGAACTCGGCGGATACGACTGGCCAAGGTCGTGCGCTGATCGATCGTGTGCGGCGGCTTCTCGCGCTGTTGCGGATGCGCCCTGGGCATCATTCCTCCCCGTCAGGTAGAGCAGCCGCTCGGCTTCGGATGAACTCCAGCGCCTCGGGAACGACGCGCAGCGACTGCTCTCCGCCGGGGTAGGCACACAGGCCTTGGCTCGCCATGAGCTCGTAGACGTCACTCATCCCTTCCCACAGACGGTTGGCGGTCTCCTCGTCGACTTCCAGTCGTCGGCTTATCTCTTTGGTGGCCTGGGCGATCTTCACCTTCGCCTCGGGCGTCCAGTCCATCTCGCCGCCCCAAATCCTCCCCATCTCCGAAGCGAACTCTCCGTCGTCAGTGCGGCCGACCAGCCCGACACCGTGGATGTCGATCTTCTGGTCCCTGATCAGATCGGTCAGGTCGACGTTCTCGTCTTTGACCTCGAACTGGATGGTTGCCTCGTACTTCATCGCCACCTCGCTCTATGAAGGCTTCCGGCTTTCGACACGCAGGAGCCGAGGGGGTCGAGGGAGCCTACGACGAGGCGGCTGGTTCGTGGCGCTGGCCCTGCCGTGAAACGCTTCTCAGCGGTTCCCCTGGTTGCGTCGGCGCATGGGACCGCCGGGTTGGTGGTTGGGCCGCGCCGCTGGTCGCGTGGCGAAACCGACAGTCCGAGCTGTTGCGGAGCGTTACCCCATCGAAAGAGCCAGGGGTCACGTGGAAGATCGTCGTGACGTCGGTCGCGTCCGCGAATCGTCCCGTCGTCAACTCGGTCCGGCACGAGGCGCCGGGCCGCCTGGCTGTGCCCGCTCCCCGGCTCGGGGCGGTCAGTGGTCCATCTCCACAAGAGCAGCTCTGCGCGGGGCCGCATCGCGGACCCGCCAGGCGCCCGCACTTCGTCCAATCCAGGCGTCTGGGCGCATGCCTCCTTTCACACCAAGGCGAAGCGATGACTAGGGCCGCCGGCGAGGCCATGAGCGGACTCGTACGGCGCACCCGTCTCGTAGCATTTGCAGGAGATCCGGATTACCGAGGCGAGCGCCGTGCGCCGACTCGCGGGTCTTGTCGGTGGGGAGATGCCAGGTCTGAATACGAAGGAGGACTGATGGCAGTCAGCAAGGCGCAGCCGGGCGTCGGCGGGGCGGTTCCCAGCACGTACCGCGCCGCCGTGGTGCAGCGGTTTCGCGAGCCGCTCACGATCGAGCAGGTGCCGAGGCCGGATCTTGCACCGGGGCAGGTGCGCGTTAAGGTGGAGGCGGCCGGCCTTTGTGCCACCGACATCCATGCCGCTCATGGCGACTGGCCGGTGAAGCCGACGCCGCCCTTCGTCCCCGGCCATGAGGGAGTCGGGATCGTCGCCGAGCTTGGTCCCGGTGTGCGCGAGGTGGCCGTTGGCGATCGCGTTGCGATGCCGTGGCTCGCCTACGCGTGTGGAGTCTGTGACTACTGCGTCTCGGGCCGGGAGACGCTGTGCCACGAGCAGAAGAACATGGGCTACTCGATCGACGGTGGCTTCGGGGAGTACGCGACGGCGTTTGCTCGCTACGTGGTGGGTGTGCCGGAGGGGATCGACCCGCTCGACGCCGGGCCGCTGACGTGCGCCGGCGTGACGATGTACAAGGCGGTGGCAGTCGGTGGAACGCGGTCCACCGACCTGGTTGCGGTCTTCGGCGTCGGAGGCCTTGGCCACCTCGCGATCCAGTACGCGGCAATCGCCGGCGGGCGCGTGGTGGCGGTCGACCTGCACGACGAGAAGCTCGAGCTCGCGCGCGAGCTGGGGGCGGAGTTCACCGTAAACGCCAGCAAGGAGGACGCCGCGGAGGCCATCCAGCGCCTGGGCGGCGCCGATCAGGCGCACGCGATCGCGGCATCGCCGAAGGCGTTCCAGCAGGCCTTCGGTTCGCTGCGTCGCGGCGGGACGCTGGTGTTCGTCGGGCTGCCGGCCGACAACCAGGTCCAGCTTCCGATCTTCGAGTCCGTCCTCGGCGGCATAAGAACCGTCGGCTCGATCGTCGGCACTCGCGCCGACCTCCGCGAGGTGTTCGAGCTGCACGCCGCCGGCAGGACGCGCGTGATCCGGGAGGTCCGTCCGCTCGACACCGTCAACGAGTCGATGGCGGACGTCGAGGCCGGACGAATCGCGGCCCGCGTCGTGTTCGAGCCCTAGCCCGCGGTCCGGTGGCAGAGCAGCCCTTCGGAGTCTCTCGCGGGTCGCACTCGTCGGTGGGCGGGAGCAGGTTCCCGCCGATCGCCGACTACGGGTTCGTCTCGGATTGCGACGTGTGCGCGCTGGTCGCGCCGAGCGGCAGCATGGAGTGGATGTGCCTGCCTCGAATGGACGGCCCGAGCGTCTTCGCGGCGATCCTCGACCGGCACGCGCGATGGTTTCGCCTGGGCCCGGCGGATGTCACGGTGCCGTCGGATCGGCGCTATCTGCCGGGTACGATGGTGCTCGAGACGACCTGAGACCCCCCGACGGGCTGGGCGGTCGTGCGCGACGTCATGGCGCGACGACTCGCCCGGCGCGCGGCGCCCATCGCCGCGCGCCGTCCGATCATCAGGCCGAGCGGGTGCTACTGCGGACGGCGCGGTGCCTGAGCGGATCGATCGAGTTCGTGCTCGAGTGCGAGCCGGCGTTCGACTACGGCCGCGAACGCGGCGTCTGGCGCCACGCGGGGGACTCGTACGGGCGCGCTGAGGTCGCACCGGCGAACGAGGAGCCGCAGGTCCGGCTGACGACCGACCTGACCCCGGGGCTCGAGGGTCCGCGCGCGATGGCCCGGCGGCGGCTGCAGGCCGGCGAGCAGGTCTTCTGCGCGCTCTCCTGGGGCGACGGTTCTCCTCCGGCCTCGGCTCTCTCGCGGCTCGTATGGCTGACCGCGGCGCTGATCGTCCTCGCGTGCATCGTGTTCGCCGCCGCCCAATCGTGATAGACAGAGCGGCCGTGCTTGACGCTGATCCTTCGTTTCGCCCGGTGCGCCGGCACGACGGCTATCTCGCGCTGGAGGACATGGGCCTGATTGGCGACGGGACGACGTCGGCGCTGGTCGGCCTCGATGGCAGCGTCGTGTGGCTGTGCGTTCCGCGCTTCGACTCGGAGCCAGTGTTCTGCGGCCTGCTCGACCACGCCAAAGGCGGCCATTTCACTGTCGCCCCCGACGACGTGGTCGAGGCGCGCCAGCGCTACGAGCCCGATACCGCCGTGCTGGTCACCGACCTGCGAACCCCGACCGGCGTGCTGGCGGTCACCGATGCCTTGGCGTTGCGTTCGGGCGCCGTCTTGAGCGACGACGCGCCGGCCGGGCGCGAGGAGCTGATCCGCTCGGCGGTCGCGCTCGACGGCTCTGTCCGAGTCCGGGTCGAGATCGAGCCGAAGGGAGGGGCCTCCGCGCAGGTGGCCGCGGGCGGCCTGTCCGTGGAGGCATGGCGTCGGCCCGACCTCGACCTGCACGTTCGCTGCAATCGGCCGCTTGAGTCGTT
>Ga0081538_10002941_pt1 | contig 16261 bp, 12 predicted proteins | sample TabmetS5T2R1_FD_71022 | JGI IMG/M metagenome (GOLD analysis project Ga0081538, IMG submission 71022) | Tabebuia heterophylla rhizosphere microbial communities from the University of Puerto Rico - S5T2R1 | ecosystem: Host-associated > Plants > Roots > Rhizosphere ... | reverse complement strand
AAGACGACCACCAGGACACGCGCTGATCTCACAGGCATTCAGCTTGAACGCGAGCGATCTGATGGACGAGGGTCCCGCCATTGGTTCAGCCGGTCTTGACTGCACCGCGCCGACGGCAAAGAGGCCAGCGGCGCGGTGCGCGTCGGGAATCGCCCCGATAGCTCATTCCGCTGGGCCTTTGGCCAAGCTCCGGATGAACGCAACCAAATGCCAGATGTCCTCCGGCGTCAGCGTGTAACCCCACCAGGGCATGAACGGAGGTTCCCCGTCGCGGCGCTTGCCCTCGCTAATGGCGCGATAGAGCTCCGCGTCGCTCAGCCGGTTCATGTACGCCACCTCCGTATGGTCTCTGGGGGCCCGGCCCATCTGCTCGAGATACGGTGCATTGAGTCCGGTGCCCGTGCCCTCGATCCCATGGCAGGCGGCGCAGTAGTGGTGATATAATCGCCGTCCCCGCTGGACATCACCGCGTTCCACGGCACCCACCCCCGTCTGCATCCAGCTCAAAAGGAGCACGCCGACCATGAGCACGACGTGCCCCGGGAATCCCTGAGCGCGCTTGTCGGCACAGATGGGCATGGCTGACCCTCACCCCACGCTTAGGGCTTCCACCCCCGAGCCCCCTCAGTGCTTGCCATGAGGGCCATGACCGCCGCCGGGGCGAGAGCTGTCGCCATGACTGGCGGGCACGTCCGCGGATGGCTTCAGCCCTTTCAGGTAGGTGACGAGATCGATCGCTTCTTGCACCGTGACCAGGTCGGCGTAGGATGGCATCTTTGATGACCCGTCCGCGGCCTCGTAGGCCTTGCCCTTCTCGATCACCGCATTGGGGTTGATGATCGCCTCGGCGAAGTATGCGGCCTCGTGCTGTGGCCCCATTGCCGACAACTCAGGGCCGATGTCACCGCTAGGCGCCGGAAACTTCTCTCCGTGGATTTCATGGCAACTGAAACATTCCAGCTTGACGAATACTTCGCGGCCCTTGACCGGGTCGCCCTCCGGCCAGGAGAACTTCCACCCCGCCGGCGTGTGGTGTACACCATGCCCCTCTGAACCCCTGGACGAGGTATCGCTGCTGCGCTTTTTCCCGGAGGCTGATTGGGCTAAACCCGACGCCACAGCGCTGCCGAGAAAGACGCCAGCAACGATAAGCCAAAGGTATCGATAGCGAAATGTATTCATCGCTCGAGTACCACCTTGACAGTGTTTGCCACGTCATGCCCCTCTCATGGTTGGTTGTGACGTTGATGACCCAGCCTCAGGAGGGCCGTTCCGGGATGCGGCCTGCTCGACGGAATCGATCCTCCCTGGTACGGCCGACTGAGCGAAGTGGATGATCTGTGACGCAGGCTTGATGTCAACCGGCAGCTCATGAGTCTCCCCCTTGGCGGTCGCGATGTCCCCTATCGTGATGCCACCCATTATAATACTACTCATCCGCGCTTGACGTGTTGAGGAGAGGTGGAGTAGGGTCAAAGGGCGGTGGAGATGTTGTTCGAAGGAGCCCTGCGTAAGGAGGCGTGGCGTGCCGTCTGATCCGATGCATGTTCCGCTACTCGACCTGCAAGGCCAGTATGCGGCGATTCGCGCGGAGATTGATGAGGCGATCGACGCGGTGCTGGACAGCCAGCGATTTGTCTTGGGCCCCAACGTCAGCGCCCTTGAGACCGAAGTGGCGCGCTATTGTCGGGCGCCGTACGCCATCGGCGTGGCCTCGGGGAGCGATGCCTTGCTGCTCGCCTTAATGGCCATCGGCATCGGCAACGGCGATGAGGTGATCACCACGCCATACACCTTCTTCGCCACCGCCGCGGCCATCGTCCGCCTGGGCGGCGTGCCAGTGTTCGTGGACATCGAGCCCACGACGCTCAATCTGGCAGTCGAGCAAGTGAAAGCCCATCTCACTTCGCGCACCAAGGCCATCATTCCCGTGCACCTCTATGGCCAATGCGCCGATATGGCCCCGTTGCTTGCCCTGGCGGCAGAGCATGGCCTGATGGTCATCGAGGACGCCGCACAGGTCATCGGTGCCGAATACCTGCTGCCACAGGCAAGCGGCGGCGGCGAAACGGCGGGGCAGTGGCAGCGAGCCGGGTCCATGGGACAGCTGGGGTGTCTCTCTTTCTACCCCTCCAAGGCACTGGGAGCCTATGGGGATGCGGGGATGGTGCTGGCGCACGATCCAGCGTTGGCCGAGCGGGTGCGCGCCCTACGCACGCATGGCGGTCTGGGTAAATACCGCCACGAGATGGTCGGGGTCAACAGTCGTCTCGATGAGATCCAAGCGGCAGTGCTGCGCGTGAAATTGCGCTATCTGGATCGGTGGATCGCCGCTCGCCAAGCCCGAGCCGCCCGCTACGACCGACTGTTTCAGGCGGCTGGGTTGGCTGGCGCGCTGAATGAATGGGACGACGGACGACCGGTCGTGTTGCCAACGATCGCCCCGCCATGCACGCACATTTTTTATGTCTATGCCGTCCGCGTCCGTCAGCGCGACCGCTTGCAAGCTCACCTGTCCGAGCGCGGCGTAGGCACTGACGTCTATTATCCAGTGCCGTTGCATTTACAGCCCTGCTTTGCGCCGCTGGGATACCGCCAAGGCGACTTCCCCGCCTCGGAGCAGGCAGCTGAGGAATCGCTGGCCCTGCCCATGTACCCTGAGCTGAGCGAGGCCCAGCAGGCGTACGTGGTGGAACAAGTTGCTGACTTCTACCGATGAAATGGCCCTCGCTTTCCTCACCCCTACCCCGACTTCCCCCATCCAGGGGGCTGACGGGGGAAGGTATTTTGCCACATCGGTCCTACAGCATTTCCCCTCCCCCACAAGGGGGGAAGGGACCTTCACCTCCCCTTGTGAGCCCGTCCCGGGGAGAAGAGGTCACGGGTGAGAGCCCCCTGAACCCGGCGCCTATGGCCCTGGAGGGAGGGGAAAGTCAACGTGGTTCCCGCCTAGGCTCATGTCGTGGTGTAGGCTGAAAGTTTTGCAATTCCCCCGCCGCTTCGGTATAGTCAGGTCACACGTTTTGCGCTCTCCGCTGCGCTTGCTCCCTAGACAAATACGACACTCATGTCTTTGCCAGGAAAGGAGTCTGCAATCGGTCAGGACTCCGCCAATCCATGGACAGAGCTGGCCACCAGTGCGGTATACCTGGTTGGGGCTCGTGCGTAAATGAGGATATGGAAGCTGCCTTGTTGAGGAGGAGATGTCATGGAGATGTCCAAGGGCAGCGCGGTGTTGGCGGGGGCGCTAGTGTGCTGCGCGCTCATCATGGCCGCCGCGGTGGGCGTGGAAACCAGCCAGCGCGAGCAGCGGCGTGCCGCCCAGCTGACAACCTCCGCCCAGGAGCGCTCCGGGCAAGAATTCCTGGCCGAAGAGGTAGTCTTCTTCGAAGAGCCAAACCGGTCCAAGGCGTACGAGATGCTCGCCTCTGGCCAGATGCACATCTATGCCCATGGCCTCTCGGACCCAGAGATCAAGAAGAAAATCGAGACCTCCAAGGACCTTACCTACACCCTGTCATACGGCAACACCTGGGAACTCACGATCAACCCGTCGGGGCCGGTTTTGAAGAACGGCAAGCTGAATCCGTTCGCGGTGGCCCCGATCCGCGAAGCCCTCAATTGGCTGATCGACCGGAATTACATCGCGCAGGAGCTCTGCTTCGGCTTGGCACGTCCCAAATTTCTGCCGATCGTTAGCGCCTTCCCGGACTACGCCAGGCTGGCGGATGTTGCCAGGGCTCTGGAGGTCAAGTACGCCCACAATCCGGGAAAAGCCAAGGAAGTGATCACGGGAGAGATGCAAAAGCTGGGCGCGGTACAGAAGGGCGGCAAGTGGCTATACAAGGACGCGCCGGTGGAGATCACGTTTCTCATCCGCACCGAAGATGTCCGCAAGCGGATGGGAGATTACATCACGACACTGCTGGAAGACCTTGGGTTCATGGTGGACCGACAGTACAAGACCGCCGCTGAAGCGGGGCCGATTTGGATCGGCAGCGATCCGTCAGAAGGGCGATGGCAGCTGTATACAGGCGGTTGGATCAGCACGTTCATCTCGCGAGACCAGGGGGGCAACTTTAACTACTATTACACGCCCAAGGGGAGACCCGATACGCTCTGGCAGGCGTACAACCCCTCCCCCAGGTTTGCGGAAATCGCCGATCGACTGGCGCGGAACGACTACACCTCGTGGCCCGAGCGCATGCAGCTGATGGCCGAGGCCCTGCAGCTCGCAAACCAGGAAAGCTTTCGGGTCTGGCTGGTCGACGCGATCAACTACTTCCCCCTGCGCAAGGACGTGCGGGTGGCGTCCGATCTCGCGGGTGGCATCAACGGGTCCGCCCTGTGGGCGCAGACGGTGCGCTTTGTCGGTCGGCCCGCTGCCAGAATGCGCATCGGCATGCCCAGTATCCTAACCGAGCCCTGGAATCCCGTGGCCGGCAGCAACTGGATTTACGACCAGATGATCATCCGGGGGACTGCGGCAGCCCCTGCGCTGCCGGATCCCTTCACCGGGCTCTTTCTACCCCAGCGCGTTCAGTCCGCGCACGTCACAGCCCAGGAAGGGGTGCCCATGATCAAGACCCTGGACTGGGTCTCCCTGAGTTTCGTCCCCACCATCACAGTGCCCGCCGAGGCATGGATCAGCTGGGACGTGCAGGAGCAGCGCTTCGTGGCGGTGCGGGAGAAACATCCGGACGGCCTCAAAGCGCGTACAAAAACCGTGGTGCGGTATGAGGACGACCTGTTGAAGCGGCGCTGGCACGATGGCACCCCTTATAGCCTGGCGGACTTTCTGCTCAGCATCATCATGGATTTCGAGCGCGCTACCAAGGACAGTGCGATTTTCGACGCTGCCGCGGTGCCGAGATTCCAGACGTTTGTCCAGTATTTCCGCGGCATCAAGATCGTGCAGGACGATCCTCTGGTCGTCGAGTTTTACAGCGATCAACCCTACTTGGACGCCGAATGGTTGGCGAACAGCGCCGCCGGCTTCCTGTACAGCACGACCCCGTGGCACACGCTGGGCCTCGGCATCCTGGCGGAGAGTAACGGGCGGCTGGCGTTTTCGGCGGACAAGGCGGAGAAGCTCAAGATCGAGCGCATGAGCTACATCGCGGGTCCGAGCTTGCGGGTCTTAGAGGAATATCTGCGGCAAGCGGAGGCTTCGGGCTATGTCCCCTATGAGAAGGCGTTAGGCCAATACGTCACCGGGGAGCAGGCCAGGCAGCGTTACGCGGCCCTCCGGCAGTGGTACGACACGAAAAAACATCTCTGGGTCGGGAACGGCCCCTTCGCCGTCGAGTCGGTCCACCCGTTGGAGAAGACAGTGGTCATGCGGCGGTTCGATGAATTCCGCGTACCGGACGAGAGGTGGCTGAGTTTTTCCGAACCGCGGGTGGCTGAGGTGGAGGTGAAAGGACCCTCACGCGTCACGCGTGGAGCCCCGGCAGAGTTCCGCATCAACGTCTCGTTCCAGGGCACGCCGTACCCTGCAAAGGACGTAGACTTTGTCAAATTCCTGGTCGTCGACGCCAAGGGTGAGGTGGTGCTTGTCGCCAACGCGGAGGCCGTCGGGGATGGCGAGTGGCTGGCGCAGCTCCCCGCCGACAAAACACAAGCGCTTCAGCCCGGAGCCAACCGGCTGGAGGTGGCGGTGGCACCCAAGGTGGTGAGCCTTGCCTCCTTCGGCTCGGCCAGGTTCGTCAGCCTCGGCGGACGCTAGAGGAGTGTCGATGGACGGAGGAGTGTCCACAGCACCGGCAGGCGTGCCCCCAAGCCGTTCCGCGTTGCGGGAGACGCTGAGTCGCGTCGGGACGTATACGCTGAGTCGCGTCGCCGTCCTCCTGGTCACCGTGGTCATTGGCACGTACCTGGCGGTGCTCATTGCCAATTGGGGTGGGGAGGTGGACAAGATGCGCGAGGCGCAGTGCAAGGAGAGGGCTGGGATGAGTCTACAGGCCGACCCCGCTCTGCAGTTTCTCCCCCCGGAGGAGCGCCGGCGCCGCTATGAGCAAGAGGTCGAACGTTGCAAGCAGCTCCAGGGACTTGATCGGCCATTCTTGGCGCGCAGTCTGGAATACCTGAGGGATGCACTCACCTTATCCCTGGGCCGGGCCATGCAGCTGACCAGCGACAGCGGGTCGCGTGAGGTGCGCAATATTATCCTGGAACGCCTTCCGGCCACGCTGCTGTTGTTCGGCACGGCGGATCTGGTGCTGTTTTTTACGGCCATCTCGATCGCCCTGTTCCTGTCGCGTCGGTACGGGAGTGTCTTCGACCGCGTGATTGTAGCACTGGCGCCCACCTCCACTGCGCCGGGATGGTTCTATGGCATCTTTTTAATTCTGCTCTTTGCGGGTCTGCTGCACCTCCTGCCGTTCGGTGGTATGGTGGACATCCCGCCACCCACATCCACGGCGGAATACGCCGCCAGCGTGCTGCACCACCTCATCCTGCCCGTGGCCGCAGTGGTGATCGGCTCCATCTGCCTGTCAATCTATTCCTGGAGAACTTTTTTCTTAATCTACTCGAGTGAAGACTACGTAGAAATGGCCAAAGCAAAAGGCCTGCCATCGGGCATGATCCAGCGGCGCTACATCCTGAGGCCGACGCTGCCGCCCATCATTACCGGTTTCTCGTTTATGCTGATCAGCCTCTGGCAGGGCGCCATCATCCTGGAAACGGTGTTCAACTGGCCGGGGCTCGGTCGGCTGCTGTACTCGGCCATCGGCTCCCAGGACACACCCGTGATCGTGGGTACCGTGGTGATTTACGGCTACCTCCTGGCGCTCACGGTGTTCGTGCTGGACATTGTCTATGCCCTCATTGATCCGCGGGTCAAGGTCGGGGAACGGGGGATCGGATCATGACCGCCCTCCGCGCCGGACTGCGGCAGCTGCGGCAGTATCCTTCCGCCATCATCGGCATGACTATGGTGCTTATCCTCCTCGGGCTGTCGCTGGTGACGGTGCTTACTATTCCCTACAGCGAGGCCATTCGGTTGTGGCGTGGGGGGGCAGGGGTATGGGACGAAAGCCCCGAGCTCGCCCGGCCCACGTGGTTTCAGCTGTTCAGCGCCAGGAAGCTGCCGAAGACCATCATCATCGACACGCGCCAGGGCGGGAAAGCAATGGCTGACCAGCCCGATGGCACGCGCCTGGTCAACGCCAGCCTGCGCTTTGAGTTCCCCTATGATGAGCTGCCCAGCGCCGTGGGGCTCTGGCTGCACGCCACCTACAAGGAGGCGCAACCCTTTGTCGTCCTCACCTGGCGCAAGCCCAACGGCGAGGAGATTGCCTTTGAGGAGCGCACGCCGCGACAGACGGACCGCTACTTCGTGTCGCGCGACGAGCGCCTGCGCGAGCGCTTGCAGGCACGTAGCATCGAGGAAGCGCTCTTCAGTGCAGGGCCCAGTGGCAACGGTGCCCTCCTGCGCGGCACCTACGAACTGGCCGTCGAAGGCATCCTCTTCGAGCCCGATGCCGATCTGGAAGCGCGCCTAGTCGTATACGGCAAGGTCCACGGCATCGCCGGCACCGACGCCCAGCGCCGGGACCTGAGCGTGGCCCTGCTGTGGGGGACCCCGATCGCACTCACATTCGGCCTGCTGGCCGCCGTAGGCACGACGATTTTCTCCCTGATGATCTCGGCCGTGGGCACCTGGTTCGGTGGCCGCCTGGATGCGATCATTCAGAGGCTCACGGAAGTCAATGCCATGCTCCCTGGCCTGACATTGCTAGTCATGATCGGCATGTTCTACTCCCGCAGCCTGTGGGTCATGCTGCTGGCCATCATCCTGCTCAATATGTTCAGTCTGGGTATCAAAACCTATCGCGCCATTTTCCTGTCGTTGAAGGAGGCACCTTACATTGAGGCGGCGCGGACGTACGGCGCCGGCAGCTTCCGCATCATCTTCCGCTACATGATCCCACGTGTCATTCCGATGTTGATCCCTGCTTTTGTGACGGCGATTCCCGGGTTCGTCTTCCTCGAAGCCTCGCTGTCTATTCTCGGGCTGGGTGACCCTGATATTCCGACGTGGGGCAAGCTGCTGTTCGATGCCTATGCCAACGAGGCGCTGTTCAAAGGGTATTACTATTGGGTCCTGGAGCCCGCGGCCCTGCTCATGATCACGGGCATGAGCTTTGCCATGAGCGGGTTCGCGCTCGACCGTATGTTCAACCCGAGGCTGAGGACGGCATGAACAACGGACTCTTGCAGGTCGAAGAGCTGCGCCTGCACTACCGCACCACTCAGGGTGTGGTCCAGGCTGTGGACGGCGTCACCTTCTCCCTGGCTCCACGGCAGGCACTGGCGGTCCTGGGAGAATCCGGCTGTGGCAAGTCCTCCCTGGCGCGCGCCATCCTGCGTCTCTTGCCGCGCAACGTCGAGGTCTACGATGGGTGCGTGCGCGTCAACGGACTGGACGTGATGCCCCTGGACGAGGAGCAGTTCCGGCGCGACGTGCGCTGGAGCAAGATCTCCATTGTCATGCAGGCTGCCATGAACGCCTTAAATCCGGTACTGCGCGTCGCGGATCAGGTGAGCGAGCCGCTGCTCGTACACCAGGGCCAGCAGCGCGACGTCGCGCTGGCGTGCGTGCGCGACGTGTTTCAGATGGTAGGCGTGCCGCTGGATTTCATGGGACGATACGCCTTCGAGCTCAGCGGTGGCATGCGGCAGCGTGTGATCCTGGCCATGGCACTGATCTTAAAACCCCCGCTCGTGCTGCTGGACGAGCCCACGTCGGCGCTGGACGTGCTGACGCAGGCCAATATCATGAACGTGCTCAAACGCCTCAAGCGGGACACAAACACGAGTTTTATATTGATCACACATGACATCGCCACCTCCAGTGAGCTGGCGGACCAGGTGGCGGTCATGTACGCCGGGCAATTGGTCGAGATCAGCGACGCGGGGCGCTTCTTTCGCGAGCCTCTGCATCCCTACTCGCAGAAGCTCATGGCCAGCGTCCCGCGCCTGCGCGACGATACCAAGCTCGCATACATCCCGGGGCGACCACCGAGCCTCATTGATCTGCCGCGCGGCTGCCGCTTCGCCCCCAGGTGCCCGCAGCGCTTCGCCAGGTGCGATCAGGACCCACCCATGATCCGTACGGAGGACGGCCGGCAGGTACGCTGCTGGCTGTACGAATAATGGACCCCAGCACGCTTCTCTCAGTCCGTAACCTGCACACGTGGTACGAGCTGCGCCAGCGGGCGTTCGGCCGCGCCGGCTATGTGCGCGCGGTGGATGGCGTGACGTTTGATCTGGCCGCAGGGGAAACCATCGCCGTGGTGGGCGAGAGCGGCTGCGGCAAGTCGAGCCTGGCGAAAACGATTCTCGGCTTATACCGACCCAGGCAGGGCGAGATCGTCTTCCAGGGCCAGCCGATCCACGCAGCGAACGCGGCGACGCTGCGCTGGTACCGCCGCCAGGTTGGTTTCGTGCAGCAAGACCCCTACGGCGCCCTACCACCGTTCATGAACGTGCACCGCATCCTGGCAGAGCCACTCATCATTCACGGCATCCGCAAGACGCAGCGGGAAGAGCGCATCCGTGAGGTACTGGAGGAGGTCAAGCTCGTTCCCATGGCGGATTTCATGACCAAATATCCGCATATGCTCAGCGGCGGGCAGCAGCAGCGCGTGGTCATCGCTCGGGCGATTCTCCTCCAACCAAAGCTGATTGTCGCGGACGAGCCGGTGTCGATGCTCGATGCGTCCGTGCGCGTGGAGATTTTAGAACTCCTACGCAACCTGCAGAGCGCACACCGTCTGGCCGTCATCTACATCACGCACGACCTCTCCGCGGTGCGGCATTTTTCCGAGCGCATCTTCGTTATGTACGGTGGGAAAATCGTGGAGAAAGGGAGGGTGGCCGATCTCCTGCGCAACCCGCTCCACCCCTATACGCGGGCGCTGCTGCGGGCCATCCCGGACGCGGACGCCGCCAACGCCGAGACGGATCGCGACGTCCCGCCAGGCGAGCCGCCGAGTTTGCTCCACCCGCCCCCGGGGTGCCGCTTTCACCCCCGCTGTCCTCTGGTGACCCCCGGCCTATGTGATACGCAGGAGCCCCCTGAATTCGAGCCCGAGCCTCTGCACCTGACGCTGTGCTGGCTCTACAAGGATGCCAAGTCATGAAGTTGCTTCTAGGTGGTTTGCTGCTCGTCACTGCCGGCGCCGGCCTGCCCTTCCTGATGGTCATCCGCGTGCTCGACCTGTCGTTGCCTCTGTCAGTTCTAGCCTATGCTGCGTCATTGTCCGGATTGCTGCTCGGCATCGTCGGTGCCGTCAAACTGTGCTACCCCACATCTCACGAATAGCCCGCTCACCTGATGCCGGGTATGCTCAAGGAGGAGTCAGAGACGTTGGGACCGCAGAGGGATAGCACCCATGCCAGCGGATTGCAGTATGTGGGACGGTTTGTGCACTCAGGGCACCTGTGCTAGAGTGCACTGTAGGGGAGAGTTTTGTTCTGGCACAATATGACAAGCCTATAGAGCAGATTATTCTATAACCCTCTCTCTGATACACCAGTTCTAGGCGCTGGCGCAGTTGTAGACCGCCCATCTCCAACGCGCTCGGCGGCGCGTCGCGAAAATACAGGCGCGAAAGTATGGTGTAGCGATTACGGAGAATGCATTTTTATGTCTGACACCACCGTAGCCTCGACAGTCACTGTCACCATTGATGGTCAACAAGTCACTGTGCCGCCCGGTACCACGCTGTACGACGCGGCTCTGAGCGCTGGGATCACTATCCCTGTCCTCTGTCACTCCCCCAAACTCCAGCCGGTCGCCGTGTGTCGTATGTGTGTGGTCGCAGTGCAGGGAGCACGCGTCTTACAGGCGGCCTGCATGCGGCAGGCCGAGGATGGCATGGTGGTGCAGACGCAGAGCGATGCCGTGAAGCGCTCCCGCGCTATGCTGACCGAACTCCTCATGGCAGATTATCCGCAGACAGCGCCTGAGCACAACGGTCACGCCCAGCGTTCGACGGGCAAAACCAATCTGCTGCTCGATCTCGCTGTGCAGCAGGGCATTACTGCGCCACGCTTCCCGGCGCGGCCGGTTGAGGCTGGACAGGACGTATCGTCGGCGGTGATTCAGGTGAACCATGATGCCTGCATCATGTGCGATCGCTGCATACGCGCCTGCGATGACGTGCAATGCAACGACGTCATTGGGCGTGCCGGCAAGGGCTATACGGCCCGTATAGCGTTTGATAACGACCTGCCGATGGGCCAATCGACCTGCGTGTCATGCGGTGAGTGCATGGCTGCCTGCCCTACCGGTGCCCTCATCGACAAGCCGCTGACGCTGCCTGTCTTGCCAGAAACCCACGTTACAAAGGTCGATTCGCTGTGTCCGTACTGCGGGGTGGGCTGTAGCATTACCTATACAGTCGATACGCAGCGCAACACGATCCTGCAGGTCGCTGGACGTGAGAGCCCGGTGAATCATGGTCGGTTGTGCGTCAAGGGGCGGTATGGCTTCGATTATGCGCACCACCAGGAGCGCCTCGTCGTGCCCCTGATCCGCAAGCCGGAGCACTATCCCAAGGCCGTTGAGGGCCTCGCCAATCCGCGCGAAGCCTTCCGCGAGGCTACCTGGGATGAGGCTTTAGATATGGCGGCGCAGCGCTTTATGACCATCAAACAGCGTTTTGGCAACCAGGCATTGGCAGGCTTTGGTTCGGCCAAATGCTCCAATGAAGACAATTATCTCTTCCAAAAGCTTATCCGGGCGGTCTTTGGCACGAACAACGTCGATCACTGCACCCGCCTGTGCCATGCCTCGTCCGTGGCGGCCTTGATGGAGCAAATTGGCAGTGGTTCGGTCTCCAACCCCTTCGCCGATTGTCTGGAGACCGAGGCCATTTTCATTATTGGTTCGAACACCACCCACAACCATCCCGTCGCCGCGACGTTCATGAAGCAAGCGGCCAAGGCTGGCACCAGGCTCATTGTGGCGGACCCACGCCGGCCAGAGATGGCAGACTACGCGGATTATTACGTGCGCTTTAATCCTGGCACGGACGTGGCTCTGCTCAACGGCATGATGCACGTCATCATCAGAGAAGGGCTATATGACGAGCAGTTTATCGAAGAGCGTACCGAGCAGTTCGACCAGCTCCGTGAGGCGGTGCAGCACTATACACCACGCGTAGTGGCGCGCCTGACCGGTGTGTCAGAACAGCGCATCACCGACATAGCGCGCGCCTATGGCCAGGCCGAGCGGGCCATGATCTTCTGGGGTATGGGGATCTCGCAACATACCACGGGCACGGATAATGCGCGCTGCCTGATTAATCTGGCGCTGCTCACGGGGAATATTGGTCGGCCCGGCACTGGTCTGCACCCGCTACGCGGGCAGAACAACGTGCAGGGCGCCTCGGACGTCGGGCTTATCCCGATGGTCTATACGGGCTATCAAAGCGTTACGGATGCGGCGATCCGGCAGAAATTTGAGCGTTCCTGGGGTGTCGAGCTTGACCCACAGCCGGGTCTCACTGTGGTGGAAATTATGTCTGCCGTGCTGGACGGGCAGATCAAGGCCATGTTCATGATGGGGGAAAATCCCTTCCTCAGCGATCCCAACATCAACAAAGTCAAAAAGTGCCTGGCTGCCATGGATTTTTTGGTGGTGCAAGACATCTTCCTGACGGAGACTGCAGCGTATGCCGATGTGATCTTACCGGGCACCAGTTTCCCCGAAAAGACCGGCACCTACACCAACACTGATTCACGCGTGCAACTGGCCCGGAAAGCCATTGAGCCGCCAGGACAGTGCCGTGTAGACTGGCATATTATTGCTGATCTGGCCAGGCGCATGGGATATTCCATGCCATACACATCTGAGGAGGAGATCTGGCAGGAGATTGTGTCGCTGACCCCCCCCTTTACGGGCATCACCTACGAGCGTCTGGAGCAGCAAGGGGTCCCCTGGCCCTGTCCGGCGCCAGACCATCCAGGCATTCTGACGCGCTTTACCGACACGTTTCCGCGTGGCAAGGCCACTTTCGTCCCCGCCGAGTTTGCACCAGCCAGGGAACTCCCGGATGAGGCCTATCCCTTGGTGCTGAACACCGGACGCGTATTGCAACACTGGCACACCGGAACCATGACGCGGCGCGCTAAAGCGCTGGATGAGATTGCCCCGGAAGCGCTCCTGGAAATGACGCCTGAGGATATGCAGGCGCTCGGTGTGGCCGACGGCGAGTTTGTACGGGTCGTGTCACGGCGCGGCGAGATCACGGTGAAAGCCATGGGCTCGCACAAGCCGTCGCGCGGGAGCGTCTTTCTCCCCTTCCACTTCAAGGAGGCGGCGGCGAATCTCCTGACGATTGACGCCCTCGATCCCTACGGCAAAATCCCGGAATTTAAATTCTGTGCCGTGCGTGTGGAGAAGTGTGTGTGAACGGCCATCTCATGGCTGTATCACCTGCTGACCGTGATACCCAATCAGCGCCTCCCGGAAAGCCGTGCTCCAGGGCCGGGAGGTTTCTGTGGCGAGATCGACCTGCACCATGACCATGTGGGCGGTGCAGATCTCCTGACCGTTACCGGCCTTGATCACACGGTAGTCCAGATGCAGGCTGGAGCGTCCAAGTCGAGCCGTGGCAACGGAAATCCGTAAGAGGTCATAAAACGCCGCCGGCCCCAGGTAGTCTGCTTCGACATGCACGATCACCGTGTCATGTTCGATCTGCCGCACGTCATTTTCGGTAAACCCCAGCGCCTCCCAGTAGGCACAACGTGCCTGATCGAGCAGTCGAAAATAGTGGGCATAAAATACTCGGCCCTGAGCATCCGTATGGTCAAACTGCACCCGCGTGTGATACCAAAAACCTTCTGGAGTCGCCATGCTTCTCTCCCACACCCCAGTGTCCCAGCGAGCCTGCATCATAGAGACTACCCTGCACGGATGCAAGGGGAGAGGCCCTGGCAAGAGGTACTCCTGGGAACCCAGGTGGCTCACCTGCTTCCGAAGCGGGTCAGAGGCCCGTACTCCCAGGGAAGCCATGACGGCTCGCCTGGCTCAGAGTTGCACATTAGATAGCAGTACAGTACAGTCTAGCGCTCATGAGCAGCGATATCGATATCTTTGGCAAGCGAAAGAAAGTAGCGCCTATGACCATTGAATACGGCATGAAGGACGGCGTCCTGCTGTGGGTGCGCAGTCCTTTTGATGGCACGGTTACGTACTTCAATGATATCCATCGCAAGCCCCACGCCTTCCGTCACCTGACCAGTCCACAACATCTGGCCGCCACCCCGCCACCCCTGGCACCTCGCGAGCTGCAGGTCGAGATGGAGCGCGTGCGCAACACGTGTGTGTTTTGCCCGGGCAACGAAGCCATGACCATGGAAGAGGTCATGCGGGTTACCTATGGTGCAATCTACGACAGCACCAGTGTTCCCTCTGGCTTCCATGCCGATGATTGGGCCATTCGGGTGGTGCGGAACATTATTCCGCGCGTGCCGGAGGAGTGTACCGGCGGCAAAAATGAGTCGTACGTCATTATTGAAGACGGGCGCCACTTCCTGCCAGATGCGACCGGTCTCAGTGACCTCATGTGGTCCGGGGCCTTACCGGCACAGCACTGCTATCACGTGTTCCGGGTCGCTGCTGAGGTAGTGCAGCGCTCGATGGCCAATACGACTGTCAAGTCCGTGCTCATTCGTAAGCATCAGGGGAGAGAGTCTGGCGCCTCACAGCCGCACATCCACATTCAGGCCATTGGTGCTGACCGCATTTTCCCGGATGTCGAGCGTGACCTTGAGGTTACAGCCCAACATCCCCACATCTGGCAAGAATGTGTCGATCTCATGCGCGAGTTGGGCTTCCACATTGAAGAGGGGGATGGCATCGCGTCGCACTGGTCGCCGTTTGGCAAATTTGGCCGGCACTTTGAGGTGATCTCCCTCCAGGACTGGCAGCCGCTCCCCGACATTCCCGACACGCGCTTGCGCCTGTTTGCCCAATATACACACCGCCTGCTGCGGGCCCTCGGAACTGCCCCGCACGACGTAGAAATCCACCACGGTGAGGGGATTCCGCTGCACCTGCACCTCAACGCCCGGCGTTATGTCTACGCCAACATTGGCGGTACGCTGAACTCCCCGACCGATGTGGCCGAAAACGTCGTCCCGCCCACGCGGGATATTGTGCGTCTCCTGGCCCGCCAGATGGCGGAGGAAGAACAGAGCTGGCAGTGCTAGTGACGCGGTGGCCAGCCAGAAGCAGGCGATGACGCCAAACAGGGTGCCCAGGGCCAGCATAAAAGCTGGGCGGTACAAGCCCAGCAGATCGTAGACGTCCCCACCAAACCAGGAGCCAAGTGCTCCTCGCATACGGCGCGATGCGTTGGCCTGAGGTCGCTGCTGCGCTTATCCTAGCCGAAGCGTCCACGCTGCTATACCATGGTATAGCCACCACTCACACTGAGCGTCTGCCCGGTGATGTGGCTGGCGCTGTCCGAGGCCAGAAAGGTGACAGCTTGCGCGACATCTTCGGGGAGGCCAAGACGGCCGAGGGGATAGAGCCTGACAATGCGGGCTTCCAGGTCGGGGGTAAGGCGCTCGGTCGTAGCGGGAGTTCTGGTAAAGCCCGGGCAGACGCAATTGACGTGGATGTTATAGCGTCCCACCTCTTTGGCCACAGCCTTGGAAAACGCCATCACTGCCGCCTTCGCCCCTGAATAGACCGCCTGCCGCACTTCCCCGACCCGACCAGCGTCTGAAGCGATGTTGACAATCTTGCCGCTCCTCTGGGCGATCATCCCATCCAGAACAGCACGCGTACAGTGCACTACTCCCATAAAGCACGTGTTCACTTCGAAGGCCCAGTCTTCAGGCTGAGAATCCACAAACAGATTGACCCGCCAGGCCCCCGCACAATTGACCAGGATATCCACCCGGCCAAAGCGCTGCACAATCTGCTGTACCACTGCCTGCGCCCGTCTATAGTCGGTCACGTCGAGCGGCAAGCCCAGGGCCTCAACCCCACAGGCTGTCGCCGCCGCCGCGGTGGCGGCCGCGGTTTCCTGGCGCACATCCGTTGCCACCAGACGCGCACCCTCGCCAGCCAGGCTGAGGGCAATAGCTTGTCCAATCCCTGAACCAGCTCCAGTCACCAGAGCAATTTTGTCTCGCAGTCCAAGATCCACGGGAGTTCCTTGTACACATACGGAGTAACGTTTGCTGGGCAACTCTAACACAACACCGGCGCAACTGCAGCCAAAAATAG
>Ga0081538_10002940_pt1 | contig 16262 bp, 12 predicted proteins | sample TabmetS5T2R1_FD_71022 | JGI IMG/M metagenome (GOLD analysis project Ga0081538, IMG submission 71022) | Tabebuia heterophylla rhizosphere microbial communities from the University of Puerto Rico - S5T2R1 | ecosystem: Host-associated > Plants > Roots > Rhizosphere ... | reverse complement strand
CGTTGTGGGGCTTCGATTTGGGCGCCACTCGGTGGTTCGCAGATCCAGGCACACGAGGCTAAGGGGACTCGCGTGAGTCGTTCGTCCGGGCTGCGAAAAGGCCCGAAACGACACGTCGCCAATCAGCAGCCCAGCGCCCCGGGCGTCGGGCGCGCCAAGGACGCCAGTCTTCGCCTTCGTGGACGCCGGCGGCGTTTGGCGCCGCTCCGGCTGGTCGGCGATCGCATATCGAGAGAGATCCAGGAGCGCGATGCCTTGTTTCGCCGCCTCCTTGGCCTGGCGGACGCCTTCGCTGCCTCCTCCGCACTGCTGCTGGCCGTAGCCATCTCGGGTCGCGATCAGCTGGAGCCCGCCGCTGCGGTTGTCCCGCTCACCGTCGTCGTGATGAGCAAGGCGCTCGGTCTCTATGACCGCGACGAGCTGCTACTTCACAAGAGCACCCTTGACGAGGCGCCGGGGGTGTTCCAGCTCGCAACGCTGTTCTCCATCTTCGTCTGGCTGCTCGAGTCCCGAATCCTCGAGGGGGCCTTCAGCAAGACCGAGTTCGTCGCGTTGTGGGTTGCGACGTTCATCGGCGTGCTCGCCTGCCGTGCGGGTGCGCGCTGGCTGGCGGGGCGGTTGTCGGCTCCCGAGCGCTGCCTGCTCTTAGGACCGCCCGAGGCCCTCGGGCTCGTCGAGGGCAAGCTCGCGCTGCGCCGCGGGACCGGCGCTCGGCTAGTGGCCCGAGAGGACCTCGAGGACGAGGGCGGCGCGGTCATCGAACCTGGTGGCCTCGAGCACCTGATGCGGGCGCACCAGGCGCACAGAGCGATCCTCGCCCCTAGGGCGATGGACTCCGACGCGGTCCTGGACCTGATTCGCGAAGCGAAGATGATCGGCGTCAAGATCAGCGTCCTCCCGCGCTTCTCCGAGGTGCTCGGGTCGTCCGTGACGTTCGACGAGCTTCACGGCGTGACGCTCTTGGCGGTGCGCAAGTTCGGCCTCAACCGCTCCTCGCGGGCCCTGAAGCGCAGCTTCGACATGGCCGTGGCCACACTCTGCCTCGTTGTCATGGCGCCCCTTCTCGTGTTTTTTGCGGTTGTGATCAAGCTCGACTCGCCGGGCCCGGTGCTGTTTCGGCAGACTCGTGTGGGCCGTGTGGGCCGCCGCTTCCGGATCCTGAAGTTTCGGACCATGATCGAGCAGGCCGATCAGCACCGGGCGGAGCTCGAGTACCTGAATGAGGCGAAAGGTCTCTTCAAAATCGCCGACGATCCGCGGGTCACCAAGTTTGGACGCTGGCTTCGCCGGCTGTCGCTCGACGAGATGCCCCAGCTGCTCAACGTCCTTAAGGGCGACATGAGCATCGTCGGCCCACGGCCGCTGGCCATCGAAGACGACAAGCGCGTCGTGGGCTGGCACCGGCGCCGCCTCGACATAACGCCCGGGATCACTGGGCACTGGCAGGTGCTGGGCTCATCGCGCATTCCGCTCGACGAGATGGTCGCGATCGACTACCTGTATGTCGCCAATTGGTCGCTCTGGACAGACCTCAAGTACCTGCTCAGGACCGTCCCCCACGTTCTCGGGAGGCGCGGACTCTGAGATGAGCCCGTCAGGAAGCCGTGACCGTCTGCGGTCGCGATCCCGTCCTCGCGTTCTTCGAATGAGCGGAGGTGGCGCGGGTACAGATGCAGAAGTGCCTGGCGCCATGACCGCAAGCTCTTCGAGGACGCCAGGGGAGCCGGAGAACCTTGGCTCTGTCGCGATCGTGCACGACTATCTCAACCAACGAGGTGGGGCCGAGCGCGTGGTGCTGGAGATGGCCTCTATTTGGCCTTGGGCGCCGATCTACACCTCGCTGTATCGCCCGGCATCGACGTTTCCGGAGTTCCGGCGCCTGGACATCCGCACCACGTTCCTCAACGCGCTGCCAGTCGACCGCGGCTTTCGGAACCTCTTTCCACTTTATGCTCCTGCGTTCGCATCGCTCGGCCCACTCGATGCCGACGTGATCGTGTCGAGCTCCAGTGGATGGGCCCACTGGATCCGCAGCGCAGCGCGCTCGCTGCACGTGGTGTACTGCCACACGCCGGCCCGGTGGCTGTATTCCGGGCTGCACCTCGGCCAATCGAGACGACAGCGCCCGCTGCGCCCGCTGATCAAGCCCTTGCGTTGCGCCGATAAGATCGCCGCCCGTCGGGCCGATCTCTACCTCACAAGCAGCGAGCACATCCGCCGACGCATCCGCGAGGCGTATGGGCTGGACGCCGTTGCGGTGCCGCCCCCGGTGGACACTGCCCGCTTCACCCCCCGAGCGCGCGGCGAGCGCTTGCTGGTCGTGTCGCGCCTACTCGCATACAAGCGCGTCGACCTGGTCGTTGACGCGGCGACGCAGGCCGGCCTCCCGCTCGACGTCGTGGGCGCCGGTCCCGAGCTGGAGAGCCTACGGGCCCGTGCTGGCCCCACTGTCACGTTCCACGGTGAGCTGCCCGACGACGCCGTCACGGAGCTGATGGAGGGCTGCCGGGCGTTCGTGCTGCCCGGCGCCGAAGACTTCGGGATCACCCCTGTCGAGGCCAACGCCGCGGGAAAGCCGGTAGTCGCCTTCGCCGGCGGGGGCGCTCTCGAGACGCTGGAGGACGGGTACTCCGCGGCATTCTTTTCCAGGCCGACGTCGGAAGCCTTGCTCGAGGCGATCGCGCGCTGCGATGCGATCGAGACGGCGCCGGAGCGGCTCGCGCTAAAGGCAAAGCGCTTCTCGGCAACCGCGTTTCGCCGCCGTCTGTCTGCTGTCCTCAGTGACGCGCGCGCGGCGCGCGCGTGATCGCCTCCTCGTAGACGCCGGTCATGATCCGGGCGTGTCGACTCGGTGAGAACCGCGTGGCCGCCTGCGCCCTTGCGGCCCCGCGGCGGTCGCGCGGCCAGCCCAGCAGCTCCTCGACGACGCTCGCCCAGCCGGAGGGATCGCGGCCGTCGACGAGCCTTCCATCGATCCCATCGCGCAGGATCTCCGGCGGCCCGCCCCCGCACGTAGCAGCAACCGGCACGCCCATCGCCATGGCCTCGATGATCGTCCGGCCGAACGGCTCTTCGATCGAGGGCACGAGGAGGACATCGGTGGCAGCCAGGATGCGTTCGGGGTCGCGGCGCTCGCCGAGGAACCTCACGCGTCCGGCAAGCTGGAGTTCCTCGCTGAGCTCATGTAGGCGACGCTCGAACGCCCGATTGTCGTAGCGAGTTGTGTCTGACACGAACTTCGCCTCGCCGGCCAGCAGCAAAAGGGCGCTCGGAAGGCGGTCGCGCAGTTCCGCAAGCACCCGGATTGCAAGGTCCTGACCCTTCCAAGGCGTGAGTTGGCCGAGGACAGTGAGCACCGGCTTGTCTCGGACGCCAACGGCGAGGCGCGAGCTCGCCCGCTTGATCAGTTCAGGGTCGAACCGGTTCACGTCGACGGCGTTGTCGACCACGCGGACCCCGCGCGCCCTCCAGGTGGGACCGGCGAAGCTCCTCGCCACGTGGCGCGAGATGGCCACGACTCGATCGGATCGGGCAAGCACGACGGCGCGCACCGCGCGGCCGAGGCGCCCGGCAGGCATGGCGTCGCGGCAGTGGACCACCAGGGCCACCCGCCGTGGCACGGCGAGGGTGCCGATCAGACCCGCGCGGACGGAGTTGGCGTGTACGACGCCCGGACGTAGGGATCGGATGACCCGGCTTAGGCGCCAGGCAGCGGCGAGCATGCGCATCAGCGCGTCGAGCGAGTGGCGGGGATGCAGCTTGAAAGTGATCTGGCTCTCGGGGATCGCCTCTACGGAGACGCCCAGCCGACGGGCCAAACCCTCGAACTCGCCGCGCGGGCAGGCCAACACCACGTCGTGCTCGCGGTCAAGTGCCCGGATCAGTTCGAGCAGGGAGCGCTGGCCGCCGCTGACGATGCTCGTATGCTCGACGAAGAGAATCCTCATCGACGCCCGTCGAGCCACAGGCCGAGCGCCAGCACCGGCCACAGGACCGCGCTTTCGTCGCGGTCACCATCGATGTGGCGGGTCACGCGTTCACGGACCTGCTCGCGATCGAGGAGTCCCTCGGCGTACACGCCCGAGCCGGAGAGCTGGTCCTGCAGGGTGGCCCGCAGCGGGCCGCGCAGCCAATCGGTCACGGGAACCCGGAACGCTTTCTTGCGCCGGCGGGGGACCTGCGGCGCTACTTGGTCGAGGGCCCGGCGCAGCAGGCGCTTGCCGCCCCCCGCGAGGTGAACGCTAGGCGACACGCGGGCCGCGAATTCCGCGAGCTCGCGGTGCAGGTAGGGCGTGCGCAGCTCGAGCGATACCAGCATTCCCGCCCGATCGGCCTTCGCCAAGACGTCGTCCTGCAGCCAGGAACGCTGGTCGAGCGCCATGAAGACCGAGGGCAGGGAGGCACGGGGGCCGTTGCCGACCGCCTCGCCTACGGCACGCTCGATGGCACCGAGGTCGACCGTCTCCCGCAGGACCGGGCCATAGAGCGCGCCGCGTGCATGGCGGCGTCCGCTCGTGACCCAGTCCAGGTGCCGCTCGGCGCTCGTCCGCGGCTCGAGAACATCAACAAGGCGCCGCGCGCGCGCCTGCACCACGGGTGCGAGCGCACGGGCCGCTGCCCTCCGCAGGGGTATTGGCAGCCGCCCGTCCAGCGCTTGGGCGCGAGGGAGCCAGCGGTAGCGCGGATAGCCACCGAACAGCTCGTCGGCGCCCTCGCCGCCGACCGCCACCGTCACCTCACCGCGTGCGAATTCGGCAACCGCGTGCAGCGCCACGAGGGCCGGGTCGGCGATCGGCTGGTCGAGCGCGGCCAGGACACTCGGAACACGATGGGCGAGTTCTGCCTGCGAAAGGACGTACTCGCGGTGATCGGTGCCGAGCGCAGCGGCCGTCGTCCGCGCCGCGCGCGCCTCGCTCACGGCGCCGGTGTCATAGCCGACCGTGAATGTCTTCACCGGGATATCGGACACTCGCGACGCGATGGCGGTGACCAGCGTGGAGTCCAGGCCGCCGCTCAGGAGCACGCCCAGGGGGACATCCGCGAGCATCCGGCTACGCACGGAAGCGGTCAGTAGGCGTACCGTTTCCGCCACCAGCCCCGCCTCCGACTCTCCACCAAGCGGGGCCGAGGGCGCGGCGGGGGGCGACCAGTACCGCCGGACCCGGGGCCTCGGTGCGTCGGATGCCCAGGTAAGCAGATGTCCGGCCGGAAGCTGGTGGATGTCGCGCGCAATCGACCGGGGCGTCGTCACGTAGCCGAGCACAAAGAACTCGTCGACCGCGGCAGGGTCCAGCTCGAGTGGCATATTGGTGCCCGCCAGCAGCGCGTCGAGCTCGGAAGCGAACGCGAATGCACCCCGGCGGGCCACGTAGAACATAGGCTTCTCGCCAAACCGATCGCGGGCCACGAGTAGTCGCCTTTGGCGCGTGTCCAGCACGGCGAATGCGAACATCCCCTCGAGGACGTGGACGAGATCGTCGCCGTGGTCCTCGTAGAGGTGCACGAGGACCTCTGTGTCGGTCGCACTCCGAAGGTAATGCCCGCGCCGGCGCAGCTCGGCCTGAAGGGCGGGGTGGTTGTAAATCTCCCCGTTGAGGACGGCCCAGATGCTCCGATCCTCGTTGCCGATCGGCTGATGTCCACCGGCAACGTCGATGATGCTCAGGCGACGCGCACCCAGTGCGATCCCCAGCGTGTCATTCACGTGCACCCCGCCGTCGTCGGGCCCCCGATGCAGCATGGCCTCGTTCATCGCCGCGACAGCGGCACCCGGGGCACTCGCGGTGCTCCCGCAGATGCCACACATGGCGAGGTATGTAACCAAATGACGATTTGGTCCCACCCTCCGAGCATTAGCCACAGGCAGCCCGTCCTTCGCTACGGTTTGCGGCGCGCGCACCGCCATCTTCGAGGGCATCAGTGATGCAACGACTCAACGAGCCCGAAGGCGTCGACCCCCGGGAGTTCCTCCGTCCGATCTGGGCGCATAAGTGGCTGATCCTGATCGTTGTGATCGCGTCCACCGCCCTTGCCTACGCTTACAGCGAACGCCAGCCCGACGAGTTCACGTCGAGCACGCGGCTCTACGTCCAGGCCTTGCAGCTGGACCCCTTCGCGGTCCAGACGCCGGTGCAGGATGACCGCAGCACGCAGAACCAGGCAACCCTCCTCGAGACGCGGTCGGTAGCCGTTGCAGCGGCCAAGCGGCTGGGCTTCACGGGTGATCCCGGTGAGCTGCTGGGCTCGATCGAGGTCACTCCGGAGAAGGGCTCGGACTTCGTCACAATCACGGCCACGCGCGGGAACCCTCAGGATGCGGCAAACTTGGCGAACGCTTTCGCGCGGGCCTTCGTCCGGGTCCGCGCAAGGGCGCAGCGGGGGAGAGTCCGGGCGGCGCGTGCGGCCGCCGAGCGGGAACTCGCTCAACTGTCCGACTTGCAGGCGGCGCCGGCCGCGCGTGAGGCGCTTCAGCGCACGATCAGGCGTTACGAGCTGATGGAAGCGCTGCCATCCGGATCCACCGAGCGGGTCGACCCCGCGCTGCCGTCGAGCGTCCGCTCGGCACCCAAACCACGGCGAAACGCTGCGTTCGCATTCGCACTAAGTCTGGTGCTCGCGATCCTCGCCGCGTACGGTCTCGAGCGCTTCGACCGGCGCCTGAAACGCCTGGGTCAGGTGTCGCCCGCGTACCAGGCGCGACTGCTCGCCGCGCTGCCCCACGCCTCTCGCCGCGCCCTCAAACGCCGCCTCGCGCTGGCCGAGCCGTTCCGCGAGGTGGTGCGTGGCCTGCGCACGAATCTCCAGCTCGCGAGCCTCGACGATCCCATCCGCACGCTGCTGGTCACTAGTGCGGTCGAATCGGAGGGCAAGACCACGCTAGTGCGCAACCTCGCGCTCGCCTATCAGGAGTCGGGGCTTCGAGTTGCCGTTATCGAGTGTGACCTGCGCCGCCCCGCGCTCGCCAAGCTGATGAAAGTCGACAGCCAACCCGGGCTGACTCAAGTGCTGCTGGATGAGGCCAGTCTCGAAGACGCGGTGCAGCTGGCGAGCGTGGACCCGTCGGCGCGTGAGGCCGTTGCCGTCGCCGTGGGGGCCGAGGGGGAGACGAATGGCGGCGCCGAGGCGACAGGCACCATCTCCATCCTCACGGGGGGCGGGCGGCTCGCCAATCCGCCGACGGTGCTTGGCGCAGACCGGATGCAATGGATCATCGACAGTTCGAGCGAGCACTACGACATCGTCATTATCGACTCCTCGCCGCTGCTTCCGGTCGCCGACACCCTTCCGCTGCTCGCATTCGTGGACGGGACGGTGTTGGTCGCGCGGCTCGGTGTGGCCAAGCGCACTTCGGCCCGGCACGTACGAGAGTTGATCGACAGCATTCCGGGCGCCAACCTGCTGGGCGTGGTCGCCAATGACGTGCGCAAGGCGGACCTCCGCAGCGGCAGCCATGGGTACAGCTACTACGGCGAAGGCAACTCTCAACCGTTCGGGAGGGGCTAGGGTCGGACCGGCGATAGATTCCGCCGTTCGCTCCCCATTCCCGCGCGTGCCTCGCGGGCAGGAGCGTCTTATCCGGGCGCTGACCACTGTTGTCGCAGCGGCAGGCGCGATTGGGCTCTCACTCTTCGTAACCGAGCGCCTGCCGTCGCAGTCACTGTTCGTTTCGGTGGCGCTGGCCTTGCTCGTCGTGCTGCCGGCGTGGCTGATGCTCTCGTCGAACTACGCGGTGACCCTTGGCGTGCTGGCCCTGTACCTCGGACTGGTAGACGGCGTGCTCAAGCTCAAGCTAAATACGCCAGTGGCGACACTGGGGCGGGACCTCCTGCTCTACTCGATCGTCTTCGGTGCCGTGCTGCGGCTTCTGTTGAGTCGGCGCCGCATCCGGATACCGCCGCTGAGCGGTTATGCGGCGGCATTCACTGTCATTGCTCTCGTACAAGTGCTCAACCCGGAGACCCAGGATTTTGCGCATGCAATCGCGGCGCTGCGCCCCCATCTCGAGTTCGTTCCGCTGTTCTTCTTTGGTTACGCTGTCATGCGGACGTCCAATCGACTGCGCTGGTACCTGCTGCTGCTGTGCACGGTCGCTGCGGTGAACGGCGTTGTGGGCTTCACGCAGTTCGATCTCACGCCCGAGGAGCTCTCAACGTGGGGCCCGGGATACGCCGAACGCCTCGAGGGGACCGGAGCGCTTTCCCCCCGCACGTTCGAGGGCGAGAGCACGTCCCGCGTCCGGCCGCCGGCGCTCGGTTCCGACATGGGCTTCGGCGGTGTCATCGCGGTGCTCGCCATCCCCGCTCTTCTCACGCTGCTCGGTGCGGCAGCGCGGCCGCGTGCTCTTCTCGTATGCGGGCCGTTGGCGGCGGGGATCATCCTCGGCGTAGTCACATCGCAGTCGCGGTCTGTCGTAGTCGCCGCTGTTGTCGCCCTGCTCGCGTTCTTCGGTCTCGCCGCGATGTCCCAGCGCCGGGCGATAGCGCTGCTAGGCCCGGCCGCCGGAGTCGCGCTGACTGTAGTCATCGTGTCCGTCCTTGTGGCCAGTGGGAATGACCCGGAGTTCCGCTATGACACGATTGCCCCCTCGAAGCTACTCGCCACCACGTCGGATTCCAGAAGCGGGACGTTGGCGGCGATCCCCGAGTATGCGACGAGCTTCCCTCTCGGCAAGGGACTCGGCCTTGTCGGCCCGGCGGCGGGTTTCGCGGGCAATGTGAACCAGGCAAGTGCCCTCAATGGCGAGAGCCAGTTCACCTTTTTCCTTGTGGAGTTGGGCGTAGCGGGCCTCCTGATCTTCGCAGCTCTCCAGATCAAGCTGCTCGCGCTCGCGACGCGGCTGCGACGCATCGACGATCCGGAGCTGCGGCTTCTGCTCGCGGGCTGTACAGCTCCGCTGTTCGCGGTCGCGGCGCTGTGGATCACCGGCCCGATCAGTGCCACCAGCCCCACCGCACCCTACTTTTGGTTCACCGCCGGGATCCTCGCGTTCTGGCTCATCGAGCACAAACGGAGTCGTGCGACGTCCTGACTCGGCGAAACGCCGCGGACTGCCCCAAGCCATGGTGGCTCCCGCGCCTCACGTGGCGATGCTGTGCGCAACCCGCACGAGCGTCGACGGAATCCTCGATTACGCGGGAGGCCTCGGCGAAGCCTTAGCCACCCTCTACGGCCTAGACGTCAAGATGGTCGTGCGGCGCAACTCCGGATGGTCGATCCGCCAGCTCAAGCCGGGGGACGGAGCCGAGATCCGGGCCAGGAGCCTCGACGACGCCCTCGAGCGCGTCGAGGCCTTGATCCTGCACTACAACCCATTCTCGTGGGGACGACGAGGCTTCGCGCCAGAGCTGGTGCGACTGCTGGCCCGTCTGCGGCGGCGCAGGCACCGCTTGGTCGTCGGCATCCTGGCACACGAGCGTTACGTCGACATGCACGGCCTCCGCTGGACGCTGATGGGGGGATGGCAGCGTGTCCAGTTCCTGGCGATCCTGAGGTTCGCTGATGTCGCCTGGTCGTCGACCGAGACCTGGACGGAGATCCTGCGCGGGCAGACGTCCGCCCGCGTCGCGCAGATTCCGATCTGCTCTAACCTCCCGGACCGCCGCGCTGCCAGGACTTCGTCGCGCCAGCAGCTCGGGGTCGATGAGTCCACGCTGGTTGTCGCTGCCTTCGGCATGAACCACCCGTCGCGGCTGACCGGCCACGTCGAGCTCGCGGTCGCCGCAATGGCCGGCGCCGGGATGCGGGTGACCCTACTCAACCTCGGAGCCGAGGCGCCGCCGGTCACGGTGCCGGCGTCCGGCTTTCGCGTTGTGGCTCCAGGTCGACTCGATGCCTCCTCGCTGGCGGAACATCTCGCCGCCGCCGACCTCTATCTCGCGCCGTTCGTGGACGGCGTTTCAGCGCGCCGGACGACGCTCATGGCCGCGCTTCAGCACGCGCTTCCGGTCGCCGGCACCTACGGGCACCTCACCGACACGATCATGCGCAACGCCCGCGACGCGCTGCTGTTGACGCCGAGTGCCGACGGCGCCGCCTTCGCGGCGGCTGCCTGCGATCTCGCCTCCGACCCGGAACAACGCGCCCGGCGGGGAGCGGCAGGGCGGCGCTTGTACGAGACCCGATTCGATTGGCCAATCGCCTGCCGGGTCGCCCTGTCCGGGCTGACCGGGCGGGGCTGACCATGCGCGTCACGCCTCGTCCGCCGAGCTGGCGCAGACCGCAGGGCGCTCACGGCGGACCGCGAGTACCCGCTCGTACACCTCGAGGAGGCGCGCGCCCTGACGGGCCGCGGAGTATGTCTCGGTGATCGAGCGGCACGCGTCGCTAGGAGCGCCCGCGGCCTCGCGAACCGCATGTAGCAGTGGGACCTGGCCGTCCCAGACGACCCCGGCTCCGGCGCGGGCTATTGGCCCAGCCCAGCCCGACGCACGGCCGACGACCATGGGAACGCCCCGCGCGAGCGCCTGGGTTACCGCAGTGGGCGCGGCGTCGAACAGGGCGGGAGCGACGACCACGTCGCAGGCGGGCAGGAACGCATCGACGTCGACGAAGCCCACGTTCGTCGTCGCCGGCCAGTGCAGACGGTCGGCACCAGGGCCGGCGAGCAGCAGTTCGATGCCCTCGGCGCCTGCAAGCTGTCGGACGACGTGCACGCCCTTGCGCTGATCGTCGCCCCCTAGGTACCCGACGACAAGCCCAGTACCGCGCACCCCGTGGCGCGCTCGCGCAGCGACTCGCTCGTCGTCCGCCGCCGGCCGCCATGGAGGCGAGGGAGGCGCGGTGATGCTGCCGTCGGTCGGCTCGCCGTAGCGATCGCGAAACTGCTCCCGTAGGAATTCGGAGACGAAGGTCATACGCGTATGCGCGGCTCGGCTCCTATAGAAGATCTCATCCAATCCGATGAGGGTGCCGAGATGGGCGCGTCGCGCCCACGCACCGATGCCCGTGCGGGACACCCGGACGCCGTGCTGGTGAGCCGAAAATGCAAGGTGGTGGCAGGTCATGACATCGGCGAGCCGCAGGAGCGCGGGGTCGTGTACGTGGACGAGGTCCTCCGGTTCGCGGCGCAGCCTGCGCATGACGCGGGCATACCAGACAAGATCCTGACGCACTTGTGGGCGGCGAGCAGGACGCGGCACCGGTGTGACATAGCAACGCTCACGCAGCTCAGGGTCGACCTCGGAGGCGACCAGCCGGACGCGCCACCCCGCATCCAACGCCGTGTGGGCGACGAATGCCGCAACCCGTCCCATGCCGGTCGCGCCGCCGATCCTGTGATGCACTAGCACCAATCGCGGCATGGCGGGACAGCATAGGCCCAACGCCGGTCACGGGGACCTGGAAACCGTCCATCTTCAGGTCCTTTCTGGCCTTTCCATGGCTGCTCGAGCTGTGGACCGGGGGTGCATCGCCGGGAGCGTCGGTTACGTGCGTGTCGTTCGAGCGGCGGAGGGTACGGGGGCAAGCGGCGACGGCCCGGATTCAGCGAGCTGGTCGCGAAGTCTGGCTCGGCCACGTCGGGCTCGTGCTCGCGCTCGAAGTCTCTGGCGCGCTGCTCGGCGACCGTCACCGCCTGCTTGATATGTGCACGCTGACCGGGACCTTGATCGCCGAGGCCGACGGAGTCGCCCACCCAGGCTCGTTCAACTCGGTGGCGCCGCCCCTGCACCTGACCGCGTGGCGTCTCGGCGCTCGGGCTCTGCCCGAGCTGAGCGCCCGACGTCGGTCCGTGGCCAGGGCGCCCGGCCGTGGCCGGCCCGGGTGTCGAAGCCTGGCCGGCGGTAGTCACCGCGGGTAAGTCGGTCCTCGAGAAAAGCGCTCAGGACACTGAACAGGTAGCGGCTGCCCATCTCCTTTAGCCCCAGCCTGGAGTCGCCCCAGGTGCGGTTGGTCCAGGAGATGGGGAGGATGGCGTAGCTGTGACCGCGGATCACCGCCTTCAGCGGCATCTCGACGGTGAGATTGAAGTGGTTCGATAGCAGCGGCTCTATGTTCTCGATCACCTCGCGGCGGTAGGCCTTGAAGGCGTTCGTCGTGTCGTTGTAGCCGTGGCGGAAGAGCATACGGATGCCGAGGTTCACGACCCGGTTGATCAGGAGCTTTACCTTGGGGTAGTCCTTTACGGTCGAGCCGTCCATGAAGCGCGAACCGAACGCGCAGTCGTAGCCCTGGAGCAGCACCCGGTGGTAGCTGACTAGGTCGTTCGGATCGTCGGAGCCGTCGGCCATCAGGATCGCCACCGCGTCGCCGCCGAAGCACTTCAGCCCGGCGCGCACGGTGAATCCGAAGCCGGCACCGTAGTGCGAGACGACGTAGCGCACTTGCTTGAGCTCGGCCGCGAGCGCCTCGACGATCGGAGCCGTGCAATCCCTGCTGTGGTCGTCGACCACCAGCACCTCGTGGTCGATGCCAGCCGAGCCTAGGGTTCTGACCACCTCGCGGACGGTGGACTCGATCGTGCCCTCCTCGTCCCGCGCCGGGATGACGACCGAGAGCCTCATGCCGCCGCCATCAACCACTCATCGTTCGATTCGGGTAATGGATCACGCGCAGGTAATGCTCGGGCTTCCGGCCAGGGTAGTCGCGCTGGAACTTTGCCAAGCACCAATGTTGCACACGGCCGCGGGGCGCCTCGGAAGGCGTGGAAGGCGGCTACAAGGTCACCCTGTGGATGTTGTCCCGCACGGGCGGCTGCCGTACTCGAGCACTCTGTACGGCTCGCCACTCTTGCTCAGCGCAAGTAGCTACCGCAGCGCCGCCTCCACGGCGCGTTCGTTGCTTGCGACCCACGCGAAGATGTCCTCGAGCACGCGTCGCGGCGCACGCTGCGGCCGCCACTCGGTCAGTCCGCGCAACCGCGTGCAGTCGGAGACGTAGATCCGCACATCGCCGGGGCGTAAATCGCTCGAGGCCGTCACCTCGATCCGACTGCCCGTGATGTCGCGGCAGACCTCGGTCGTCTCTCGCAGCGAGAGGCTGAAGTCCGAGCCTCCTCCTACGTTGACGGTAATCCCGTCCCAGTCCTCGGGTCGGACCAGCTGGTCCTCAATCAGGCCGGCCAGATCCTCGACGTGCAGGACGTCGCGGACCTGCTTGCCGAGCCCACCATAACCGATGTAGCTCAATCCGCGACCGAAGTAGTGGGCGAAGGCCCAATACGCGAATACACCCTGATCTACCTTGCCCATCTGCCAGGGTCCTGCGATCACGCCGCAGCGGTCGATCACGGTGCGAAGCCCAAAGCTGTTCGCATACTCGACGATCAGCAACTCGGCGGCCAGCTTGGTGGCGCCGTACAACGTGCGCGGTCCATCGAGAGGGAAGCGCTCCGACACTCCGTCGCTCGACACCCCGGGAAGCTCCTGCTCGGGCTCGAGTTCGAACCGGGTGGGACCCTCCCTGTACGCCGCGCTGTCAAGCGTGGTGAACGGATACACGCGACTCGTCGAGAGAAAGACCAGCTGCGCGCCGTCGCGCCTGGCCAGCTCGAGACAGTTGTGCGCGCCAACGAGGTTTGAGCCGACGACGTACCGTGTGCCGCCATCGACGCCGGCAAGCGCGGATGGCTCCGCCGAACATTCGACGATCGCCTCGATCGGCTCGACGTCCATGATGTCATCGAGTTCGCGCACGTCTCCATGGATGAAGTCGACGCCGGCCTCGCGCAGGCGAGCCGGGTTGAGTTCTGAGCCCCGCCGACGAAGATTGTCCATCGCGACGAGCTCCCAGTCTGGGTGGCGAGTGGCGAGCGCAACAGCGAGGTTTGCCCCAACGAAGCCCGCTCCCCCGGTCACGAGCACGCGCCGCCTACCTTCGTCGGGGGAGTTCATCGCCCGACCCTATACGTCAACGAGTTCGAGCCCCGCTACCCAAAGATCGCCCCGACGTTCGATTTCACTGCCAAGACCTCGCCCAACTCCTCGCCCGCCTTGATTACACATGAGCCCCGCCCCTGGCGGCCTGACCGTCAACCGCGACCGTAGTTGCGGCTGGCGGCACTTAGCTCAGTCCCGGGACGTCGTCTACGACCTGGGTGCCAACGCGCGAACAGGGCCTCGCTGTCCTCGCGGCGTCCAGCTTTGGCCCCGCGCCCACTCGACAGGCAGCGTGGCGGATCGAGGAACGCTGTACCAAGTGTTCGTGTACTGCGACGATGCTTACCGCTGCTACTCATGCTCTCGAGTCCGATGAACCCAACGAGTTCCGGGAGAGGCCGAACGACAGTCTCGTGGGTGGTACGCGCGGGTGCAAATGTGATGGGCACGCTTCCTCCGGGCATGGGTCAGCATGCACTGGCGCGACGACTGGCGGGCCGCCTCCAGCGCTCTGGCGCCCGGCGCGCATACCAGAGAATGGTCGGTGGAGCAGCGCTCGACCTGGATCTCAGTGATCGTATCCAGGCCGAGGCTTTCCTCACTCGTCGCTATGAGCCAGGGGTGGTTCAGCTGATTGCGTCCCGGCTCTCTCAGGACGACACCTTCTTCGACGTGGGTGCGAACGTCGGACTCGTTTCGTTCACCGTCTCTGCCATGGCTCCGGGCATCCGCGTACATGCGTTTGAGCCGCACCCTGCGAACGTTGCGATGTGGAAGCGCAACCGTCAGCTCAATCCAGGGATCGATGCCTCGATAGAGGGGTGCGCCGTAGGCGCAAAGGAAGGCTGCGCTCGGCTGGAGGTGGGGGACGAATCCGCCTGGCATCACATCACGACGGCGCCGTCTCGCCGCGCAATGGACGTCCCCATGATCACGCTCGATGGCTACGCTGAGAGGCATGGCATCGCAGCGATCGGTGTCCTTAAGCTGGACATCGAGGGACACGAGCCATTCGCGTTGCACGGCGCGCGCCGGCTGCTGCAGGAGCTGCGGATTGGCTGCGTGGTCTGCGAGCTAAACGACTTCCACCTCGCTCGCACTGGAAGCTCGCGGGAGGCCGTGATCGGCTATCTCAAGGCGCACGGCTACTCTGCTTCCCCGGTTTGCCCGGTCGGAGCGCAGCGACTCAGACGATCGGACCCTAATCCACCCGACCTGGTGTTCGCGCCTTGCACCTAGCTTGAGACGCGTCGCGCGGCCCAGCCAGCGCGGCGGATGTTGCTCGACGAGCCCAGCCCCTCCGCGGCCGCGAGCCAGTACCGTGTCTCCGACCTCGACCGCCAGCGGGTGGTGGAGGTGCTCGACGGGCGTAGCCGCCGCCGGGTAGAGCGCTACCTGTGCGCGCTGCCCGAGCAGCGCAGGCGCGCCATCGAGGTCGTCTCGATCGATCCAGACGAGGCCCTACCGCCAGGCGATCCACAATGAACTGCCCGTGGCGCGGATCGCGGGTTCGCGAGCGCGTGCTCCTAGCATGCGCCTGACAGGTGGTTGGTCGCCGCCGGTGCTACTTCAGCCTAGTTCGGAAAGCCTGAGCAATCTAGGGTTTGGGAGGTGGGTGCGGGTCGAACAGCGATGGTGGACCTCGGTTACATGCGCGAGCTGGTCCTGCATCTCGCGAGCCGCGAGATCAGCTCAAAGCATCGTTTGACTCTGCTGGGTTGGACATGGCCGCTCGCTCGCCAGCTCGCGCAGCTCGCGGTGCTCGTCTTCATATTCTCGGCTGTGTTTGACCTCGGCATCAACAACTACCCGGTATTTGTCTTCAGCGGCCTGTTGGCATACACGTGGTTCAGCGCGGGCCTGATTGAAGCTGCTTCGTCCCTGCTATCTCAGCGCCCCTTTGTCTTCCAGCCGAGGTTTCCAACAGCGGTCGTGCCGGTAGTTGCGGTGACCGTCCCGTTCCTGGACGTCCTACTGGCGCTTCCGGTGCTGCTCGTGATGCTCGTTGCGACCGGCGACCTCGGTTGGCCGGTGTTGCTCCTCCCGCCCCTGCTGGCAATCCAGCTCCTGCTCATGTGCGGGCTGGCCTGGCTCTGTGCCGCCGGGACCGTCTACCTCCGTGACGTGCCGAACGTCGTACTGGTTGGGCTGACGCTGCTGTTCTACGTGACGCCGGTCTTCTACAGCCTGGAGGACGTCCCGGAGAAGTACCGCTGGGTTCTCGAGCTCAACCCGCTGGCGACCCTAATCGAGGGGTATCGAGCGGTGCTGCTCGGCGAGGCCGCTCCGGGCGCTTTCAAGCTGCTGCTGGTCTGCGCTGCGAGTGCGGCGATCGCGGCGCTGGGGTTACTCGTGTTCAGAAGGCTTCAACCCAGCTTCGTCGACGAGCTGTGAGCGTGCACGTTCGCCTCCGGAACGTGTGGAAGTCGTATCCGCGCTGGTCCGGCG